>WNFP01009609.1_pt1 | contig 11237 bp, 11 predicted proteins | sample 5400201 | NCBI WGS metagenome assembly WNFP01 (sample SAMN13153355, study PRJNA577476) | soil metagenome | isolation source: 115 cm saprolite under Madrone tree | place: USA:California | collected 2016-06-14
TAGCTCCACCGGCGTCTTCCACGAAGGCCTGAATTTCGCGGCCACGCAAAAAGCGCCGTTTGTGCTCATTCTGGAAAATAATCTGTGGGCCTACTCGACTCCCGTACGCCGTCAGGTGCCCCTGGAAAATCTCGCCGACCGCGCCAAAGCCTACGGCATCACCAGCTACATCGTGGATGGCAACGACGTGGTGGCTATGTACAAGATCTCCAAGGAAGCCGTCGACCGTGCGCGTGCCGGTGAAGGACCGATTCTTATCGAAGCCAAGACGTTTCGTCGCCTGGGCCACGCGCAACACGATCCAGCCGAGTATGTTCCCAAGGAGATGCGTGCTTACTGGGAAGCGCGCGATCCCATCCTGCGGTATGAAAAATTCCTGATGTCAGAAAAGCTGCTCGACGCCAAGGGTAAAAAAGAGATCGAAGACAAAATCGACGCGCTGCTCCAAAAAGACCGCGACTTCGCCGAAAATTCTCCCATGCCGCCCGCGAAATTCGCCGCGGAAGGTGTGTACTGCACCGGTGATGACTGCCACAAGATCCAGCCCAAATGGGAACGCGACAAGCGCGAAGTTATGCCGCCGAAGTCCAGCGTGCAGGCGGTATGGACCGTCGAAGGTTTCGGCACCGGCAAAGGTTCGAGCGGCGGAATGGCACCGATTCATTTCGGCGATACGACCGGCGCGCAGGAAAACGTGCAGAACGAGGAAAAACTCGCACCTAAGGTTTCGGTCAAAACCGTTGGCAAGAAGTCAGCCAAGGTCGCCAGCGCCCGTGGCGCTGGAGCGCTTCGCCGGCGCACACAAGGCAAGCGGAGATAAGCGATGGCCAGCCGCAAAACCAATGGGAATGCGGGCGGCAATGGTAGCGGCGGCCCGGTGACGTTTCTCGAAGCCATCAAGCAAGCCATGTTTGAGGAGATGGAGCGCGACCCCGCGGTCGTAGTCATTGGCGAAGACGTCGGCGTCTACGGCGGCGCCTTCAAGACCAGCGAAGGCCTGCTCGAACGATTTGGCTGGGAGCGCGTAATCGACACGCCCATCAGCGAAAGCGCCATCATCGGCGCGGCTTGCGGCATGAGCTACCTCGGCTTGCGCCCCATCTGCGAGATGCAGTTCATCGACTTCATCGCCTGCTGCTTCAATCAACTCACCAATTTCGTCGCAAAAGGCCATTATCTTTGGAACGCGCCGGCGCCAATCGTCGTGCGCGGCCCTTCCGGCGGCGGCGTGCACGGTGGCCCGTTTCATTCCGCCAACCCGGAAATGTATTTCGTGCACACACCCGGCCTGAAGGTCATCTATCCGTCCACGCCGTATGACGCCAAAGGTTTACTCAAGGCCGCGGTGCGCGATAATAATCCCGTGCTCTTCTTCGAACACAAGTTCCTCTACCGCCGCATCAAGGAAGAGCTGCCCGCCGAGGATTACACCGTGCCCATTGGCAAAGCGGTGGTGCGCCGCGAAGGCCGCCACCTCACCATTCTTTCCTACGCGGCGATGATGCACACCTCGCTCGAAGCCGCGGAAGCCCTGGCGAAAGAAGGCATCGAAGCCGAGGTGATCGACCTGCGCACGCTGCTCCCGCTTGACGAGGAAACGATTCTGCAGTCCGTGAAAAAGACCAACAAAGTCCTGGTCGTTCACGAAGACACCAAGACCGGCGGCATCGCCGGCGAAATCGCCGCCATTCTTTGCGAGAAAGCGTTTGGCGATCTCGACGGCCCGCTCATGCGCGTCACTTCGCTCGATACGCCGGTGCCGTACGCGCCGACACTTGAAGACTATTTTCTGCCCAACGCGCAGAAGGTTTTCGCCGCCGCAAAGGAGTTGGCCAAGTATTAGGGTTTTGTAGCACAGCCACTCTTGGCTGTGCTCTTCGATTGAGCAGGTTTCAGAGGAGAACGCACATGGCAGTTGACATCGTAATGCCCCAAATGGGCGAAAGCATTTTTGAAGGCACCATCACGAAGTGGCTCAAGAAACCCGGCGACAAAGTCGAGCGCGACGAGCCGCTCTTTGAAATTTCGACCGATAAAGTTGACGCGGAAATTCCCTCGCCGTCCGCCGGCGTGCTGAAAGAGATCAAAGTCGGCGAAGGCAAGACCGTGCCGATTCAAACCGTCGTCGGAGTTATCGAAGCCGGTGACGGCGCCGGCGCCGCAAAAGCCGCGGCTACTGCCCCAGCGTCCGCGCCGAAGGCTGCGGAGCCGGCGAGAGTTCCTGCCCCCGCCCCCGCTGCAAAGCCGCAAATCGTGCCGCCGCCCCAGGCTGCAAAACCCGCCGTTCCGGCAGCCGCCGCTGCTGCTTCCGGGCCAGGTCCTGCGCCGTCGCGGCCGGCCGGCGAACGCATCCACAGCTCGCCGCTGGTCCGCCGCATGGCCAAGGAACATGGCATCGATCTCGGTTCGGTGCCCGGCACCGGGGCGGGTGGCCGCATCAGCAAACAAGACATTGAGGCCTATCTCGCCGGTGCCGTTCAGCCGTCGGCAGGAACTGCCGAACCCGGAGCCGCGGAGTACGCGCCGGCAGCCTCTGCTCCGCAACGCGCCGCCGCTGCGCCTCCACCGCCACCCGCAACTTCCGGCAGCCAGGCGCACGTGGCCTTTGAGTCCGCGGTGCCTCGCGAAAAAATGTACTTCGGCCATTACGAAGTGCAGCCCATGAGCATCATGCGCCAGCGCATCGCCGAGCACATGATTGCCTCCAAGCATGTCTCGCCGCACGTCTACTCCGTCGACGAAGTGGACATGACCAAAGTGGCCTTGTTGCGCGCCAAAGCCAAGGACGAATTCGAGAAACGCTACGAGACCAAGCTGACCTTCATGCCCTTCTTCATCAAAGCCGCGGTTGCCGGCTTGCGTGCCTTCCCCACCATGAACGCCTCCCTCGACGGCACCAACGTCATCCTCCACAAGGAAATCAATATCGGCATAGCCGTAGCCCTCGATTGGGGCTTGATCGTTCCGGTCATCAAAAACGCCGACGAGAAAAACCTCCTCGGCATCCAACGTAATTTGAACGATCTGGCCGAGCGCGCGCGCACCAAAAAGCTCAAGCCCGAAGAAGTGCAGGAAGGCACTTTCTCCATCACCAATCCCGGCGTTTTCGGCGGGCTGTTCGGCTTGCCGGTCATCAGCCAGCCCAACGTCGGCATCCTCGGCCTCGGCGCCATCGAAAAGCGCCCCGTAGTGATCAACGACTCCATCGCCATCCGCTCCATGTGCTACGTCACGCTGAGCTACGACCACCGCGTGGTCGACGGCGCCATCGCCCATCAATTCCTGCACAAGGTCAAGGAGACGCTGGAAAACTGGAGCGAGCCGCTCCTCTGACCGTGCCCGTTCTCAACGGGGTCTGCCTCGCCACGTGTACAGGCTTGCGCGGTTGGCGCGATCCGCAGGGTAAACCACGGGACATAAAAGAGGTTTGACAGCAACATTATCTTGGCAAAAATTACCTCGGCCAGCTCCTTCTCCAATCCATACCCGGCGTCAAAAGCGAAATCAACGGAGCCGTGCAACACCCTGGCGCCTACGACGCCATGCTCCGCGACACCGTTCCCTTTTTCCGCCGCTTCCGCAAGCAATGACGCCAAGATCCGCCTTGCAACTCGTTTAGAATGCGCAGATCCAGCGCCATCAAACTTAAACCTTTTGGAATGAACAGATCCAGAAAGACGGGGGGAGGGGGTGTAGGCGCGAGTCTTTTATTTCATTTGACCGCACTCCGCAGATAGACCGCGGGCTTAGGGGATCCTCACGGCAGCGGATATAGCTGCACTTCCGGCATCGGAAAATCCTTCCGATTGTCTGTAAGCAGAGCACATCCTCGGTCAATCGCCGTAGCTGCCACAATTGTATCGGCGAGACTCAGTGTTCGTCCCTTTTGGGCCCAGGCGCTCCTCATTTGCCCCGCCAAGCGCGCAATCGACGCGCTCAGCTCGTGATATTCCAAGCCGCTCAACAGCGCTTCAATCCTGGCGCTCTCCATTGGCCTCACGCCCGCGTAAAGCTCGGCGATGTTTAACGTGCTGGTGCTTAGCCGATGGCCAGCCCGAGCCAGATCGGCCAAAAATTCGTTTCGCTGATTTCTAAAGCGAACTACATCAATCATGACCGTTGTATCCAACAAGAAATTCATTTCTTGGCCCGCGGTTTCCTTGGCCTTAGGCGTCTGTCGCTCTCTCGACGTAGTTGGCGAACCCATTGTGCGGCACTATCCGCAGGTTCCCCCGGATCTGTGTCCCGGCCGGGTGACACATCATTCTCCAAAAAACGCAGCAGCTTAGTCCGGCGAACCGCATCGCGCGCCGTCTCAACCAAAAAAGCGCTGCGGCGCCTGGGTCCCACGATCGAGTCGATTTCCTTAATCAGATCTTGTGGTAGAAGAATATGAGCACGCTTGGTCTTCATGTGTGCACTCCATGTGCTGAGTAAGTGTATCATCACCGTGTGCTGATCTGAAATCAAAAAACGTGGTGGGCACCGAACGTTCTGAGCAACCTAGTCGTTTACAACAACCGCCATTTCGCCCATTCGCTTCGTGGGAACTCTGCCTTTCCATCTAGTGACGCCAGCAGAGGGCTGACTCGGAAACTCTTTCACAGCCTCTCCGGGGTCTCCCAACAAATCGAGCTAGCCCGCGATTTCAGGTTTTTGGGCGCAGTAGTATACTTGCATTGTTATTTACTAATAGTTATAGTACAGGCCCTTCGGCGCAGCGCAAACAAACCCCGCGCAGCAAGGAGCGACCATGCGCATGAAAACAGGAGACCGCTGGCATTGCACCAATCCGGCTTGCGGATGCGAGGTGCTGGTCGAGAGTGCTGCACGGGAGGCGGGAAAGAATCCCCGCTGCTCGTGCGGCGCGGCAAATGAAAAAGAAATACGCACCGCCGGTGCTCACCTATCTGGACTTTCTTCGCCTGGAAGAAACGGCCAAGGTCACCGCTCGCGAGGAGTAGACGGTGCACGGCTATCTCTTTGGTTTCTCGACGGGGCCGGGTTCGCGACGATCGCTGGCGGCCCGCGGTCAGTTTCTTAATACCTTCGCGGGACTCGCCTTCTGCGTAGCATTCTCGCTGCTCGCCCTGGGCAGCTATCTGATCGAGCAGCAATTCGAGAATCCGGTCGAGGCCCAGTCGATCGGATTGCTCTTTGCCGCGCTGTTAATCGCCACGGCAACCACGTTGTTATATTGCCTGCTGCATCCGTCCAGGAAGTCGCGACGCCGCGTTGCCGCCTGGCCAGGCGCAGCTCCCTGGGAGCCGAGAACGATTGCGGTTGCCCGACGCAATACGACAACGCGAACGAAACGCGGCGGCGATCTGCCACTGCATGGCCGTTACGTAGACCGCACGCGCATCCTGATTCAGCGACAGGAGGGATTCACGCGCGAGGGATCGCCGGGAAGTAGCGCTCCTCCAGAATCAGGCGGTGATGCAGCTCGTGGCCAGCCACAATGAAGGCCAGCGCACGCACGCTGACTTCGTTCTTGTTGGCCACACCGCGCCGCTGCCAGGCATCTTTTTGCAAAGACTTGAAGAGCGCAATGGTGGCCGCGCGCACCATCCCAAATTCCTCGGCGAGACTTGCCAGCGTGCGCTCCGCGAAGTTCCCTCCGCGCACGTAATCGTCCTGCTCGAATCCGGAAAGCGGCGTCTGGTCGCCGCGCGCAATCCGCAAAGCGCGGTAGGCGAAGATGCGTTCGGTATCGCTCACGTGTCCGAGCACTTCCTTCACTGTCCATTTGTCCGGCGCATAGCGGAAGTTGCCGTCGCGCTCGCTGCGTGCTGCAAATACCTGCGCCATCTGCAGCCGGTGGGCTTCGAGGATGCCCACAATGTCGCTCCCTTTGACTTTGGAGATATAAGGTTCGTAGGAGGGTGCGTATTCCCCAGGCACGGGCCTAAGCGCGGCTTTTTTGGGTTCCATCAGGTTAGTATACCGCTGCTCGATACCCCACATTCAATGCCGCGCTGCGGAAAAAGGAGCCCGGCTTCTCGGCCGGAATCAGGAAACTCGAACGGCCACCGCCGGCTCGCGCGGGGCCGCTCGCGAAGCATTTGTTGCGCTGGCCCGCACAAGCCGCTGCTGAAGGATCACGACGACAGCGACGGTTAGCGAGCAGGCGAGCCACGGCAAGATCGGTGAGACCCAAAACAGCTTGACTCCCCAGCGCAGCACCGCAAACCACGCCAACGTGAGCCCCAGCCCCAGCCCGAACGCTACCTTGCGTTCCTGCGTCCATCCCAGCGGAAACGCGCATAAGGAGTAGACGAACAGGGCAAACGGAAAGCCCACTACCAGATCGATGAAGTAGTGTTCGCCGCTGCCGAGCGTCGCTAATACGGTGAACACCACAAAAACCATGGCGATGGATCGCTCCCACACTGATAGCCCTCGCGAAAACCACCACGCCAGAAGAACCCACGCAATGTGCAAGGATGGCATCGCGTTACGGTAGCCTGCCACCGGGATGGGCTCCAGGAGCAGACGCGCTGCTTCACCGGTGGTGAGCGCATTCCACGGGAATCGTGGACCGAAAATGTACGTCGGACCCAGCGCGGGAAAGAGATTGTAGAAAATAACACCGATAGGGGCCGCGACCAAGAACGCCGCCATCGCGGGAATTGCCGCTTTACTTCCGTGAAGCAGGTGTCCGGCAACTACCATGGCCAAGACCATTGGCAATCCGATGTAAATGAACATTCCCGCGTCGCCAAAACGGTGCCAGGTGCCATACGCCTGGCCCACGAGGAAGGAAAGTTGCACACGCAGGCTGGCGTCGAACGAATATAAGTAAAGATCGAGAACCTTGGGATTCAGCTTTGACGTCAAGGCGTGAAACGACACGGCGGCAGCATCCACGCTTAAAGAGACAAATGCGAACATGAAGGCCAGCCTCATCCGCGTGCTTTCTTCACCACCCGACCAGGCCGCACGAATCGCAAGCGCCACCAAACTGGCCAGACCCAGGAAGGACAACAGCGCAAAGGCACTGAAGTTGTAATGCAGAAGCTTGAAGTCGATCAGCGCCAGCGTTCCAGCCCCTCCCGCCACGCCTGCGGCATCACGCCACGATGGCTTCAGCCGCAAGTGCAACACGATGATTGCGGCCAACCCCATGCTCACAAGTGCGTTGAACACCGCGATATCGTACAAGCGCTTGTTTGTTGCGGCCCACAGGGCAACCGCTGCCACCACAAAGGTAAAAGCGATTCTTCTGGGCAAGAGTAACTTCATGGCGTCGGGGGCTGGCAGGTTACGGAGTGGAATCAAATGCGCTCCGCTTTTCTTTTTGCAGTCGCACCTCTAACAACCAACCTATCGCACCGCGGACCAAGGTCATCCTGAAACGCTCGGCCGCTGTATGCAACCAGTAAAGAATTCGATGTCTTCGTGATCTGTGTTCAGCGAGTGGCGATCTGTTCTTGGACGGCGCGGCGGAACTCTTGCGGGTGGGCGATCATCAAGAAAGCCTCCGGAGTCCCGCCGATCCCAACTACGATGACCGAACCATAACCCAGCAATCGGCCCGCGGTGGTTTCTTCCACGCCGATACTCTCAACGCGCGACAGCATCAAATCCAGCGTGCGCCGGCTGGTCATGCCCGTCTTGACCAGCACGCGCCGATTTGTGACCGCCATCTCCGTGGCGTTGCGCTTCACGACTCCATAGCTGAACGTAATGATGGCTGCCGCGACCAGCCCGGCGGAGTCGCCCGTGGCGATGGCTTCCCCCAACAGCGCCATGCCCGGCGCCAGCAGCAATAACCCGCCGAACGCCGGACCGAGCAGCACCAACCAGTGATGCCGGGTTCGATACAGCAGCGTCTCTCCCGGCACGAGATTTCTATCAACGTAACCCATTCCCGCCTCTCTGAGCGCTTCGGTCCTTAAATTCCGCTTTGTTTCCGGAAGCTGCGCGAATCATACTTGATGGCCGTCCGCTGTCAAATGTTGGATGCAACGCCGGCCGGAGCGGAACGCAGGAACTCGCGCAGCAAAGAGATAAGAATGAAGCGTTCATTGCAGGTCGAACAAATTCGAGTCGCATTTCAGGGCGAAGCCGGCGCCTTCAGCGAAGCGGCCGCTGTGCAGTTGCTGGGCGAAGAAATTGTCACCGTGCCCCGCCCCACCTTTGACGCTACGTTTCGCGCCATCCGCGAAGGCGCCGCCGATGCCTTGCTCGTCCCGGTAGAGAACTCGCTGGCCGGCTCGGTTGTACGTGTTTACGATTTGCTCTTGGACAGTGACCTCACCATCAGTGCGGAGACGATTCTGCCCATCGAGATGAACCTGATCGCTTGCCCGGGGGCTTCGCTCGACGCTATCCGTTCCATTTCTTCGCATCCCATGGCGCTAGCGCAATGCGAGCGCTTCTTCGGCCAACATCCGCAAATCAAGCGGCTGCCCGCGGAAGATACCGCCGGAAGCGTGCGCGAGGCTATCGCACGCGGTGACAAGACGCATGCTGCGATCGCCGGCAAACGCGCTGCGGTTCGCTATCGCGGCGAGATCATCGCCGAGAGAATTCAAGACGACGCGGAAAACTTCACGCGCTTTGTATTACTGCAGCCCGTGAAAGAGGCCGCAGGCGCTCACGCTCCGGGAGCCCGGAAAATGTCGATCGCCATGCGCCTCGCGCATCGCCCCGGCTCGCTACTCTCTTCGCTCGAGCCGTTCGCCCACAACGGCGTGAACCTTCTAAAGATTGAGAGCCGCCCGATTCACGGCCGCCCTTGGGAATATCAGTTCTTCATCGACGTGGAAGCCGACAGCGTTGCCCGCCTCGAGCAAGCGCTGCGCGAAGTGCGCGTAGCGGCGCACGAAGTTCGCGTCCTCGGTTTGTACCCGGCGGCACAAAATCGGCCCTGAAATGCGAGAGACCGGCGCGAGCCGCCCTCTCGTTATTCTTTTGTTTCTTTGCCTGCCTACTTCATTGTTAGCAGTAGCTGCATGCTTCTTCGCCCATCATGCCGTTGCCGTTTCGGCCCGTGACATCATCGCTGATACGGCGCAGGCGGCGTCCCAGACGCTCCGCAAGCTGGTGCCGCGCGCGCCAAAGGCGGGCTTTTAGCGTGTTTTCCGTAACACCGAGCTTCTTCGCGGCTTCGCCGGTGGAATATCCTTCCATTTCGCGAAGGACAAACGCGGTGCGCAGTAGCGGCGAGAGCTCGTCTAGATTTTCGCTGATTATCTCGCGCAGCTCCGTCCCCTCAAACACTTGCTCGGGATTCGGCCCCTTGGCGGCGAAGCGTTCGGTCGCCGGCAACTCGTCCTCGCGGGGCGCCTCGTCGAGCGACACGGCTGGCCGCGCCTTCGCACTGCGCCGGCGCATCAGCGCTGCGTTGATCACGATGCGCGTCAGCCAGGTGGAGAATTGCGAGCGGCCTTCAAACCGCTTCAAGTTGCGGTATGCGGAGAGCAAGCCGTCCTGCAAAGCGTCTTCCGCGTCCTCGGCGTTGCCGAGCACGCGCAGCGCAGTCTGAAACAGCGGCCGGTGATAGCGGCGGAACAAAGCCTCTACCGCTTGCGAATCGCCACGCTGGCCGGCGCGGATCAGCTTATCTTCATTGAATTGCAATCCCACTGCCACTTGCGTTGCCATTTGGTCCCCCCATTTAATTCAAAACCAATTAGACGCACATCCCGCGTCGACGACTCAATGCACTGGCGCGCTGCCGGCTTGCCTGTTGGGCTTCTTCAGCAACAAAAGCACCGGGAGCATCGCCAAGAATATGACGCCCAGCATCTTGAAATCGTCGATAAAGGCCAGCATGGCGGCTTGCCTCTGCACCGTGCCGTAGATCATCTGCTGCGCCTGAGTGGCGGCGTGGGCAAGGCTGGAGCCCGCGTGCACAAGCTTCGTCTGAGTGCCATTCAGCATATTGTGGTACGCCGCACTGTAGGTGTTCACATGGTCGGCCAGACGCACCTGATGCGCCTGGGTGCGCCGCTCCAACATGGTTGTGACCGTGGCGATCCCCACGCTGGCGCCGACATTGCGGGCCAGGTTGATGATGCCGGTGCCCATGTTGGTTTTTTCCCGCGGCACGTATGCGAAGGCTGAGACGTTGATGGGAATAAAGAGAAACGCCAGGCCGAGCCCCTGCAACATGCGCGCGCGCACCGCGTGTCCGTAGTCCAGTTGCAGATCCCAGCCGGCCATCACGAAAAGAGAGGAAGCCACGACAATGCAACCAAATCCAATCAGCAACCTCGTGTCTACTCTCGACACTAAGAAACCCACGACGGGCATCATGCACATAATCACCGCGCCGCCCGGCGACAGCGCCAGTCCCGCGAGTTCCGCCGTATAGCCCATCATTTGCTGCAAGAATTGTGGTATCAGCACGGTGCTTGCATACATCACGAAGCCTAGGAAAAACATGGCGATTGTGGCAATCGTGAAGTTCCGATTCTTCAACATGTGTAAATCGATGACCGGCTCCTTCTGCCGCAGCTCCCAGAAAATTCCCGCCACGATACCAATAATCATCAGAACGAAAAAGACGCGGATAAAGTCGGACGACAGCCAGTCGTCGCGCTGCCCCTTGTCCAGGATGATTTGCATGCTGCCCAGGCCCAGGCTGATCAATCCGATGCCGATGTAATCGATGCGGAAACCGCTCTTGATGCTGGCGCGCTTCATGTACGGCGGATCGCTGATCAGCACGGAGGTCAGCAGCAATGAGATGATTCCCACCGGCACATTGATGTAAAAAATCCAGCGCCAGGAAAAATTGTCGGTGATCCAACCGCCGAGCCACGGGCCAATCGTCGGAGCCACGACCACGGCGATTCCGTAAACGGCGAAGGCCATGCCGCGCTTTTCCAGCGAAAACGTGTCGTTCAAGATGGCCTGCTCGCTGGGCTGCAAACCTCCGCCGCCCGCGCCCTGCAAGATGCGGAACAGCACAAGCACGCCCAGGCTCGGCGCCAAGCCGCACAGAAACGAGCTGACCGTGAACACCGCCACGCAAGACATGTAAAAACGCTTGCGGCCCATGAGCGACGAGAGCCAGCCCGATAGCGGGAGCACGATGGCGTTGGACACCAGGTAGGACGTCAGCACCCAGGTGGATTCGTCCGCGCCCGCCGACAAGTTGCCGGAGATATGTGGCAGCGCCACGTTGGCGATGGAGGTGTCCAAAACCTCCATGAACGTCGCCAGCGTCACGGTAACGGCGATCACCCAGGGATTGATGTTCCCTTCCGGCGTTCGCAATCTGG
>WNFP01009646.1_pt1 | contig 11233 bp, 16 predicted proteins | sample 5400201 | NCBI WGS metagenome assembly WNFP01 (sample SAMN13153355, study PRJNA577476) | soil metagenome | isolation source: 115 cm saprolite under Madrone tree | place: USA:California | collected 2016-06-14
GCGCTTCCTTGCCGGCGATGATGCGCCAGTCCGAGACCCGGCGGTTGATGTATTGCCAGATCTGCTCGTTGAATTCGGGCTGGTTCCGCATCTGCTTGAAGACGGACATATCAGGTTCGATGTGGCCCATCACACGGGTCCAGGTCGCCTCCGAAATGCCTCTCGCCAGCGCGCGTGCGCGAAAGCCGTCGCGCCACTGATCGAAGCCCGGCGGTGCGGCGGCAAACGCCGCAACGGGATGCGCGAGCAGGACGCCGGCGCCAAGGCCGGATCGCAGCAGCGCGCGGCGCGTCGGTGTTTTCAAGGAATCAGGTTGCTTCATCTGCGCAGTCTAGCGGGGCGGGGAGGGACGCGGCAAAGGTCGTCTAAACCATTGGAACCAGCCATCCTGCTCCAGCTCTGCGGCGGCGTTGGGGCGGCGACCTGAGAGATCAGTTGTCGCTGCCTTCCTGGCTGCCGGAATGGACCACAGTTTGCGGCAACGCATGGGCCACGGCAGGCGAGGGGAGCGAGTCGGGCCCGATCTGGCGCCCGCGGCCGTGGATCAGACGCTCATAGGCCGAGACCAGGGTGACGTAGGGATTGACCCAGAGCCAACCGTCGCGCGTGAACACCTGCACATCGAAATGCAAATGGCGGCTGGTGCCGTTGGGATGGTCCAGATAATTCGAGACCACGCCGATTTTCTCGCCTTCGCCGACATAGCGTCCGTTCAGGATGCCGTCGGCATCCATTCTCATTGGATTCATGTGCATGTAGCGAAAGCGTATATGCTCGTTTTGGGTGTTGATCTGCAGCGTCGCGGCCTGCTCGCTCAGCGAGCGGATCACGACGCCATCGCGGACGGCGACGACCGCCCGCTGTTTGGGGTCGCAGCGGTCGGGACCTTCGTTGACAGCCGAACACGGCGCCGGACGAATATCTTGGCCCTGATGGCCAAATCCGCCGGGGCACTGTCCGACGCTAAAACTTCGAGCTTCGCAGAAGGTATCCCGCCATGGATAGCTGGTATTGCTACCAATCGACTCGTCGATCGGCCTCTCGCGTGATCGGCCGTTTCGGAAAGATTGCGAGTGCACGAAAGCCGCGGCCCTCTGCAGTGGAAATCGAATTTGCGAATAGGTGGTTAAGTCAGCGCGGCCGCCCAGTTTGCGATAGCTGCTGTTGACGATGATGTCGCCGCTCGGGCGGCAGGCAGCCGGCGATGCGCAGCGCTTTCAGGAAACGCTCGGCAACGGGGTAGGCCTCGCGGCAAGCAAGCCGCCGCGCGCGGGGACTACTGTCGAGACACTGGATCGACACCACATAGGGCACCCCGAAGCGCGTGAAGGCGTAGCGAACATAGCCCTCCCGGATGAAACGGCGCAGATCAGGGAATTGCGCGGACAATGGCTTCACCGTTTCGCCCTTGCCGGCGAGGGGATCGCGGATGTCGTAGGTCAGGATCGAGCCCTTGATCTGCACTTCGACGGGCCTGGCAAAGGTTCGTCGCGGCATGTCGCTGCCGGCGCCAGGCTCGAGCGAAAACACCGCGTCATAGCCGGAAGGCCCCGCATCAAACAGGTCAGCGGGACGGAAGTCCGCCTGATAACGCGAGGGCGCGGGGCTCGCCGGCGCGCCGTTCAACCGTGCATCGAGAAATGCCGCGGTGTCGAACGGCAGCAGCACCGGCACCGGACTGCGCCCGATACCGGTAAAGATCCGCGAAGTCACCGCGTTGAGTTGCAGCAGCGCCGGCATCGAACGCCGATCTGACGCAGCGAGCCGGCGGCGGCCCAAAAACGTGAAGGCGGACGCCACAGTCGGCTGCGCGTTGATCTCGGATCGGAGCTGATCGAGAGCCGCGCGCCATTCGACGCGGGCGGCCGAAATCGCGGGCGTTCTGAATTCGTCGGCGATCAGGATCGATGTGCCGGCAACAAGCAGCAGCGACGACGCCAATAGATACGTGACGGTTCGGCCAGCTTTCCCACCCAATGCGTCGCCCCCCGGCGCTGGATCTTGCCCTGCAGCCTAATCCTTCGCGCGCTCCACGTAAGATCCATCTTCGGTCATGACCACGATGCGCGTTCCCGTTCCGACATGCGGCGGCACCGCCGTGCGCACGCCATTGGAGAGAATAGCGGGCTTGTAGGATGACGATGCCGTCTGTCCCTTGGTGACCGGTTCGGTTTCCACAACTTCCAGCGTCGCGCGCTGCGGCATCTGAATTGCCACCGGAATTACGCCATGCAGCGAAAGCTTGACGGTCATGTTTTCCTGCAGATACGGCGCGGCATTGCCGATGATGTCCTTCGGCACCCGGATCTGATCGTAAGTGTCGGCATTCATGAAGTGGAAGCCGTCGGCATCTTCATAGAGATAGTTGAAGTTGTGATCCTCGATGGTCGCCTTCTCAACCTGGTCGGTGGTCTTGTAGCGCTCGGAAATTTTTACCCCGTCGCTGATTCGGCGCATTTCGATCTGGCTCACCGGTGTTCCCTTGCCGGGATGGATATTCTCGGCGGTGAGAACCACGTAAAGCTTGCCGTCTTGCTCAATGACGTTGCCCTTGCGAATAGAACTGGCGATGACTTTCAAAGCTGCTTTTCCTGATATTGTGGCCCGCGACCGATCCGGACACGGGCGTCCCGAGGCCATTAAGGCGGTTTTCGTGCCGCAACATACTGATTTTGTCCGTCGATACCAGCGTTTTGCCGCCGGTCCAAGACACCGGCTGGCGGCGCAAAACCGCGATTCCGATCTGGTTATTGCCGTTTGGGGCGAGGCGTCGTGAAGGCCTTGGCGTTGTGCCCGGCGAACGCGGCAGGCACCGTAAATGTCCCGGTTTTCACGTCATAGGCGCACCACCAGTCCTCGATATAGGGCAGCGGCTTGTCCTCCCCCTGGGCGTCGAAGGAGAGGCTGATCATGACGTAACGGCTATCGGGCCAGTGCGGGCCCAACCAGGCGTAATTGTCATCCATCCCTTTGAGCAGGGCGGCAAAGACGTGACTGAGCGAATCCCGGTCCTTGGGGTCGCGATGCAGTTTCTTGGATACCGGCGAGCCCCAGAAATAGTCCCAGGCCATCTCGCTCAGCGGCTTCCGCGTGGCGGAGGAAAATTCAAATCCGTTCCGCCGGTACAGAAACAGCGTTTGGAAACCCGCACCGGTTTTCTGCATTCGTACCAACCACTGGCTGTTCGCGCTGAAGCGAAAGCCCGCCGGGTAGCCCGCCAGATCGGTGGTTTCGCCGCCATTCAGTAAGGAGGGATGTTGATGCTTGTCGTCGAAGGTCCAGAACTGGTGCAAGTAACCTTCGTCGCCCATATCCTTGGCGTACTGCTCCACCCGCACCTGACGATCGGGTGAAGTAAACATGTCATCCGCATCCGTCAGCAGTTTGAATCCGGGCCCGGGGCCATCCGCATGGGCGGGTGTCACTGTGGCCAAACCGAGCAACACAAGAGCCGACAATAGAAACCCTGTTCCTCTTAACCAGCCGACAAACATTGCGCGTATCCCGTTCCATTTTCGCTGGTCATTGGACGCGCGACTGGCCGCAAGGTTCAGCGCGTCATCGGTCCGCGGCGCGGATCGCCCGAATGGACAAGACGTGTGTCTTTCGACAGAAAAGACGGACCGGAAGCCGGGCTCCCGCGGCACCTCGGGCCTCCCGCGCCGTCATCGAGAAAGCCGAATAATGTCAATAACGTCCGTCGATCTCCTGAACGTATTAATCGGCTTGCTGGACGCCGCTCGATTGGGCAGTCAGGCCGGTTGCTGATGGCCGGGATGGACCAGACCTCACTATGGTGGTCGGCGACGCGGCACGCCGATCGAAAGCCATTCCTGATGGCGAGGGCCGAGATCACGAGGGCCGTCAGGGCATGGTTCGACGAGCAGGGTTTTGCCGAGGTCGAAACCGGAATTTTGCAGGTTTCACCGGGCAATGAGACCCACTTGCATGCGCCGCGCACCGAACTTCATCATGCCGACGGCGCGCGCGCGACACGGTATCTGCGAACCTCGCCGGAATTCGCCTGCAAGAAATTGCTCGCCGCCGGCGAGGCGAAGATCTTCGAGCTTGCGCGGGTGTTTCGCGACCGCGAGCGCGGCGATCTGCATCTGCCCGAATTCACCATGCTGGAATGGTACCGCGCCGACACGCCTTATGATGCCGTCATGGCCGACGGCATCGCCGTCATTGCTTGTGCGGCGCAGGCGACCGGCATCGGGCGATTCTCGTTTCGCGGCCGGGTTGCCGATCCGTTTGCCGAGCCCGAGCGGTTGACGGTGGCGGATGCGTTCGAGCGCTTTGCCGGGATCGATTTGCTCGGCACCATCGCGGACGGCAGCGGCGATCGCGCAAGGCTTGCGGCGGCGGCAAGAGGGCGCGTGAGGATCGCGGATGACGACAACTGGTCGGACATTTTCAGCAAAGTGCTGGTCGAGCACGTCGAACCGAAGCTGGGGCAGGGGCGTTTAACGATATTGTTCGAGTATCCGGTAGTGGAAGCGGCGCTGGCGCGCGCCAAACCGTCCGACCCGCGCGTCGCCGAACGTTTTGAGATTTATGCCTGCGGCGTGGAGCTTGCGAACGGGTTTGGCGAGTTGACCGATCCGCGGGAACAGCGCAGGCGCTTTACGCTCGCAATGGACGAAAAGCAGCGGCGCTATGGCGAACGCTACCCGCTCGACGAGGATTTTCTCGACGCGGTCGCGCGCATGCCGGAAGCAAGCGGCGTCGCGCTTGGCTTCGACCGGCTGGTGATGCTGGCGAGCGGCGCTATCCGGATCGATCAGGTGGTGTGGACGCCACCGGCAAGGGATGCATGAGCAAGATCAAGCCAGCCAGGACTTTGCGCGAGCCCGCCGAGCTCGTCGCCCGCGGCCTTGCGCCTGCGGTTGCTCTTGCTGAACTGGAGAGGGTCGCGGCACGCTATGCGGTGGCGGTGACGCCGGACATGGCCGCGCTGATCGACCCCGGCGATCCCGACGATCCGATCGCACGCCAGTTCATTCCGAGCGCCGAGGAATTGGTAAGCCAACGGAATGAGGAAGCAGATCCGATTGGCGATCACGCGCATTCGCCGGTCGCCGGCATCGTGCATCGCTATCCCGATCGGGTGCTGTTCAAGCTGGTTCACATCTGCGCGGTATATTGCCGATTTTGTTTTCGCCGCGAAATGGTCGGGCCGGGCAAGGCGACCGCGCTCTCCCCTGCCGCTTACACCGGCGCACTCGACTATATCCGCGCGCATCCGGAGGTGTGGGAGGTCATCCTGACCGGCGGCGATCCCTTGATGCTGTCGCCGCGGCGGCTCGCCGACATCATGGCGGACCTCGCTGCCATCGATCACGTCAAAATCATCCGGATTCATACAAGGGTGCCGGTTGCGGACCCTGCGCGCATTACCCGCGAAATGGTCGCCGCGCTGAGGGTCGAGAGCGCGACCACCTGGGTAGCGCTGCACGCCAACCATGCCAGGGAATTGACCGACAAGGCACGCGCCGCATGCGCCGATATCATCGATGCCGGCATTCCCATGGTAAGCCAGTCGGTGTTGCTGCAGGGCGTCAATGACAACGCCGGGGCGCTGGAAGCGCTGATGCGGGCGTTCGTCGAATGCCGCATAAAACCCTATTACCTGCATCACGGCGACCTCGCGCCCGGCACGGCCCATCTGCGCACCACGCTCAGGCACGGGCAGGAATTGATGCGTGCCTTGCGGGGGCGGGTCTCCGGACTGTGCCAGCCGGATTACGTCGTCGACATTCCCGGCGGCCACGGCAAGGCCCCGGCCGGTCCGAACTATCTGTCGGATGCAAATTCTTTTTCCGGGGAACGTGAACGGCCCGGGGAAACGCGCTATCGTATCATCGACTATTGCGGTGAGGTTCATCTCTATCCTCCCGAAACCACGATCGACAGATGACGGACCGAGGGAGAGCAGAACCGGAGCCTCCGGAAAACCAAGGCAACCGCAACATCGAGAATGCGGTGATGCTTGGTTTCTTCATCGTGCTGGTGGTGGCGGGAATTTGGTTGCTTGCTACCATGGCGGACATACGAAAGGTTCAGGATTGCGCCGCGCAGGGACGCCGCAATTGTTCAACGATCGAGATTCCCGACCGGCCGCGATAGATGCATTTCTCTGGGAATGGGAGAAGCAAGATGCGAAAGTTGCTGACGACAAAATTGATCGTAACAGTGGCGCTACTGGTCCTGACCGGCGGTCCGGTAGCCATTGCGCAGAGCGGAGGCACCGCAAAATTACCGACAGCGAATCCGGCCGCGCCACCACCGCAGGAGGCGCCGATCGGTCACCGACAGCCGCGCGCCGATCAGGTGCCGCCGGAGAAAAACCTGGGCGATCCGAACGATCCGCTGAACAAGGAAAACGCCGCGCTCGACCGCAAGATCAAGAGCATTTGCCGCGGCTGCTGAACCGCGCTGAATGGATCAGGCCTTGCGGACAGCAAGCGCCACGCCGACCATCGATGCGCCGCCGAACAAGAGATTGATGCCGACCAGCAGTCCGATCGCCCATTCCGCCGAGCCCGGAAGCCCGGCGATGATCATGGCGGCAATCAGGATGTCCAACAGACCGGCGAACAGCATCCAGCTCCAGCGCTCGGATAATTCGCGGCGATGCTCCAGCGCGTACATGATGGTGGCGACGCCTTCGGCGAGGAAATAGGCCCCGACCACGATGGTAAGGGAGAGCGTTCCCTGCACCGGCTTTGCCAACAGGATGATGCCGGCGCCAATCGCCAGAATCGCCGAAATCAGCGACCACCAGAAGCCCGGCATCGGCCGGGCCCAGAACGTCAGCACCAGGCCGGCAATGCCGCTGATCAGAAACATCCAGCCCAGGAAAATGGTGACGGCAAGACCCGCAAACGCCGGCACGACCATGGCTGCCAGCCCGAGGATCATGAGCAGGATGCCTTCGATCAAAAAGGCCTTCCAATGCTCGCGCACCGCCGCGCGCATTTCCGACTGCAGCCTGGTGAGGTCCTGGGGGAGGGTCATGGAAATCTCCTGATGCCGGCAACGCGGATGCCGCCCCATTATGACGCTCCAATATGACGTTGGCCAATGCCACCCATTCAAATTTGTTCGTCGACCGTGGGCTAGCCACGCCCCGGCGCGGAGGAAAAGCCCTCCGACGTCGTGCGCATCCGGTTGCGGCCGAGGATGTAGATCGCCGTGGTGGCTACCAGCAGCGCGCTGCCGATCAGGATGGAGACAAGGCCGATCGGAACGAGAACGAGCGCCATGTTGCGATCGGGGTTTACCAGCCAGTGATGGATCGATGTCAGCACAAAGGCCAGACCCGCAAATCCCGCGCCGCTACCCACCACCAGCAATGCCCACATCCGTCGCAGCTGGCTTAGCCGCTCGCGCGCGATCTCGGTGCGGGGTGCATGATGACGGCCGACCCGCCGCACCAGGCGGACCGCAAACGCAATTGCGCTGAATCCGATCAGCACGCTCGCCGCTCCCAGGATCAGCCTGGTGGATGCGTCGATGTCGGGGGCTTGCTGCAGCGTCAGCAGCGGGAAATCGAAAGCCGCGTGGAGCGCGAGTGGCGCGAACAGCATCAGGATTCGGCTCGAGATGCGGGCCCAGTCGCGGTGGTGCCGGTGCGCGCCAAGCGCGGTGCCGGCTCGTCCCATTGCAAGATAGGCACCCGCGATGATGCCGAGCGCACCATGGAATGGCACGGTCAGGACGCTGCGCAATGCGGCCAGCGATTGCCACATCTCCGCATGCCGCACGAGGTAGGCGAGGTTTTCGTAGGCTGCAAAGCCGAGCCCCGCCGCGGCGCCGTAGACCACAGTGTCCATCGGATCGGCGAAAGGCCGGCGCCGCACCGAAATGGCGACAATGACCAGAACCTTGACGGTTTCCTCAGGGAGGGCGACCCCGAATACCGAATGCACGGCGCGCGCAACCCAGGGGTTTTCGGGGGCTGCCAATATCGACGCAAACGGCGCGCGCACCACGCCCAGGAGCGAAATGCTGGCGGCGCCAAGCAGAAAGGCGGTCCAGACCTTGGCCGGAGGGCCCGGGCGCTCGTCGGCGGCGATGACCAGCCACAGTAACAGGAGCGCCGGCGCCACCGCCGCGGTGCCGATGACGGTCGGAAGGGATTCAAGAAGATTCATCGCCATGGCAAATATAGCGTTTTTCGGCGTTATCTACTGCACGGCGGGAGTGCGACCGCAAGCCGCGGGCAACAGTGGCTTGCTCTTCGTTCTCTCGTCATCCAGCAGGAGACACCCGGTGATATCGTTCCGTGGAGCAGAGACACACACGAGATCCATCCTCAAAGCCATTAGCTGGCGTACATTGGGGACGCTCGACACATTTGCGATCAGCTGGCTCTTCACGGGAAGGGTCGAGATCGCCGGTTCAATTGCCGGGCTCGAAATCATCACCAAAATCGCATGGTACTATGTGCATGAGCGGGTCTGGCCGGTGATCCCGTTTGGCCGGCGAAGCCAAGGCTCAGCCGCTCGGTGATCATGGCGCAGAGGGCCCTCGGAGGTCAGGCTTATTGGGGACAGCACCGGCATCGACGCCAAACGTCGGCATCGAATTCCATGGGTTCGGGCCGTAGACTCCAGCTCGCTGAACTCGAATAATGCGCACCGCTCCCCGGATTGCCCTTGCGATCACCTCGATCCTTGCGCCGAGCGTTGCGCACCGCCTCGTTGACCTTCGCGCGGTTGCGCCGTTCGTCCGGCAGGGCCCTCACAGCATCATGGATCGCGGCATCATCGCGGCATCAATCGTCAGCGGGTTATCGAGCGGCGCCCCGAGGTTCCTGATCTGCTTGAAATTCAGGATCGCTGGTTTGCCTTCTCGGACGATTGTCGCGCGCTCACGCTCCTTGGCAGACAATATCATCGCTCTCACCACTGCCGAGCGCAGTTTCATCGTCCCGTGATTTGTCAGGGTCACAAGTTCTTCCGGGTCCATGGCCATTGGTCCACGCCTACGCTAGAGGCTGCCCTCCAGATAAACCAACTTGGCAAAAGCTGGTTCCTGTTCGGCTTGCTCAATTTCGAATTGGCGCGGTCAGAACCGGCTGGGCATCTTCGATGGCATCGAGAACCAGATCAACGTAACTCCGCGCATGGAATTGTTGTTCAGGTGACCGCCGCTTCGAAACCCAGCACTCCAAGCCGAATTTGCAGGCGGCGCGGAACGGGTGGGGACCGATTTCGCCCTGTTTGGCCGAAACCCGCGAAATAAATTGACGCGGCTAGAACCAGTCGCCCGGAATGTAACGGTCCAGGAGCAAGACCGAGAGAGAGATCAGCAGACCCACTCCGCTGAAGATCGCGACTGAGACCAGGCCTTCGAAACGGCTGGCGGTCTTTTCAGACGATCGCGCCAGAGGTCTTCCAATTGCTCTTTCAATTGCTGTGACCATGTCCCGCTCCATCAGTGCAACCACACGCGGATGATGAGAACGCTTATTCGTTTCGGGACGATTGCGCATTCTCGAAAAAATGGCTTCGTCGTAGCGGGCCGGTCGTTTCGTCGCAAACTCCGCAGGAAGCAGCTTCACGGGAACGAGAGCGCATTGCTTTCAGCGGGGATGCAATGCAATCCACACGCATATACCGGACGTACGTTGGGCTTGAGCGATTTGCCGAGAGCCAAGCCATTGAAAACACTGGCGCTCCCTAGCGGAATCGAACCGCTCTCTCCACCGTGAAAGGGTGGCGTCCTAACCGATAGACGAAGGGAGCGAGAAGTCCGCCTCGCCACGACCGGCCCGGTCGCGGCATCTCGCTTTGGTCGCAAACAAATACACCCGGTAAATCAACGCTTTGGGCTGGGGGTGGCGCCGAACCCGGACCGTGGCGAATTGATCCGGATGGCGGCGGGCGAACGTATAGTGGCGTTTGCCGGGCCGGGCAAGCGGCCGGCGATCCCGTCTTGACGGTAAATGAAGCGTCGCTCGTGGCGCGCAAAAACCCTTAATCCTTTGTGAACTGTCAACGGTTTTTAAAGCCTGTTGGGGTAAGGACGTGGCCAAAACCTTTTGGATTCAGGTTTACCTCAAGAAATTGCTCTACTTTAACGACTGCCGCGTATCCTGTTCGCAAAACCGGTATCCACTTTCGCGGAATACGCGCTGGAGCAAGTGAAATGGACGCAGAAATAAAGCCGCGGGACCCGCGCAAATCGCTGCGCCAGCCCGGATGGATCACCTTCGAAGGCGGCTTCGCGACACGTCCGTGCATCGTGGAGGATTTGTCCGCAACGGGTGCGAAAGTCACGACTGAGGATCGGATCGTGCTGCCTGCCAGCTTCCGGCTGGCATTCGCGCGCGACGCCAGGACAGGGCGCAACTGCGCGGTAGTCTGGCGCCGCGGCCAGACGGTTGGCGTCAAGTTCGTCCGCTAGCATCGACAGCCCGAAGGCGGTAAAGGCAGAGGATGCGAAACATCCTCCTTGCCTTCGCCGTTGCGATGCTGCCGGCCGCGGCGGCGGAGCCGTCCGGCAGCCAGAAGCCGGGCCAGGCGTTGGCCTCAGGCAGGGTGTTGCCGCTGAAAGGTGCCGGCGCCGGCAATTCGTGCGCCCCCTATGGTCCCGGTTTCGTCAAGCTCGACGGCACCGACACCTGCGTCAAAATCGGTGGCGTTGTTGGCATCGGAGTAGGCCACTCCAGCGGTTCGCGCTGAGCCAGCGAGGCGAGGTGGATTGCAACTCGATATTATCGTTCCCGTCGTGATGAGTTGCGCCCTGCTGTGGTGGGTGAGCCGCGGCATGAGCTGGACCACGCGTCTGGTGGTGGCGATCATCACGCTCGCGCTGATCATTTGTATTGTGCTGTTCGAGCGGTCCGGCCTCTATGTCATTCCGTGGCGCGAGTGAACGAGCGAACCCGGGATCCGGTTTTCGTGCAATTGCACGTCACGACATCGGCGGCGCGACGAATTGCGCAAATCCCGCGCGGCCTGCCAATTGCGCGAACCAGCGTTCGAGATGGGCCAGCGGCGGTTTGCGGACGCCTTCGACCCCGAACCAGCGTCTTGCATAGGCACCGAGCGCGATGTCGGCGAGGGTAAAATCCTCGCCTCCGACGAACCGCCGCGTCGCCAGCTGCGCGTCGACGATGCGCCACTGCGCGGCCTCGGCGTCGGCATCTTTCTGGATCGCGACCATGTCCCGTTGCTCGACCGGCGTTCGCACCAGTGCCCAGAACACCGGTCGATCGACC
>WNFP01004930.1_pt1 | contig 11230 bp, 7 predicted proteins | sample 5400201 | NCBI WGS metagenome assembly WNFP01 (sample SAMN13153355, study PRJNA577476) | soil metagenome | isolation source: 115 cm saprolite under Madrone tree | place: USA:California | collected 2016-06-14
GCTTTCAAGGCGGCCTTCGCAGGCGGGCCGGTTACAGATTGGCACTTCTACGATTCGATTTACACGGAGCGATATCTGGGACTGCTGCCACAAAATGAATTGGGTTATCGGGCATCGTCACCGATAGACGAAGCGGGAGGATTGAAAGGCAAGCTGCTGATAGCGCATGGAACGGGCGACGATAACGTGCATTTTGCGAACACGCTTTCGCTGATTGACAGGCTGATTGAATTGCAGAAGTACGTCGAAGTGATGTCGTTTCCCGGGCGCGGACACGGGGTCAGCGACCCCGCGGCGCGCAGAGTGTTGATGAACCGCGTTACGCAGTTCTTTCTGGACAACCTCTAGAAATGAAACGGGCGCGCAGAACGCGCGCCCGAAACAAGAGATCCCGCGGTAATACCTTCGCTCGATTTAACGGACGCCGGAAAATTCGACGTGGACGTAGCGGCCTAGCCGGGAGTTGAAGAGCAGGTACCAGCCCGGATGATGGTCGTCGTCGTAGACATAGACCTGATCGCGATCCCACTGCCAGTCGCGGCAACGGTCGAGGTCGTAAGAGGCAACTACCCAGTTGGAGCGGTCGTAGAGGATGACATTGCGGGTGCGGTAATCGATGGAGCGCGCGACGAAAACTTCCCTAACGTGCTCGTAGTGACCACGGGGATAGTGGCGGCCCGGAACGATGCGGTCGTGCTCATTGTCCCAGCTGCGATAATCGGCGCGGGCTTCCTGTTTTTCCCAGCCTTTGTGCTTGCCGTTGTCATGACGTTCGCCGTTGTCGTGTTTGTCCCAACCTTTGTGCTTGCCATTGTCGTGGTGCTCGTCACGGTCGTGATCGCGATGATCATCGCCTCGTTCCCAACCGTCGGAAACCAAGTCAGGGCTTGGTTGGTTTCTTATCGTCCTTGATTTCGACAGGATTGCCGATTTTGATGGTAGCGCCGAACCGCTTGTAATTGGCGTAACGAATAGTCATGCGCATATGAATCGCGCCGGTGCTGAAGTGGAGCACATCGTCGGAGCGGGTATAAGTCGGAAACCAATAATGGCCCTCAATGTTTTCCCGAAACGTTTCGAAACGAGGGAAGATGTTCTCGTTATTTTTCTTAATGATGTCGGGAACTGCCTTGCCGTCGCTCTTTACGATATTCAGATCGCTGTCGTCCACCCAGATGCGTCCTTGAAAGTAGCGCTGATTCTTTTCAATTTTTTTGGGAGCGACGTCAAAAATGTACGTACTCAGCTCGTCTAGCTGTTCGCGGCCGACATACTTCACGTCATATTTGGGCAAGTCCGTGGTGGTCAATACGAACGGCTGGACATGCTCTACGTCGTCCAAATCCTGTTGCGAAAGGCTCAGGCCGGCACGTTCGAGAGTTGGAGGCGGCGCACTTGTGATTTTCTCGTAGCGTTTGCCGTCCGGGGTGAACAGAATGTCGCTGGTCATGCGGTACTCACCGGCGACCTGGTTATCACTATCGATCACTTGCACGACGAAACTTTGGTTGTAGGTATAGTTGTCGCGCTCTTTCTTGAACTCCAGCTCGCGGTCGCCAAATTTCTGAATGATTTGCTCGACGGGAATTGCAGGCGCGTCATGACTGATGCCCGCGGAACCGCTCTGCTGCTTCCCGGCGGGAGCCGGAGAGGGACTGGCGGACTGAGTTGAAGGCGCGGGCTGACCGGCCCCGGAAGCGGGGGGATTGGGGAGCGGCCCTTCCTGCTGTGCAGCGAGGGAGCAGGCGATTATGGAGGCAGCGACAGTCGACATCGCGACAATTCGCCGCATAGTCTGCGTTAGCAGCTTAGTTGTTCGGAATCCGGATTCGTCGGCCATGGCTCTTGCTCCTTGCGAGTGGGCGCGTCTACGCATTGGACCGCGCGGGCCGGGCCGCGGGTTGCACGCCACGCGGGCGCCCATCTAATTATGGCGCGTTCCGTGGAGGACTCCAAACCGCACAGTCGAAACTCACAGTGATTTGACAATCTCGATTTCGCCGCGCCGGCGCAAGACCTCAACGTCTACGCCATCCTCTTGCCGCCGCATAAGGAGGTCGACCGTCGCGTCGACGACCCTAAGATTTTCGATGCGCACTTCATCCAAGTTTGCCGGAAGGAGGGGATGGGCAAAACAAATCTGGCGCTCGGGCGCGCGTACGGACATACCGAGGCAAGCACGCAGCAAAAGGAAGACGGCGCCGGCGGCCCATGCTTGCGGCGCACAGGCGACCGGATAAAGGGTGGGACCGCTGGTGCCCGGCCGCTTGTGAAAGCCGCAGAACAGTTCCGGGAGGCGCTGAAGTTCCACGTCGCGGCTCACTTCAAACAGCGCGTGGAGAATCTCGCAAGATTTCTGAGGGTATCCATAGAGAGAAAATCCCATGCCGATCAGAGCATTATCGTGCGGCCAGACGGAGCCATTGTGATACGACATCGGATTGTAGCGAGACTCACCGGCACCGACGGTGCGAATGCCCCAGCCAGAGAAAAGCTGTTCCGTCATTAGCGAAGCGGCGAGTGTCTTGGCGCGTTCCTCTTTGGCGATCTTGCAGAAAAGAGCATGTCCCGCGTTTGATGCACGCACGCGGCACTGTTTTTTCTCGCCATCCAGGGCGAGGGCATACATCCCTAAAGCGTCGCACCAGAACACCTGGTCAAACTTCTCGCGCAGGGCTTCGGCTTGCGCTTCGAGCCGCTCCGCGAATTCCGTTTCCTGGAACGCGCGGGCGATCAACGCTGCCGAGCGTTTAGCGGCGTACACGTAAGCCTGCACTTCGCAGAGCGCGATGGGAGGGTCGGCGAAGCGGCCATCAGCATGGAAAACGGAGTCGTGGGAATCCTTCCAGCCTTGCTGCACTAATCCTTTGGAGGAGCGCTTCTCATATTCGACGAAACCGTCCTTATCGCGGTCTCCGTATGTATCAATCCAAGCGATGGCGCATTTGATGTGCGGCCAGATTTCCTTGAGGAACGAGAGATTGTGGGTGCGAAGGAAGTAGGCACCTGCAAGCAGCACGAATAGAGGCGTGGAGTCCACGCTGCCGTAGTAGCGGGCGAAAGGCACTTCACCGGTCACGGACATTTCGCCGCGGCGCATCTCATGAATAATTTTGCCGGGCTCGGCGTCGCGTTCTGGCTCTTCACTGGTTGCTTGCGTTTCGGCAAGATACTTGAGTACGCCTTCGGCGATGCGCGGCGCCATCCACAGGCATTCGAGAGCGGTGATGATCCCGTCGCGCCCGAATACGGTATTGAACCAAGGCACGCCAGCATACGGGTACGGACCTTCCGGATTGCCGTCGATCAGCATACGCAAGTCAGCGGAGGACCGGGTCAGCCACGCATTGAAGGTCTCGCTCGAGCTTGTAACCACGCACTCGTCGATTCCATTACGGTCAAATTCTTTCTCGAGTTTTCGGAAGGCGGAGTGGTAAGGATCCACGCTCCTGGGGGTGGAGTTTCGTTCACAAGTTATCGTGCACGATACAAATTTTTCTTCTTTCGGCTCCAGGGCGATCTCAAATGCAGCCTCCCTGACGGAAAGAGACGCGGGCTGCGGCGAAAACTGGAGGCAAGTGCGACGCAGAACGTCATCAAGCCCTCGATACGACAGGATCACCTGATCGTTTGCGGCATGGTCCGGAAGGCGCTCGCCGTGACGGGAACGCTTCGTGCCGCGCACTTCGAAGATGTCCGCGAAATCCGCATCGAACTGCAACATAAGGGAGACTTTTACGGGCTCCAGACCGTAATTCAACAGCCGAACGTATTGGTAACACGTGGCACCGCGCAGGAACTGCAAACGGAACATGTGCACGGTTCCTCGCGGAAGTTCTCCATAACCGTTTAGATTGGTGTCCACATTGGTGAGGTCCACGGACAGAAATGCATTGTCTTCGCGGATGGTGGAGCCGAGGAGGAGGGGCTGCTTCTGATTCAGGCGTATCGTGAAGCGGGAGAGATGGCGGGTCTCGGCGTGAAAGAGACCGAAACGCGAGAGGCCCAGCGGCTCAATATCGCCATAGCGATTGAAAACGGCGAAAGTGTCGCCGTACTTGAGCACACGCGTACGGTCGTCCGCGAGCGCGGAAGACGCGCGGACGTAATATTCGTCTTCAACGCGGACAATATCCGTCAAACTAAAACCGTCCTAGAGCGTAAGCAACGAGTCGATTTCGGTATCCGGGTCCGCGGCTTTCACCGTGACGCTCGGCTCGTACTGCTTGGTGATGCTCGCCTCGTACAGCTTAACGTACTGCCGCGCCATTTTGGGCGCGCTAAAGCGATTGATGAATTCGGCGCGACACGCGGCGCGATCCAGAGTCGCCGCTTGCTCTACTGCTCTCACCGCGTCGTCCACAGTATCGACGATAAAGCCGCTGACCCCATCTGTGATTACTTCGGGCACTGAGCCGCGATTGAAAGCGATCGTCGGCGTGCCGCAGGCCATGGACTCAATCATGGTGAGGCCGAAGGGCTCAGGCCAATCGATGGGAAATAGATAGGCGTAGGCGTTACCGAGGAACTCGCCCTTTTGTTGCTCGTTGATTTCGCCTACGAACTCCACATTCGGCGTGTTTAGCAGGTGCTTGATTTCGCGTTCGTAGTAGCGGCGATCTGCGCTATCCACCTTTGCGGCAATTTTCAGCGGCATATCTGCTTTCTTAGCAATTTCAATAGCGCGATCGACCCGCTTTTCGGGCGAAATGCGTCCGAGAAACGCGAGATACTTGCCGCGCCCGTCCCCAAGCGAAAGAAGATCCCGCGGAAGACCGTGATACACATTGCCGACCCAGTTGGCCCAAGACAGCGGTTTGCGCTGGTTGAGCGAAATCGAAATCAGCGGCATGCTCTTGTATTTGCGAAATAGAGGAACAAGATCGGGAGAATCCAGGCGGCCGTGGAGCGTGCTGACATGGACGAGACCAGAAAGTTTGGAGAGAGGAAAGTGCATGTAGTCGATGTGGAAATGAATGATGTCGAATTGATCGGCGCGCTCCAACACTTCTTCAAGCATCACAAAATGATGCGCAAGCTGATCGACGATCTGATGGCTATTGAGCCGCAGTGACTTCGGGCAGCATGGGACCAGACGTGCCGAGGTTTCGGAATCGCCACTCGCAAATAGCGTTACATCGTGCCCATCCTCGACCAGGGCCTCGGTCAAATAGGAAACCACCCGCTCCGTACCTCCGTAGAGCTTAGGCGGAACACTTTCGTAAAGGGGCGCTACCTGGGCTATCCTCAAAGGTCCTCCTCGCCGTAGGGCCATCAAAACACTGAGGATAGCTGCAGTTGAGGCTTTTTTGTATCAAGAGAACTCCCCAGCAAATGTAGGGGAATTCCGTTAGGCACCCTGAGCAAGACGAGGATTGCGAGCAAAAGGAGGCGGTTTGTCGGATGGACAACAACTGTCAAACGGTAGGGCGCCGAACCCTCGGAAAAACTGTGCACGCAAAATTCACAGGTTGTGGAAAAGTGGAAAATTTGCGCTTTACCATTAGTGTTAGAGCGTAATAGATTGCCTTCTCGCGCCTCCGCCCCTTCACAACTACCCGCGAAATTCATCATCCGGCGGAAGCGCCCTCTGAAATCCCAGATGAGGTCACCGCGATGAAAGATCTAAATCGCAATATACCCGCAGCCCTGATGCAACACCATCTTGCGGATCACAAGGAGTTTTGTGTGTGCCGCGTGCTGGAGGATTGTGCCCTGATTAAGATTGAATCACTGGGAAAGTTGCAGGCAGCCAAGAAGTACATGCGCCGACTCGCATCGCATATTCCCGGCTCCTACGTGGTATTCAGCTACAAGAGCAAGCGAGTTCTGGGAAAAGTGGTTAGCCGAGCGGCATAAGAAGCTTGCCAGGTTGACGGTCTGTAATGCGGGCGCACGAAGGGATCCGGTCGACCAAGCGGCGGTTTACGGCGTGATGATGTCCTTCGGCTTGGGTTTGACCTGCACGGCAGCCAGGCTGGACGCGTCCCAGCCGCCGCCTAACGCCTTCACCAGCAGCACGCTGGAAACCAGCCGCTGCCCCCGGATTACGGCGAGTTCCTGTTCGTCCGTAAGTAGATTCTGCTGCGCAGTGACCACATCCAGGTAACTGACCAGGCCTCCGCTATAACGGCTCGTGGAAATGTTCAGGGTGCGCCGCGCCGCATCCACGGCTTCCTGCTGCGTTTGCTGGGCTTGGATTAGTACGGTCAGCCCGGTGATTTCGTCCTGAACCTCCTGAAAGGCGGTGAGGACGGTCTGACGATAGGTTGCAACATTGGCGTCATAGCCAGCGCGGGCAAACTGCAGCTGGGCGCGCCGCGCTCCACCGGTAAAGATTTCCTGCGCAACATTGGCGCCCAGCGCCCAAAACGCGCTGCTGGCGTTGGCCAGTTTCGTGATATCCGCGGCTTGCCAGCCTCCCTGTCCGAAAAGATTCAGCGATGGGTAATAGGCGGCTTGCGCTACGCCGATCTGGGCATTGGCGACCGCCATTTGGCGCTCGGCTTCCGCGATGTCCGGCCGCCGCTCGAGCAAATCGGACGGCAGTCCGGAATCGAGCTCGGGTGGCTCGGCGTTCAAGACGCGCGCCGCGATGTGAAAATCCGGCGCGGGTTGCCCGACTAGCACGGCAATGGCATCTTCAAATTGCTTGCGCTGCTGCTGCAGCAGGACGGCTTGTGTGCGCGTGGTATTCAGGAGAGTTTCTTCCTGGGCAACGTCCAAGCCGGAGGCTACACCGCCAGCGTGACGCGAATTCACAAGTTCCAAGCCCCTGCGCAACGCCTCGACCGTGCGGGTCAGGATCTGCAGCTCGGAATCCAGCTCGCGAAGATTGAAATAGTCGCCGGCGAGCTGGGCGGTGACGAGCAAGCGCACATTCTCGACGTCCGCGGCGTTGGCTTGATAGCTCGCTTCCGCGGCCTCGATGCTGCGCCTTCTGCGGCCAAATAAATCGACCTCATAGCTGACGGTGAAAGGCACGGCGTAGGTGTTTTGTGTGACCGGTCGCAGCGCAAAAAGTACGCCACTTGTGGCGCGATTCCCGGAAAGCCGCTGCCGCACGGCGCTGGGCGACGTGCTCAGTGTTGGAAACAGAGTAGCAACCTGAATGGCTGCGACGGCTCGAGCCTGCTCCAAACGCGCAATCGAAACTTTAAGGGTCTGATTGGCGGTGAGCGCCTGCGTTTCCAGTACGTTTAAATCATCGTCACGAAATACCGTCCACCACTGCCCCTTAGGGATGGAATCTTTGGGAGCACTTTCGCGCCAGGGCTCTGCAACGTCCCATTTGGTCGCGGAGGGGGCGGAAGGCCGCTTGTAATTGGGTCCTACGGAGCAGCCGACACCGAAAATTCCAGCGGCAAGCACGAAAATAGCGGGCAGAGATCTCGCTGTGCGAACGCCCGCGGCACGGGCGGCCATCGACTGTCGCATTACTTCTTTGCTCCCTGTCCGGAGGCGCCGTTCGTGTTGGGGTGTACATTGCCAGGTGGCGGAGCAGCACTTCCTGCGGGTGCGGGGCCTGTGCTTTGAGGCATCTCTTTCACATTGACTTGCATGCCTTCATCCAACGAATCCGGGGGATTTAGCACAATCCAATCTTCGGGGCTCAGGCCCTGCAGGACCTCGAGCGCAGTGCCGTAATCGCGGCCGATGGCTAGCTGCCGCAAGTGAACTTTGTGGTCGGCGTCGATTACAGCAGCTCGCAGCCCCTCGGCGCGGAACAGGAGCGCGTTCACCGGCACCTGCAGACGCGTTCCCTTGACGCCGACCAACAGGTGCACCTGGGCGTAACCGCCAGGCAGCAACTGACCGGCCTTGTTCGGCACGTCCACTTCGGTGTTCAGCGTACGACTGGCTAAATCGATGGCGTCCGCGGTCCGCACAACTTTTGCCTGGAATTTCTGGCCGGGATAAAGAGTGAGCTCGAGGTACGCGCCAACACCGGAGTGAACGGCGGGAGCATAAAGTTCCGGCACGCTGATGTAGGCGCGAATAGGGTCGGTGGCTGCAAGGAAGAAAAGCTCTTGTGCCGCCCCGCCATTCCCTGCGTTGATGAGATTGCCGATATCGACGTTCCGGCGCGTGACGACGCCGCTAAATGGCGCGTAGACATGCTTGAACGATTCCAGCTCTTCCAGGCGCCGAACGTTGGCCTGCGCGGAGGCTACGGCGGCACGTCTTGCGGCATAATCGCCCACGGCATTATCGACTTCTTGCTTCGAGACGCCGTCTGTCTTGATCAACTCTTCATAGCGGGCGGCAGTGATGCGGGAAAGATTCTCGTTGGCCTGCATGGTGCCAAGATCGGCGCGCGCTTGCAAAAGCTGCTGGTCCACCTCCGGTGTTTCGATGTCGGCCAACAGTTGGCCCTGTTGCACGTGGCTACCAATATCGTGATACCACTTTTTGAGGTAGCCGGTCGTGCGTGCGTAAATGGGCGATTCCGTGTAGGCCTGCAGGGTTGAGGGCAGCACCAGATCTTCCTGCGAAGGTTCCAGGGTGGGATGAATAACGGCGACACTTGGGACGGCGAGCTTTTCAGTCTCCTTAGCGAGCGCGTTGTATTGCTCGCGGTGCTGCAGCATCGTAAAAATTCCAACGATCACGAGCACCACGACAATGCCTACCAGAAACAGAAATAGCCGGCTGTTTTTCTGGGCAGGCTGATATGAGCCTTCCTTTGCGCTCTGCGTATTACCTTCCATCGTCATTCTTTGCTCCGCTTGGTCTTGTAAGCATTTGTCACGAAGCCATCGGCTCCGGCGTTGCGCCGCGCAACCTGCGACGCTCGAGTCGACCGTGGATAATAGAAAAGACGCACGGGACGAAGAAAAGCGTGGCGAAGGTGGCGAAAAGTAATCCACCGATTACCGCGCGACCCAGTGGCGCGTTCTGCTCGCCGCCTTCGCCTAGGCCGATGGCCATCGGCACCATGCCAATGATCATGGCCAAAGCGGTCATGATGACGGGGCGTATACGCACAAATCCCGCCTCCAGGGCGGCGTCGCGCGCGTTCTTGCCTTCATTCATCTGCTCGCGCGCGAAGGAGATCATCAAGATGCTGTTCGAGGTGGCCACACCGACGCTCATGATTGCCCCGGTCAAGGATGGCACGTTTAGCGTGGTATGCGTCACCAAAAGCATCCAGCATATGCCGGCGAGAGCGCCCGGCAGCGCGGTAATGATGATGAACGGATCGAGCCACGATTGAAAATTAACGACGATCAACAAATAGACGAGGACGATAGCGCCGATCAATCCGAAGCCTAGCCCCGTAAAGGAACTCTTCATGGTCTGCACTTGCCCGCGGATTACCATGTGACTGCCGCGTGGCAAGTCCTTTTCGAGTTCCTTCACACGCTTGGCGACCTCATCGGAGACCCCGCCGAGGTCGCGGCCGTTGACGGCGGCGTACACGTTGATCATGGGCTGCGCATTGAAATGCGAGATCGTAGCGGCGCGGGCTGTGGTCTGGGAACGCATCAGGTTGCCAAGAATTTGCGGCGCTGCACCTGGCAAGCTGCCGCTCACCGGAATATTTTCCAGGGCCTGGAAGGAATCCACCCGATATTGCGGCGTCTGTACCGCAACGTTGTAGCTGACGCCATTTTTGGGGTCCAACCAGAAAGCCGGGGCCGTCTGGAAACTGGAGCTGAGTGATACGAGAAGGTTTTGGGCCACGTCGCGGGTTTGCAATCCAACCATCTGGGCGCGCGTACGGTCGACGTCCATGTGCAGGGTGGGACCATCAAAGGCCTGCTGGACGTGGACATCCACAGCGCCAGGAATGTGGCGAATTTCGTTGGCTAGTTTTTGTCCAACCAGAAAATTCGCCTGCTGGTTGTTGCCGGTGATGGCCACGTCGATGGGCGCAGGGGTGCCAAAGTTCAAGATCTGGGTCACGATGTCCGCAGGCTGAAAGAAAAACTGCACGCCGGGGAACCTCTGCGGGAACTTCTCGCGCAGCGCATTGACATAGGCGCTCGTCGGCTTGCCGCGCACTTCCTTCAATTGCACAAGAATTTCGCCGTCGGCGGTTCCAAATGTCCCTGAGTTGCTGTAACTGAGATTGAGACCGCTGTAAGGCACGCCGAGATTATCCAGGATGGTCTGCAACTCATCGCTTGGAATGGTTTCGCGGATTGTCGCGTCGATTTGATCGGCGAGCCGCGCCGTCTCTTCGATGCGGAGGCCGGTACGCGCGCGAAAGTGCAGGCGAATTTGGCCGGCGTCCACTTTCGGGAAGAAATCGCGACCGAGCACGAATATCAGTCCGGCCGAAAGCAGGCAGAAGATGAAAAAGCACGCGGCAAATAAGGTAGAACTCTCGAGAGCGGCATTGAGAGCGTGCCGGTAGCCTTCCCGGAAGCGCTCAAAAAGATGCTCAAACCGCTGCTGGTAGCGGCGGAAAAAGCCTTGCTTTTCACCCCTGTGCTCTTCCGCATGGTATTCGTCTTCCGCGCTGAGGAGATACATCGCCAAGGTCGGCACAATCGTCCGGGACCACATGTACGAGGCAAGCATGGCGAAGGAAACGGCTTCGGCGAGCGGCACGAAGAGAAAACGTGCCACGCCGGAGAGGAAAAACATGGGAATGAACACGATGCAGATGCACAGCGTGGAGACAAAAGCGGGCACGGCGATCTGCTGCGCGCCGTCCAGAATGGCCTGCACCGTCTCCTTACCCATGGCCAGGTTGCGGTTGATGTTTTCGATTTCCACCGTGGCGTCATCCACCAGAATTCCTACCGCTAGGGCCAGGCCGCCGAGGGTCATGATGTTGATGGTTTCGTGCAGCGCGCTAAGCAGCAGCACGCTCACCAGGATGGAGAGCGGAATGGAAATCGCGATGATCAGCGTGCTCTTCCAATTGCCCAAGAAGAGCAGGATCATGATGGCCGTCAAGCACGCCGCGATCAGCCCCTCGCGCAACACGCCCTGGATGGAAGCGCGCACGAAAAGGGACTGGTCAAACAGCATGGTGACGTGCAGGCTCTCCGGCAAAGAGCCCATGTAGTTCTGAATGGTCTGCTTCACGCGATCCACGATATCGAGCGTGGACGCGCCGCCGGTCTTGTACACCGCCATCAACACACCGCGCTGACCGTTCGCGCGCACGATGTTCGTTTGCGGGGAAAAGCCATCGCGCACGTGGGCTACGTCACGCATGTAGATGGTCGCGCCGTTCACGGTTTTGACCGGCAGATCGTTCAGCTCCTGGATC
>WNFP01020259.1_pt1 | contig 11226 bp, 10 predicted proteins | sample 5400201 | NCBI WGS metagenome assembly WNFP01 (sample SAMN13153355, study PRJNA577476) | soil metagenome | isolation source: 115 cm saprolite under Madrone tree | place: USA:California | collected 2016-06-14
CATGCATCGCCGACCGACGGGATCGTACCTCCGTCACGATGCGAAATAAACAACACGCGCTGTTGTTCCCGGGCCAAGTGGCGCCGGACCTCGTTTTCTGGCAGGAAGGGCGTCGAACAGCACGGAGCGTGAGACCGATGCGTACCAAGGGATCGGACCTTCTGGTTGCCGCGCTGGAGAACGAGGGCGTCGAGCGGATTTTCGGCCTCCCCGGCGAAGAAAACCTCGCCGTCGTCGAATCCCTGCGACGATCGAAAATCGAGCTCGTCCTGACGCGTCACGAACAGGCCGCCTCCTTCATGGCGGCGACGCAAGGACGGCTCACCGGATCGCCCGGCGTCTGCCTGTCCACGCTCGGGCCCGGCGCGCTGAATTTCACGACCGGCGCGGCGTATGCCTATCTCGGCGCCATGCCGATGCTCATGATCACGGGCCAGAAGGCGATCAAGAGCGCGCGCCAGGCGCGTTTCCAGCTCGTCGACATCGTAGGCTCCATGCGTCCGATCACCAAGCTGACCCGGCAGATCGTCTCGGCCGACTCGATACCGTCGGCCGTCCGGGATGCGTTCCGCGTCGCGACCGAGGAACGGCCCGGCCCCGTCCATCTGGAACTCCCCGAGGACATCGCCGCGGAGGCCGCATCCGCCGCATTGGTGTCGCCGCATCCAATCGACCGGCCGATTGCCTCGCCTGCGGCGCTGAAAGGGCTGGTCGATTTGATCCTCGCCGCCGAGCGGCCGCTGATCATGATCGGCGCTGCGGGCAACCGTCCGCGGCTGGTGGACGCGCTGTCCGATTTCGTCCGGAAGACGCAGATTCCCTTTTTCAACACGCAAATGGGCAAAGGCGCGGTCACCGGCAATTCCGAATTGTATCTCGGCACAGCGGCGTTGTCGGAGCGCGACTATGTCCACGATGCGATCGAGTGCGCCGATCTGATCATTGCGATCGGGCACGATACCGTGGAGAAGCCGCCGTTCCTGATGGCTGACGACTCGGGACCCAAGGTCGCCTATATCGGCTATGTCTCCGCGACCGTGGAGCAGGTCTTCCATCCGGACGCGGAGGTGATCGGCGACATCGGAACCACCGTGTCCGCGCTCGCCGCGCAATTGCAGCAGCGCGTGAAACCCGCGCCCGAATTTCTGAAGCTGCGGGACGAGATCCTGGGACACATCAACGAGCGTGCCGAGGACGGCCGTTTTCCCGTCATTCCCCAACGTCTCGTTCACGACGTGCGCAAGGTAGTGCCTGAGGACGGCATCGTCTGTCTCGACAACGGCATGTACAAGATATGGTTCGCGCGCAACTACCGGACCACCATCGCCAATACGCTGTTGCTGGACAACGCGCTGGCGACCATGGGCGCCGGCCTTCCCTCGGCGATCGCCGCAAAATGCCTCAATCCGACCAAGCGCGTACTCGCGGTCTGCGGCGACGGCGGTTTCATGATGAACAGCCAGGAGCTGGAAACGGCCGTTCGGTTGAAGCTCGATCTGGTCGTCCTGGTGATCGAGGATTCCGCCTATGGCATGATCCGCTGGAAGCAGGCCGTGGACGGCTTCGCCGATTTCGGGATGACGTTCGGCAATCCGGATTTCGTCGCCTATGCGAGATCATATGGCGCAGAGGGACATCGGATTTCGGCCACATCGGAATTGGTGCCGACGCTGGAGGACGCCTTCAGGCGCGGCGGCGTCCATCTCGTGGCCGTCCCGGTCGACTACAGCGAGAACATGCGCGTGCTGGTCGACGAAATCGGAAAGCAGCGCTTTAGCGGCTGACGCGCCAGATCGTTCCATTGCCGTCTTCGGAGATCAAGAGCGCGCCATCATGCGCGACGGCCACGCCGACGGGACGCCCCCAGACCTCGTTGTCATTGACGACGAAGCCGGTCACGAAATCCTCGTACGCGCCGGTCGGCTTACCCTCCTTCAGGCGAATGCGAACGACCTTGTACCCGGTCCGCTTCGACCTGTTCCACGAGCCGTGCTCGGCGGCGAAGGCGTCGCCGCGATAATCCTCCGGGAAATTGCGTCCCTGGTAGAAGGTCAGTCCCAGCGACGCGGAATGCGCCTGCAGCAGAACATCGGGTGTCGTGACCTTGTCCTTGAGATCCGAGCGTTCGCCGCGATGTCTGGGGTCCTCGTGGCCGCCGATATAGAACCACGGCCAGCCGTAAAACGCGTTCTCGCGAACGCTGGTCACATAATCGGGCACCAGATCATCGCCGAAGCCATCGCGCTCGTTGGTCGAGCACCAGGGCATTCCGCTCCGTGGCTGGATCGCGAGACCGACGCAGTTGCGGATGCCTGTCGCGAATAATGTCTTGTTCTTGCCGTCGGGATCGAAGGCCAAGACTGCCGCACGGTCGGTCTCGTAGCCCCAGGCGGCGCCGAGCGGCTGCTCGCCGGCCCACGCCTCCAGTCCGCCGGGAGGCTGGCCCATGCCCTCCCCGTCATTGCTGACCGAGCCGACCGAGACCAGCATGCGCTTGTCATCCGGCGTGAAGACAATGTCGCGGGTCGAATGCCCCGATCCATGCGGCAGGTTCGCGACGATGGTTTCGGCCTTGCCGGAGGCTTTCAGGTCGCCGGACCGGTAAGGGAAGCGCACCACGGCGTCGGTGTTGGCGACGTAGACCCATTGCGGATCATCGCCGCTTGGGAAAAACGCGATACCGAACGGCTGATGCAGACCGGTCGCGTAGACCTCGTTCGCTGTCGGTTTCGAGCTACCATCGGTGGCGCGAAGGCCTGATAATGCGGGGCCCGTCCAATCCCTTCGCGAACAGTGCGATCTTGAATCCGGGAGGGACTTTCGGCGCGGCGCCGTCGGGTTTGGGAACGACACGTGAGACGTTGGCGGCCGAACGGGTCGCTCCCGGTTCGGGCAAATCCTCCGGCCTGATCAGGCGGACCGTGCCGGGCTTGTCGAGCTGCCAACTGCCGAACGCATCCTTGCCTTGGCGCAAAGCGGATTGGCCGAACGCCGCGCCGCTCAAAGCGGCGAGCGCCCCAAGTGTTGATACCACCGCCGGAATCGAACGCCTTGGCATCACGGATATCCCTGTTCATCGCCCCAAGCTCAACGAGCACAATAACGGCGCGTTGCAAATGTTCGGCGGGATCAAATCAATTTGCCTTGCCAGACCTCGTCTTAAAACAGCATGGCAACCTCCCCTGCCTTAAGGATGTGCAGCAAGCGCCTGCCAGAAGCGCTGGAAAATCAATACGATCGATGCAACACATGAGATGGGGTGTGATAGTTGATGGGCGTCACCATGTGGGCATCGATACTGACGGAATGGCTGAGCCTGATTTTCCGCTGGCTGCATGTGGTGGCCGCGATCGCCTGGATCGGCAGCTCGTTCTATTTCATCCATCTTGACCTCAGCCTGAAACCGGGCGGCGGCCTGCCCGAGGGCGTCCAGGGCGAGGCTTGGCAGGTGCATGGCGGCGGCTTCTACCGGATCGTGAAGTATCTGGTCGCACCGGCGCAACTGCCCGACGAGCTGACATGGTTCAAATGGGAAGCCTATACGACCTGGCTGTCCGGCTTCGCGCTGATGGTCGTGGTGTACTATCTCGATGCCGAGTTGTTTCTGGTCGACAGTGGCCTGGCTGCTCTATGAAGCCGCCTGCCGGTCGGGCCTCGCCAGCCATGAACTCCCCTTCGCACTTGGCGGCTATTTGTTCCTGGTCGGCCTGACCTACGCCTTCACCCATGTCCTGAGCGGACGCGGCGCCTTCAACCAGGTCGGCGCGATCATCGGCACCATCATGGTCGCCAACGTGTTTCTGACCATCATTCCGAACCAGAAGAAGATCGTCGCCGCGCTCTTGGCCGGCCAATCGCCCGACCCGAAACTCGGCAAGGCCGGCAAGGAGCGCTCGGTCCACAACAACTATCTGACATTGCCGGTGCTGGTGCTGATGATCAGCAATCATTATCCGCTGCTGTTCGCGACGCGCTACAATTGGCTGATCGTCGCGATCGTGCTGGCGCTCGGCCCGATCATCCGGCATTTCTTCAACGAGCGGCACGCCGGCCGCGCCTCACCCTGGTGGGTTTGGGGCGTCGCGGGCCTCGGCATGATCGCCATCGGCTTCTTGTCCGCAGCCGGGCCGCGCGACCTGAAGACGGGATCGCTGCCCGCGACGCCGACCTTCGCCAATGTCGAAGAGATCATCCTGTCACGCTGCAGCATGTGCCATGCCGCCGAGCCGGTATGGGAGGGGATTACGACCGCACCCAAAGGCGTCCTGCTCGATAGTTCCGATCACATCCGCAAGAACGCCCGGCTGATCGGCCGCAACGCCGCCTGGGCCAACGCGATGCCGCCCGGCAATGTCACCGAGATGACCGGCGACGAGCGCGCCGTGGTCGCAGCCTGGATTGCCGCGGAAGTGCGGTAGAGCAACTCACGACAGCGCGCCGAGAACACCGCGTGTCGCCTGGTCGATCTCCTCGACATAGCGGCGGCGCGCGAACGACTCGGTCAGGAATCCGATCACCTTGCGGCTGTCCTCCGACTCCAGGACAGCCAGCACCTCGGCCTCCGCATCGTCGAAGATCTTCATCGCGGTCTTGACGTTCATCTCCGGCAGCAAGGCGACGTCGGTAAATCGCGCCAGCTCGACCACCTGGATCTCGTCCGCGATGCCGTCGAGCTCGCCGGAAAACAGTTCCGGCAGCAGCACCAATCCGGAATAATCGTCGGAATTGTTGACCACGACGATCGCCGGCCGGGAACCAAGCACGAACTCGCGCCGGCAGGCCGCGATCGTCGTCGTGGCCGGGACCTTGCCGACGTCGGACCGCATCATGCGCTCGACCGTGAGATTGCGCAGCCAGCCGACGTCATTGGCGCTACGAATGGTCTCGCCACGCAGATGCAGCCGCCAGGTTGAAAACGAATGTCCGAACATGAAACGGACGAAGATGCTGGTGACGATGCACCCGGCCAGAACGACGGCCGTGACGTCGACGCTCCGCGTCATCTCCAGCACCAGGAAAGACATCGTCAGCGGCCCTCCGACGATGGCGACCCCAAGCGTCGCCATCCCGGCCAGCATGCTGACCACGGGGTCGACCGTAATCCCCAATCCCGACAGCGCGAGCACGGCAGCGAAAAGCTTGCCCAGCAGACTTCCGACGAACAGCGAAGCAAAAAAGAGACCGCCGCGAAAGCCTGAGGCCAGCGACATCAAGCAGGCGATCAGCTTCAAGGTGATGATGATCGCGATCATGCTGATCGCCATGTCGCGGTGCAGATCCAGCACCATCGCGCCGTGCCCGGCCGCGAGCACCTGCGGCGTAACGATCGCCATCGCGCCGACACCGACGCCGCCGACCACTGGCCTGATCAAGACTGGTATCCAGGCAAACAGACGCTCGACCGTCGGCGAGCTTCGCATCACTACGATGCCGACCGCGCTCACGATCAAGGCGAGGCCGATCAGCGCGAGATATTGTTCGAGGCCGACGGCGCCGACGTGAGACACCTCCAGCGAATACGGCGCGCCGCCAAGCCATTGCGCTGTCAACGCGGCGGACAACGAGGCGGCAAGAATTGGGGCCGCGCTTGCGACCGAGTAGACCCCGACGATCAGCTCATAGGCGTAGAACGCCCCGGTGATCGGCGCGCCAAAGGCCGCAGCGATGGCGCCGGCCGCGCCGCAGCCGACGATCAGTCGCAGATCGTTGCGCCTGAGATTGAGAAACTGCCCGAGCAGCGAGGCCGCGCCGGCGCCGATCTGGGTGTAGCCGGCCTCCAGGCCAACCGACGCGCCGCAGCCGTTCGAGAGCAGCGTCTGCCCGCTGACCACCACGCTGTCCCGCGCCGACAACCGCCCGCCACGCAGCGCGTTGGCCTCGACCGGGATGACGCCGAGCGCCAGACCGCCCAAAGCCGGCGCCATCAATGCGGTGGTGGGATTGACATAGGCGTTTGCGCTGAGGCGAACGTCGATCGGGATGCCGTAGATCAGCACATGTGCGATCTGCGCGATCTCGCTCATCAGCGTGACGACAGCGCCCGCGACCACGCCGACCACCAGCGCGAGCGGGATCAGGTAGAACTCGTTGCTGCGCACGAGCGCCCGCAGCCGTGTCAGCGCCTTGTTCGAACCGCGTCGCTCGATGATCCGCGTGAGTCGAGAAAGCACCGTCAGTCCCTTCTGTCCAACTCAGACATCGGCGAGCCCGTAGCCGGCCATCTTCAGGCGCACGCGCTCGATCTCCTCGCTCGACAGCAAGGACGGCCGGCCGGTCTGCAGACAACCCTGGCGCTTCGGAGATCGAGGGCTCATCGGCGCAGATAATGGCGCAATGCCCGGCGGGTCAAGCAACTCTTCCCGTGATGGCGGTCCGACGCTTATCGCAAGGGCCCGTGCGCCGAAACCCCTCACCCGGCGCGGCCCGGAACGGCGGCCTCGGCGAATGTCGCCATGCCGTTGTGAAGCGCGCAGGCCAGCCGCAGAATCGGCAGCGCGACCGCGGCCCCGGAGCCTTCGCCAAGCCGCAAATCGAGGTCGAGCAATGGGCGGGCATCGAGCGCATCGAGCACCATCCGGTGCCCCTGCTCCGCCGACCGGTGAGAAAAGATCAGAAAGGGACGGCAGGAGGGATTGAGGCGCGACGCTACGAGCGCGGCGACAGAGACGATGAAACCATCCACCAGGATCGGAATGCGACGCTGCGCCGCGGCAATGATGGCGCCGCAGATCGCCGCGATCTCAAGTCCTCCGACAGCGTACAAGATTCGCTCCGGCGAATCATCCGGCATGAGGCCATGATGGGCCAGCGCCGCAGCAATCACGCGCGCCTTGCGCTCGCGGCCGGCGGCATCGAGACCCGTGCCGCTGCCGGTGATCGTTTCGGCCTCCTTCCCGAGCAGCGCCGCTGCGATCGCGGCGGCCGATGTCGTGTTGCCGATGCCCATTTCACCGAGAATGAGGATGTCGGGCGCAATCGCGGCGGCCCGCGCCACCGCTCGCTGGCCACAGTCGAAAGCGAAACCAATGTCGGCCGCTTCGAGCGCGGCTCCCCGGCTGAAATCCCGGCTGCCGCGCCGTGGCTTGTCGGTGACGACGCCCGGCACCGGCGCCTCGGCCAGCGTCCCGGCGTCGACGACTTCGAGGCGCGACCCCAATTCGCGCGCGAGCACCGAAATCGCAGCGCCTCCGGCGGCGAAGTTCGCCATCATCGCAATGGTCACGTTCTGCGGATAGGCGGAAACGCCCTGCGCCGCAATGCCGTGATCGCCGGCAAAGATGATGATCGGCGCGCAGGTGGCCCGGGGACGATCGGTGTGCTGTAAGCCGGCAAGCTCGATCGCGAGCACCTCTAGCCGGCCGAGCGCGCCAGCCGGCTTGGTGAGTTCGCATTGCCGGAGAAAGGCTGCGTCGCGATGCGCAACCGAGATGTGAGGGCATTCCTGATGGACCCATTCGGGCAGCATGCGTGATCACCTTTTGATCGTGCCGACTAAGTCAATTTGCGTTTCAGGACATAGCTATCCATGATCCAGCCATGCCTCGCCCGCGCCTCCGCGCGCGCGGCGGCGATTTCAGCGCCGACATCGGCCAACTGGCCGGACAAAGTGATCTCATTCGGCATGCCGAGATATGCGCCCCACCAGATCTTGATTCCCTTCGCATCGAGCGCCTGAAACGCCGTCCCGCCATCGAGCATGACGACGACGGTTTCCACGCCGGACGGCCAGCCGGCTTCGCGCAGCCGCCGCCCGGTCGTGACCAGAAAGGGCTCGCCGATCTCGTTGAGGGGAATGGCGTGGGCGGCGCATAGCGCCTGGATCGCGGTGACGCCGGCGATGACTTCGATCTTCGGGACCGGATCAAATCTGCGCGCGACCCGCAGGCTGGAATCGTAGAGCGAGGGATCGCCCCAGATCAACAGCGCCACGCGCCCCGCGGCTCCAAGATGCGTCGCGATCTCCCGTGACCAGGCCGCGGCAACGGCGTCGTGCCACTCATCGACGCCACCGCGATAATCCTCCCGATCGCCGTCGCGCTCGGGCAGGTCGAACTCGGCGATGCGCGTCTTGGGATTGGTCAGAACCTGCGCGCAGATCGTCCGGCGCAACGCCGCGAGATCGGATTTCTCCGCGCCCTTGCGCGGGATCAGGACGAGGTCGGCGGCGTTGATCGCGTGGACGGCCTTGAGCGTCAACTGATCGGGACCGCCGCAACCGATCCCGATCAGCGACAGGGTGAGCATGGCATCATCGGCCGGGGGCGCCCCCGCCAAGAACTTAGGCAAGAGCTTGGGCAAGACCTTACGCGGCGTGATGCAATCGGCGGGTGACGAAGGCGCCGTCGAATACGCCGCGCAGCGACTTCGCCATCGCCAGAACGCCGAGATCGAGCAGCGGCTCGACGACAATCACGAGCGCGTAGGACGCGCCGAAGGTCGCGATCGACGACAGATTGTCGGCGCCCAGGCCGCGGCCATAGATGGCCCAGAACGCGACCCACGTCACGATGCCGGCCTGATACGCCGTCGAAAGCGACAGCGCCTGACGATAGAACAGGTCGACATAAGCGGTATCGCGGGCGACGATGCGGTCGGCAAGCGCGCCGATCGCAAACAGCGGCACCAGGAGCGTCGTCACGTTCATGCCGTATTGCGGCAGGTCGCTTGGCACGAAGAACAGGCCCTGCAGCAGAAGCCCGAGCGCCAATCCGAAGGCGGCGGGCGCGGCGCCGAAAATCAGAAACAGCGTCGAGCCGAAGATGAAATGAACCTCGGATACGCCGACCGAGAAATGCGGCAGCATCTCGAAGAAGGCGAACACCAGCGCCGTGGTTGCGCTTGCGCGCAATGCGAAGGAGACCGAGCCCTGCTCGCGGACGGTCTGGGCCGCGAGTTTCACGGCGTAGCCGCAGGCGGCCGTGGCCGTGGCATAGCTCAGGACGATCTTGGTGCCGTCAACGATACCGGGTTCGATATGCATGATTCATGTCCTTCACGGTTGCCAAATTTATACCGCCATCAATCGGTCCCCGCCAGCGCCCCGTAGAGGATTACGGCGGTTGCGGTCACATTTTCCTGAGCCGACTGCGCGACAAGTCCTGCGATCGTCGTACGGACCAGCCGCTGATCGGCATGCCCGACCGATTCGGCCAACAGCGCCGGCGTATCCGGCGACATCCCCTGCGCGATCAGCCGCGCGGCCAGCGCCGGAAAGGTCCGTTTTCCCATGTAGAGCGCGGTCAAGGCGTGGGGGTCTGCGAGCGCAGCCCAGTTGAGATCGTCGGGCAGCTCGCCCGTCACGTCGGCGCCGGTGACGAATTGCACCCGGCGGGCGGTGTGCCGGCGGGTCAACGGAATTGCGGACACAGCCGCTGCCGCGCAGGCGGCGGTGACGCCGGGGATGATCTCGTAGGCGATGCCAGCCGCGTTGAGCGCGTCCAGCTCTTCCTCGAGCCGGCCGAAGATCCCGGCATCGCCGGACTTCAGCCGCACCACGGATGCGCCCGTCGCGGCGTAATCGACCAGCAGCCGGCTGACATGCTCCTGCTTGGCCGAGGGCTTTCCAGCGCGCTTGCCGACCGAGACCAAGTTGGCGCGCTTGCGGACATGATCGAGAACGGCGCCCGAGGCGAGATCGTCGTAGAGCACGACGTCGGCGGCGCCCAGGCGCGCAACGGCTTTCAGCGTCAGAAGCTCGGGATCGCCCGGACCTGCCGAGACAAAGGAAACGAAGCCGCTCATCTGTCCTCCGCGATCAGATGAAAGAACGTGCCGGTGACGTGTCCGCGGCGCGATCCGCTTTCGGCGACATCGGCGCCGTTGGCATCGCGCACGGCGGCGAGCGGCGCGTCGGGTTGCGTAAGAATCATGGCATAGTGGAATTCGTGGCCGCGCAGCCTTGCGCCGGCGGCGTAGCCCGGCATGCCGGTCGCAAGCTCGGCCAGCCGGTAACCGAGATGCATGCGGCGAGTGGCAAAGCTGGTCTCAAGACCCAGCAGGCCCATCATCGCGTGGCGCGTGCCGTCCTTGTCGATCAGCCCGGTGCCGAGCACCATGTAGCCGCCGCATTCGCCATGCACCGGCCGCGTTTCGGCAAACGCGTGCAGCGCGCGGCGAAAGCGCTCATTGGCCGCGATCCGGCCCGCGTGCAATTCCGGATAGCCGCCAGGCAGCCAGCAGACGTCGGCGTTGGCATGCGGGCCTTCATCGGCGAGCGGCGAGAATGGCATGATCTCAGCGCCCGCCGCGCGCCAGTCTTGAAGAATATGTGGATAGATGAAGGAAAAGGCGGCGTCGCGCGCCAACGCAATGCGCTGGCCCGGCGGCGTCACGCGTGGCGCTGATTTTGCGTTAGACGCGGTCCATTCGCATTCGGACAGCCGCAGCAGCGCATCGAGGTCGATGCGTTCCGCGACCAGACGCGCGGCTTCCCCGATCAGTTCGTTCAGCCTTGCAAGCTCCTCCGCCTGGACGAGACCAAGATGCCGTTCAGGCAATTTGATCGGTGCATGCCGCGGCAATGCGCCGAGGACAGCGATGCCTGCGCCCTCCATCGCCCGCCGCACCAGATCTTCATGACGCGGACTGGCGACGCGATTGAGGATAACGCCGGCGATCCGCACACCTTTCCGAAAATCCCGAAGCCCGGTAGCGACGGCTGCGGCGGTCTGCGCCTGGCCTGCAGGATCGAGCACCAGAAGCACCGGCCAATCCATCATCTCGGCGAGATCGGCGCTGGCGCCAGTGCCGGACATCCCCAGCGATGCGACGCCGTCGAACAGCCCCATGGAGCCTTCTGCCAGCACCAGGTCGGCGTCACGCCCGCGCGCGACAAGTCCTTCGATCGTGTCGCGCCGCATCGCCCAGCTATCGAGATTGACCGAGCTGCGCCCGGTCGCCGCCGCGTGGAAGGCGGGATCGATGTAATCCGGACCGCTCTTGAAACACTGCACGCCAAGCCCGCGGTCGCGATAGGCGCGCGCGAGCGCCAAGGTCAGCGTCGTCTTGCCGGCGCCGGAGGCGGGAGCCGAGATGACGAGACAATGCGCCATCACGACGCCTCCGGAAAGCGCGGCGCGGTTCCGACCGGACGGTAGCGGCGGTCGTAGTCGCCCGCATAGAGGCGGCTCTCGCCGAAATCGCTGGCATCGAGCGTTCTGCCGACCAGGATGATCGCGGTGCGTTCGAGCTCGGCGCCGAGCGATGCCTCGAGCGTGCCCAAGGTCG
>WNFP01004494.1_pt1 | contig 11224 bp, 8 predicted proteins | sample 5400201 | NCBI WGS metagenome assembly WNFP01 (sample SAMN13153355, study PRJNA577476) | soil metagenome | isolation source: 115 cm saprolite under Madrone tree | place: USA:California | collected 2016-06-14
CGCGGCTGGCCCAACTGGAAGACCAGCAAGACAGCGGTGTGCGCGATGACCGATCCGAATGCGACGACGGCGCTGGCCCAACGCGCGTTAGGGGCTACGTGGTTCAGCGCCATGGTCAGCGGCTCGGCTTGCTCCGTCGACAAACGACGCACCAGTTCGTTATATGGGATCAGTCCGGTAAACACCGCGGCCACTACGACGTAAAAGATCGTGCAGATGACCAGCGAGGCAATGATTCCGATCGGCAGATCCCGAGCAGGATTCTTCGTTTCTTCCGCCACAGTCGACACCGCGTCAAAACCGATATAGGCGAAAAAGACTACGGCCGCCCCGGCCAATGTTCCTCCCCATCCATTGGGTTGAAAGGGATGCCAATTCTTTTCCATGGTGCTGGGCGAAACAAAATAGAAGGCGGCTCCGATAAAGAACAAGAGCACCAGAATCTTTATCATCACCATTCCGGCGTTGAATCCCGCGGATTCTTTGATGCCCCAGACCAGAACAACCGTGATCAGCATCACGATGCCAAAAGCCAGCAGATTAAAAACTATCGGCTTGCCGAAAATATGCGGCGCGTGTTCCAGCAGCCCCGGAATTTTCCTGGCCGTGCGAAAGTCTGTAGCTAACCAATCCGGAATGTTGATGCCGAAAGCATCCTGCATGAAAGATCGAAAATAATTAGCCCAGCTAATCGCTACCGCGACGTTGCCGATCGCGTATTCGAGGATCAAGTCCCAACCAATGATCCAAGCCACCAACTCGCCCAGGGTCGCGTACGAGTAGGTATAAGCCGAGCCTGAGATCGGCACCATGGCCGCCATCTCGGCATAGCAAAGCGCCGTGAATGCACAGACAATTGCGGTGATCGCAAACGAGAGCATCAACGATGGGCCGGCGCCCGGACGAGAAGCGTCGCCTGCCGACGCGGTACCTACCGTCGCAAAGATTCCCGCGCCGATAATTGCGCCGATGCCGAGCAGCGTTATGTTGATCGGACCCAGCGTGCGCTTTAGCGTATGACCCTTCTCTTGCGCCGACGCCAGGATGTCGTCAAGGTTTTTTGTGCGAAAGATCCCGCGAAGCAAGTGGTGCCTCCCGAAGTTTGAATTCGAAGCCGGTCTTGCAATGGTCGAGAAAGAACGTGCGGAGTGTAAGGTTTCAAGTTTCAAGTTTCAAGCTTTTTGATTCGCAGCCAGTGCCCTAGTTTGCAGCGGGACAGTCCGCGGACAGCATGGAGTCAGTACCGGGAGCGGTAGCGACCGGGTCTCCCCTAGCGATTTCAGGTACGTCGCACAGCGATCCGATCGCTACCGCTCCCGGTACTGACCTCATCCTCACTTTAGGCACTACCGATTCGCAGGAAGTTACTTAGTATCAGAAGGCCGACCCTGAGGGAGGGCCACCAGACAAGCCCTCCCTCACGGTCGGGCTTCTGACACTCGTGATCATAGACTGAAGTCGGCGCCACCTTTCGCCTTGTTATGTTCCGCTGCAATCCTTAAACTGACGCCCGATGGACTTGGAATCGAAATCGCGCGTCGTCTACGAGAATCTCGACACGGCCTTTGTTAATCTCTGGGCGTTGCTGCGCAATTTGTCTCAACGCGGATTCATCGGCCGCGTGCGCGTCGAATTGGAAGACTATACGGCGGATGTTTTCATGACGGGTTCCAGCACTCCACTGGTGCACGAGATAGATCGCGCGGCCGGTACCGATACTCTTGAAGAAGCCGCCCTTCATCGTCTGGTTTTGCGCGTGCGCGAGACGCCGGGGAAGATTACTGTTTTCGCAGGGCCTGATGAAGCGGTTGCTGTGGAAACGAACGCCGAAGCGAAAAACGAAGCCAGCGGTTATGGCCGGGCCGAGAGAAGTGACGCCGGCGATCTGCGCCCGCATCATGCCTCCGATGCTCATACCGAGACAGAAAACGACCATGCGAGAGTAGGAGGAGCGCGGCCGAAATCTCACACTGAGCCTTTGTGGAGTTCCGAATCGCAGACGCTTGCAGACAAGAACGACCACGAACATCAGACTGCGACGCCGGCGGTGGCCGCCGAACCTGTCGACGAGATTGAATGGAGCGCGACCGTCAAGGCGGGCGGCGAATTGATTGGCGGAGTTGAACGCGCCGTCACGGGCGCGGGCGCCGACTTCGCTTCGCTCTTTAACACCGCGCGGTTAGAGCTGGCGGACGATTACACCTTTCTTGACCCGATGGCAGGTGAATTTACCTATGCGAATTCGCTAGTGACTTTGAGCGAGGAAAAGCCCGCCGGCTCTTATGTTTCTGGACTAAGTGAAGCCCTGCGCCGCGTGGTTGAAAGGGTCGCCACCGGAGATCAAGCCAGACGGGTGCGCGAACGGGTCGCCCTGGAATTGTCTTCAGTCGCGCGCAGGCGCAGAGAGATTCTGGCCCGCTCAGGTTTCCTGCCACAGCTCGACCGCATCGCGGGCACAAAGGTCATCTAAAGATTTCGAATTGGGAATTGCGAATAGCGGATTTGAATTCGAAATTCCAAATTCTTATGTCGTCCTTCCGAAACATTCTTTTCCCGACCGACTTTACGCCGCATGCGCGTTCGGCGCTGAAATATGCCGCCGCGTTTGCGCGTCATGGTTGCGGGCGCGTCGTTTTGTTTAGTGTGCAAAGCGCCAAAGTCCCCGCCAACTTGATGACCATGACCGACGGCCACCTTGCCGATGAAAACGCGCATGGGCTAGGTCAGCTTCGCAATCAGGTTAAGGATCTGCTCACCGATCCCCTCTGTGAAGGATTGGAAGTCGAACCGGTTATTGTTGAGGGGGAGCCCGCGCACGAAATTGCCAACGCGGTGCGCGATTATGATATCGATCTGGTCACGGTCGTGACGCATGGACGCCGGGGACTTGCTCGCGCGTTATGGGGTTCGACGGCGGAAGAGATCATCGCGGAAGCACCTTGCCCAGTGCTCACACTCAGACCACCTCAGCACGACTTTATCGAACATCGTGGCCAGCAGGCGGAAATTCGGCTTAATCGAATTGTGCTGGCGACTAATCTGCGGCCTTCTTCCAGCGCTGCTGCTCACCTGGCGCGCGAATTGGCAGTCGCCACCAACGCTGAATTGCATGCAGTCTATGTCATCGGCGATTACTTCGAACAAATTTCAGCGATGTTTCCCGAGGGCGCACATTCCGCCCTTTCACGCATGCGAACGGAAGTGGGGGCCCGCATGCAGTTGTTCGCGGGCGAAGGCGATGGCCGCATTCTCACGCACGTCGCAGAAGGCCGGCCTTATGCTGAAATTGTGAGGCTCGCCGCCAAGACCGACGCTGATTTGATCGTGATAGGCACCAGCGTTCATGCTTCCTTGTTTGGAGGCGCGCCGGCTTTGGGTTCAGAAATTGAACGAGTGGTGCGTAACGCTCCCTGTCCCGTCTTGTGCGTGCCTTCGGGCCGCGTGGTTACGCCCCTGCCCGCCTTTGCCCGTCCCCAGCCGGTACCGCAGACTTAAGAAAGCAGTGGGCAGAGAGCAAACATCTAACTCTGCTACCACGTTTCAGTGGTCCTGACGCTGAAAGCGTCAAAGACACTAGCCGGGGGCAAGCGCTAAGCGCGACACCCCCGGACCACAACCCCAAACGAACCACGACCCTGAAAGGGTCGCATTACATGAAGTGCTATGCGAACCCCGTCAGGGTCGGAATTAATTATTCGTCTTACCGGGGACCGAGATGCCGGGATGAACGCAAGTGGCACAGACTTCAGTCTGTGATTCTTTTAACATCAGCGTGACGATGCTTGAGATCACAGACTGAAGTCTGTGCCACTTGGGAGCGCGACTCAATATGATTGCTCCCGTCTATTAAATTTCACACTTTCAGCGTGAAGAAACTACTGCTCACCGCTTACTTCTTAACGCTGGTTCCTTCGGTCGGATAGCCGGCGCTCTTCCAGGCTGCCAGACCACCCAACAACGCTGCCGCATTATCGATTCCTTTGGTTTTGAGTTCGACCACCGCACCGGCGCTCGTATGTTCGCTTGGTCAAGTACAGTAGGCGACGATCATTTTGTTTTTTGGCAACTCTTCCAGGTGCGCCAGAACCGTTCCGGCCGGCATTGAGATCGACCCTTTGATGTGTTCGTCTTTATAAGCCGACTCGGCGCGCGTATCGATAATTACTACGTCGTTCTTTTCCCAGAGGTCGTGCAACTCAGCGGGTTTAATCCGGCGGGCACTATCAGCCGGGGAGGTAGCAGACTGTTGTGGAGTCGCAGCATTCGAGGGCGACTGCGAGAGCAGTGTTTCACTTGAATTACATGCTGTCAGGCCCGCAATCGTAACGATCAGTGCCAAACAGAATATAGTTATGAATCGCATATGATGTTTTCCTTCCGTTGCTGACTAATTTACAACTTTGCTGAGCGGATGCAAAGCGAGGCCGTTCCGATCACAGCCTCTCTCAGCCCAACCGGCGCATAGAGTACCGACTTCAGTCGGGATTTCTGTAATGAATAAATACCCGACCGAAGTCGGTACTCCCAACACCGCTAACGAAACTGAATTTTTCAAAGCACAATCCTCACCTCACCCTCCCGCCGCGTAACGCGCTGACGATCCAGATATTCCAGCAGCGGAATCGCGTACTTGCGCGAGATCCCGGTCAGGTCTTTGAAAGCTGCGACGTCGATCGTCCGGTGTTTCGCGCCGTGTTCGCGCACCTTCCTGATAAGTTCGTCGAGCACCGTCCGGTGAAAGCACATCTCGCCATGAACCTTGACCAGTACGCCCGCATCGATTAGCAGTTGCAGAATTTTTCGTCCCTGCTGAGGCGCTGCACCGGATCGCTCGAGCGCTTCGTTCACGCTCGGCGCCGACAGCCCGGCATCCCGATAGATATTTTCCAGCCGATCGCGCAGGCTGGAATCTTCCTGCGAAAGTTCGCGCGTATGTTCGCGCAAACGCACCATCTCCTTTTCAAAGACTAATCCGCCTGACTTCTCCAATGCGCCGAGCACGCCGCGAAATACCTCGATTGGTGTGTGGGCAAAGAGACGCTCACGCAACACTTCTTTCGCCAGTCCTCGCAAGAGCGGCTCACGCTCGTGATGCGCGGCGACGTCCTTCAGAACCAATTTCTGCAGTTCATCAAATCGTTCCCGGCTTAATAAGACTCCCTCCGCATCGACGATCGCTCCCGTGTCCAACGCCTTGTTTGCCGCGGCGTCAATCACTTCATCGCGCCAGGCCGTGCGCGCTGCCAGGTCGGTGCGCCGCAGGCCGTGTCGATCGACCCCCGCGACGAACGCCGCGATCTGATCTGTGCGATCGCCGCTGGAGAGCATCTCGAGTCGTGAGCGCGCGGCTGCGAGATCACGCGCCCGATGTCTGGGGGGAAACGGATCAAGCACCGACCCGCCCCCGATCGTAGCTTGTGGAGAGTAAGAGCGAAGAATGAAGCGATCACCGAGCACGCCCACGATCTCGGTCTCAGTTCGAAGCTGAACAAAACCATTCTGTCCGGGTTTGATCTCACCGCCTTCAGCCAGCACGCGGACCCGAGCCAGGACCTCGGCCGCGCCGATGTGGACCCGCACGCGTTGTCGCGAACGCAACGGCCGCGGCGCGTCTTCCAGCAGCTTAACCAAAACGTCGATGGCCAGAGTCGGTTGTAGGCGGCCCGCTGTCGCCAGAATCATGCCCCGCTCAACCGCCGCGGCGTCCACGCCGCCCAGGTTGATTGCCGTGCGCTGGCCGGCAGAGGCACTCGCGACCGTTGATCCGTGGACCTGCACGCCGCGGACGCGCACTCTTGTGCCGGCGGGAAGCAGTTCAAGTTCGTCACCTTCCCCGATCGTTCCAGCGATTAGCGTTCCCGTTACGACGGCGCCAAACCCGCGCATGGTAAACGCGCGATCGATCGGCAAACGCGCCACAAAATCAACAGAGCGGGACGCTACTTCCCGGCCAGTTTCACGCAGCGCTTCCTTCAGCGCTTCGATTCCCTCGCCCGTGCGCGAACTGACCGCGATGATCGACGCGCCCTCGAGAAATGATCCAGCCACCAGTTCTTCGGTCTCTGATCGGACCAGCTGTAGTAAGTCCTCGTCTACCAAATCTTTTTTGGTGAGCACGACCAGACCCTTGCTTACGCCGAGCAGCCGGCAGATATCAAAGTGCTCACGGGTCTGCGGCATTACGCTTTCATCGGCGGCGATCACCAGCGCCACCAGATCGATGCCATGTGCGCCCGCCAGCATGTTCTTGACGAAGCGCTCGTGCCCGGGCACATCAACAAAGCCGACGTGCACGTCACCGAGGTCTAGATCGGCAAACCCAATGTCGATCGTAATGCCGCGCCGTTTCTCTTCGGGCAGGCGATCGGCATCAACTCCGGTCAGCGCGCGCACCAGTGCCGTCTTTCCATGATCGATGTGACCGGCAGTGCCGATAATGATTGATTTCATTTGCGCCGTGTTTGCGAAACGCATGATAGCGCAAATCGGTGTATCATGACGCCGTACAAGACCAGTCAGCGGCAGGCCCAACTTTGATAACGCTGTTCAGAGTACCGACTTTAGTCTGGCTCTGATCAAGCGAGAGAGAGACTCCCGGAGCGCAGGCATCTTGCCTGCGGTTCGCGAGCATCCTGCTCGCTTTTTCGTGAAGAACCCAACCAAAGTTGGTACTCTAAACGCCTTGAAAACAGGCCGCCGCTTCAATTCACGTCAACCACTTTTGTTTACAGGAGGAAATTTCAGTATGAAGAAGATTGCAAAGCTCACCTTCGGGCTCTTCATCATCGCGGGTGCGTTATTCGTAGGAGTGAATCACTCGGCAAGCGGTAACGCTTCGATGGCGCCTGCTTCCTTTATCGCTTGGGCTACTTCCATCTCGTGTTCACTCTGCCACACGAACTCAACCCGCTCATCCTGGTGAACAAGAAGGCGCTCTGCGATATCCTGTTCCAGGCCGTCTCGCAAACTCTGCTCGAGTTTGGCCGCACCCACCTCGGCGGCTCACTGGGGTTCATCTGTGTGCTGCACACCTGGGACCAGCGGCTGCGTGATCACTTTCATCTGCACTGCCTCATTCCCGGTGGAGCACTGTCCTTCGATGGCTCGCAGTGGATAGCCGCTCGCCGGAACTTCCTCTTCTCAGTCAAAGCGCTCTCGCTGCTCTTCCGCGGCAAGTTCATCGCTCTCCTCGATCAAGCCTTCGTCAAAGAGCAACTGCAGTTCCCAGGTCGCACTGCCGCGCTGAACGAGCCCGCGGCTTTCACTGCCATGGTTCGCTCGCTACGCCAGAAGCAGTGGGTCGTCTATGCCAAACGCCCCTGCTCGTCCCCAGCGAAAGTCCTCGACTACCTCGGCCGCTACACCCAGCGCGTTGCCCTCTCGAACAATCGCATCCTGGCAGTTGCGGAAACAGCCGAGGGGCCGTGCGTCACCTTCTCTTACCGAGACCGAAAGCATGGCGACTGCGCTCGCACCATGACGCTTCAAGCTGACGAGTTCATCCGCCGCTTCCTGCTCCACGTTCTGCCCTGTGGCTTCATGCGCATTCGTCACTTTGGCTTCCTGGCCAACCGCTCTCGCAAGCCCAAGCTCCACCGCTGCCGAGAACTCTTAGACCTTGAACAACCATCACCGCCCGCCAGGAAATCTGCTCGCCAGCTGATGCTCGAAGTGACCGGCTGCGATCTGTCGCTCTGCCCAGCCTGTCACCTTGGCACCCTGGTTAGCTTCGCTCAGTTACCACCTATCGAGTTCGTAACGGGCTCTCTCCGGGGACCACCACTGGACTCATCATGACGATCAGCTTCCAGCAGCGACTCTCACTACCGTGCTCTTTTGGCCCGCACTTTCGGGTCTCTGTCCCCGTCTGTTCGTTACCCAGTTCTTTGACCTCTGCCAAACCCCCTTGCGGCCGCACGCCCTCTCCCTCGCACCTTGAACTCGCCTTCCGACAACCACCCTTCCCGCGCCCACCTTCAATCGAGAGACCTGATACTGCTGCACGAGTTTGGTCTCCAACGCCTTCCTCTTTACAATCCCCATAGAACTCGCTAGGTTCGCTCTCGTAACCAGCGGTTCAGTCCAACACGGCTTTATCCGCAATGCCCCCAGCTTGCTCTGTTCCCTTGTCTTGTGCAGGCATTGCGGATAAAACCCTTTACGTTCGATTGCTTGCCATTTCCGGGAGGTGTCCTCAAATGAAACTTGCCATCGCCACCGCGCTTTTCGCCGTCGCCGCATTTGCGGCACCTCAAGCCTTGACCGATGTGATTGTTGTTGACGGCTCCGAACGAATCCAAATGAAATACAGTCTCGCTGACAATCGAATCTCCTCCAATATGTTCGGCGGTAAAGCTCGCTCGACGCTCAATGGCAAACGGGCTGACTTGCGCATCAAGAATGCTTCGCCACAATTTCTCCTTTATAGCGACCCGGCCGAAAATCTTTCGAATGCCGCTGTTCTTGTTCGGCTCGACGTAAAATCAGATCGTCGCGAAATCCGAACAGTCAAAGTCGGCATGGGCAGCGTGTCGTCTTCACTGCCAAAGGATCATGTTATCGAAGTTAATATCGAACAGGTGCGCACTGAACCTGGCAACCGCCGAATGAACCTTTATAAAATGACTCCGACGTCAGCGTTGAAGCCTGGCGAGTATTGTCTTATTCGAAATCGCACCTTGTTCTTCGATTTCGGCGTTGACGCAAAGTGATCGGCGCGTAATTCCAACGCGCAATCGAACAAATCGTTGGACGCGAGCGGCGGGAGCGTGTTTCTCAACTTGATTCGTCCGGCGATGCTTGATTGAATTCGCGCCGCCGCGTCAACTCCGACGTTAGACCGTACTTAATCCAATCGGACAAACAGTTGAGAGTCGCTGCCTACCAAGCTCCGTTACTTCCCGCCGGTTCGACAGAGCTCGCCCTGAGTCTCATTCGTGAGCGAGTCGAGTGGTGCGAATCCGAGGGCGTGGAGATTCTGTGTTGCCCAGAGGGCGTACTGGGAGGCCTCGCTGACTACGCGCCTCGGCCGATGGCCTTCGCGATCGACGTCGAAGGTGGACAGCTGCACACCGCGCTGGCGCCTCTGGCGAGCAATCGAGTCACAACGATCGTCGGATTCACGGAGCGTGCATCACGGGGTCGGCTCTTCAACTCCGCTGCGGTGTTTCACAGGGGCTCCGTCATCGGCGTGTATCGCAAGCTCTATCCGGCCATCAACAAATCGGTCTACGCGGCTGGCGACAAGATGCCGGTCTTCACCGTCGGCAATCTGACGTTCGGGATCGTTATCTGTCTGGACTCAACCTACTACGAACCAGCCAGAATCATGGCCGCGCAGGGGGCGGCCGCCCTGTTTGTGCCGACGAACAATGGCATGCCTCCTACAAGGGGTGGGCCCGAACTGCCCGCGGAAGCAAGGAACAAGGACATCGCTCGGGCGGTGGAGAACGGCGTGTCGGTCGTGCGTGCGGATGTGGTCGGGCGAACCAGTGATCTCGTGTCCTACGGATCATCCGGGATTGTCGGCCGAAGTGGGACCGTACTCGGAGCGGCGCAGAGGCTCGAGGCCGGCCTGGTTGTTGCGGACATCAAGACCGCACCACGCGAGCCGCGGCCGGGATGGGACGCCTCGAGGAATCCTGCTGTGGCGAGTGAATACGCGCAACTGGTAGCCAGAGCGTTCGCAATCACTGAACACTCCACAGATGTCACGAAATCGGTCTAACATCGCGATGGAGCCGACGGCGTGAGAAGCACGCCGCGGCTCATCGCGCAGCGTGAATGTCAAGCCCCTCACGAAAGAAAAATGTTTTCTTTTTGCTTTTGAGTTTTTGCCTTTGGTTTTTGTTATTAATCGCGCCCGCCACCGCCCACTTGCGGCTCTTTAATTACCGCTGGCGGCAGAAAGTTTTGAGATTGGCGTTGAGCGCGTAAACTCAGTGCATGGCTTCGCGCTTCACCAAAGACCCTGGCAGGTCGCGTCCCTATTGGCTGCTGATTACCGCTACACCTCTTATCCCCGCCTTCTTGACTGCGCTTAGATCCTACCTGGAGTCCCGGGTCGGACGCGGCAGCGCAGACTGGGGTGAAGTCACGTTCTCTTTCATTGATTGGCTCTTTCTCGGCGCGCTTGCCCCCATCATTTATGTCCTCGCCCGGCGCTATCCCGTCAGCCGAAAAAGATTCGGCCGCGCATTCCTGATGCACGTCATGGGCGCCCTCGCATTGTGCATGGTCTGGGCATTGTTCGGAGTATTGTTGGGGCGATTACTGCATCGATTTCCCGGTCAAGGAAATCTCCTAGTTGGCTACGCAAGTTGGATGTTGATTACGATCCCGTGGTCGATGTTCATATACCTCTTATTCCTCGGCTGTGTTTATGCGTTCATGTACTATCGCGAAGCGCGCGAGCGCGAGGCGCAGCGAGCGCGCCTTGCCGCGCAACTCGCTGAAGCTAGGTTGGGTGCGCTCCGGATGCAGCTCCATCCTCACTTTCTCTTTAACAGCCTTAATGCGATTACCGTATTGGTCCGCGACCAGAACACGCGGGATGCATCGCGAATGCTCGAACTGCTAAGCGGGGTATTGCGTCAAGTGCTGCAAAGTAAGAAACGGCCTGAGGTAACGCTGAACGAAGAGCTGGCATTCATCGAGAAATATCTTGCTATTGAGCAGGTGCGTTTTTCAGACCGCCTACGCGTACTCTGGTCTATCGAACCAACGACACGCGCCGCCCTTGTACCTGAGTTCATTCTACAGCCGTTGGTCGAAAACGCCGTCCGGCATGGAGTGGCCCAGCGGACTGAGGCCGGCGTGATCGAGGTAACAGCCAAGGAATCGAACGGTGTGCTCGTGTTGAGCGTACGAGACAACGGGCCGGGATATCGACCGGATATGGATGCTGGAGTCGGCCTGACTAATACCCGCGAACGACTCGCAACGCTCTACGGAGATGCAGGCCAACTTGAGATTGTCGCAGCGGAAGGCGGTGGCACAATCGCGACGGTGCGCTTTCCGGTCAGGAAGAAAGATGATGAATAAAATTCGAGCGATCATAGCCGACGATGAACCACTCGCACGTCGCGGGATCCGACAAATGCTCTCGCCTCACGACGACATTACTGTTGTTGCTGAAACACGGAGTGGCCGCGAGACAGTCCGCGCGCTGCGCAAGCTAAAGCCAGAGCTCGTGTTTCTCGATGTTCAAATGCCAGAGTTGGAT
>WNFP01009308.1_pt1 | contig 11219 bp, 13 predicted proteins | sample 5400201 | NCBI WGS metagenome assembly WNFP01 (sample SAMN13153355, study PRJNA577476) | soil metagenome | isolation source: 115 cm saprolite under Madrone tree | place: USA:California | collected 2016-06-14
TGCAATAAGGAAAATTTATCAGGACGTTGTTAAGAAAATTCAGCGGCACTGCTAAATAAAGCCAGGCGAAAACACGCGTGCAGCAAAGCTCTGGCGATAGAACGTAATCATAAAAAGCGCGCAGGATTAAGTAATTACCGGGCCGCTCCCCCTCGGGCAGCCTGGATTCATATAAGTAGCCCAGGATTCTTTTCTAGCTTTGTCTTAATAAGGTTTTTTGGTTGTAAACGCATGGCTGTGGAGCCATGTGGGGCCGAACCCATGGGGTAGGGATTCATCCTGGAATATCCATATCAGGGACGCACGCGCTCTGGCAGGATGAATGCAGGAAAGGGGGCACGCGCAATGGAGTTCCAGGACAAGGTTCTAAAGTGTGTGGACTGTGGCGCCGACTTTGTGTTCACCGCCGGTGAGCAACTTTTTTTCCACGATAAGCAATTCAAGAACGAACCCAAACGCTGTAAGAACTGCAAGGGTAAACGCGCTCAGGCACTGGGCCTGCCGCAGAATGGCGGCAACTACCAGCGGGTAGAGACCAGAGCAGTCTGCTCCGGATGCCAGCGGGAAACCACCGTCCCCTTCAAGCCAACTCAGGGCCGGCCGGTGTTTTGCCGGGAGTGCTTCCAGCAACGCAAAACCACCGCTGCTACAGCGTAACCAACCTTCCTCTGAAGCTTGGGACACTGCAATGCCATGGCACAGGTGTGCCTATATTGTTCAGGCAAGCTACTTCTGTTTAGGCAAGTTTTTTCGCGCGCTGATCCTGGGGGACCCGGCCAGCGCGTTTGTGGTCTTCATGCTGGATCAGCAGAACTTCAATCCGGTTCAGCAGGTCATTCGTGTTCATGGGCTTTACCAGCATGGATTGTGCGCCTTCCGACTTCCAGTCGCCGCCCAGCAAAGGAAACGCGGTAAGAATGGCCACTGCCGGGGCATAATCGGTTTTTTGGGCCGCGCGAATCACGTCGTAGCCTGCCTTATCATGCTCCATCTTCATATCGCTAATCACCATATGGTAAGTGTTGGTTTTTAGCTTGGCGATGGCTTCCTTGGCGGAGGAAGCCGTTTCAACAGCGAATCCATGAATTTCCAGTATGGTTTTCAGAGTGAGCAAAATGGCCAATTCATCATCAACCAAAAGGATGCGGCGTTTCATGTGAACTCCAGGGGAAATTGAATCACGTTGTCGCGGTTCTTGAGATGCGCGCAGTAACCCGAAAGGTTGTGAGCTGCCGCAGAAAGAAAGATCAAGCCGATGCAATTATAATACTCGCGTGCCGCAATTTTTTGTCCAAAACTTTGGTTGTCGCGCAATGCAGGCTGACGGAGCTGCCATGGAACGCCAGCTTGCGGCACAAGGCCTTAGTCCGGCTGGATCGGCTGCGGAAGCCGAACTGGTGGTGCTCAATACCTGCACCGTCACGTCCTCGGCAGACCAGGATGCCCGCGCGGCCATTCGGCGCATCCATCGTGAAAATCCTGATGCCAGGATCATGGTGACCGGCTGCTACGCTCAGCGCGCACCGGCAGAGATCGCGTCCCTGCCCGGCGTGACGTGGGTGGTTGGCAATTCGCACAAGCATGAAGTGGCGGAGATTGCGGCGGCGCCATTTAGCCGAGGCGACGCTCCGCATCATTCACAAAACTTCGTCGCCCTGGAAACGGTAGCGCTCTCCTCCCCTGCTTTTACCCTGGTGGGCGATATCTTCGCGCACACCGAACTGATCGCCGCGCCAGTCTTCGCCGGCGAATCCATCACGGACAGGACCCGTCCCATTCTCAAGGTCCAGGATGGCTGTGATAACCGCTGCTCGTTCTGCATCATCCCCAGTGTTCGCGGCCAGAGCCGGCCCATGAAATTGGAGCGCGTCATCCATCAGGCCAATGCTCTGGTGGCCGGCTCCTCGCGCATTGCCCGGCACGCCCATGTCCCGCTGCAATCCGGCAGCGACCGCATTTTGCGGCGCATGCACCGCAAATACCGCCCCTGGCACTACGCGGAAAAGATCAGAAAAATACGTGAAGCCATGCCGGATGCCGCCATCGGCGCCGATGTAATGGTGGGCTTTCCCGGCGAAACCGACGAGTTGTTTGAAGAGAGCCGCAGCTTCATTGAGCATCTGCCGTTCACGTATCTTCATGTGTTCACCTACTCATCGCGACCGGGAACACCTTCGGCAGCCATGCCTGATCAGGTGCCGGTGCATGTGGCGCGCGAACGTAATCATGTTCTACGCGAACTGGCAGCGGCGAAAAATCTGGCATTTCGCAGCAAATTTCTGGGCCATTTGCTCGAAGTGATCACATTGCATACCAGCGACAGCGATTGGACTGAAGGCCTGAGTGATAACTATTTGAAGGTGAGAATCGCAGGGCGACACGCCGCCAATGAAGTTCTGACGGCCCAGGTAACGGAAATCAGGCCCGAAGGCCTTGTGGTGGTGGCCAGAGAAAAAGCCATCGCTCACGCGAGTTGACGGGGCGCATCTCTTGACCGCAAAGAAACCAGAGAGCATATTCCGCCGCGCTCTTACTCCAGAACTGCAGTAACACCATGGTTGCTGCATACCTCCACGAAGCTCGACGCTTTGCATGTTATAATCGCTGAGTTATCGCCGCCCTGCGGCTTGCATTTCTGGAGGATCGCATAGATAAACGCTTTATTAAAATGAATGAGCGCATCCGCGCACGCGAAATACGCGTGATTGGCCCGGACGGTGAGCAGCTCGGCATCATGACACCGCAGGATGCGACAAGAAAGGCCCGTGAGCAAAGTCTTGATCTGGTAGAGATCTCAGCCAATGCGGTTCCACCTGTGTGCCGCATCATGGACTACGGCAAGTTCCTTTACGAGCAGGAAAAGAAAGAACGGGCAGCGAAAAAGAACCAGAAGCAGATCGTCCTGAAAGAAGTAAAGTTCAGCGTTAACGTGGACGAACACGACTACGTGACCAAAAGGAATCATGTTCTGCGCTTCCTGGGCGAAGGCGATAAGGTAAAAGCCAGCCTGCGCTTCCGCGGACGCGAAATGGCGCACCAGAATCTTGGGCGCAAGGTGCTGGAACGGCTGATCAATGAGGTAGGCGACAAGGGAATTGTGGAATTCAGGCCGCGCATGGAAGGCAATACCGTGCACGTGATCCTGGCCCCGCCGCGTCAGGTACCCGGAAGCGCTCCTAAAAAACAGGAAAAGCCTCCGCAGCAACACGCGGCAGGCGCGCAGCCACAAACCGGGCTCATAAAGCAACAGTAAGACAGTAAGCGTGAGCCAGGGAAAGCCACATGCGCCGGTGCGTCGCAAGCACTTCTGGTTTGCTTTGCCTGGAGTTGCCGACAGCTATTTGCTAATTACTTTGAGGCCGCTGAAACAGCGGCGAGATTGAGATATGCCTAAACTGAAAACACACAAAGGCGCAGCCAAACGCTTTAAAAAAACCGCAAACGGCAAGATCACAAACGCCAGCTCGATGCCGACACATTGGTAAGTGCGGCCGACGCGCCCAAAGTCCGCAGAATGATCCCGTACTAGAATTCGGGACGGAGTTTGGCCCGCCTGCTTCGGCAGCGCTGAGGCCGGACCTGAAAAATAGAGAGTGAACAGCATCACCGTTTCCACTCCGCGCGCGTGAAGAGGGACCCCAAACCTTCCCTCCAGCCGCGATAACCGCCGGGAACCCCGGCAACAAAAAGGGAGCAACTCATGCCTCGCGTAAAACGTGGTACTAAGCGCCGCCAGCGCCGCAAAAAGATACTTGAGCGCGCCAGCGGGTATTTCCTGACAAAATCAAAACTTTATCGCGCCGCCAAAGAATCGGTGGAGCGCGGACTGAAGTTTGCTTACACCGGCCGCAAACAGAAGAAGCGCCAGTACCGCTCCATCTGGATTGTGCGCATCGGCGCCGCAACCCGCGCCCAGGGCCTCAGCTATAACCAGTTCATGAGTGGACTGAAGAAGGCAGGCGTGGAGCTGGACCGCAAGATCCTGGCCGACATCGCAACCAATGACGCCGCAGGCTTTGTCGCTCTGGTGGCCACGGCCAAACGCGCGAACGAAAAAGCGGCCTAAGCTGGAGCTTGAGGAATTTGGGTGCAATCGGGCACTCAGGTTGAGAAAGCATGTACATCATCGGTTTCTCGGCGATGGCTTGCGGTGTAGCCGCCATCGCCGCTTCTCATTATCAGGACTACAAGGCTCGTCAGGAGCTCCTGGCGAAGCGCCCTGACTACGTCACCATCATCTACGACGAGCTGTTTCCTCGTATGCAGCAAATAAAATGCGAAGAGCTTTATAAAATCGAGTTTCCGCACGGCATGCGAATTAGCAACAGCTGGCTATGGGGAATTGTAGGTGTAGTCTGCTGGATAGGTGGATTCATACTGCTGCAGGCTCCTTTGCCATAATAGAACATCTCTGCTGGCTTTGTTGCATTGGTTGCTTCCACTAATTGTGGGAGTAAACTCCGTAGAAATTCATTTGTCTACCGGAGTACAATCCCTGCCATGCTTTCCCGCCGATCCTTCTTCAAGACTGCCGGCCTGGGCGCAGCCGTAGCTGCTACCGCAAGTTTTCCCACTGAGTACCTGAGCTGGGCTGAACCGCAACGGGCCGCACGTCCCGGCGGCCCCATCCTGCTGAACAGCAATGAAAACGCCTACGGGCCTTTTCCCAGCGTGCTGGCGCTCAGCAATCCTTTTCAGGATGCCAACCGTTACCCCGATCATGGCTTTGACCATCTGACGGAGCGCGTGGCGGCACTGCACAAGGTCAAGCCCGAGCAGGTAACGCTGGGCTGTGGATCCACGGAAATCCTGAAGATGGCCGCCGGCGCTTTCGCTGGACCGGGAAAGAAAGTAGTGATGGCTTCGCCGACATTTGAGGCGATTGGGTTTTACGCGCAGGCCGTGAAAGCTGAAGTCGTCAAGATACCTCTTACTTCCACCTACGCTCATCAACTGGAACAAATGTCGGCAGCCGCCGGCAAGGATGGCGGCCTTATCTATATATGCAATCCGAACAATCCCACGGCAAGCCTGACGCCGCGCCGCAGTCTGGAGGACTTCATCCGCGCGCTTCCGCCCAACACATACGTGTTGATGGATGAGGCTTATCACGACTTTGTGCCCGGCTCTGCCGACTATATTTCTTTCCTGCAAACGCCGGTGGAGCAGGACCGCGTCATTGTGGCGCGCACTTTCTCCAAGATCTATGGCATGGCCGGCCTGCGGCTGGGTTACTCGGTAACGTCCGCCAGGAACGCCAAGCTGATGGCCGCGCAAAAGCTTGAAGACAGCACCAATATCCTGGCATTGCGCGCGGGAATGCTCTCGCTGGACCACGAGGACGAGCACCAACTGGCGGTGCACCGTAATGCCTCTGATCGCGATGAATTTATGCGCCAGGCTGCTTCCCGCAAACTCGAAGTCATTCCTTCATCCACGAACTTTGTCATGCTCAATACGCGCCTTCCGGTCCGCTCGGTGATGGACCACTTCACGAAAAATAATGTCAGGATTGGCCGCCCGTTCCCGCCCATGGACACATTCGCCCGAATCTCTCTGGGCAAGCCGGACGAGATGAAAACGTTCTGGCAGGTCTGGGACAGGATGAAGGGGTAGAGTCTGGCTGGGCTCTAACTTCAGCATTCGTCCCGGGCCAGCACCGTGTGATTAAAAGGAATTGCACCAGCAGGCTTCATAGAAGCAACAAGCCCGTGGCAAGCAAAGCCCGCGGCAGATTGCGTTCAATAAAAATTTCTGTTGAGCCACGATCATGGTCATTGCATCACTATTTTGCATTCTTTCTTTCTCCTTTCCACAAGACATTGCGCTATACTCCGGTTAATTACATTCTCCGAGGTGTTGTCCACTCATGTCATTGAGACTCGCTCGCGAACCGGAAGCAGAAACCACACGCTCCAGCAGCGAAGATTTTCCGGCGCTGGAAGAAAAAATCTACAAAGCCATTGAACTGCTGAAATCAGCGCGCGAAGGCAAGGCTGCCGCTGAGCGTGATGCCACCCGCCTGCGCGAACAGTTGGAGCAGCGCGAGGAAGAACTGGATGTCCTGCGTGGAGAGATGGTCTCTTTGAAAAAGGAGCGGGAGGAAGTACGTGCCCGTGTGGAAAAGATGTTGAAGCAGATTGACACTCTGGTGACTGAGGCTTAGGCCCATGCCCGCTGTCCAGCACAACATGACCACCACGCAATTCGATCTGCATGGATACCAGGTGGTGCGCACATTGGGCCTGGTGCGGGGCATCATTGTGCGTTCACGCTCTATTTTCGGCACCATCGGCGCCGGCTTGCAGACTCTGGTGGGCGGCAACATCACGCTGTTGACGGACCTCTGCGAGCGTACCCGCGAGGAGGCCCTGGATCGCCTGCTCCAGCATGCGGGCGAGGTGGGCGCCAACGCCGTTGTGGGAGTTCGCTATGACGCCACCGAGGTCATGCAGGGCGTCACTGAAGTTCTGGCTTATGGCACAGCCGTGGTGGTTGAGCCAAAGCGCGATTAAATGGCGCCGGCAGGCAAGAATTCTCTTGACCCGGCGTAAACTCAAACGATAATCAATCCAGTACGCAGTTGTTTCAGGAGAATCAGCTTGGCTACACAACCGACCGCAGCGGCGCCCATCCGAGTGGAAATCTATGACCAGATCTATAACCTTCGTGGAGTGGATGCGGAATACATCATGAAGCTGGCCGAGTTCGTGGATGGCAAAATGCGCACTGTGGCGGAACAGACCTCCACCATTGATTCTCTGCGCCTGGCCGTGCTGGCTGCGTTGAATATCGCCGACGAATTCCACATCCTGAAGAAGAAATACGATCTGCTGGCGGGGGAATACAATCGCCGCGCCGGCCAACTGGCGGGAGCGCTGGATGAGGTACTGGAGGAGCGTCGCGCAGGCTAAACAGTCAGCACTCTTTTACCTGGCTTTTTTGGCCTTTTATGAACTTTTATGAATACGTAGTAAATCTTTCTTTGGCCGATCCAAAAACTCTTCTTTCCCTTGCCATCCACTGCGCTTTTCATTAGCATCATGCAAGACAACCGGCCTGCAAAGCAGGTGAGAACGGTAACCGTTCATGAACCAACATTCAATGAACAGGGGGCCTGACTCGTATAATAACGGCTCGGTGCGCGAGGTTCCGCCAGTACGGAAATGCCTAAAGAGCCGCGGCGGGTTCCCACCGTCTTAGGACGGGTTCAGAACGGCCCGGTCGCACGGCCAAGTGGGTCGGTGGTTTTTTCTGTAGCTTCGCTCCAAAACCGCTCTACAGCAGCTTCTGCCCTTGGACTATTTTCTGCTCCTGTTGCACTTGGCTCTTATCAACAGCGCTTCGCTCACCCCCCAGTAGAACCCTTCGAAAACCTTTCCAGATCATCCGATCACCAGATCATCCGATCACCAGATCATCCGATTTACAATCGCTCCGTGCCCAACTCTGCCCCGATCCAGAAAATAACAGTGCCCGTCGACGCAGCCGGTACACGTCTGGACCAGTGGCTGGCGGCGCACCTTCCCGATGTGAGCCGCGTCCGCGTTCAGCAGCTTATTGAGCAAAAGAAGATCCTGATCAACGGAGTTGTTCCAAAGCCTTCCATGAAACTCCGTGGAGGAGAGGAAATCATTATCTCTGGCCAGGTGGAATTGCCTCCGCTCAAGGCCTTTGCGGAAGACATCCCACTCGACGTGATTTATGAGGACGACAGCCTGGCCGTAATCAATAAGCCTGCGGGAATGAGCGTGCATGCCGGATCGGGCAAGAATGACGCCGGGAATCGCGGGACCATGGTGAATGCCCTGCTGCACCGCTTCAATAGCTTATCCCAGGTGGGAGGTGAGCTGCGTCCCGGCATTGTGCACCGTCTGGATAAAGAAACCAGCGGCCTGGTGGTAGTCGCCAAGTCGGACGTCGCCCACCGCAGGCTGGCGGAACAGTTCTCTCAGCGCCGCGTAAAAAAGACTTATATCGCGCTGGTCCACGGTTGGATGAAAGAATCCAAAGGGACCATCAACGCGCCGATCAGCCGCGACCTGGTGCGGCGTGCACGTATGACGACCCGGCGCAGTGACGGAAGACAGGCAATTTCTCACTGGAAAGTAATCCGTCCCATCGAGAGCAGTTATGGAAAATTTTCACTACTGGCGGTGCGAATTGAAACTGGGCGGACGCATCAGATACGGGTGCATCTGGCCTCCATTGGCCATCCGGTTGCAGGCGATACTCTCTATGGCGCACCTAATTCTGCGCGTTACCTAGGTACAGCACCAGGAGTGGTATTACTGGAGAGGAACTTTCTACACTCTTCCGCTATACAATTCCAGCATCCAATCAGTGATATGCTGCTCTCGTTTGAGCAGCCGTTACCGCCAGAGTTACGGCAGTTTCTCCGGCAGATTGGGGCTGAGGACTCACCTCCCAGAATATAATGACGCATGAGAGCTTCTGAAATGTCTTCACCCAAGGTTGTTGCGGTATTGATTGCCTTCGCCACCCTCGTTTGCTGCTTTGCTGCGGCGCAAACGCAGCCAGTTGCTACGCCCCCGGCTTCCAGCCAGCAGACCCCGGCCGTTCACGCGGTTGCGCCCAACTCGGCGCCTGGCGCGGATGATGTAATCCCAGTGCAGACTTTTCATAGCCGGTCAGACGAAGTGAACGTCATCTTCACCGTCACTGACAAGCACAACAAGTTCATCAAAGACCTGAAGGAAAATCAGTTCAAGATCCTCGACAACAATCGTCCGCCCAGGCAGATCATGAATTTCTCTGCCGAGACCGACCTGCCCTTGCGCGTGGGCCTGCTGATTGACGCCAGCAATTCCATACGCGATCGTTTCCTGTTTGAGCAGGATTCCGCCATCGAGTTTCTGCACCAGATCATTCGTCCGAATACTGACAAGGCCTTTGTTCTGGCGTTTGATGAAGTCTGGGACTTGACGCAGGATTTCACCAACGATCTGGAAAAGCTGACCCGGGGCATCAAGGTGATTCGTCCGGGCGGTGGCACCGCGCTGTGGGACGCGGTTTTCTACGCCTGCCGGGACAAGCTGATGAAAGAGCGCGAAACCGGCCCGGTGCGCAAAGCCATCATTCTGGTTTCCGATGGCGACGACAATCAGAGCCGCGTGCTCCGCCATGAAGCCATTGAAATGGCGCAGCGGGCAGGCGTGATTGTTTACACCATCAGCACCAACCTGAGCAATAATCCGGATGAAGGTGATCGCAGCCTGAAAATGCTGGCGGAGGCCACCGGAGGACAGGCATTCTTCCCCTTCAAGCTCCAGGACGTTGCGAATGCGTTTCATGACATTCACGAAGAGCTGCGCAGTCAGTATTCAGTGTTTTATAAGCCGGAAAACTTTGAGGCCAATGGATTGTTCCGTCCAATCCAGATTGCGGCAGAAAACAAGAAGTACAAAGTACGGGCCAAGAAGGGGTACTACGTGCCCCGCCAATAGACCAGCTATGGATCTCATGTGCCGTCCCTACGGGACTCGAGAACCTGTTAACCAGCTACCCGGCACTGCTGTGCCGGGCTACAGATTGTAACGTCCCTGCGGAACTCGATTCACGTTCCTCCGCCTTCGATGCGCAATACCTGCAAACTCGGATTCTCAATCTCTGCTTTCTGCTTCTCGAGTATCTCTCTTTTGCCCAGTCCCTGCGAAGCAGCGTGAATTATCGCTCATCATAATTGCGCCGAATCGTTTATCTCAAATCCGTTGAAGAGTCCCGCGAGGACGTTGCAATCTGGAGCCGGTGACGGCAGTCGCCGGTCAGCGACCATATTCTGGTTGCGGATTATGTGAGTATCCCATTCCATCTATAATGGCTGCGTTACGTCCGAGAGCTATCCATGCATTCACTCAAGTTTCTGGTTCTGTGTCCTCTGTTTGCCCTGGCCATTGGCGCACAGGCACAGCCGGCATCGTCACAACCCGCTGCCACGCCTGCACAGGGGGCGGGAGCGGCGCAATCCCCTGACAATCCCGGCAGCCTTCCCACAGTGCGCGTACGCACGGATGAGGTGAACGTGGTTTTCACGGTGGTGGACAAGCAAGGCATGTTCGTGAAAGACCTCAAGCAGGAGCAGTTCCGCATCCTTGACAATAATCAGCCCCCGCAAAAAATCCTGAATTTCCGGGCCCAGACGGACCTGCCCCTGTACGTCGGGCTGCTGATTGATTCCAGCAACTCAATCCGCGACCGTTTTCAGTTTGAAAAGGACGCCGTGGCAGAATTTCTCTATGAGGTCATCCGTCCCAAATCCGACCAGGCTTTCATTCTGGCCTTTGACGAAACGTGGGACGTAACCCAGGATTTTACGGGTGACATGGACAAGCTGAGAAACGGTATAAAGGGCATTAAAGCAGGCGGGGGCACGGCGTTGTGGGATGCGGTCTATTTTGCATGCCGTGACAAGCTGATGAAAGAGCCCGCAGCTAATGCAGTCCGCCGGGCGATTATTCTGGTGTCCGACGGTGATGACAACCAGAGCCGCGTCTTGCGCGAAGAAGCCATTGACATGGCGCAGCGCGCGGAGGTCATCATTTTCACGGTCAGCACTTCCCTGGTGAACAATCACACCAGGGGGGATGACCATCTTAGGGCCCTGGCCGAAGCGACCGGGGGACGCGCCTTCTTCCCGACCAAACTCGATGAAGTCTCCTCCGCCTTTTCTGAAATCCAGGAGGAGCTGCGCAGCCAGTACTCAATTTCTTACCGGCCAGACCGCTTGGTTACCGACGGCAAGTTCCGGCCCATCCAGATCATTGCTGACAACAAGAAACTGAAGGTCCGGGCGAAAAGAGGATACTTCGTGCCCAAGCCGTAGTTTACCGGCTTGCAGCGTTGTCATTGGGAGGGTAATACCCTCGACGCGCCTGGATTTTATAACCGTCTTTGGACTTAAGCTCAATGCGGCGGAATTTGCCGTCATTCACCGGATTGGTTGAACTGAAGCCGAGGCTGTACTGGCTGCGCAACTCGGCGGAAATCTCAGCAAAGGCCTTGTCCATCTTGTCCACACGATTGACTGTGATGATGCGGCCACCGGTTTGTTCGGCCAGCTTGCTCATGTCGCCGTAATTTGACGAATACATGGGATCGGTGATGAGGAGCACGTAGGTCACAACATCGGCCTTTTGCGCGGCCTCAATGGCGTCTTTCAGGCGCAGCTTGCTCCCTACATCATCGCCATCCGTCAGGAT
>WNFP01004500.1_pt1 | contig 11217 bp, 11 predicted proteins | sample 5400201 | NCBI WGS metagenome assembly WNFP01 (sample SAMN13153355, study PRJNA577476) | soil metagenome | isolation source: 115 cm saprolite under Madrone tree | place: USA:California | collected 2016-06-14
GATCCGGTCGAGACGATCGCCGCCTCGCCGGCGGCGGGGTTCTGGTTCCCGTACATCCTCTACCTCCCGAACCCAGCGGCCAGGGAGACCGATCTGCTGGTGGAACCGAACAACACCGGCACGACCAGCGACGACTTCGACGTCCATCTCCGCGCCGCCGTCGCAACTGCCGATGGAAGCACGAACTCCATCGGCCACTTCGTCGCTCGCGAGGTCGGCCTGCCCCTGCTGGTGCCGGCGTTTCCCCGGCCCGCCGCGTTGCCGCTCACGTACACGCACGCCCTCGATCGCGACACGATGCTCCTCGATCGCCCACCCCTCCGGAGGCTGGATCTTCAGCTGATTGCCATGATCCACGACGCGCGCCGGCGCCTCGCAGAACGGCATATCGTGGTCCGCGAGCGTGTCCTGCTCACGGGGTTCTCGGCCTCAGGTGCATTCGCGAACCGATTCACGTTCCTGCATCCCGATCTGGTGAAGGGCGTCGCGGCAGGCGCCCTCGGCGTGCCCTTGCTCCCGGTCGCGGAGTTGGAGGGCCGCACGCTCGACTACCCATTGGGCGTTCACGACCATGCCGCTCTCACCGGAACATCGTTCCCCGGCGCAACAGTGAAGGTGATTCCGCAGTTCATCTATGTCGGTGAGCTCGATGAGAACGACCCGGTCACTTCCAACGACGCGTTTTCGGAAGCGGAGCGCGAGACCATCTACGCCGTGCTAGGGAAGAGGAAGTTCCCGGAACGTTGGGCGCGGTGCCGGCAGCTGTATGAGCGGACCGGCATGAACGCGACCTTCAAGAGCTACCCGGGAATCGGCCATGGAACGAACCGGGCCATCAATCTGGACATCGCGGCGTTCTTCAAGGCTCTCACGAGGTCGTGATCGCCGCTGTTCCGCTTGACGTTGTCAGGCGACCTGCTTCCCACTACACTGCGCCGCCTCCTGGAGGCCGGGTGGCGGACATCCATGCAGAAAGAATCCTGATTCTGGACTTCGGGTCGCAGTACACGCAGCTGATCGCCCGCCGGATCCGCGAGCTGCACGTCTACTGCGAGCTCCACCCCTGCACGATGCCGTTCGACCAGATCCGCGCCTTCGGCGCCAAGGGGATCGTGCTCTCCGGCAGCCCCTACAGCGTGGAGCAGCCCGGCGCCCCGATGGTCGACCCGAAGATCTTCGAACTGGGCGTCCCGGTGCTGGGCGTCTGCTACGGCCTGCAGCTCATGGCCAAGCTGCTCGGCGGACAGATCGACCGCAGCGCGCACCGCGAGTACGGACCGGCGCGCCTCGAAGTTCTGGAGTCCGCGGGTCCGTTCGGGGAGATGAAACCCGGCGAGCACCTCGATGTCTGGATGTCCCACGGCGACAAGGTCTCCGCGCCGCCCAAGGGATTCCGCACGCTGGCGCAGACGGCCAACTCGCCGTACGCCGCGGTAGGCGACCCGAAGCGGAAGCTCTACGCGCTCCAGTTCCACGCCGAGGTCGCGCACACTCCGCGCGGGCGCGAGCTGTACGAGGCCTTCCTCGAAGAGTGCGGCGTCTCCTTCAACTTCAAGATGGGCGCCTTCGCGGAGGAAGCCATCCAGCAGGTCCGCGCAAAGGTCGGCAAGGAGCGCGTCATCTGCGCGCTCTCCGGCGGCGTGGACAGCGCGGTGGTCGCGCTGCTCTTGCACAAGGCCATCGGCAAGCAGCTCCAGTGCATCTTCGTCGACAACGGCGTCCTGCGCGAAGGCGAAGCGTCCCAGGTCGAGCAGACCTTCAAGGACCGCTTCCACGTCCCGCTGCGGGTGGTCGACGCGCGCAAGCGGTTCCTCGATGCACTCCGCGGCGTCACCGACCCGGAGCAGAAGCGCAAGATCATCGGGCGCGAGTTCATCGCCGTCTTCGAAGACGAGGTGGAGAAGGACCGCCGCGAGCACGGCGAGGCGCGCTTCCTCGCCCAGGGCACCCTCTATCCCGACGTGATCGAGAGCGTCTCCTTCAAGGGCCCGAGCGCGACCATCAAGAGCCACCACAACGTCGGCGGGCTCCCGGAGCGGATGAAGATGCAGCTCGTCGAACCCTTGCGCGAGCTCTTCAAGGACGAGGTCCGCGCGCTCGGCCGGGAGCTTGGCCTGCCCGAGGCGATCGTCTCGCGTCAACCGTTCCCGGGGCCTGGCCTCGCGATTCGCGTCCTGGGCGAAGTGACCGAAGAGCGGCTCGCCATCGTCCGCAAGGCCGACGCCATCGTGCAGGAGGAGATCGCCAACGCGGGCTTGCGCGAGAAGCTCTGGCAAGCCTTCGCGGTGCTCCTGCCGGTGAAGTCGGTCGGGGTGATGGGCGACGAGCGCACCTACGAATCGGCCTGCGTGCTGCGGGCGGTGGAGAGCCTGGACGGCATGACCGCCGATTGGGCGCGCCTGCCCTGGGATCTGATGGCGAAGATCTCCAGCCGCATCACCAACGAAGTCCGCGGCATCAATCGCGTCGTCCTCGACGTGAGCAGCAAGCCGCCCGCGACCATCGAATGGGAGTAGGGCGGCGCGGTTTCCAGGCGATCCAGATCGCCGGCGCGCTTTTGATCCTGTTCGCGTTCGCGGCCGCGCAGGCCGGCGGGATGGACCAGAAGTCAGCGGTCTACCTGACCCTCAACCTGGTCGGGTCGACCATCCTGGGCGTGCAGGCAATCATGCACAAGGAATGGGGTTTTGTCCTGCTGGAGAGCGCGTGGGCGCTCATCTCTGCCGCGGGTCTGGTCTTCCGGAGTTGACGGAATGCAGAAGGCAGCCGCGCTGCTACTGCTGGCCATCGCCACCTCGGCGCGCGCGAACAGCGTGACGAACGAGCTGTTCGTGAATGGCACGCAGAGCTCGGAAACCTACCCGGGCTCGAGCGTCTTCACCGACTCGCTCAACGCCAGCTTCGACCTGAATGACGACTGGACGCTGTTCGGCGGCGCGAGCGTGACGTTGCTGGGCGGGTCGGATCTGGCGACCGCCGCCGGCTTCGAGCAGGGGTCCAACCCGGTCGCCCGTTTCAATGCCGGCGCGGACTGGGCCGTGGACGATCACTGGACCCTCGGCCTGACGCTCGACCTCGCGCCGGGCAGCACGCAATTCGGCGTAGCCTCGGTGCCCGCAACCAGCACGACCTCCCAGGTCGAGGCGGAAGTGCGTTCGGAGGCTTCGGAGCTCGGCGCGGCATTCGACGTCTCCTGGGATTCGCTCGGGCGATCGGACCTCGAATGGTCGTTCATGGGCGGCTTCGGATTCTCGCACTCCGCCATCACCCAGAGCATCCCGCTGGTCCACTCGGCCTCCGGCCAGACCGTCACCCCGGCGCAGTTCACCCAGCGCTTCTGCGCCGCGCATCCACGGATCAAGAACTGCGCCCAGAACCTGACCGATGCATTCAGTGGAACCGAGAAGCCGGTGGACGCGGAGCGTTTCTCGGCCGGCGCGACCGCCACGGTCTTCCTGGACACCGACTTCTCGCTGCTCGCCGACTTCTACGTCTACAACGAGTACCCGGGCGTCCTCGATACGCGGCTGGCGATGCTCTCCGGCGGCGCGGGCCTGCCCGTCGCGCCTCTGCAGTACCTGATCCGTCCGGAGGTGTTGCACCGGTTCGGCAACCTCTCCGCGAAGGTGTGGTTCGAGGGCGGTGAGTACGTGTCCGGGACGGGCCGGGACACCGAGGGGCTTGGCGTCAAGGTGCAGTACAAGTTCGGAAAGGCATTCCGCGCCTGGGTGACGGCCTCCGGTCGCCGGGACGTCGACGACCGCGGTGTCGCGACCGGTTCCGGCACCATCTCGCTCGGCGCCGGTTATCGTTGGTGACGTAACGTATGTTGGCGAAGTGGATCGCGATCTCCTCGCGAAGGCCTACGACCGCAGCGCGGCAGTCCTCATCGGCCGCGAGTTGACGGAATCCTTCTTATCAGACGTAGCGCTGTAGCTTGACATTTCGCCCGCCGTCAACGCGCGCGACAGTGGTGGCGGGAACTTCAGTTTAGACGGTGAGCACGATCTTGCCGGGCGCGTGGCTCTTCTCGATGAGCGCATGCGCCCGCGCCGCCTCCGCCAGCGGCAACACCTCGGCGACCGCCACTGTCACCTTGCCGCTCGTCGCCAGCTCGGCGATGGTCCGCAAGACGGCGACGTTGCGCATCTCGGCGGTGCCCGCCGAAAACGGGATCCCCAGCTGGTGCGCGGCCGGATCGGCGATGGTGACGATGCGCGTCTTGCCGCCGCGCAGCTCGATCGAGTCCGGCAGCGCGCCCTTGCCCGCGGCGTCGAAGACGGCGTCGACGGGCGTGCCGAGCGCGCGCACCCGCGCCACCAGGCCGTCGCCGTACACCACCGGCGTGGCGCCGAGCGAGGCCAAGAGCGCCTGGTTGGCCGCGCTGCCGGTGGCGATCACCTGGGCGCCGCGCAAGCGCGCCAATTGCACGGCGACGCTGCCCACGACGCCCGCGCCGCCGTGGACCAGCAGCGTCTCGCCGCGCTGCACCGCCAGCGCGTCGAGCACGCGGGTGGCGGTCTCGCCGGCGACCGCCAGCGAGGCGGCCAGCTCCCACGAGAGCCCCTTGGGCTTCTTGGCCACGACCGAGGCGACCGCCAGCTCGGCGTAGGCGCCGCCGTTGGACAAGCCGAAGATCTCGTCGCCCGCGGCGAGCTCGCTCACGCCGGCGCCGACCTCGTCGACGACCCCGGCGAGCTCGATGCCGAGCACCGCCGGCAGCGGCGTGCGAAACACCGCCTCCATGGCGCCCGAGCGCACCGTGGCGTCGAACCGGTTCACGCCGATCGCGCGCACGCGCACGCGAACCTGGCCGCGGCCGGCGTGTGGCTCGGGCGCCTCCGCCGCGTGGAGGACCTCGGGGCCGCCGAACCGATCGATCTGCATGGTCTTCATGTCGTTCCTCCCTGTGCGAAGGTGCGTCGAGCGCCGGGCGCGAGCCGTCAGAACGGGGCGGGCACGCTTGCGAGGCTCTTCATTCCCATTCGGTGTATCGGCTTCGTCTCTTGACGTCAAGCATCTTGACGTCAAGCATCCTGACGTTAAGCTAATGCCAGGAGGACCTCATGGCCAAGCCACTCGACATACTCGTGACCGGCGCGACCGGAACCCAGGGAGGAGCGGTCGCCCGGCAGCTCGTCAAAAAGGGGCATCGCGTCCGCGCCCTCACGCGCGACGTCGCCTCGCCCGCCGCGCAGGCGCTCGCCGCCCTCGGCGTCGAGCTCGCGCAAGGCAACCTGGAGGACCGCGCCTCGGTCGACCGCGCGCTCGCCGACATGGAGGCGATGTTCTCCGTCGCCACGCCTTACGAGCGCGGCCCCGAGGCCGAGACGCGCCAGAGCATCCTCGCCGCCGACGCCGCGGCGCCCGCCGGCGCCTACCTCGTCTACTCGTCCGTCGCCAACGCCGACCGCCACACCGGCGTCCCGCACTTCGACAGCAAGTTTGCCGTCGAGGAGCACATCCGCGCGCGCGGCATCGAAGCCGCGATCGTCGCCCCGGTCTACTTCATGGAGAACGCGTTCTTCGGCCTCGCGCAGCTGCGCCAGGGCGTCTACGGATCGCCGCTGGCGCCGACGCGCCGCCTGATGCAGGTGGCCGTCAGCGACATTGCCGGCGCCGCGGTCGCGGCGCTGGAGAACCGCGCGCGCTACGCCGGCAAGCGCTTTGACCTCGCCGGCGACGAGCTCAGCGGCGAGGACGTGGTCGCCATCCTGTCGAAGGTGACGGGCCGTCCACCCTCCTACTTCCAGGTGCCGATGGCGATGATTCGCGGCGCGATGGGCGAGGACAGTGTCAAAATGTACGAGTGGTTCGAGACGACAGGCTACTCCGCCGATCGCGCGGCGCTGCGCCGCGACTTCCCCGAGGTGCCGTGGCTCTCGTTCGAGGCCTGGGCGTGCGCGCAGGACTGGAAGAAGCTGCTCGCCGGCTGACCGCGAGCTCGCCGCGACGAGGTGACGATGGCCGATAGCTCCGGGACGCATCTGTGGCTGGTGCTGATGAAGGCGCACCGATCGATGGCGCGGCACGCGCAGCGCAGCATCGCCGCGCACGACATCGGCCTCTCGGACTTTGGCATCCTCGAGGCGCTGCTGCACAAGGGGCCGATGCTGGTCAACGAGATCGGCCGGCGCATCCAGCTCACGAGCGGCAGCATCACCTCCGCCATCGACCGGCTCGAAGCGCGCGGCCTCGTCGAGCGCTCCGCCGACGCCGGTGATCGGCGCGCCAAGAAGGTGGCCCTGACGCGCAGCGGCCGCGCGCTCATCACGCGCATCTTCGACAAGCACAAGGCCGATCTCGACGACGCCGCCGACGGCTTGACGCGCGCCGAGCGGGAGACGCTGATTGCGCTGCTCAAGAAGCTTGGCATGACGGCTGACGCGTCCTCCGTCTAGCCTAGGGGCTGTCTGCGAACGATCTATCCGGCTGCTCTTGACGGATTATTCTAATGACGCGCCAATGCTCCCGGTAGCTGCAGCGATCCGTCCAGCGGACCGCTCCGTGCAGATGTGTGGCCACCTCCCCCCTTTTTCAGTCAATCGATGACAAGACGGGCTGCCCGGAATGTTTGCCGTCCGGCCACCGTCGCCGGGAGGTTCCCAATGAAGCTGACCGCTCTCTGGTTTGCGCTCTGCGTGGGCGCAGTGGCTTGCGGCGACTCGAGTCCCTCCGCCACGTGTACGAGTGCCTGCCAGAAGGTCCTCACCTGCTCCGGAGGTGCCGGCTACGGGTACGGCTTCGGCTACAGCGGAACGGCATACCCGAGCTCCTTCGGCTATGGCGTCTATGGATACGCTCCGGGTCTGACCCTCTCCGAGTGCACCAGCGGATGCCAGGCGCTGGCCGCGGCGGATCAGAGCCGCATCATCTCCTGCGTCTCCAATGCGTCGACCTGTTCCGCCGCGCTTCCTTGTGACTGACTCGCGGCGTGCGCGCGCCGTCTCCGCCTTGCTGGCCCTGGCGGCGCTGGCCTGGCTTCGCCTGCCCACCAACGGCGTCCAGATCCTCAACGTCGACGAGGCGGACTTCGCCGTCGAGGCCGGCGTGCTGCTGGACGGCGGACGCCCGTACGTCGATTTCGTCGAGAAGAAGCCGCCGGTGATCTATCTGCTCTACGCGGGAGCGCTGGCGCTCGTCGGCCGGTACAACCTTCCCGCCTTCCGCCTGCTGCTGATCGGTTACGTGCTCGCGTCCGCGCTGGTGCTGGCCGCCATCGCGCGCAGGCTCTACGGCGAGAAGGTCGCTCTGCTCGCTGCTCCCCTCTATGCCGTGACGGTGTCCGTGGGCCTTCCCATGGACGTGCACGCCGCGAATCCGGAGACGCTGTTCCTGCTCCCGCTGCTCGCCGGAACGTACTTCTGGTTGCAGGGAAAGGACCGCGCGGCCGCAGCCGGCGCCCTGCTGGGGCTTGCCGCGCTCATCAAGCAGCAGGCAGGGATGCAGCTGCCGATCCTGATCGCCGCGTCCTGGCTGGAGCGCGACCGACGCCAACGCATTGCGCTCCTCTGCGGCGGCTTCGCCGCGCCCTGGGCCGTTGCCCTGATCGGCCTTGCGGTGGCGGGATCTCTCGGCGACTTTCTCTATTGGACCCTCGGAATCAACGCGTATTACATCTCGAACGGCAATCGGCTGGCCAGCAGCCTGCGGCTGGGGGCAGGCGCGGTGCGGTTGATGTCCGGATTCGCTCCCGGCGTCTGGCTCATCGGGGCTGGGCGCTTGGCGTATGAGCTTCTCCGTCCCCAGGCCAGACGCCCCGTCGTTGCCCTCTGGGCTCTTGGCTCGCTGCTGCCGATCGCGCTGGGTGGCCGCTTCTTTCCGCACTACTTCCTGCAATTGTTTCCACCGCTCGTGCTGCTTGCTTCCGCGGGCGCCATCGGGCTCTGGGAGCGCACGGCCACGCGTCCCCGGCTGCGCATGGCCGGGGCGATCACTACCGCCCTGCTGCTGGTGATCGCACCGGCGTCGAGAATGACCGGTTTGCACGATGCGGAGGCGCTTTCGGTTCCACACGCGATGCCTCCCGCGCGCGCGATCGCGGCCTACGTCCGCGAGCACACCGCGCCCTCCGCGCGCGTCCTCTTCTGGGGTTACGGCTCCGCCCTGTACTACCTCTCCGAAAGACGGCCCGCGACGCGCTTTCCATACGTGACGTACCTCGTCGGCGCCGTGGAAGGCACGCCCTACTGGTGGAGCCCCTTCCATCCCAGCCGGCCGCTGGAGATCCCGCGCGCCTGGGATCTCTTCTTCGAGGATCTCGAGCGCCATCCGCCCGCGCTGTTCATCGACACCGCGCAGCCGGGCTACTTCGGCTTCTACAAGTTCCCTCCGGCGCGCTACCCACGCCTGCAAGCGTTTCTGGACGCCAACTACTCGCGCTCCGAAGTCGCCGGTTTTCCAGTCTGGTCGCGGCGGCTCTGAAGGTCTGCTCCGCATGATCGTCTGAGATGCGCGGCAAACAGGCAGGGGCGAGCCTTCGCTCGCGCATGGTGGACGTCGTCGTGGTGTGCTGTTCCTGGCATCTAGCGAGAGCGGTCGGCATCTCTTTCAAGTCCGAAGCATCGGATCGAAGAGGGTCAGAGCATGGATACGCCACCGCGCGCACTTTCTTCACAAGGCGATGTCACCACTACCGGGGATTCCTTGAGCGAGCGCGACGGCCTCACGATGACGGCAGCGGCGCTCGCCGGGCTGGGGGAAATCGTCGTCTTCGTCGATGGGCAGAGCATCGCTTCGGGTAGCTTGGAGTTGGTTGGGGAGCTCGCTCGGGAGCATGGCGCGCACCTGACCGGCGTCTTCATGCGGCCGCTTCCTGCGTCTACTCCGCCGGAGATGTTCGCCCGCGGCAAGGGAATCCCGGGCGTGATCGATTCACATCGAGCGCAACTCGAGAGGATCGAGGCGAGCCACCGGGCGTTCTTCGACGACGTCGTCTGGCGGCACGGCATCCGGTCGGAGTGGAGATCGGTGTCCTACTTCAGCGAGGACCTGGAGGTGCACGCGCACTACGCGGACCTGGTGGTGGTGACCCGCCCGGACCCTGCGGGCCAGACGGCTGGCCCTCCTGGTTTCGTGGAGTCCCTCGTCCTGACTTCTGGTCGACCCGTCATCGTGCTTCCGCCAGGCAGTACGACATCCCGGGCTCGCCGCATCCTCGTGGGATGGAATGCTGGCCGCGAGGCGGTCCGGGCCGTGGCGGACTCGCTCCCATTGCTGGTGCGGGCAGACGTGGTCGAGGTGCTGGTCGTCGACTCCGAGCGGCACCGGACGGCTCATGGCCAGGAGCCTGGGGCGGATATCGCCCGCTATCTGGCGCGTCATGGCGCGAAGGTCGAGGTACGACGCTTGTCGTCCGGCGGTGAATCCGTGGGCCGTGTCCTGCTCTCGCAGGCAGCCGCTTTCGGCGCCGATCTCGTCGTCATGGGCGCCTATGGCCACTCCCACATGAACGAGTGGATTTTTGGCGGCGTCACACGGACGGTACTGCGCGACGCGGACCTCCCGGTCCTGATGTCCAGATGAACTGGAGCCAGCCTCGATGAGGCTCGTCCGAGCCTTGCGCGGGGCGGCTGAGTAACCTCACACCCGAGTCAAACCAACATCCGTTTCAACCGGTTGAAACGTACTCCCCGCCAGCGCGCGGGCAGGGTCTACCCGAAGCTCAATCAAAGTCCGCGGGCAGGAGCGGCGAGCGGGCATGCTCGAACATCTTCAGGACGTGAGCTCGGGCTACCCTCCCTGGATCGAGCTCGAGACCGTCCAACTCCGGCTCGGAAAAGAACGCGACCTCCGACACCTCGATGTTCGCCTTCGGGCCCGGTCCTCCGCCCAGCAGGTCGCAGATCAAGTACATCTTGTAGAAGTGGTAGAGGTGCGGCTTGTACCCGTGCTTCCGGTGGTCGAACACGCCGGCAACCTTGCGCGCCCGCACCACCAGCCCAGTCTCCTCCAGGACTTCCCGCTCGACGGATTCGCTCAGGGACTCGCCCACGTCGACATAGCCGCCGGGAAGGGTCCAGCGCTGGGTGGACCTCTCCCGAACCATGAGGATGCGGCCACCGGCAACGACCGCGCCCCGGACGTCGAGCTTCGGCGTGGCATAACCAGCCTCGGCGCTGAAGATCCGCTCGATATATTCCTTGGAGTGGCTCGTGTGCCCCGCGATCAGGTCCGCTGCGATCGTCGTGAGCCGCTCGAACCGTTCCCGGTCGTACGGGTCCTTGGAGAAGGTCAGGCCGCTCTGCGAAATGGCCTGGATCTGCCGGCACGCGTCCAATAGGGTCGTGTCCATGGGCGAGTCCTATGCTCACCGGGAGAGCTGAGCAATGCCGCGCAAGCCCCTGGCCGCCCCCTTCGAGTCCTGGATCGAGCAGCAGATCCGGGAAGCCCAGGAGAAAGGCGTATTCGACCACCTGCCCGGCGCGGGCAAGCCGCTGCCCGACCTGGACGACCCGCCCGACCCGATGTGGTGGGTGAAGCGCAAGCTCCGCGACGAGAAGCTGTCGCTCCTTCCCGACGCGCTGCAGATCCGCGTCGATCTCGAGCGGGCCCTGGAGGCCCACACCGAACCCGAGCTCCGCGACGCACTGATGGACCTGAATCAGCACATCGGTCGGCTCAATTCGCGGGTGACGGACGGCCCGCCGACCACTCTCGCTCCAGTGGATGTGGAAGACGTCGTCCGGCGCTGGCGCAACTCCTGACCCAGCCGTCACCGTTCAGAGAAGGAAACGGAACGTCACCAGGCCCCAGGGAAGATCGGGCAGCGGGGTCCCTTCGGTGTGCGTGCTGACGACGGGGATGAGGAACCGGATCCCGCCCCAGATCTGACCCCAGCGGCGCTGTCGCCCGAAGATGTAGCCGGCTTCCGCAGTGAGGACGACGTGCTCCCGTTCCGGACCGTTCGAGGAATCGAACACGATGTTTCCGCGCGCGAGGTAGCCGATGCCGCCGAGCACGTAGGGGGCATCGTCGGCGTCCTGCAAGACGCCTCCAAAGGACGCGTTCAGCAAGAGCGTCCCATTGTGGTGCAGCCCCGCGGCTCCGAGGATTCCGAACTGGGCCAGCCCGCGACCCGGCTCGAAGGCCAACTCGTAGGAGGCTCCGAGCCCCGGCGACAACGCTGCGATCGCGGTAGCCCCGAGCCCGAAGTAGACGAGACCACCGGGCCTCGAAGCCGGCTCCGCTGTACCGGCACCAGCCGCCGCGGCGATC
>WNFP01004501.1_pt1 | contig 11214 bp, 8 predicted proteins | sample 5400201 | NCBI WGS metagenome assembly WNFP01 (sample SAMN13153355, study PRJNA577476) | soil metagenome | isolation source: 115 cm saprolite under Madrone tree | place: USA:California | collected 2016-06-14
TTTCGCGCTTGCCGGATACGCCTGTGGATCTGGGGGCTTGGGATCACTGGGGCAAGCCGATGCTGGTCGGAGAAGTAGACCCAAGTCAAGGACCCGCACTGGTTACCGTGGAATATGAGGTTGAGCCGAGGAAGGCGGACGAGTTCCTGGAGGCTCTCCACAAATTTGCACGAGTGCGGCGGCGGGACGGAGCATCAAGGTGGGGCGTCTATCGCGATACCGAGCATCCCGCGTTCTACGTCGAAACGTTCATCGTCGAATCTTGGGCGGAGCACTTGCGACAGCACGAGCGATTGACGAGAGGAGACCACGACCTTGAGGAAAACGTGCGTCGTTTTGAATCGAAGCCTGTCAAGGTGAGGCATTTCATCTATGCGCGTAGCAAACGTGGGCGGCATTAAATGGGGGGACGCGACCTGAAGAGGCGGGCAGAACCCAGGTGAAGCGTTAGGCGATGCCCCGGATTGTTGTTCCTCCATAGCCTTCTTTCCAACCGGGATTGCAGACCATGAGCGTAGGCGAGATATTTGTGACGGTGTCGAAAACGGCTCCGGTATTGCGAGTGGTTATTGACAACTACTTTAAGCGCTCTGGAATCGGCATTGCGTCAGCTCACGAGGCGGACCACCTCTCTATGGGAAGGTCCTTAATAGCGTCGACGCGCGGCGTGGGGCTTTAACCCGCCTACGCGCAGAACCTTCTCCCTTCCTCAGTAACGAGTCGTCCTCTCAAGGGAGACACGCCGGCTATCGAGCTGGTCCTCGGCTACAAGAAGTCGAACGAGTCTCCCACCCTTAGGCTTTTGCTTTCGAAATTGGACGAGTTGGTCGCTCGTGTCTCGAAGAAGGCACATTAAGCTTTCGCATGCCGCCAAGCGTTAAGGCATCCGCCTTCTAATTTGATTTCGTCTTGATCACGGAGCTTCCTTTCCAGAGTTAGCGTTTCTTGAATCTGTCGTGTAGAAGCTTTGAAGCTTCGGACCGCGTCATCTTCTTCCTGACGTAAATGCCATTACGGTCGCGTTCGGAGAGTGAGTTGCGAACCGGCTTTGGATACTGTGTGCGGAAGACAAGGTCCCAAAACCCGCTGGTGATCCCGTAACCATTTTCCATGCCGCGCGGGCTGTGGTGGTACAGGTGATATCGCTTGAGATGTCGGAAGTAGCGATTGCGGGACTTTCCGAAATGCAAGAAATAATGAATCCACTCTTCGCCGACATAGCTTTGCACGACACCCGCGAGCAGGGCGGGCAGGGTATGCACGGGAAACAGAAAACTGAATGGCGCGGCTAGGAAAAAGAGCGGCAAGATATCCTTTAGCTCGCCGCTGATGTGCCAGCCGTCAAATGGTCTCTCATGGTGTTCCCGGTGAAGAGGGTCGAGCCGCTCGTGAAGAAATCGGCGAATGATGCCCTTGCTCGAAGGAAAGCGGCCGTGGAGTACGTAACGATGAAAGAGATATTCGACTAGGCTCCATACCGGAATGCCTGCCAAATAAAAGACGAGCCCTATCCATGGATGCGCGCTGCGCAAACCTAATAACGTGATAATGAGCGCGTACGTTGTGTAGAAAACGGTCAGCGGATAGAGTCGCTGTCGAGCGATACGAGACTGCTCGCGTTTGTAGGCTTCGAATGAGCCCTCCATTGGAAGATAGCCCGTTAGGGCTGGCGCCAATCCTGTAGACACAAATCACCTCCTCGAGAAAATCCCGCTCCCTTGCAGCCCTTTGTCTGTTGGGTTTGGGCTTACTCGAAGCTGCCGGTCACGCCCTGGAAGCCATGCATCGCCTGCTTCCAGAGCCACTTCATGACGCGAGCAGCGCTGTAGCAGTAAGCGACGTTATAGCCGAGCGTGGAAAAACATTGCGGTTCGCAGCCTTGCTTCATCTCCGCAAGTTGCTTAACGTCAAATTTCTGGTGTCCGACCGTTCCCCAATCGTATTTCGCGTTGTACATGGGGAAGCAAGGCGCAAGCGTTCCATCCGTGCGGACGATCATCCAGTTCTGTCCGGCGCGGCAGCCCCAATGTTCGCCGACGCCGCGCATAAAGCCTTTCATGTTCTGGAGGCGGGGAATGGAATCAACCATCTTCCAGCCCTGCCGCTGTTTGTCGATGAGCCAGTCCAGGAGATCGTCGACGACCGGGAAGTCCTGCGGCCGAATGTAGGTGTCGTTCTCATGCAAATGTTTGAAGTGATCTTGCTCCATCATCGGCGCTTCGTTGATGTGAAAGGTGATAGAGATGCCGTTGTCGTGCGCGATGGTGGCGAGCTCTTTCACGTCATCAATGTTGGTGCGGCAGATGTTGGTATTGAAAAACACGGTGTAGCCATGGCGGTATTGCCGCCGCACGAGGTAGTCGAAGTTCGAACTCACGTGCTCGAAGGCTTTCGGGAGTCCCGGCTTTTCCTTGATCGTATCGACGGCGAAATTGATGGTGGCGATCCCGGCGTCGGCCAAGCGGTCTGTTACATCCGGCCGCAGAAGTCGTGCATTCGTGGCCAGATAAACCCAGAAATCTTTCTTTGCCGCATAGTACACGACCTTGTGAACAAAATCGGGGCGCAGCAGTGGCTCGCCGCCAGTCGGGGCAAGCACCCGGCAGGGTGTCGAGTGCAACCAGTCGATTGCGCGCCGCGCCGTATCCTCGGTCATTCCTTTGACGCGATTGTCATACGACCAGCAGTAATGGCAGTCCAGATTGCATTTCCACTCGGTGAAGAGGTACGCAATGATCGGTTGGAAGTCTCCCGGCAGGACGCGCGACTTGAAATACGGAAACATCCAGCCTTTCATGGTCTTCAGGATCTTGGGAGCAGGCCAGTGCCGCTTCCCAGTGCGAACCACGGTTTCGTGCGCGGCAATGTCTTGTTCATCGAGATCGTGAAACAGCTCCGGATATTGAGGAAACACGGGGGTAGGCAACGTCTCGGCGTTCCTCAAGTCTGGCCGGTTCGGCGAGGGATCATGCGAAGGCTGCTGCAGGAGTTCATGTAGAGGGACATCCAGCCGAAATGGCTGAGTGGGCAAAGTAGGGAACTGCTGCAATTCAGACATACCACCTCCGTGTCTTCTGAGCCCTCCCTTGTTGGACGGCTGAAAAGATTTACTTTTGCACTTCACGTACTCGCTCTTTGATTCTCGGTCCCGGTAAAGAGACACAAAAAAAGTTAAACGAGGACCTCTGTTTTCCGTAAGAGGAGCCAGATGTTGATAAGCTGCCAGAAGAATTCAAAAGAAAACCTGTATCTTTCTTTTCCGCTCGGATATCTAACGGGCGTTGGGGCCAGAGCCTTTGAATACTCGCCCTGGGCGCCAGGCTGTGCGGAGATGAAGAGTCCAAGTTTTGCCCTCATTACGGGCGCTTCTCAAGGGCTGGGAAAAGTGTTCGCGCGTGCGCTTGCCGCACGCGAGCAGAATGTGATTCTGGTTGCCAGATCAAGGGACAAGCTGGAAAGTCTGGCCAATGAGTTCCGGAGTTCCCGTTTAATTCTGGCGGAAGTATTTGAATTTGACCTTGCTTCACCGTGGGCGGGGCAGCGCCTGGCTCAGCAGCTGCGCGATCGAAATCTAAAAGTAAATCTGCTCATCAACAACGCGGGCTTCGGCGTCCGCGGAGAATTCCGCAACCTAACACTGCAGCGTCAGATGGAAATGCTGTTCCTGAACAACGATGCCGTCGTGCAGCTCACGTATTCGCTCTTGCCCTCGTTGCTGGAACATCGCTCGGCGGGAATCATCAACGTGTCATCTACCGCGGGCTTTCAGCCGATCCCCTATGCCAGTCTCTACGCAGCGACGAAATCTTTTCTAACGACTTTCTCGTTAGGACTTCAGCAGGAACTCCGATCGAGCGGAGTACGAGTGGTCACACTCTGCCCTGGGCGGATTCTCGCCGACGGCCACAGCGGAGAGGCGAAAAACGGCAATCGAAGATTTGGCTTGGTTTACCAATCGCCAGAGAAAGTCGTAAAGGATGCGTTGGAATCGTTGGCCAATGGTGGGGGACTTGTGATCCCCGGTTTCCTAAATAAACTCAGCATTTTTACGCAACGTCTGATTCCACGGCGAGCTGTGCCAGCACTTGTCGCAAGAATGTCGCGGCAATGAGACTATCCGGCTTCTCGAGAGAATGACCGGGACACGTTGCCGAGACCGGAGAGTAGTTTCGAGGGTCGGTAGCGTGTGCAAGAGCCCTATCTGTACTGGACTGATTTGCCTCGAGGAATCCGGTCGTCTGTTCAGGCGCAGTAGTTCAAATTGTGACCTCTTTGATTTTTTGTGTCGTTCTGCTTTCCCCAAGCATCAGACGCTTTACGAACGAAGGAACGGCGGTGACTCAGTAACGCCACACCGGAGAAGTTGTACTTCGTTCCGCAGGCAGGCCGAGGCTCTGCTCGGAAAGGAGCATTGAAAGGGAGTTCGTTGTATGTGCCATTCAGAACTGTTTAGGACGCGGCACGCGCCCAAACGCATGCTCAGCGCACTTCTGGGTTTTGCCCTGAGCGCTGCTGTAGGCGCGGCGCGCATACAGTCAACACAGCGGGATTTGCCACAATCCCCGAGCGGAACGATCCAAGGCGTAGTGACGGCGCTCGGCCAGCACGCAGAACCTAGTTCCCTTGAGGGCCTCCGCGTGGAGCTTACGGAAGGCTCTCAGAGTTCCCGGGTTCTTTCGACTCTGACGGACTCTACGGGACATTACGAATTCGCGCAGTTGCCTGCAGGTAGCTATACCCTTCGTGTGAACCAACAGGGCTTTAAGCAGTTTGCCGAGACGATTTCGCTGAACGCGAATCAGAGTTTAGTAGTCGATATTGGCCTTGCCTTTGACACGGTAGTGGAGAAGGTGGAAGTCAAAGAGCAGACAACGACGCTTCCGACAGAAAATTCCTCTCCGGCTTCAACCGTCAACAACGAACAGCTTGAGACGTTGCCGTTGGCACAACAGAAATTCCGAGAGGTGCTGCCCCTCGTTCCGGGCGTAGTTCGCACGCTGGATGGAAAACTGAGTGTCAGGGGCACCTCCGAGAATCAGGGCATGCTGCAGGTGGATTCGGCAAAGACAGTCGATCCCGTGACGGGGTCGTTCTCAATCCCGGTGCCGATCGACGCGATTCAGACGGTCAATGTCGACAAGACTCCCTTTAGTGCTGAGAACGGCGGTTTCTCAGGGGGGCTGACAGCTATCGAAACCACGCCGCCTCCGAGAGACTGGTTCTACAAAGTAAAAGATTTCAACGTCAGCCTGCGCGGAAAGAACGGTCACTTTGTGGGCATCTCGCAAGCGACGCCACGGATCTCGTTTGGTGGTCCCATTGGCGATGGCGGCAAATGGACCTTTTCGGAAGTGTACGAGTACGACGTCAGAAGAGATCCAGTGCGCGGACTTGCCTGGCCTAAGAACGAAATCAAATCTCAAGGGTTCAATTCATTTACTCGCGTTCAGGCCATACTTTCTCCCGAACACGTGTTCAATGCGGATGTGAATGTTTTTCCAATGCGCACGGAGTTCGCCAATATCACCGCGCTCGTGCCGCAAACGGCGTCTTCGGATTACGACCAGAAAGGTGTCTCCGCGGGAGTTTCGGACCTACACAGTTTTCGCTCGGGAGCATTGCTCAGGATCGCATTACGCTATACGCGGTTTGAAAGCAATGCCCACGGTCAGGGACCAGTAGACATGCTGGTCAATCCCGAAGGCTGGGAGGGCAATTTCTTCAGCTCATGGACGAGAAATGCCAATCAGGTCGAACTCTATCCGACGTTTCAATTTGCTCCCAAGAAATGGCGCGGCCGGCACGAGTTCAAGATTGGCATGGACGTGACCCACCGATCGTATGCCGGGAGTAGCCTATCGCACCCTATTCAACTGTTGAGACAAGACGGTAGCCTTGCCGAGGAGATCAGTTTCACCAGCAATGGGCCGCTGAACGCTTCGGCTACGGATGTGGAAGAGTTCATCCAAGACCGATGGATAGTGAACGGCCATCTATCGCTCGACGTGGGAGCCCGGCTGACGAGCGAGACAGTTGGGCGAAGGGTGGCCTTCGGACCACGTGTTGGCCTTGCTTATTCGCCGGGGAGAAGCCAGAAAACTGTCTTTCGTGCCGGAGCAGGACTGTTTTATGACCGCGTTTCCTTGCTGGAAGAAGATTTCGTTCACAATCCGCAGCGGACGCTGAGCTTTTTCAACGAAACCGGCCGACTCATGGGATCGCCCATTCCTTATCTCAACGCGTTTGTGGGAAATGGTGCCGGCCCGCTAGCAACACGAGTGCGATCCATGCCCGACACCAGTCCCCGGAGTTTCGTCAGCAATATCGAAGTTGACCGCCAATTGTGGGGCAACATGGTCGCTCGCGTTAGCTATATCTACAGCCAGACACGCGACCTGTTCATCGTGAATCCTATTCAGGGGGTGTTCGGAAATGCCGCCCTGCTGGGCCTCTTCCCCACAGGCCAGGCGAATTACCACGAATTTGAGGCCACACTGCATTTTCAACCCGTTCATCACGCTGACCTGAACGTCTCCTACATCTGGAGCCGGGCGCGCGGTGACCTGAATACAGTGTCCACTATTTTCCTCCCATTCGAGCAACCCGTGATTCGCCCGAACACTTCGGGCATCCTGCCTTCAGACGTGCCCAATCGCGTGGTCAGCTGGGGAGTGGTCCATCTCCCGTGGTCGCTGACGGTGAGCCCTATTGTTGACGTCCACACCGGCTTTCCCTACTCCAACGTCGATGTGCTGCAGAACTATGCAGGCGTGCCAGATGGCGCACGCTTCCCGACTTTCTTTTCCGTCGATGCGCAAGTTTACCGGGATTTTCATCTGCACTTGCCCCTCCTGGAGCGCGGGAGCAAACACAAAGTTCGTGTGGGCCTCTATTCCATCAATCTCACGAACCACGGCAATTTTCACGACGTGTACAACAACGTGAGTTCGCCTTTCTTTGGCCAGTTCACCGGCTTTCAGCGCCGCTTGGATGGCTTCATTTTGAGTTTCGCAGATTGAACGTACGCCGGGGATTCAGAAAGGAACAGGGGGAAGGGGGAGGTCGTATATGGCAATTCAGATTGGACAGCGGAAAACGCGGGTCGTTATCGCCGTTCTCTTGGGAACGGCTCCAGCGGTGTCGTTTGCACAAAGCCAGAGCTTCGCCAGCCCGCCACCGGCGGAAGCGGCCCCGCCGGGCTACACGTCCCCAACGGGTCTGACGGGCGACGACATCATCCGAAAAATGCTGGAGCGCAACCGCTTGCGGAACGAGCAGTTGCAGCGGTATTCGGCCGTGCGGACGTACGAGATCAGAAACCTCGAGGGAAAGGTCGCGGCTCAGGCGGTGGTGCGTGTCGACTATGAGGCTCCCGACAAGAAAACGTTCAACAAGACCTCCGAAAAGGGCTCGGGGATCGTGCGTCACCTGGTGTTCGACCGGCTGATCCAGAGCGAGAGCGAGACTTCTGCCGGTCGGGAGCATCACAATAGCGCGATTACGACTACGAATTACACGTTCCTGTTAGTCGGTGAGGAGGAAGCCGGGCCGTTTCATTGCTTCGTTCTCGAAGCCACTCCGAAACGCAAAGACAAGTATCTGTTCGAGGGGAAAATATGGATCGATGCCGAAGACTTCGCGATTGTGAAAATCACCGGCCATCCCGCCAAGAAGCCATCCTTCTGGATCAATCGGGCCGATTTTGTCCGGCAATACCAAAGAATTGATGGTTTTTGGCTTCCTTGCCGCGACGAGACGTCCGTTGAAGTGAAGATGTACGGGCGAAGAGTATTCATCGTCGATCACCAACTGTATGTGATCAATCCTTCCACTCCTCTGCAAGTGGAGACCGGAGGCGGTCCAGATAACGAATTTCGTTAGCCCGCGCTTTGCGCTGTTCCGAAAGCAGTTTGAATAGAGAAGAGCCCGCCGTGCCCCATGGGGGCACGGCGGGAACTTGTACTACGCCCCCGTGTGACAAATCAATCCGCCGCGCTAGCCTGCTTCTTAGGGACGATTGATTCGATATTCAACCCTAGCCCCTGCGCCACGCCTGTTCCATACGCTGAATCAGCTTTGTAGAAGTGCTGGATTTGCAGTTCTTGAATGCGCTGCGGCACGCCATTGCGCAAGCTGGACACGATGTTGTCAATCAGTCGCTGCTTGGCATCGTCGGGCATCAAGCGGAAGAGATTCCCGGGCTGCGTGTAATAGTCGCTGTCGGTGCGGTGATCGTGCCGCGCGACGGTCCCGCTGACGGCGAGGGGCCGTTCGACATACGAACGATCCTGCGTCGGGCCACCGAAACTGTTGGGCTCGTAGTTCACTGACGAGCCGCCGTTTCCATCGAAGCGCATCGCGCCGTCCTTGTTGTAGGTGTGGTACGGGCACTGCGGCTTGTTAACCGGCAGGGAATCATAATTGACGCCTAGCCGGTAGCGATGCGCATCGGGGTAGGAGATTAAGCGCGCCTGCAACATCTTGTCTGGTGAAAACCCCATCCCTGGCACGATGTTGCGCGGTTCGAATGCCGCCTGCTCCACTTCTGCGAAGTAATTTTCCGGATTGCGGTTCAACTCCAGTTCGCCCACTTCGTGCAGCGGGTAGTCCTTGTGCGGCCACACCTTCGTCAGATCAAACGGGTTGATGTGGTAGGTCTCAGCATCTTTCTCCGGCATGATTTGCACACAGACGCGCCATTTGGGAAAGTTGCCTCCCTTGATGGCGTGGAAAAGATCGCGCTGCGAATAGTCAGGGTCGGTTCCTTCGAGCGCAGCCGCCGGTTCGCGGAAGAAATTCTTGATGCCTTGTTTGGTCTTGAAGTGCCATTTCGCGTAGAAGAGCTCGTTCTTCCCATTTATCAGGCTGAAAGTGTGGCTGCTGTATCCGTTCATGTGGCGGTAGCCGTTCGGAGTCCCGCGGTCTGAAAACAGAATCGTTACTTGATGAAGCGACTCGGGCGAGAGCGACCAGAAGTCCCACATCATCGTGGGCGATTTCAGGTTGGTTTGCGGGTCGCGCTTCTGCGTGTGGATGAAATCGCCGAACTTGAGCGGATCGCGAATGAAAAAAACGGGCGTGTTGTTTCCCGTCATGTCCCAGTTGCCCTCTTCGGTGTAAAACTTCAGCGCAAACCCGCGTGGATCGCGCGCCGTGTCCGCCGAGCCCTTCTCGCCGCCCACGGTGGAGAAGCGCAGAAACGTCGGAGTCTTTTTGCCTGCGGCGCTAAAAAGTTTTGCCGTCGTGTACTTGGTGATTTCGGAGCTGGTGCAAACGAAATGGCCATATGCGCCCGAGCCTTTGGCATGCACTACGCGCTCCGGGATTCGTTCCCGGTTGAAGTGCGCCATTTTTTCGAAGAGCAAAAAGTCTTCGAAGACCACCGGCCCGCGCGGCCCTACCGTGAGCGAATTCTGGTTGTCGCCAACGGGGCGGCCAGCGTCCGTCGTCATGATTTTCTTTTTTTCTTCCAGCATGGATCCTCCTCAGTTCGACGGCAACGGCCTCGAGAAATGGGGCCGTTGCGATCTCACTTTGAAGAGTAGAGGGCGGCCGCCTATACTTCCAATATATAGTTCGGATACGATAGATAGGCATAGCCTATGCAACTTCACCAGCTCCGTTACTTTTGCGCGGTGGCGGAAACCGGCTCATTCAGCCGAGCCGCGGAACAATCGCACGTTTCCCAACCGTCGCTTTCTCAGCAGATCCTCAAGCTGGAAGATGAACTCGGCGCGCGCCTGTTCGACCGCCTCGGCCGCTCCGTGCGTCTGACCGAACTTGGCAAGACGTTTCTTCCACGCGCCCGCACCGTTCTGCGCGAACTGGAAGCCGCCAAAGGAGATGTTGTCGAAGGCAAAGAGTTCATCGGGGGTCCCGTTGCTGTCGGGGTCATTCCCACCGTGGCTCCTTACTTCCTTCCTCCGCGGCTGACTGCTTTCTCGCGCAAGTTCCCCCAGGTTCGACTCACGGTCGTGGAAGAGATTACGCCGGTCCTTCTCGACCGTCTCCGGGCTGGCACCATCGACGTCGCCATCCTGGCGCTACCCCTGCGTGGCCACGAATTCGATGCTGTTCCTCTACTGACGGAGCGGCTCTTCGCCGTGCTCCCTAGAAAGCACAAGCTCAACTCGCGCCCCTCTCTTTCCCTCAAAGATCTGCGGGCTGAGCCTTTCTTGCTCCTGCGTGATGGCCACTGTTTCCGCGATACGGCCGTTGCCGCCTGCGACCGCGCGCGCCTCCACCCCCAGATCGTTTTCGAGAGTGGACAGTTCAGCAGCCTCCTCAGCATGGTCGGCGCGGGAATGGGAGTTTCTATCGTCCCTGAGATGGCCATCGAGAAAAAACCGCAATGCCGCTACGTCCGCATCGCCGATGAACAAGCTGTTCGTACCGTCGGCATGGCCGTCCTTCGCGGTCGCTCCCTCACTCGCGCGCACCACGCGTTCCTTTCGCATCTCCGCGCTGGTTAGTGTGCGGAGCCGGGACCAGCCATCCTGAATTTGCGTGTGAAGAAAACCAAGGGTGCTCCGATCAAGCAGGCGCAGCCCAGCAGCCGGAAGCAATCGAGGGAGGCCAGGAAAGAAGCGGTTTGCTTTTACTTGCGAGGGCGGAAGGCATGCAATTGCGGCATGCATTCCACCCTCCGACAACACCGTGAATCAAAGGGAATCGAGCCTCGCTCGCTATCCCGTTTACCGTTCGCCTTCACGCCTGGCGGCGTCGGCATCCTCGGCCAATTCATGCAGAAACGCGAAAAATGCCGGGGACTGTCCGATAAAAAGCCCCATGGCCGTCAGGAAATTGAGTGCGCCAGTCGCCGCGCCTGTAGTGTTGGTCGGACGAATAATAGAGCACGCCGGCAGACTCTTGTTCAAGAATACGGTTGGTTCAGGCATGATCAGGTTCGTTTGGAAATCCTCTCCGGCAAACGGAGGGGCATTGAGGTCCGGAAATACAACTGTTGAATCGCTCGGATCAGTCAGTGGTGGGGCATTCCCCGCTTTGTCGTGCCAGGTCTGAAAGTGCATTGCCTCGGTTCCACCGATGCTCAGGACAATCTGTAGAACCTCCGAACTGCTCACACGCTGGGCCAGCGACGGATAGAGACTAGTACCTCCTTGCTCGATGGTGGCGAAATGAAATCCCGCGGTATTCGCAATTGCCTGGAGGTGATTGGACGGGCTCAAGTCGGCATCGCTTCTGGGGATTGCC
>WNFP01004503.1_pt1 | contig 11212 bp, 10 predicted proteins | sample 5400201 | NCBI WGS metagenome assembly WNFP01 (sample SAMN13153355, study PRJNA577476) | soil metagenome | isolation source: 115 cm saprolite under Madrone tree | place: USA:California | collected 2016-06-14
GCACGACGTCGTTGAGCACGCGGTAGCCTGCACCAAGGAGGCCCTCGGCAAATCGTCCGGCGTAGCGGCACGTGCGTTCGACCAGATCAGCGAGACCTGAGCGGCCCAGTTGGCGCAAGGCGGCCCAGACTTCGATGCCGCGTGCGCGCCGCGAAAAATCGGGCGTGTATTGATAAGGGACGCGGTACTGGTCCTGTACGAGGTACGCGCCGCCGACGGACATCGCCGTGCGCAGGGCATCAGCGTTGCGCGTGAATACCAGGCCGCTGTCGTAGGGGACATTGAGCCACTTGTGAGCGTCGATGGCCCAGGAATCGGCATCTTCGATGCCGTGGACCAAATGCGCTCGCGCCGGCGCGGCCGCCGCCCACATACCGAAAGCGCCATCGATATGTACCCAGGCGCCTTGCGAGTGAGCACGCCCGCAAATTTCTGAGATGGGATCGAGAGCGCCGGTGTTCACGTTGCCCGCCTGCACGCACACTATCGTCCGATCGTCGACGGATGGCAACGCGTCCACGCGCATCCGTCCTTGTGCATCGACGGGCACGCGTACGACTCTTTCGCGCCCGAAGCCGACCAGTGAGAGCGCCTTCTGCACGCTCGCATGTACCTCGTCGCCGACCACGAGCGTGAGCGGCGGTGCTCCAAATAACCCTTGCGCTTCTACATCCCACCCAACGCGACCAAGCAATGCGTGTCGCGCGGTGGCCAGCGCTGCAAAGTTCGCCGCGGTCGCACAGGTGACAAACCCGCCAGCGCTTTGCACGGGCAGATGGAAAAGATCCTTGAGCCAGCGCAACGCGACGGTCTCGAGCGCGGCGTTGGTGGGCGAGGTGATGAAAAGACCGGCGTTTTGGTCCCACGCGGCTGCAAGCCAGTTTGCCGCCACCGTCACTGGAAGCGACCCGCCAATCACGAATCCGAAAAATCGTCCGCCGGCCGACGCCATTGTGGCCGGCGAACCGATTTCATCCAGTTCGGCGAGTACCGCCTCAGCGGTCGATGTATGTTCAGGAAAAACCTGTTCGAATTTGCTGAGTGCGGCGATCGCCTCCTTGGCAGGTGCGACAGAGCGAGTATCGAGAGATTCGAGATAGCGGCTCGCCCGCCGCGCCGCAGCGTCCAGGAGGTCACTCATAGTGAGGCTAAGTATAAGGCCATTGCATGCGGAGTTGATCGCCCCGGTTACCGTCGGGCGGTGGACCCTGACGGGCTCCTATGTGGCGAATGACGGGTTAGTCTGAACGACTGCGACGCGACAGCTTTATACTCGCTCTCCGAATATCCGCGCTGGAGAAACTTGAAAGGCCCTTATGCGACAGCTCCTTGTGTTTCGCAGCCCATGGCACCCGTTGTTGCACCGGGCCCTGCGGGTTTCGCGACGGACCTGTCGCTGCTCGGGAGCTACATCAATATTCCGGTCGCGTATCTGCCCGAGCGGCAGACCGCCGGCGCCGCTGAGATCAGTTACTTTGGCGTCACGTACGTAATTCCGGGGGTCCGTGACTTTGCTGCAACCGTGCTCGCCGTCAACGCGGGAGGCGCGCTGATACCGATCGCACTGTCGCTCTACCTGATCCTGAAACATCGGTTGTTCGGGCTGAGCGTCCTCGGCATAGCGATTGTTGATCGCCGAACGCATTCTGGCGCCCGCACTGACGACCGCCGCTGTTGCCCTGGTACTGGCGGGGCGGCGAGCCGGGCCGCTCGCCTACATCAGCGGCAGTCTCGGCACGCTGATCGGCGCCGTCTTGGTGGGCCGATTGCCTCGGTCGGCGGCGCCGGAACCTTTGACGGGATCTTCATTACCGGACTGCTCGCCGTCCTCTACGCGGGGCTGGCCGGTGAGGCGCGCGCGATTGACCGACCATGTGCCCCATCTCGCAAGCTCCATCGGTGGCGTCGTTACCTGGCGATTCGGCGATCGATGCTCAACGGGCCGGCGCCATTTGCCATCAGCAACAGAAAGCCGCCAGCGATTGAGAGATTCTTGAAGAACATGATCATCTGGATCTGGTCGCCGAAGTTACTGTGGAAGATGACCGCCGTCAGCAGGGAATAACCAGCGAGAAGGAAGGCGGTTACGCGCGTCTTCCAGCCGACGATGATGGCAAGCGCGCCGAGGACTTCGGTGGCTATGACGAGGGGAAGCAGCGCGCCCGGCACGCCGAGCGAGGACATGTACGCCGAGGTCCCGGCGTACGCACCGACCTTGCCCAGGCCGGAGAGCAAGAACAGCACGGATAGCAAGATGCGGCCGCCGAGCTCGGAGACCTTCTGCACCGCATTAGCAGTTGACTCCCCGGGTTGGCCGGTGGAAATGGAGGCAGTCGGGTTACGGACGGTAGTGGATGAGAACGTGCTCATTGCGGACTCCCTGGTGGTGGGTTGACGATTGGCGCGACGGAACAGTGTTGAATTTTCCGCAGACTCTATTAAAGGCGGCCTGCGGCGCGGAGCCGCCGGCCAATCCGGCGAATCTCTCCTTCACCCTGCGCGAGGGCCTTGGCGTTCGTATGGACCGAGTACCTGCCCAGAACCAGCGGATGCGGATGCTTGATCGCTGATCCGATGACGAATGAGGTGACGCCGTCGGCCTGCAACTCGATCGCGCCACCCGATTGCTCGAACACCGCGAGCTGGCCGGCGTAGATCGGCTCCGACGATCGTAGCCGGCCTTTGTCTATCGAAAGCCAGGCGACGCTGTGGCCGGCAGGTGGGAGGTATCGCCACTTTTCTCCATCTCTGAGTCTGACGTGGAAATAGTTGATGCCTTGGGGAGCCCGAATCGAACTGCTGGCGCGACCGTGGCGACCGAGGATCACGCGGACTGGCCCGTCTTCCTGCACTGCCTCGGGTGGTATGTACTGACTCTCAGCGGGCGAGTTTTCCTCCGACGCAGGAAGTGCGACCCAGAGCTGGTAAAAACGCATGGGGGCGCCTGCGGTGGCGCCGCCGTCGTGCCAGACGCCGTTACCCGCTTTCATCCATTCCAGCCCACCGGCCGCGACTTGGCCGCGTTTCCCGGTGGTGTCCTCATAGTTGACCCCTCCGCTCAGGACGACGGTGAGCGTTGCGATGCCCGAGTGCGGGTGGATGCCGAAGAGGGGTTCGCCAGTCGGCTCGATTTCGCCGTGATCGAGGAACACGAAGGGCTTAATCCACTCGCCCACATCGGAAGGGCTGACGAGACGCGTGATCGGACCGTGCTGGGTGCCACTGGCGCGAAACGCGATGCGGCGCGGGCCGGCGGTCACGGCTTGCTTGTGCGAAGTCGCCGCTGCGAAGCGTTGATCCTCGAGGGCGGCGACGGCCATGGAGCTGTTCATCTGCTTCCCCAGAAAAGCCTGACGCGAGGATGGTAGGGTCTCGTGCTATATCTGAGAAGCCTATATATTTAGATACGATGTATCTGCCAGGGAGATGGTCATGCTCGATGCGGTCACGATCGATCAGTTGCGAACCTTCATCGCCGCGGTGGACCAAGGCAGCTTTTCCGCCGCCGGCCGCAAGCTGCGGCGGGCGCAATCCGTCGTCAGTCAGACGCTAGCCAATCTGGAGGCGCAGATTGGAGTGAAGCTCTTCGACCGCTCGGCGCGGTATCCACGCCTCACGGAGGAGGGGCGCAGCTTGCTTGTCGACGCGCGCTCAGTGGCCGACAACATCGACGGATTCAAGGCCCGGGCGCGAGCGATGCGGGAGGGCCTCGAGCCTGAACTCTCGGTTGCGATGGATGTGATGTACCCGATGGCGGCGCTGACGAGGGCAGCGACACACAGTCGAAAGACCTATCCGCATACGCCCCTGCGGCTCTATGTGGAAGTCCTCGGCGGAGTCATAAAGCCGGTTCTCGATCGCAGATGCAGCATCGGTGTCATCGGCTCGTTAGCGGTTGTGCCGGACGAGCTCCAGTCCGAGCCCCTGCTGGACGTCCCGCTCGCGACGGTCGTCAGTCCCACTCATCCTCTGGCAACGACGCGAGGCGCGGTCCCAGCATCGGCCGTCGCCAAGCAGGTGCAGCTCGTTCTCACCGACAGATCCGCGCTGACGGAGGGCCGAGACTTCGGCGTGCTGTCGCCGCTGAACTGGCGCCTGGCGGATCTGGGAGCCAAGCACGCCTTCCTCAGAGCTGGCTTGGGATGGGGTCACATGCCCTTGCACATGGTGGAGGCGGATCTCGACAGCGGAGCATTGGTCAAGATCCGGGTCCAAGGCCTTCCGCGCGATCTGCTCATGCCGATGCACGTGGTCTTTCGCAAGGACGCTCCACCAGGGCCGGCGGCACGCACCTTTATTGCGCAACTCAAGCGGTAGTCGGTGTGCGCGTTGGCATCATGAGAATCTAACTCTTTTCAGTAAGATCTCTACAACTCAGCGAGCTCCAGGCGAGAGTGCCTGGGAGGGTCGTCTTGAAATCCCTTCGATTCGCACGCATTGGATCAATGCTTGTCATCGGCATGTTGCTGCAAGCCTGCGGATCGCTTCCACGTCTTGATGCAGTGCCGCCAGCGTTGACCGAAACAGCGGCCATATCCGGCATCCCGAATTCGCGCTACTGGCTGGATCGCGACCTCGCTCCGTTCATCCGGGATGCGATTCAGGACAGCAGGCGCGAGAGCGAGGCTCTCGCTGAGGCCGGGAAGCCGATCGATCCGCTACCGCCGCAAATCTACTGGCGATCTCGGGCGGCGGAGACGCCGGCACGTTCGGCGCGGGAATTTTGGCCGGGTGGAGCGCGCATGGAGACCGGCCCGAGTTCAAGGTCGTCACGGGCGTCAGCGCCGGCGGCTTGATCGCCCCGTTTGCCTTTCTCGGGCCCCAGTACGACGACGTCGTTCGGAGCGTCGCGACCTCGATCGGTCCGAAGGACGTCTTTCATGCGCGCAACCGGCTCGCGGGCCTCGCGAGCGATGGCATGGCGGACAGCGGGCCGCTGCAGCGACTCGTCGCAAAGTACATCACGCCGGAAATCCTGGCGGCGATTGCTCGAGAATACCGCAAGGGGCGCGTGCTGCAGATTGGAACGACCGACCTTGATTCCGGGCGCGCAGTGACGTGGAACATGGGTGCTATCGCGTCCAGCAGTGCGCCAGGCGCGCTCGAGCTCTTTCGAAAGATCATGGTTGCTTCGACGAGCATCCCTGGCGCAGTCTCGCCGGTCATGATCGACGTCGACGGCAGGCATTTTGAGGAGATGCACCTGGACGGTGGCGTAATGACTCAGGTATTCCTTTACCCACCTCGCAGCATAATGGAGCTGAGCAGAGCTACGGGGAAACCCTTCCACCGCGAGCTTCATATCTACGTCATTCGCAACGGCAAGCTGGAGCCGGAGTGGTCCGAAGTGAAGCGCCGCACCGTGAACATCGGAGCTCGGGCGATCAGTGCGTTGATTCAGACGCAGGGGATCAATGATCTGGCTCGGATCTATGCCACTGCCCAGCAGGACGGGGCAGATTTCAACCTGGCGTACATCGGGTCTGGCTTCAGCGATCTGCGCAGTGAACAATTCGACACCGCCTATATGAAGCGGCTGTTCGACTACGGCTATCAACTCAGTGTGAAAGGATACGCGTGGCACAAGGCGCTACCCGGCGAGGCGACGCCGGAACATCACTGACCAGTACGACGACCTTGGCTCCCGCAGGGGGGCGCCGGCCCCTGTTCTCGGAAGAATTGTTGAGATGGCACAGAGCCCGTCGCATCCGAGCTACAACTCATGTGAGACCGACAGGATCGAAGAGTTGATCGTGAATCCCGTCGTGCTCGAGCTTGCAGCCCGAAGGGGCAACCTCGATATGGAGGGAATTCGATATGTAGTCATTCGCTACGGGACGCAATACCAACTGCTAATGCCTTATCGTGAAGGCCACCTGTCGGTGGGTGTGGAGAAGCAGGACGATCCCTTGGAGATCGCCCCCAAAATTGCGGCAGCCCTGAGGTTGCAACCTTGAATGCGTGCGGAGGACGCCTGCGTACAAGTTACCGCGGCTTAGCCGTGAGATCTTGCACGGCAGCAGCCCGGTGCTTAGGGTACTAGACGAAGGCGTCGATTGGCGCGGGACTATTTCAAGGCATTGTTCCGGACTTAGAAGTTGATCGTCCGCGAGATCCAGATTCTACTACTCCTACTGATCGCAATCGCTGCGGTCGGAGTCGTGGCGAAACGCTCGAATATTCCGCCGGCAATTCTCCTGGTGCTGACGGGTGTCGTGCTAGCGCTTGTCCCGGGCCTGCCGGCAGTGCGGCTCGCGCCAGAGCTGGTCCTGCTTCTCGTTTTGCCGCCCCTGATCTACTCATCTGCGGTCGCGATGAGTTGGCGGGAATTTCGCTTCAATCTGCGTCCGATTTCCCTGCTTGCCATTGGTTGTGTCGTGTTCACGACAGTGGCCGCCGCCGCGGCAACGCATTGGCTCTTGGGTTTGTCTTGGCCGGTGGGGTTCGTGTTGGGCGCGATAGTCTCGCCTCCGGATGCCGTGGCGCCCTTGTCGATCGCGCGCCGGATGCAGCTCCCCAAGCGGATCCTGGTCATCCTCGAAGGGGAAGGCCTCGCCAATGATGCGACTGCGCTGATCCTCTATCGATTCGCGATAGTGGCCGTGAGCGCCGGGGCATTTTCATTCGGGAGGGCGGCCGGAGAGTTTACCGTGATCATTGCAGGTGAATTTCTGTGGGGAATCGCCGTCGGCTGGCTGATGTTGCGCCTGCGTCGCTGGGTCGCCGACGCGCAAATCGAGATCGTGCTCTCGATCCTGACGCCTTACGTTGCCTATTGGCCACCTCAGCACCTGGGCGGTTCGGGCGTACTTGCTACGGTCGTAGCCGGGCTCTTTGTCAGCTGGAACGGCTTAAGCATGATCAGCGCGGCGACGCGGCTCCAAGGTGTCTTTTTTTGGGATGTCCTCGTGTACCTGATCGAAGGCATCGTATTCCTCATGACCGGGCTTCAGGCTCGCACATTGATTATGGGGTTAGGTGCCTATTCGTTGTCCGTGCTGGCTGGCTCGGCCGCCGTTGTCAGTGTTGTTGTGATCTTGGCTCGATTTGTGTGGATTTTCCCAGCAACGTATCTTCCGCGCTGGCTGATCCCTGTGATAGCGCGCAAGGACCCCTCGCCGCCCTGGCAGTGGCCATTTGTGCTCGGGTTCACCGGCGTCCGCGGTATTGTCTCTCTTGCCGCGGCGCTTGCTATTCCATTGACAATGGATAACGGTCGGCCATTCCCCGATCGCGATCTGATTCTTTTCCTCACATTTTCGGTGATCCTGGTGACGCTTGTGGGCCAGGGCTTAATGTTACCCGCGGTAATCCGGGTGCTCGGCCTCACCAACGCCGGTGAGCGGGAGCTCCAGACCGACAGGACAGAGGAGCTGTCAGCGCGCCGACACGCTGTCGATTCCGCGATCGAGCGTCTCGACCGGCTCGCCGCGGAACGGGGACTGCCTGATGACGTCGTTCAGCGGCTTCGAACACGGCATCGGGAACGGCTTAGGCATTTCGAGCACGCGCCCGAGCGGGAGGAGAATCGTCAGGACTTAAGAGCGCCTCCCGACGAAATCGAATTGCTTTTGATCGCAGCCGAGCGGGAGCGGATCAATGAGCTCTATCGTCAGGGGACATTGAAGGATGAGGCGCGGCGCCGGCTCGAGCGGGAGCTCGACCTACGTGAGGCCACTTTGGCGGACCACCAACACGAGGAGTGAGCGAGTCAAGCTGAAGGTGCGATGTGGATCGCTGGGAATTGTGGCCTGCCACAGCTGCACCGTTTGTCGCTACTTGCTGCGGGTACTTGTCTGTCGCGACGCTATCGTTGAGGCCGAGATTCGCGGAGGACGCGCCGCACCAGCGGCTACCTGCTTGGTGCACGAATCCTCTATAGTTCGCACACCGCCCCGGGGTCCTACTCATGGCCCATCGGCGACAGGCGAGATTTTCTTGGCCGCTGCTGCCTCATTTAGCGAATCAGCGCGTCCAGCTCGCGCACATCGAGACCGGCCTCTCGATAGTACTTCTGGCACAGCTCGAGGAGCGTGAACCCGTCCTCGTAGGCGCCAAAGCCACCCTCGACCGCCTTGGTCAAATAGATGAGGCCGCCCTCGACAGCAAAAAATACCAGCACCGGTTCCGGAGAGTCATCGGCCGCCACCAGTGTGTGGGCCTCGCCCGCGGGTTCGTAGATGAAGGTCCCGGGCTTTGCAATCCAGTCATGCTCCAGGTATCGCCAGTGACCACGCATCGTGTAGCCACGAACCGTGCCCACGTGGTAATGAATACCGAGCTTGGCGCCGGGGAGAGCCTTCAGAACGACGCTGAACCCTCCCGACGTGACGTTAAAGCAGCACGGCTGGAGCCAGACGCCATCCGCATAAGGAACCCAGCGGCGGTCATCGTCCGGGGTAATGTTCGCGATAAAGTGTCCGCGGTCCCTTCTGTTCGGATCGAGGCCGTCGGTAAGACTGTTGAAGGCAGTGATCGGCATTTGTTTCCCCTGTGAGCGAATTATTTGAAATCAGTCTTAGGCAGCGGGCCACCGCCGGCGTGATCGCACCGCTCTCGCCGCCACCTTGTTCTCGGGTAGACAGGTCCTCAGTTTGCGCGCTTCCAATAACCTGTGTCGAAACGAGAGCTTACGGGCAGCCATTCTGACGCTGCCTACGGCGGGTATTGGCTGATCGGCGACGCTCGACCCGTACCAGAATGGTTCTGGCTAACAGTGTCCCCCACTTACCACCACCCGCGTCGCTTGAACCATAGGATCGGCAGCAATGTGCTGAGCGCGATAAGCGTCAATCCGTAGGGATAGCCCCAACGCCACGCCAACTCCGGCATGTTGTGGAAGTTCATGCCGTACACGCTGGCGATCAATGTCGGCGGAATCCCGACCACGGACACGATCGTGAGCACCTTGAAGATTTCATTCTGCTCGGTATTGATGAAGCCGAGAATTGCGTCTAGCAGAAACTGCGTCTTACCGGACAGATGCGCTTCGAAATCGACCAGCGAGGTTAAGTCCTGTTGCGCCGTCTTCAAGTGAGTTTTCAACTCCGGCAGCAACCAATCCGTCGCCAGTTCGGAAACAAATCCAACGATTCGCTGCAAGCCGAGCAGACTTTCGCGAATGCGTGACAGGTGATCCCCGGCGGTTCCGACCCCCTTGAGGCTTTCGCGTAGGGCATGTGTAACGCGCTTACCGCGTGGCGGCGGCGAGTCCGCGTTTCGGCCAAAGGTACTTGCCGACACTTCGGCCAGATTGCGGCTCAGGTTCTCAAGCATATCGGCGCTGAAGTCCACCATGCAGTCGATCAGGATGACGAACACGGCTGCGCTGCCCATGTGCGGGTCCTTCTCGACGTGTGCTTTGACCTCAGCGAAGGCGTGAACCTCGGAATAACGTACGGTGACCAACAGCTCTGGCGAGAGGATGAAGCCGAGCGGCAGGGGCGCGAAGCCGGCCGTGGCATCTTGTACTGCGAGGGGCATGCTCATGTACAGCGCTTGGCCCTCAGCTCTGAGCCGGCTCGAAGTCTCGACTTCCTGCAAAGAATCGCGGGAGGGCACATGAATGCCACATTCTGCCGCCACTTTGGCGGTCTCACCCGGCGTCGGATTGAGCAAGTCGATCCAGATAGGCCTACCAGTTCGTGCGCCCGAATCGCCGGACGTAGTCCCAAATGTACTTAGCATGAGGCTGCGATTGGTCCCGTTTTAGTGCCGTCCAAACCGGGAAATTTCCGACTCCTGAGCCCCCTTGGTCCCTCCCCATCCTTCGGACCAGACGCAATGGCTATATGCGCGATCATCTGGACTGGCGTCGCCGTCACTTGTTCGCCCCGATCGCTTCGAAGCGCACATTCTGGATCGCATACGATTTCCAGTCGCGATAATCGAAATGCCACCACTCGTATTCGTAGACGGCAAAACCCTCGGCTTCCATATGCCGGCGCAAGGAGTCGCGCAAACGGCGTCGTTCCGCGGTGCTGCCGACATAGGTCGGATAGGCGCGTTCAGACATCTCGTCGTACAGGCTGGGCATCTCGGCCGCGCGGCCAGTCTTCAAGTCGTACAGAGTGAGATCCACCGCGCAGCCACGATTGTGGCGCGAACCTGTGGCGGGATCCGCGACGAAGTTGTGCTTGTCCGCCGGCGTCGCGTCCCAGAAGATTTTCGTCACATACCACGGCCGATACGCATCGTGCACAAGCAGGCCGTAGCCCTCGCCCGCGAGCGCACGCTGCACGCGCACCACGGCTTCTGCCGCGGGCCGTTGCATGAAGGCGCGCGCCTGGCTGTACAGCGGCGTGCTGAGAAAATTGCGCGTCGTCGCATAGCGAATATCGAGTTTGATCGTCGGATCGAGAGTCGTCAGCTCGACCAGATCGGCCGGACGGAACTCGCCTGGCTCGACCGGTGGCGTCGCCGCGAGCGCGAGCGGCAGCAACTCCGCGACTGGTCGGACCGGATTGATATGGAAAAATTGCGGAGCATCGGCGACATGTTCGCGCGGCGGTGCAGTCGACGCGCAGGCGGCGAGGGCGAATACAGCAATCAGCGATGCGTAGCGATTCATGTCTCGAATTCCCGATTGTGTAGGTGCCTGGAACGAAGTGAACCGCATCGCCTCGATGCAAAACGCTCCGAACGCCTACCACATGCCCCCGAGAGCCACGGTGATCGCCTCGCCGTTCACGCCCCCGGCAGCGTCGCTGCACAGGAACGCGATCACCTGCGCGACCTCGCGCGGCTGCAGCACCCGGTCCTGCGGGTAGATGGCGGCGCGCTCGCGCCACACCTGCTCGACGCTGATGCCGCGCCGTTCGGCCTCCGTCTTCGCCGAGCGCTCGGCCATTGCCGTTCGCACCCAGCCAGGCAGCACTGCGTTGGATGTGACTCCGAATGGCCCAGCGTCCTGGGCGACCGCGCGTGCGAGCCCGATGACCCCGTGCTTGGAAGCGGTGTACGCGCTGCCGGAGCGTTCCGCCTTCTCGCCGGCGGTCGAACTGGTAAATACGAGCCGGCCGAAGCCGCGCTTGCACATGCCGCCTACCGTCAGCCGCGCGAGCTCGAACGGAGCGTCGAGGTTGATGCGCATCGTCTCGCGCCAGACCTCGGGATCCTGCTCCCACACGAGCCGCTCGTGGGCCGAGCCGATGCCGTGGTTCACGACCAGCACGTCAATCGGCCCCAGTCGTCGCTCGGTCTCGGCAACGGC
>WNFP01011155.1_pt1 | contig 11207 bp, 6 predicted proteins | sample 5400201 | NCBI WGS metagenome assembly WNFP01 (sample SAMN13153355, study PRJNA577476) | soil metagenome | isolation source: 115 cm saprolite under Madrone tree | place: USA:California | collected 2016-06-14
TGGAGAAGACGTGCGCGGACCGCAGTTACGGTGCGCGGCCGTTGCGCAGGGCTCTTCAGAAATACGTGGAAGACCCGCTTTCCGAAGCGCTGATCCAGGGTGGAATTCAAAGGCCTGCGACGCTGCAGATTTATGTCGCCGGAGAAGTCCTTGCGTTCCGTCCGGTGGTTGAGGCAACCCCGGTCATTCACTAACGAATCTGACACCAACACGCGTTGCTGCCCGTCAGCTATGCGCACGGCCGGCCCATTGCATGTGTGACCGCGAACCGGTCATTCCACGCGTGACCGTAATCGGTCAACATCGGGTGCGGCGGGAGAAGAACAACTTGGGTTTGGGGGCGCGGCCTTGATCATGTCAATGGCCGCTTTTAGAAGAGTTTGTTCTCCGTTTGGGATTTTTCCAATCTTGGGTTTGGGTCTAGCCGCGATATTCTTGTGCCTCGCGGACGCCCGGTCTCTCGCTGCGGAAGATGATTCCCGTTCGGGGGCATCGCCGTCTCCAGACAATTCATCGCCTTCGCAATCTTCGCATGGCGTCGTTTCCCTCCTGATTACCTCCTCATTGGATTTGCTGACCGGCGAAGTCGTTCTCCACGAAAGTCATCGGGAGCCGGCGGCGGGTTCGCAGGAAGCGCAACCGCAGCAAAAAACGGCGATTATCGAACGCATTGATTTCATTGGCAACCGGCGGGTACGCAATGACACGCTGAAGGCGCGGATCTTCAGCCGCGAAAACGACGTCTATAACGAAGAAACTTTGCGCCGCGATTTTCAGGCCCTGTGGAATACGCAATTCTTCGAGGACGTGAAGCTGCGGGTGGAAGATTCTCCCGACCGCGAAAATGCCAAGATCATTGTTTTTGAAGTGAAAGAACGTCCGATCATCCGGCGAATCCGCTACGACAATATTCATTCCGTTTCGGAATCGGACATTCTGGATCGTTTCAAGGAACGCAAAGTCGGCCTCAGTGTGGAAAGCCAGTTCGATCCCACCAAAATCAAGAAAGCGGAAGTGGTGATCAAGGAGTTGCTGGGCGAACACGGACGTCAGTTTGCGAAAGTCAGTCCGCAATACGAGCGCATCGCTTCGAGCAACGCGGTCATTCTGATTTTTAAGGTGGAAGAAGGACCGAAGGTCAAGGTCGGCAAGATCAAATTTACCGGCAACCACGCCTTCAGCGCCCGTAAACTGATTCGCGCCATGCGCCATGACCGCCCGTACCAGATTCCGCTCTACATCACTGAGATCAATGTGATGTCCAAGACCTATGACCGGGACAAGCTCAACGAAGACCTGGAAGTCGGCGTCCGCGGGTTGTATCAGGACAACGGTTACTTTCACGTGCTGGTGAAGGAACCGATCCTGGAAAATATCGACACGCGAAATAACAAGTTGGGCCTGCCGGTGCCGATGATGGGAAAATCATCCGGCAAAGCCGTGAACATCACCATTCCCATCGAAGAAGGTCCGCAATTTCGCATGGGCACGCTGAAGATCGTCAGCGCCGATCCCGATAAGGCGCTTTCGCTGAAAGTGGAGGCCCTGAAAGGGGCTTTTCCGGTGAAGCAAGGCGAAATTTTCAACGTTTCCAAGCTGCGCAAAGCGATGAAGGACTACACCAATATTTATGGCGAATACGGGTTCATCGACTTTACGCCAGAACCCGATTTCGATATTCACGACGACACCAAAATCGTGGACCTCACGCTGAAGTTCGACGAACAGAAGCAATACTACGTCCGGCGCATCGATTTCAGCGGAAACACCACCACCCGCGATAAAGTGATTCGCCGCGAGCTACTGATCGATGAAGGACAGTTGTTCAACAAACGAGCCTGGGAAATCAGCATTCTGCGCCTGAATCAGCTGAACTTTTTCGACAAGATCGAGGAAGACAAGGCCGTCGAAATCAAGCGCAACACCAAGGAAGGCACAGTCGATCTGAACCTCAAGGTTCACGAAAAAGGGAAGCAGTCGATCGGTTTGAACGGCGGCGTGAGCGGACTCGCCGGCGGCTTCATCGGCCTCACCTATCAGACCAACAATTTCCTGGGACTTGGCGAAACGCTGACCTTCTCGGCGCAATTTGGCAGCTTGCAGAGGAGCTTGCAGTTCGGCTTCACCGAGCCGTATTTGTTTGACCGCCCGATTTCGACCGGCTTCACCGTTTTCTCCAGCCGTTACAGCTTCAACCAGGCCAAGCAGGAAGCGTTGCTGCTCGGCCAGTCCGTCAGCATCAATCCGCAATTTATCCAGAATTATAATCAGGACAGTACCGGCTTCACGGCGTTCGCTAGCTACCCGGTGAAGCGCTTCTCTTTCCTGCGCGTGGGGCTGACCTACGGTCTTACGCGAACCAACATCACGGCCTTCAACGACGCATCGCAACTGCTCTTTCAGTCCATTCAATTCCGTAGCTTCGCTGGACCCAGCGCGCTTAACGGTATCATCTCCAGCACCATCACGCCGACTGTTTCCTACAACAACATCGATAATCCGCAGGAGCCCACCAGAGGAAAGAGCTTTTTCTACTCGCTGGCGTTTACCGGCGGTCCCATCGGCGGCAACGTAAATACGATCACCAACGTCCTGGAATTCAAGAAGTTCAAACCGATGCAGAAGCGTCGCAATGTTTTGGGATTGCACGCCCAGGTCGCCTATATCAACGGTTATGGCGGCAGGGAAATACCGCCGTTCAACCGCTTCTACATGGGCGGCGAAAACGACATCCGCGGTTATGACATCCGTTCGATATCGCCGGTTACATTCATCCCGACCGCTACATCGCAAACGATTTTCTATAACGATCCCGCCTCCGGCGGCACGCTGCGCGCCTTCACCATTCCGGTTTTGACTTATACCGCGACTCTGCCTGGCGGCGACTTGCAAGGCTTCGGAAACATCGAATACCGCATTCCAATCGTCGGGCCGGTGCAGGCGGCGCTGTTCTTTGACGGCGGCACCAACGGGATATTAAACCGCAGCGGGCTGAAACTCGATCCTTCGGCGCTGTCCACGCAGAATAATTGCACCGGATTGCCGCCGGTGAGCCTGGTTTGCCAGTTCCCGGACGCCAAAATCAGCGCTACTTTGCCCATTGAATCGGGAACCAATTTCCGCTTGCGCGGTTCGGCGGGCATCGAATTTGTGGTTAGACTGCCGATCGTGCAGGCTCCTTTCCGAATTTATTATGCGTATAACGTTCACCGCTTGCACCAGACCATTGTGGCGCAGCAGCCATTTATCGAGAAAAGCGAAATAGACTTTTTGCGGGCCAATCTGGATCCCACGGTTTTCAAGTTCCAGGTCGAGCCGCAGATTAATTTGATTCAGAACAATCCGGGCAGCTTGAACTATTTCGAACCGGCTACGACATTCCGCTTCACCGTGAGCAGAACGTTCTGAAGCCAGTGCGCGGGGGAAATTCTTAAGGGTTCCGAAGTACCGGGCAATTGCCTGGATCGATGTTAGCAACCCGTTCGAGCCGCTGCAGCGGCTGGGATGGAATTTTGGGGGTTCTCGTGGTGATGAAGTCTAGAAATCCTTATTTACGGCTGTTACTGAGCCTCGGCACAATCTTGCTACTGGCCATGGCCGGTTGCGGCGGCAGCAGCAACACCAACGTGGTCACGGTCACGGTCAGTCCGTCCTCGGCATCAGTCATCGTGTCTCAATCCATCACGCTGACCTCCGTTGTCAGCGGCGCGACCAACCTGAACGTTACCTGGACCTGCACCTTTACGACCACTACCGTCGATTCGACCGGCAAATCCACTACCGCAACTGCCCTGCCCTGCACATCAGATACTGGAAACATTCCCGCCAATTCGACCAACACCACCGTCACTTACACCGCGCCGAACAAAGTTCCGGATCCGACAAAATTTCCTAATCTGCAGATAATCATCACCGCGACTTCTGTTGAGAACACCAAGAAAACCGGCACCGCGACGTTGACTCTGGATTCCGGCATCGCAGTTACTCTTACCCCTGCCACCGCAACCGTTCCTACCGGCGAACAGCAGAACTTCAGCGTCAATCTTACAAACGATTTGCAGAGCCTGGGCGTCACTTTCCTCATCACTCAGGGAACTCCGACCACCACTCCACCGGTTCCTTTTCCCTCGCTTCCCACCTGCAGCCCGGCCTGCGGAACCATTACGGCAACCGGAAACACCAATACCACCGCTACCTACGCGGCACCGTCGACGGTTCCAACCACCGCAACACTTACGATCGTGGCAACGTCCAAAGCCGACCCCACTCGATTCTCGATCGGCACCATCACCATCATTCAGGGCGGACCTATCACTTTTAATGGTGTTTCGCCGACCATCGCGCCGCAGGGAGCCTCGCTCTACAACATCTATCTGGATGCGCCGTTTATCTCTTCTTCGTCCTCCATCAAGTTGACCGGCACCATTCCTGGAAATGTGATCAACATCAATTCCGGAACCGGACAAGCCAAGGTACTGTTCCCGATTCCTACCTCCACGGTAACCAATCCGCCGTCCACCGGAGCACGGCTACAATTGACTGCCCAGGACCTGCAAGTCGCCGACACCTATACGGTTTCAGTCAGCGATCCGGCGCAGCCGGTAAGCAATGGCGCGGGACCGTTTACCATAACCATGGTTCCCGTGCGCCCGACCAGCGTAGCCACGCTTCCCGACAGCTTTCCGCAGAACGCCACTGGAAACGAACTGAATCTGGCCGTGGATGGCGGCTATTTTGGAAATGGCGGCCTGCTTGCCGTGACGACGTTCAATGGCAACAGTCTTGGCCAGAATTCCAATTTGACGTCTTTTTCGCGGCAACTCAATCTCAGTTTCCCTCCCAGTGCCGTCAGTTCGCTGCCCGGTCTTTATCCACTCTCCGTGTCTAGAACCACTCCGCCGCTTCCGGCGCTGAACAATCCGTCGGTAACCAACATCGCGGTCTTCCCCGACTATTCCACGACTCCTCCGGTGGTGGTTGGCTCGGGCATTACCGCAGGCGCCAATCCGGGTGCGGTTGATGTTGATACTCACCTGGGAATTCTTGCTGTCGCGGAAACCGGTTCGGATCAAGTGCAATTTTTCAGCATTGCCAACGGCTCGCTGACTCTGGTTCCCGGCGCTCTCGGCACCGCCTCGGTGACCAAGCCGTCCGGACTGTCCATTAATCAAACCAATCACACCGTCGCCGTTGTCAGCTTTCAGGATCAGCTCGTAAAGGTGTTCCAGATTCCGGACGCCGCAGGCAATCTCCCCGCCAATTCAGGCGCCCCGGGAATAACTTATCCGCTCACCATCTCTCTTACCGGCCTGATCCCGTCCGACTTCACACCTGCGCCTCTGGCTTATTCGATCGGCGTGGATTCCGACACCAACAACGCAGTCGTCGCTTACTCTTCGACTGCCAATCCCACGACCGCGAAAATCGGCTTCCTCCTGGATCTGAACAAGGATACGCAAGCATGTTTGCCCAGCCTGACCAGCGCCACGCCGCCTTGTATCCACGCGCAGGTTACCCTCAACACCGGCCAATTTCCGCAGATTGCCATGATTCCGCACGCCCATCAGGCTCTGATAACGCCGGGCGGCGCTGGAATTATTCAGGGCGTTGACGTTACGCAAACTTCGTCTTCCTTCACCATTGCCAACGTGACTTTAAGTTCCGGCCTGGTGACCGTTACGCTAAACATTCCATCCGGCCAGACCCTTTCACTTAATCCGGGAAATCCCGGTTCGGTCTTGATCCAGAACGTTCCGAACGGCTCGCTGAACAACACGAATTTCAATGGCGTGTTCACCATTCAAAGCGTTCTGAACAGCAACAGTTTCACCTACGCCCTGAGCGCGACGCAGAACGATTCTTCCATCCCCAGTCAGAGTCCCGATACCGCCTTTGCGTTTTTCGGCAGCCCTAACATCAGCATTGCCGTCAGCCAGACGGCACAAGGCATCGCCATCAATCCCATTACCCGCACCGCCGCCATCGCCGATGCCAACGCAACCGGTAGCAACGGTCCGCAGATCGATCTGCTCAATTCACTCGATCAATCGATTTCGTCGATTACTCTCCATGCAGGCTGCACGTTCTTTTCAACTACTTGCTCGAATTCTCCCGAGTTGCTGGGTACATCTTCAGTTGCGTTTCAGCCCTACTCGAATTCGCTGGTTTCCTACAATCCTCAGTTGAATCAACTTTCCGTTTCGAATCCAGTTACACAAAGCCGTTATGCGATCATTTCGACCGGAGCCCCGCAGGCCGTCCTGCCCGCTGTTCCAGTGACCGTCACTGGCACCAGCACCGCGCGAAACCTGACCGTCTTTGGCGGCGTTGCCGTGGATCCGCCGACCAATCAGGCATTCGTCGTCGATCCCACGGCTGGGAAAATCCAGATCGTAAACCTTGGGCCCACCCCATCCACGAATTTGAAGCCGGTTGAAATCACCGAACTTCAAGTGCCTGTGCCCAGCGTTCCCAATCCGCCACTCGTTGGCGGCATTCCCGGGGCTTTGATGCCGCAGGGAACATTGACCTCGACTGCCACCGACCTTGCCGGGGTCAAGATATTCGGCGCCGGATTTGACTCCGCATCGGTGGTATTTCTGGATGGCACGGCATTCGCCTCCACGACGCTCGGGAATTTCACTTTTGTCAGCAGCCGCGAAGTTGACGTCACCATTCCCAAGGCGTTTCTTGCTGCTCCACATCGCTATGCGGCAGAAGTGGTAAACAGCAGCGGTGTACGTTCCAATGCGACCGACTTTTTCGTCATCCAGTCCGTCGACATGACGACCGCATGCACCAGCGCCAAGCCGCAACCCAGCTCCGTGGCCATTGCCGATCAGTTGCCGGGCCAGGCTTTCTCGCCCATCGCGGTGGTCAGCAACAGCGGCTGCAACAACGTTTCGGTAATCGATATAAATCCGCAGAGCGCAACTTTCGGCTCCATCAAGTCTTCGATTGCCACCGGCAGCGATCCCCTGGGAGTCGCTGTAAGTCCACGGTTCGGTGTTGCTGTCGTAGCGAACAACAAGGATGGCACCGCTTCGGTTTTGAATTTGCTGACCGGCACGCAGAAGGTGCCAGCCGTAACTGTTGGCAGCTCGCCAACCGGAGTTGCCATCGATGAAGGGACCGGCGCCGCACTGGTTGCCAATACCGGCGACAATACCGTTTCTGAACTCAATCTGGCGATCGCCCATCGCCGTCGCCATTGACCCCGATCGCGGCACCAACAACAACGGTCTGGCGGTGGTGACGGCATTGCAGTTAGTCAGCGGTTCATCGCCAGTGGGTGTGCTCGATGCCATCGATCTGGGCGGCCAGTCGCCGGTAAAGAGCACCACTGCAGCGGTCGGTACGGTAACTTCAACCCCGACTGGAATCGTGTTCAATCCCAGCGTGTCGCCGACGCTCTTCTACGCAACTTCCAGCGGTGGCAACGTGGTCACCACATTCAATCCGGACACCGGCGCGAGTACTTCGGTGCACGTCGGAATCAATCCGACTTCGCTCGCGATTAATCCGCAAACCGGTGGTATCGTGACGGTTAATACTGCGAGTCAGACCATTTCGATCATCGATACGCTTTCGAACCCGTTTAAGACCCGCAGCACTTTCGGGCTGGGCGGTTCGCCGCAGTTCGGCATCGCCATCGACCAGTTCACAAACCTGGCGGTGCTTGCCGATCAGGCTAACAATCGCGTTTTGATCTTTCCCGTGCCGAACTGATCGGGAAAGTGCCGCGTTCTGGAAACGCCGACGAAACTCCTCACATCTGGCGCAAATTGCGGGATCGAAAACCCCGGGGGCCGGTGTCACGGTTTGGGTACAACGCGAGCCGCCGGTCTGCGCATCGCATGAGGTAGAGCTTTTCCTGCTTCGTCTGCTGCTACACATGCGCTTTGCCGTTGCTTGGGAAGGTTAGCCTCGGCTATACTTTTCGGTTTGTACGGGGCCCGCGAATCCCCGCAGGGACGCGTGGAGCAGGTTTCAGGGTTAAGGGTTTGTTTTACAGACCCTTAGATAAAGAAGTTGTACTTGCAAACTCTGAGATGAAACGATTTCTGCCAATTTTCGATTGGCGCAAAAGGAAGCGCTCAGCGCTTCCTCTCAACAAGGAGACTACAGTGAATAAGATGTATCTTTCCGCCGCCCTCGCAGCGGCCAGCCTGATCGGCGCGGCATCTATTGTTGCGCAGTCAGCACCGTCATCGGCGGGTTCCGCAACCACGGGCAAAGTTGGCGTCCTGAATGTTCGCCAGGCTATCGTTGCCACTTCGGAGGGCAAGCAGGCTTCGTCCGAGCTGCAGGGTCAGTTCACTTCCCGCCAAACCGAACTCGAGAATCTGAATAAACAGCTCGCGGACATTAGCCAGCGGCTGCAGGCCAATGGGGACAAGCTGAGTCCGGAAGAAGCCACGCGCTTGCAACGTCAGGGAGAAGCGCTGCAAAAGCAACTGCAACGCAAGAAGGAAGATTATCAGGAAGACGTCAACGCCTCGCAGCAGGAAGTAATTGACCGCATCGGCCGCAAAATGATGGATGTGCTCGATCGTTACGCTCGCGAAAACGCCTTCGTCGCTATTTTTGATTCCTCGGCGCAGGGCGCTCCGATCTATGTTTCGAACGGCATCGACGTTACGCCCGACATCGTCAAGCTTTACGACCAGGCTTACCCAGCCAAAGCGTCTGCCACGGCTGCCAAGCCCGCTGCGAGCAAGCCTGCTTCTACGACACCGAAGCCTGCTTCGACTTCGACTCCGGCGCCACCGAAGCCGTAAGCACCCAGTTTCAATTTTTTTCGCGTCTCGTTCGGATTGTTCCGGGCGAGACGCGATTTCTCTTTAAACGGGCGCCACTTGCTCTCGGACTCTCGGACCCCAATCCGTCTGTAAGGTAGGAGTGACGGTACTTGGCAGCCTGAATGCGAGTTGATGTGAAGTCGAGCCGCTGCGAGAGCCCGCCTTTTGGCCGTTGAGCAAAGCGTGTGGGTTTGTGAGATGAATCGGGGAGCCGCGGGACGGCTATTTTCCGAAGCGCTGGCAAAAAAAAGCGCTTCGGACCAGGAGTTCCGCCCCAAGCCTGTAATGCTACATAGGGATTGAAGATCTCTGCGGCGGTGCCCTGCGCAAATTCCCCCCGTGAAGGAATGGCCTTGACAAGGCGCAGTCTTGGTGTAATGATACAACTAGATGAACTGGTACGGTGCCAAAGGAGATCCGCCTGCTCGCTTGCGTCAGCGCAAGTACGCCTTGCTTCGTCGTCTCCAGATACCCCCGGACGCTCTGCCCGGCTCGCTCGCCCTCACGCACAGCCGCTGCGGAAAGCCCAACTGCCGGTGCGCCCAGGGAGAAGGACATCCGAGTTGGTCGCTGACGTTCATGGTGGACGGCAAGAAGCGCGTCGAGCGGATCCCTGAGGAATGGGTGGAGCAGATCCGCCCGCTGGTGGAGCAGGGACGCGAGTTCAAGGACGCCATTGCCGAGGTCTTCGCCGTGAATGCCCAACTGCTGGCGCTGTGGCGTCAACAGTCCGCGAAAAAGAGGCCCAAAAGAAATGAGCGGCCCACGACCCCGCGTCCGGGTGGGATTCCCTAACGGCTGACGATGGGTCTGACCCTACGCGATCCGGGCCTGGATTCTTGCAACCGGGCTGCTGGCGTCGCGCTGGGGCCACGGGCGGACCGCAATGAGCGATGCCCCTGTGGTAGCGGTAGCAAATACAAGCGGTGCTGTCTGGAACGGGAGGAGGCCCTGCGCCGCCAACGGCGCGGCGCAGCGTTGCCGGCGTGGCTGGATAGTTCACGCAGCAAACTCCGCCAGTTCGAAAAGTACGTCTGCAATGTTTTTGCTCTGCCAGATCTGTTGGCGAAGCTGACCGACCAGCGGCGAGACCCCAGCATTTCCACCTTCGACGTGGTCAACAGCTTATTTCACACGGCAGTGCTGCGCATCCCCAGCATCAACGCGCTCGAAGGGGATCTCAAGGAAGGCGACTTCCAGAAACTGATTGGCCGCCATCCGACTCCGGATGTGAAGGCCTTCAGCGCCGACGTCGTTGCCAACGTGTTAGATAAACTGCAACTGGACGGCGTCCGTGGAGCTCTGCAAGAGGTCATCGGCAAGGCTGAGCGCAACAAAGCCTTTCGCGACGGTTGCTACAGCGCACTGCGCTGCGTGGCCATTGACGGCTGGGAACCGTTCGCCTCCTACGATCGGCACTGCCCGCATTGCTTAGTGCGCAAGGTCAAAGTGAAGCGCAGCGGCGGTGAGAGCGAAGAAGTGCAACAGTATTACCACCGTTACGTGGTGGCTATGCTTCTCGGCCCGGTTGTGGATGTCGTTCTGGGGATCGAAGCGGTGCGCAACGAGGAGGCGCGCCGCGATGTCGACGGCGAGCATGCCGGACACGAGGGCGAATTGACCGCCGCGCGGCGACTGATCGATTCGTTGCACGATACCTACGGCACGTTCATCGATGCCTTTGTGCTCGACGCTCTCTACGCCAATGGGCCAGTGATGACCCAACTCGATCAGCACGGCTATGGAGGCTTCCTGGTTCTCAAGAAGGATCACAACGAGCCCCTGAAGGAAGCACTGGCCCTATGGCAGGAGCAAGGGCCCTGTGAGCACTACCAGGACCCGGACAAAAAAGAGCACCTCCAGTTTTGGGACAGCGACGACATCGAGACGCTCGATTCCTACCAAGGAAAAGTCCGGGTGATCCGCGCGGTGGTCAGCAAGCCGAACAAAGAACCCTCGACGACTTGGTGCTTCGCCATCGTCGGCAGGCGCGCACGCCAACTGGCCCGTCGAACAACACTCCAGATCGTCCGCGCCCGTTGGCATATCGAGGACACCGGCTTTAACCAGTGGATCCAATACTGGAATTTCGGTCACGTCTTTCGACATACCTCGAACGCTTTGCTGGCCGTTCTCCTTCTCTGGGCGCTGGCCTTCAATTTGCTTCAGCTATTCGTCTATCGGCGGCTAGGTCGCTGCCGCCGACCCAAGGATCCCACCGACACCATCCGGCACATTGTTGAGGTCATGCTTCGCGATGTGGCCACCCTACCCGCGCCCATTCCTTGGGCGACTCTGCTTTTCAACACCAGCTGAGACTGCGCCGGAGCCGTGCCCCAGTGGGCGGCGCGGACGCACCGGCCTCGTAACCGCCCGCAATTTGCCTGGCCAGAGAGACGCTCACCC
>WNFP01012481.1_pt1 | contig 11204 bp, 9 predicted proteins | sample 5400201 | NCBI WGS metagenome assembly WNFP01 (sample SAMN13153355, study PRJNA577476) | soil metagenome | isolation source: 115 cm saprolite under Madrone tree | place: USA:California | collected 2016-06-14
AAAACGGCTCGTCTTTTCCGGCGACATCGGCAGAAACGGCCTGGCAATAGTCCGGGACCCAATTCCACCTGAGGGCGCTGACGCGCTGATCATGGAATCGACCTACGGAAACAGGGATCACGAATCCGTAGAAGGCGCCCGAGCGCAATTGGCACAGGTGGTTCGCGAGACGGCTTCCCGTGGTGGCCGCGTCCTCATTCCCGCATTCGCGGTTGGTCGAACTCAGGAGATGATCTACGCGCTCCATGGTCTTGCCAGAGAGGGCGCAATCCCGTCGATTCCGATCTACGTCGACAGTCCACTGGCGATTGACGCGACAACCGTCTTCGAGATGCACCCGGAGAGCTTCGACCGGTCTGAAGACATGGTGCAGAAGGCAAGGGAGCTTTTCCGCTTCGACCTTCTACACTACACGCGCGATGTGGAGGAATCAAAGGCTCTATCACGCGCTCACGGACCGATGGTGATCATTGCCGCGGCGGGGATGATGGAAAACGGCCGCATTCTTCACCATCTGGCACAAGGAGCGAGCGACCCACGGAATACGATTCTCGTCGTCGGTTTTCAGGCCGAGCATACACTCGGCCGAAGAGTAGTGGAGAGACAGCCGATTCTTCAGATCTTTGGCGACGACGTCCCGCTACACGCGCGTGTCGAAGTGATCGACGGGTACAGCGCTCATGCCGACAGGACTGAGATGACAAACTGGCTTGGGCGTGTCCGGGACAAGTCACCGAAACTGGGCCCCGTGTGGCTGGTACACGGAGAAGCTCCAGTTCAGGACGAATTCAAAGCCGCCTTAGCAGCGAAGGGATACTCAGTCGAGTGCCCCGAGCCTCACACGAGGCGCGCTTTCTAGCGTAGCTTCTACGGATGAACCGTGCTGCAAAAGCAAAACAGAAGGCAAAACATGCGGTAAAGATTGTCCGGCGAATGTTGACGGTCGTGGTCGTAGCCCTTTTTGTACTCTGGGTCATTTCCGCGACTGCCGTTCTAATTTGGGCCTCACGTGATGAGGCGCGGCCCGCGCAAGCGATCGTAGTACTAGGTGCCGCGCAGTACGCTGGTAAACCGTCGCCTGTCCTTAGGGCACGGCTGGACCACGCGCTCGACCTCTGGAACCGCCACCTGGCAACCCTTCTGATACTCACTGGCGGAACGGGAGCTGGCGACACTACCAGTGAGGCAGCAGTAGGGAGAACATATGCCAGAAAGCGCGGTGTTCCGGACAGCGCCATTCTCGTAGAGAACGAGGGTCGCACGACCAGCGAGTCAATGCGTGCTGTCGCGGGGATGCTCGAAGTTCGCGGGCTTCAAACTGCTCTTCTCGTCAGCGATCCGTTTCACATGCTGCGACTGCGAATTCTGGCGAGACGGTTTGGATTTACGCCTTATACATCTCCGACGCAGACCAGCCCAATCTCGCCGAACAGTGAAGCGCGCTGGAAGTATATCTTCAGCGAATCACTCAAAGCACCACTTGCCTTCTTGTTCGAGAGGAAGCTATAGCCTTTAGTGGCGTTATGCTACTAAATAATTGGTAGAGGTTGCAGTGCCTCCGTAATCCAACGCCAGTATTCTTTGCCGGCAATCTCGGCCACGTCGTTATGTCCCGCTCCCTCGACCAGCAATAACTGGCCTTTCCGCCTCGCGGCTTCGTAAACCTCGACTCCCATTCTGAACGGGATGATACGGTCACGCCGCCCATGCACTACTGAAACAGGCACATCGAGGGTCGAGACAGCCGCGCGAGTATCGAAGTGGATCCTCGAGATGGTCTTCCAGATGAGAGCTACGGGAAGGGTCACGATGAGTCTCGCCATCGCACGCGCCGAAGAGAAGGGCGACTGGAGAAGCAACGCTGCAGGCGGATGAATCTCTGCCAGCTCCGTCGCTACAGCGCTGCCAAGGGAATGACCGAAGAATGCCATACGCGCGCGATCAAGACCAAAAGCGACTCGAAGATGGTCATAGGCTGCACGGGCATCGAGCTTCGTGCTCGAGTACGTGGGACTTCCACCAAGTGACATATACCCACGGTATTCGGCGAGAAAAACAGCGTATCGAGTATGACGCTCCACTGTCCGTGCCCAATCGAGCTGCCATGCGGCGAGGTCAGCGTTTCCATGGAAGCAAAGCAGAACACCAGGTGCTGCCCGGGGATCTCCGACCACGAAGGCCACGAGGCGTTGTCCATCCACGGCTTCATACGACACCCGTCCGGACTCCGGCAGTGCTTCAAACAGCCGAGGCGGCTGAAACAGGATTCGCTCCTGCGACCGCCAAAGGAGAAACAGGGAACCCGACAGCAGTGCTAGAATGGCAAGGGCGGCAATCATGTGTGGTTGCCGAGGGGGTTCCAGTGGGTTTGCATGGCGGGCAATTTACGACAATGCGAATTCCGGTAGAAACTTTCCATCTCGACAACGGACTGTTCGTGACGCTGTCCGAGGATCACACCGCGCCAATTGTGGCGGTCAACCTCTGGTATCATGTAGGGTCGGCGAACGAAAAGGCCGGCAGAACCGGATTTGCGCATCTCTTCGAGCATATGCTTTTCCAGGGCTCGGCGCATGTGGGGTCGAACGAGCATTTTGAGCTGATCCAACGAGCTGGTGGAACCCTGAACGGTTCGACCTGGCTCGAGCGGACGAACTATTTCGAAACGGTTCCATCAAATGAACTTGCGCTGGCCCTCTGGCTGGAAGCAGATCGCATGGGCGAGCTCCTCCCGGCGATGACACAGGAAAAACTCGATACTCAACGCGATGTCGTTAAGAATGAACGACGGTGGTCGGTGGATAACCAGCCGTATGGCACAATGCTCGAGAAGATGCAGAAGCTGGTGTTTCCGCCCTCACATCCGTTCCAGCATTCACTCATCGGGTCGATGGAAGACCTCTCGGCCGCATCACTGGACGACGTCGCGCAGTTCTTCGCCACTTACTACACGCCGGACAACGCGGTTCTCTCGATTGCCGGTGATTTTGATTTGGTAGAAGCGCGCCGCCTGGCTACCGAGTACTTCGGACCTGTTCCAAGTGGAAAGGGGACACCATCCCTGCCATTGATGGATCTGCCGCCAGTGTTCGGAAACCGATTGCGGGAAGTCGTCCCCGACAACGTCAGTCTCCCACGCCTATTCATGGCGTTCCGCTCGCCGGTGTTCGGGAGCGAGAAGTACTATGCCACAAGTGTTGCTTCTGCCGTGCTTGGAATGAGAAAGGGAAGCCGCCTCCATCGCACTCTGGTGCGTGAGCGGCAGATAGCAGCTGATGCAGGCGCATTCACCTTCGATCTGGCAAAGGGGACTGATCTCCTGGTTGTTGATGTAACTGCACGGCCGGAAATCTCTATTACCCAGCTGGAGGATGAGGTTGAGCGAGAGATCGACCTGATTCATCGCGAAGGAGTTACGGAACCGGAACTGAGAAGAGCCATTGCATTGATCGAGACCGATCTCATAGCATCTCTTCAATCGGCGGGCGAGAGGGCAGACAGGCTTTCGATGTTTGCCACGTATTTCAGGCGACCCGAGCTCATCAACGAGCAGGCCGACCGGTACCGCTCGGTAACCGCGGAGAGAGTCAATGATCTAATCTCCGAACGCTTCGGCGAGGACAACCGGGCAAGCCTTCTCTATGTTCCGAGGGAAGGAGTCCCATCCGAAAGAATGCTTGCCGTTGCTGTTGGCGCGGACTGATGGTTACCTCCCTTCGCCCGAAGCCTGGACCACCTCGGAATTACCATTTCCCGAATTTCAGCGATCAGATATTGCCGAGTGGAATTCGCCTTGTTACAGCGTCAGTGGCGAAGCTTCCGGTGGTCACGGTTCTGATAATCGTCGATGCCGGATCCACCAATGATCCCGGAGGCAAGGAAGGTATTGCTGCCCTGACTGCGGGAACGCTCCTCGAAGGCAGCCAGCGTTTCGATGGAGCTGAGCTGGCGGAAAAATTCGAGCAGCTCGGAACGTCCGTCGAATCGGGCGCGGACTGGGATAGCGCATTCATCAAGATCACAGTGCTGTCAGACCAGCTCGAAGAAGCGACGAAGCTTCTTGGCGAAGCTATCAGCAGTCCGGTTTTCCCGGAGCGTGAAGTCGAGCGGGCCAAGGCTGAACGGCTGGCAGAGATTCTTCAGCTGGAAACGGAACCTCGGGGGCTGGCGGACGAGAAGTTCTCGGAGTTTTTGTATACCCAGGAATCCAGGTATTCGAAGCCGGACGAGGGAAGCACCGAGAGCGTAAGCGCATTGTCGCGCAAAAACGTTGAAGAGTTTTATAGATCCAGGTACCGGGCCGGATCGACGACTGTAATCATGACAGGAGATGTCTCGACGGATCAGGCATGCACGCTGACCACGCGCGCGTTTCAGCAGTGGGCGTCGGGAACCGCGCCGAATCGACCACTAATTGCAGCGGCTCGGACGAATCGGAAGAGCATTCATATCGTGGACAAGCCGGAGGCGTCGCAGTCGGAACTTCGAGCTGGACACATTGGTTTGCCGCGGAAACATCCCGACTTTTTCCCGACTCTTGTGATGAACGCAGTTCTGGGCGGTCTCTTCGGATCGCGGATCAACCTGAACCTCCGAGAGGCGCACGGTTACACGTATGGCGCTTCGTCATTCTACGATTGGCGTCGTGGGCCAGGTCCATTCGTCGTATCGACCGCCGTGCAAAGCGAAGTAACCGCGCCCGCACTGCGCGAGATACTTCTCGAGATCGATCGAATCCGTACTGAGCGGATCTTAGATGAGGAGCTGTCGCTGGCGAGAGATTATCTCGACGGCGTCTTCCCCATTCGATACGAGACGACCGCCGCAATCGCGTCAGCTCTCGCGACGCTCGTCATCTACGATCTGCCGGGTGGCTATTACGAGTCTTACCGAAAGAATATCCGCGGTGTTTCGGCGGATGCGATCCTCAAAGCGGCCAGGTCCCACCTGCATCCTGATGAGTTGCAAATCATCGTTGTCGGTGACGCACGGGTCATTCGTGACTCCGTTTCAGACTTGAGCGTTGGGGACCTGCACGTTCACAGCTCCTAGCGTTTCAGCCGCGATGGAAGAAGAAACCAAAGCCGGACGGGTAAAATCGAGCCGCGTCTACACAGGGAAGATTGTCTCCCTCGACGTGGATTCCGTCCGGTTTCCCGACGGTTCCATTGGCGAGCTGGAGATAATCCGGCACTCCGGTGCGAGCGCAATCGTGCCCTTCCTGAGCGATCCACAAGGAGAAGATCCTCAGGTGCTGATGATTCGGCAGTACCGCTATGCTGCCGACGGCTATCTGTACGAGATCCCGGCGGGAAGACTCGATAAAGGGGAAACTCCACGCGACTGCGCTGCGCGGGAACTGAAAGAAGAAACCGGTTGCACAGCGGAGCATTTTGACCATTTGCTCACGATTTACACGACTCCGGGGTTCACGGACGAAAAAATCCATCTTTTCATGGCAACCGGATTGGTCGCCGGGGAGACTAAACACGAGGTGGATGAATTTCTGGATCTCCATCCAATGCGGCTGTCCCGAGCTTTGGAGATGGTAGAAGCAGGTGAGATTCAGGATGCCAAGACCGTAATCGGTCTCCTGTTCGCCGCCGGGTTTCGCTCGGGCCGTTAACCCTGCGGGCCAAATTGGCGTCTAATCAATGAAAGGACGCTGACATGTCATGTAATTAGGACAGAATTGGCAGAATCAGGACAAGCTCAGGCTTGAACCAAACGCCATAAGTCCTTTACTGACAATTACTTACTCCAGTAGGCCATTGGGCACGAGCCGTGCATTACATGAAAGCGCAGAAAGTTCCAGCAGGGATGTGCACGATTCAGTGTCGTGAGTGTCTCTTATACAGAGGAGAGAAAAATGGCTGACATCGTCCGTAAGCAAGCTGTATCGGTTGAAGGACCGAGCATTAGGGAACGCCTGCAGGCGATGGATGACTCAGCCGTCGTTACTGCCTTCCTTGGTGGAGAGGAGCGCGCGTTCTCTGAGCTGGTTACGCGGTACCAAACGCGTCTCCTGAACTTCGTATACCGCACCATCGGTGACCGGGAAAAGGCGGAAGATCTGGTGCAAGAGGTTTTCATTCGTGTCTATCGCCACCTGCATCGCTTTGACCGCTCGAAGAAGTTCTCGACCTGGGTCTATACGATTGCCTCGAATCTGGCGAAGAATGAGCTGCGTAACCGCTCGCGTAACCCGCTGGTTCTCTTTCAAGCGGTCCAGAAGAACTTCGAAGATGACGATCGTCCTCTCCAGTTCGAAGACACGACGTCCCGTCCAGATGACATGTATCGTAAGCGTCATCTGAGGGAGATCGTGGAGGAGAGCGTCGCCAAGCTTCCAGAGCACCACAGGAATGTGTTCGTTCTGCGAGAGCTCGAGGGCAAGTCCTACGAGGAAATCGCTGAGATCACCGAATGCAACCTCGGAACGGTCAAGTCCCGGCTTAACAGGGCAAGAAACTCGTTCGCGGAAATCATTGCGCCATACGTAGATTAGGCTCGACGGCTCGGGAACAGGCGCCCCCCTCGTGGGTACCTGTTACCGAACCCTCAACCTATCTCCATGGATTGTCGCGAGTTTTGTGATCAGCACGTTGCGTTCGTAGACGATACCCTAGCCGGAATCGAGCTGGTTCGCATGCAGCGGCACCTGGCTGAATGCGAAAGCTGCGCGAAGCACGATGCCAAGATTCGGCGGGCGCTTCTGCTCTTCAGAAATCTTCCTTCCATAGAACCATCCGCGGGCTTCTCCCAGAGACTGGAAGCACGTCTCAGAGAGTGTGAGAGCGACCATCTGCTGGCCGCTACCGACCATCTGCTGGCCGCTACCCAGCGCAATCTCAGACGTGGAGCGATTGCGGCGACCCTCGCCAGCGCGGCCATGCTAGGATACATAGCGACAACGCTATACCATCACTCCGACGCTCCGGGCGATCTGGTAATGGCTCCCGTGGTCGCAACTATTCCGGAACCAGATCTCACCCCAATTACAACCTCGACACCCGCAATAGTCGCATCGGTTTCATCCGGTTTGACTATATGGCCCGCAGCTCTATTTGCGGAGCAAGCCCCCGTGCGGTTTGCGCATTCCAAGCTCGAGCTTACGAACTACACGCGGTAACGCTCGAGAGCCATCGGCACTCAAGTAGGGCGGCCATATATTTCGAGGATGTCCGCATCCTCTCTCAAAACACTTCGCGATGCGATTAAGCGCCGGTCATTCGACGGCGCTTACTTCATTTGGGGGGAGGACGATTATCAAAAGGACGATGCAATCAGGCAACTCATAGAAGCGGCTTTGGATCCGGGAGCCAGGGACTTCAACCTGGATACGAGGCGATCCGCCGATGTCGACGCCGAGACCCTTGGAGTTCTTCTTTCCACACCGCCAATGATGGCGGAGAGAAGGATCATCGTACTTCGTGACGTTGCCACACTCGGTAAAGATGCGCGTAAGGTTCTCGACGAGTACCTGAAGCGCCCCGTGCCTGATTTGCTGCTCATTATTACTGGAGCTGCCGGATCGCGTCCAGATACTACGCTCCTGGCCTCCAGCACGTCCCTTCAATTCGATCCTCTTACCGGTGACCGGATCCCAAGGTGGATAACGCATAGGGTAACCAGCGAGCTTGGGCTAACGATCACTGAACCGGCTATCGAGCTTCTCCAAGCCGCAGTTGGTAGCGATCTCCATCAACTCGCTGGTGAGCTGGACAAGCTGGCGAGCTACATAGAAGGGCATGACCAGGAGATTGGCGAGGAAGCCGTAGCTGCAGTTGTCGGCGTACGCCGCGGGGAGACACAGGCTGATCTCCTCGACGCAGTGGCAGACCGCAACGCCCCTCGCGCACTCGGACTCATTTCCCACGTGCTTGCTCAGCCGAAAACAACGGGCGTTTCAATCGTCATGGCATTATCAACACAGATGCTCGCTATCTCGTGGGGCCGCGCGAGATTGGATGAGGGTCTCCCGAGAGCACGTCTGGCCCAGGATTACTTCGATCTTCTGAAAGCGACGGGAGCCTTTACAGGCCGGCCGTGGGGATCTGCCGCTGCCGTCTGGGCTCGTGCCGCGGATCGCTGGAGCCGTGAATCACTCGATCGCGCACTCGATTCCCTGCTGGAGACAGATGTTGCCCTGAAGGAGAGCAGAGTCTCGTCTGAAGAACAATTGCTGGCTACAGTAATACTCAGCCTGTGCGCAGCCGTTGATAAAAGCGCTGCCGCATGAGTCAATAGGAGAGTGGTGAGATGTCCAGATGGTCAGTTCTTTTCAGTGTATCGCTTTTTTGTCTTGCGACGCTGGCAACCGCTCAGGCCCCGCCACGTCCAACCGATCCAGTTTTCACGAGAGCCCAGGCTCTCGTGAGCGACGGCAATGGAGTCGCCGGAAGGGCGCTGATCGATTCTGTGATTGCCGCAACGCAGCCTACGGCTCGGTTGTACCCCGAGGCGCTATTCTGGCGTGCTACTCTGGCAGCGAATGCGGCGGATGCAGAGAGCGATTACAAGCACATCGTGGTGGATTATCCGCTAGCTCCACAGGCTGAAGACGCGTTACTGCGTTTGGCCCAACTCGAGCTTGCACGCGGGGATCGTGATGGCGCACTCGGCCACTTGCAACGGATTCCACGCGACTACCCACGGAGCAAATCGCTCGCGAGAGCGAGCTACTGGACGGCCCGCGTACTCTTCGAGAAGAGTGACATACCGAATGCCTGCGCGGCCAATGCAAATGCGCTGGCGCAGGCTGACGCTTCGCAGGTGGAGCTAAGGAACCAGATACAGTATCAGGGTCAGCGCTGTCCGGCCGTTGTAGCAGAGACGAGTACTGCCGTGACCGGTATGCCGGCAAATAGTCCGGCGACTTCAGCAACCGCGTCTACGACGCCGAGGAGTGCGTCCGTGAATACACCGAGCGTGACTTCGGCAGTTCCGACATCAGTGGCGGATACTGCAAAAAGGGAAAAACCGCGAGCTATAGATACCACAACTCGGCCGGCTACAGCGCCTTCAACAGAGCCGAGGACAGTCGTCCCAGCTCAGCGTCCCAAGCCGCCGACTCAAGCCAACGACTCGAAGCCAAGCATCGTTGATCCCGCGAAAGCCCCGAAAGCAGCACTCGAAAAGACGGTGGCGAAAGCGAGCACGATATCCTCGCGGGGAAATGGTTATTCGGTCCAGGTAGCCGCTTATAACCATAAGACCGAAGCCGACAAGCTTACTTCCAGCTTGACCAAGCGTGGCTACGCAGCGCGAGTCGACGGATCGGTTGCACCATTCCGGGTCAGGATCGGACGATATACAACCGAAAAAGAAGCGGAAGACGCACTTATTAGGATCAAAGCCAAGCACATGGATGCTTTCGTGGTACGGGCGCCCGAACGGTGAGTCGCGCTGCATCAACGCCGTTGATGCAGCAGTACCGGGAGATCAAGTCGCGTCATCAGGACGCGATTCTGTTCTTCCGGATGGGTGATTTCTACGAAATGTTCTATGAGGATGCGGAAGTAGCCTCCAGAACACTTGGCCTCACGCTCACCTCCAGGAACAACGGCGGCGCGAGCGAGGTACCGCTGGCCGGGGTTCCAGTTAAGGCCGCCGGCGAGTATCTACGACGTTTGATCCAGCATGGATTCCGGGTTTCGATCTGTGAGCAAACCGAAGATCCGAAGATTGCCAAGGGCATTGTAAAGCGCGAAGTGGTGGAGACCATCACTCCTGGCGCAGCGTTCTCCGACGATCTGCTCGACGGCACCCGCAACAACTATCTGTGTGCGCTCAACCGGGATGGCGATCTGGTTGGAATTGCAGCTGCCGACCTTTCCACGGGAGAGCTCAGGCTTACCGGTGTGGGAATCCGTGATCTGGAATCCGCGCTGTCCCGATTTACACCGCGAGAAGTAATTCTTTCGCGCGGCGAGAGCCTTACCCATGTCCTGAAAGGACCAGTTGGTGAGGAAGGCCCAATGGTAACCGAGCGTGACGCATGGGAATTCGATGACGAATTGGGTCGCGATCAGTTGGTGGAGCACTTTAGGGTGAGCTCGCTCGAGGCATTTGGCATCGAGAGCGGGGATAGTGCCGCCGTTGGAGCGGCAGGGGCGTTGCTCCGGTACCTCAATGAGCTTCAGCCATCGGGGATGTCGCATCTCGCGCGTCCAAAGATCGAGAGACCGGGGCGGATTCTGCCTCTCGATGAGATGACGCGGCGAAATCTCGAGCTGGTCGAGTCGATGCGTGGCAGCGAGACATCGGGAACACTGCTCGGCGTACTCGATCGAACGCTGACACCAATGGGTGCGCGTCTGCTCCGCCAGTGGCTTCTCGCTCCGCTCGTTGATCGTGTCGAGATCGATGGGAGACTAAGCGCAGTGGACGCACTCGGAGACGGTCTCATTCGGACCGCGTTGAGGGAGGCTCTCGATGGTGTGCGCGATATTGAACGGCTGGCGGGAAAAGCAGCCGCCGGTCGTGCCTCTCCACGCGAGCTTCGGGGTCTGGGGGATTCAATCGCGCGCCTGCCGGCAGTCGAAACAGCGCTGGAACGAGCGCGCGCAGCAGCATCCGGAAAAGACGCTGCTTTCGTAGCACACGTCGGCTTATGGGATGACTGCAAGGATCTTGGCGACCAAATCATCCGAACCCTCGTCGAGAGACCGCCAATCACGATTGGTGATGAGGCGAGTGTGCGCGATGGGTTCGACAGCACTCTGGACGAATGGAGAGCGCTGCGCGATGGGGGCAAGGACGCGATAGCCAGGATTCAAGCCGAAGAACGAGTCCGAACGGGCATCAATTCGCTCAAGGTCGGTTACAACAAGGTGTTCGGCTACTTCATCGAAGTGACGAACAGCTATCTGCATCTCGTGCCGAGCGACTACCAGCGGCGGCAGACGCTGGCGGGAGCCGAGCGGTATGTGACTCCGTCGCTCAAGGAGTACGAGGAGCGAGTGCTGACAGCGGCCGAACGAGTAGAGGACAGGGAGCGAGAGCTATTCGAGACGCTGCGGTCACGGGTCGGAAGCCAGGTGGCTCGTCTACAAGCTGTTTCACAGATCGTCGCCGAGCTCGATGTGCTCGCGTCGCTGGCTGAAGTCGCGGCGAGGGAAAGCTACGTGCGTCCAGTGCTCACCGACGATTTCTCGCTCGAGATAACAGCGGGAAGACATCCAGTGGTGGAAAGAATGATG
>WNFP01013876.1_pt1 | contig 11203 bp, 6 predicted proteins | sample 5400201 | NCBI WGS metagenome assembly WNFP01 (sample SAMN13153355, study PRJNA577476) | soil metagenome | isolation source: 115 cm saprolite under Madrone tree | place: USA:California | collected 2016-06-14
GTCGGGTGGCGAGCTCTCGCGCGTCATGCTCGCGCTTAAGGCCGCGACGGCGGGCGCTTCGGACGTGCCGACGCTGGTCTTCGACGAGGTCGACGCCGGGATCGGCGGCGCGGTCGCCGAGGTCGTCGGGCGGAAGCTCCGCCAGCTCGCCCGTGGCCGCCAAGTCCTCTGCATCACACATCTGCCGCAGATCGCGGCCTGCGCCGATCATCACTACGTCGTCCGCAAGCGCCCGAGCCGCGGCCGCACCCGCTCCTCGGCGGCGCGCCTCTCGGATCCCGAGCGCGTCGAGGAGCTGGCGCGCATGCTCGGCGGCGTCACGATCACCGCGCAAGCGCGCCGCCACGCCGCCGAGCTCCGCCGTCTCGGCGAGCGCGTCGCGGAGTGACCGACGACGCCGATCACGGAGCGCGCTGACGGATGCGCGACGACGCCTACGAATCAAGGGCGACGCTGACGAATGGACGACGACGCTGAAAACACGGACGACGAAGCGCCGTCGCCCGACGCTCACACGTCGCGACGCCGGTTCGCGTTGGTGCTCGTCGGCGTCCTCGGGGTGTGGAAGGCGTACGAGGCGATCGCCGCCGCGACCGTGCACGCGACGATCGCGCCCTCGCTCTACCTCCTCGGCCTCGCCAGCTTCGCCGTGAGCCTACTCGGCCCGCGGCGGCTGCAAGTCGCGACGTTCTTCGCCGGCGCCGTGCTGTGTCTCGCCGCGATCGCCGTCGAGACGCGCCCGTAGTGGTGAGTACGTCCTTTCGTGTCGAGCTGAACCCGGAGAGAACCCGGAGAGCTCGCGACGCGGATTACGCTACCTTCACCGTACGAGTGATCGCCTCGAATCCGGAATCCTTCGGATCGGTGGAAAACGACGTTCGGCCGCGAGATTCACGTCATTCAGGCGAGCGAGTGACCGGTTTCTCTCGCTTCGTCTCCCGATCAGATTCCGCCACGTTTCACGCCGAGCCGTTCTGGACTGGGTGCGCGCGCAGCATAACCGTGGTGAGGGTTCTCACTCTCGACCAGGAGCGTATCCGATGGGACGGTCACATCACTCGATCACACTCGCAGGCGTCGCGGCACTGTATGTCCTGCTCGGCGGCTCTTCTGGCTCCGCGGCCACGACGGTTTCCGTCGTCCGCGGCAGCGGCTTCGGATCGCGTATCTTCCCGGACGACGCGTTCACCGTCGCCGGCAAGGCGCAGCTGACCGGGCGGCGCATCAACTTCCGCCAGGGCGTCGATTATCCGAAGGTGGGCGGCGTCGTGCAGCCGTCGTGCACTGACGCGGATTTCTCGATCTGCGACGCCTTCGCCGAGCTGAATACGCTCGACGGATTCGACCTCCAGCCGCGCGTGCTCGTACCGTTCACCGGCCCGATCGACCTCGCGTCCGTGAACACGTCGAACTTCTTCATCAGCGCGGACAAGGGGACGTTCGTCAGCGGTCTCCGCCAGCTCGTCTTCGACCCGGCCACGAACACCCTGTCCGGCATCAGCGACGTGTTCCTCGGCGAGGCTACGCCATACCGCATCCACGTCACCAGCGGCATCCTCGACAACACCGGCCGCCCCGTCCGTGCATGCAGCGGAGCGTGCGTCGTCCGATTCACGACTCGGACGGCCAGCGGCGTACTCGCGCGCATCCGCCAGGCGATGGATCTGCCGTTGTCCGACGCCGCCAACGCGTACGTCCTGGCGGGATTCCCCGGCGCCTCGACGTCCACCGCGAGTCGCAAGATCGCGCTCACGCAGAACGGCGTCGACGACGTATTCCTCGCCGCGAGCGTCGAGCCGTCGCTCGCGAATCCGCTGAACGGCATCGTGCGCACCGACCAGGTGAAGGTCGACACGACCGCCGCCGGGGCGTTCCAGTCGGGCGCGGTGCCGAACCTGATCCCGTCGGGCGCTGCCGGATATTACGCCTTCGGCAGCTTTCTCTCGCCGCGCTACCAGTTCGCGTCGGCGTCGGGGCGGCAGGACAATCCGTACGGCGTCGGCGATGGCTTCACCGACGGCGAGATCCCGCCCGTGCCGACGACGCGGACGCCGGTGCCGTTCGGGGCCGACCGGATCGGCGTCATCGTCGTGACGCCGGATCCCGTGAGCTTCCCACCCCCGTGGCCGGCGGCGATCTACGGTCCCGGGTTCACGCGCAGCGACTACGACCTGTTCGTCACCGCCGACTACAACGCCGCGCTGGGCATCGTGACGCTCGCGACGAATCCCGCCGGACACGGGTTCGGGCCGTTCAGCACGACCACGGTGACCGCCGCCGGCGTGCCGACGACGTTTCTCAGCTACGGACGCGGGCGCGACCTCGACGGCGACGGGATCATCGGCGACGGCCTGAACGACGGCGTCGGACCGACCGGCCACGTCCAGCCGGATGGGAGCGAGCTGCCCTCGCGCAAGCCGATCGACGGGCTCGCGTCTGGGCTCATCCAGACGGTCGTCGACAACATGGCGCTCGGCCGTGCGGTCGTCGCCGGCCTCGACATCCCGGGCATCGGGACGAACCTGGTCGACGCGTCGCGCGTCATGTACTACGGCCTCAGCTTTGGCGGCATCTACGGGACGATGCTGATGGGCACGGACCCGCTCTTCCACCAGGGTCTGCTCAACGTACCCGGCGGTCCGATCGTCGATATCGCGCGGCTGTCGAGCTTCCGCGGCGACCTCGCCGACAAGCTCGCGATGTCCAGGCCGAACCTCCTGAACGGCGGCCCCGGCCTCGACGGCTTCACCGAGGATCTCCCGCTCCGGGTCGATCCGCCGACGGTCATCACGCATCCCGGAGCGGCCGACCTTCAGGAGCTGTTCGCGAACAGCAACTGGTACGAGCGCAAGGGAAGTCCGGAGACGTTCGCGCCGCGCATCCGGCTCCGACCCGACCCGGCGTGGGCGTCGAACCCGAAGAACTTCGTGTACCAGATCGCGTACGGCGACGGGACGGCGACGGACGTCGCCGGAGGAGCGATCGTGCGGGCCGGCGCGTTCTTCGACCGCGTCGTCTTCTACCGCAACGATAAGACGCCAACGTACGCGAGCGATCCCCACGGCTGGCTAGCGGATCCGACCCTGGCCGGGCGGACGGACGGGGAGCAGCAGCTCGGCCTATTCCTCTCCACCGGCCAGGTGGTCAACACGAACCCGGCGTGGCTCGAGTTCCCGATCGCAAATCCCGGCAACCTCGAGTGCCTGCACTACGCGGATCCGCAGACGGGCCAGGATCAGGTGCGGCAGCCATTCCCGGCGAGCGGCGACTGTCCTCCGCTGTCGGCCGACGGGTGACGCGCATGCTCTCCTGCATTGCGCGTCACATCGGAGTGACGCAGCGGACTTGACGGCGCACCGGGAACATCGAGCTTGGGGAATGTCGAGCTCGATCTCTTGTCGACGAGAAACGGCGATACGAGTGATGAAGCGCTCGACGATTCTCGACGGTCGGACCGATGCCTTGTCGCATGACGGAATTTTCTGGTAGAAGCGGGCACTTACCGCACTTCCTACCTGCCTGTGGGGCCGTAGCTCAGTTGGGAGAGCGCTTGAATGGCATTCAAGAGGTCGAGGGTTCGATTCCCTTCGGCTCCACTTTTCCTTCCCACCACTCAGGGCACTCACGACTCGACTGGTAACCTGCTGGGCCGATCGGAGATCGAATAAGATCCCCGCGCCCGCGCAATCATTGGCGCGGGGCTCGTTCTCAGGCTCCTGATTCGTGCGCCTGCTGAATCGAGGCTGACATCGTGCGATCCCGGAGGACGATTCGCGGGGCGAAGGCCGCCCGCCGCGGCAGCGAGCGTCGAGCGCTGGCACCAGCGGCTCAAGCTGCTCGAACCAACGGGCCGCGCACGTTGCGGACCGTCGCAGCACAGGGGCTCGCGCTCGTTGCGATTACGGTCCTCATCTATCTGCCGGCGCTCCGCGGCGGCATCGTGTGGGACGACGACGATCTGATCTTCGCGAACCCATTCATACAAGCGTCCAACGGCCTATCCCACTTCTGGCTCACTACAAGCGCCAGCGACTACTTTCCGCTGAGCTCGACGGTGCAGTGGATCGAATGGCGGCTGTGGGGTGGGGACGTGCTCGGCTACCACGCCGTGAACATCGCGCTCCACGCCGGGTCCGCGCTGGTGCTGTGGCGCGTGCTCGGGCGCCTTGCCGTGCCCTCGCCCTTTGTCGCCGCGGCGCTGTTCGCGGTGCATCCGGTGAGCGTCGCCTCGGTGGCGTGGATGTCGGAGCTGAAGAACGTGCTCTCCTTGTGCCTCGCCGCGACGGCGCTGTTGGCTTACCTGCGCTTCGAGGACGGCGAACCGCGGCGGTGGTATGCGGCGGCGTTGGTCGCGTTCGCGCTTGCGCTTCTCGCGAAGACGTCCGTGGCGATGCTGCCCGTGCTCCTGCTTCTCCTAGCGTGGTATCGACGTGGCCGTGTCGCCGCAGCGGACGTGCGGCGCGCCGCTCCGTTTTTCGCGCTCTCGCTCGTGTTGGGCTTGGTCACCGTCTTCTACCAAGACCAGGCGATCGGCGCGGCCAACGTGCGGCCGGAGGGCATCGCCTCGCGGCTCGCGGCCGCGGGTTGGATCGTGTGCTTCTATCTCTGGAAAGATCTGCTCCCATTCGGCCTGTCGATGATCTACCCGCGTTGGCAGGTCGATCCCCAATGGTTGCCGTCATGGGCACCGCTCGGCGGTCTGGTCGGAGTCACGATACTCGCATGGCGGCGCCGCCACGGCTGGGGTCGCCCTGTGCTCCTCGCCCTCGGATCGTTCATCGTCATGATCGCGCCTGTGCTCGGACTCATGGCGATGACCTTCCATCAGCGCGTCGTCGCGGGGCTCGCGCTCGCCGCGATGTCGGCCCTCACCTGGCAGCGCACCGTGGTGTTCGCGAACATGTCGACGCTGTGGACTGACACGCTCGCACAGAACCCACTGGCCTGGGGTGCGCATCACGGTCTTGGTGAACTGTTCCTCCGAATGGGGAAACTCGACGAGGCGGTGCGCCACGAGCGCGAGGCGCTGCGGCTCTATCCCGATGCGCCCGAGGCGCACAACAATCTCGGCCTCGCCCTCGCCAAGCAGGGCGATCCCGAGGAAGCCGAGCGGCAGTATTCCGAGGCGTTGCGCCTCGACCCCAATTACTCCGAGGCACATAGCAATCTCGGCAATCTGCTCGTGCAGCGCGGGCGGATGGACGCCGGAACATCGCACTTGATGCGTGCCATCCAGCTCGCGCCCGAGCGGGCGGAGCTCCACAACAACCTTGGCATCGCGCTCGCCGCGCAGGGGAAGCACGAGGCGGCGATGACCGAGTACGCCGAGGCACTCCGGCTCGCACCGAGCTTGGCCCAGGCGCACCACAACCTCGGCGCGGCGCTGTTCACGTTGCGACGATTCGGCGACGCGGCAACGGAGTTCCGCCGGGCGCTACAGCTTGATCCGTCCCTGCAGGTCGCGCAGCAGAGCCTCGAGCGCGCGCTTCGCATGGCCCGCGCTGATCAGGGCGACTGAGGAGCGCTGGCGGCGGCGCGTCCGCGATGCACCAGCCAACCGCCGGTGACGAAATAGCCGAGCAGCGCGATCAGGGTCACCCACTCGCCGACGCGAAACGAGACGGGCGCGTACTCGAGGCGGAGATGGTGCTCACCGGCGGCTAAGGGGATCGCGAGCAACGTATAGTCCGCGGGTACCGTCGCGTATCGTTGGCGGCTCTCCCGGTCGAGCGGCTGTGCGCGCCAGCCTCGGCTGTAGTTCTCCGTCAACAGGAGAATGGCCGGTGCGGGCACGTCGGCGTGGATCTCCATCGCCTGTGTCGACAGGTCGACGACGGAGACCGATCCTTTGCGGACCGATTCGACCGGGAGGGGGTCGGGGTCGGCTTCGAGAAACACGACCTCGCGGGGATCGAACGCGCGCTCAGCCATCGCAGCGAGCGTCTCACGCCCGTCCGCCACGACGCGCCAGCGCGACACGAGCAGCGCGCGGGGTAACTCGGCGATCGGCGATGTGAAGATCTGCGAGCCATTCTGCGCCAGATCCCCTCCGAAGACGTAACGCAAGCGCAGCAGGGAAAAGAGCGGTGACACTTTCGTAATACCGCCGCTGATCATCATTACCTCGGGCTCTACGCCCTGTGTGGAGGCGACGAACCGCGCATAGCGCCCCAGAATCATCGGGTCATCGCCCCAGAGGTCGTTGCCGCCGGCACCCATGACGGCGTACGGGTTGCCAGCGAGGATCCGGTAGTCACCGGATGTCGTCGCGAGGAAGTTGCGCAAGACGGCCTCGTACTCCAGGCGCGGCTGCGGATCGAAGGTCGGCCGACTATGCATCGCGTAAGTGAACAACTGGAAGAGGCCGGAGAGCGCTATGCCGATGACGGCATAGCGGGTGTAGCGGGTACTCCACCACAGGCCGGCAAGAAGGATCGCTGTCGTACCCCCCCAGAAGAGCGACACGGCCGCGGTCTTTCCCGCTCGCCACGCAAAATCCCCTCCATGGTCGACGGGGTAATATCGAAATGCCTCGTCGTGAAAGTCGATCGAACCTAGCAGAGCCGCCCATGGTCCATCCGTGCCCTTGGCGGCCGCCCAGTAGAGAACGCCGGCAGCCAGAAGGAGCGCCGCGCCGCCGCCGAGTGCGGCGCGAAGGGGCCAACGCGGTAGCTCGGGGGTCGTCAGGAGATAGTCGAGCCCCACCGCTGCAAGGAGGACGAGAAATTGCGTCGCGAGGGCGCTGAACTTGGAAATACCCCGAAAACTCGCAAAACCTGGTAGATAATCGTATAAGAGTCGGAAGAGTGGTGTGTAGTATCCGAACGATAGTACGAGCGCGACGAGGGCGGTGACCAGCGCAATACGCGTCTGCTTGCTCTTATCGTGGACGATACCGCATACGACCAGGAACAACCCAGCGGTGGAAATGTAGAGCGACATTTCCGATAGCGTCCAGCGTCCCCAGTACGGAGTCGCAACCATGTCGCCGAACACGTCGGGGAGGAACGATGTCAGGACGTTCTCGGGAGGGAAGGCGAAGGTTCGTGCGACGGTGTAGCCCAGACCAGTTCGCACGCTTTCGAAGGCGGCGTCGATTCCCGGGAAAAGCTGGACGGCAGCCAGGCACGCACCAACCGGATAGAGCGCGACGAGCGCGGCGGCAGTGCTGGGCCGCCGCGCCGAGGCTACCCAGCTGAGGATCGCATAGATTGCGGTGATCACCGCCGTGTAGAAGACATATTGCACGTGGCCCGCCAGGATTTGCATCGCAATGGCCGCACCCCCGAGCAGCAACCACGCGATGGCACCGGTTGCGACCAGACCGTCGACTGCCAGCAGGATCAGCGGTGCCCAGATGATCGTCTGCAGGTTCGACAGATGGCCGCGGTAAATTTGTAGAAAATACGCACCGCTGAACATGAATGTCATCGCGGCGAATATGCATGCTGCGAAATGCAATCGCCGATATGACGTCCACAGATAGATCCACAGCCCCGCGAAAAAGCAGTCCAGCATCACGCTCACGTTGATCGCGGTCGTGAGTGGAAGGACCAGGTGGAGCCAATTCGGTGGATAGAGGAGCGCTGTCTGGAATCCTCCCAAAAACGGCGCGCCCGCAAAGATGTGCGGATTCCAGAGCGCGAGGTTGCCCTTCCGAAGCTGATCGAACCCGAACTGGAGCCAGTAGAAGAAGATACTCGCGAGGTCCTCGCCGTCTTTCGACAGGATGCGCGAGCGTCCAGAGAAGAGGACGTCGCCGAACATGCAGAGCGTGGCCGCCAGAAGTAGAGCGCACGCGACGATGTGACGACGCGCGCCGTTCAGATCACCCAGCTCCGAGCCGATTGGCGGCAGCTCCGTCGGCCTCAGGTGACGCTGGCCGCGAGCGGCGCGACCCTCATGCTTGTGCTTCCGCCCTCGCCCGGCGTCCACGGGCGGCGGAGGATCTCCGGCGCCGCGACGTCGTGCCACTATTCCTCCTCAGGCACTCGGCCGGACTGCTGAGCGGCGCGTCGCCGACGGCATCGGACGCTTAGAGCACCGCTATTCCGCCGCGGTCAAGACACGCCGCGACAGACACGCCGCGACGGGTGCGGCGTTGCACCCAGATTCGGATAGCAGGTGGCGAGATGCCCCCGGACGGCGACCGCGTCGCGTTCGCCGAGGTACGCGACGGTCGCAATCAGGTGGCGACAGTAGCGGCAACGGACGGAGAACGGCACGGCTCGAGAAAGCATGCCGAGCGGCGCGAAATGGGCAGACCCGGCAGACATTTGCACGCGTGCAATACTCTCGTAGTACTTTCGCCGTAGACGATTGTATGTGGGTGATACTTTGGTCCTAGGGCAATTGCCCGATTGTGTTGTGAGGTTCGATCGGCGTACGAAGAGCCGCGATGAACACGATGGCGCGTATCACGTCCGACATATCGGTTCCCGAAGCGCTGCTGCCCGAGCAATACTTCGAGCGTCTCACCGGCAGCGCGCGTGAGATGCCCGAGAAGCGCCTGATGGCCGCGGTTCTTCTCGACGCCTTGGTGCAGTTGCAGCGTGAGGGCTCGACCGGCGCCGCCGAGGTGCGCGCCTGGATGGCGCGGCGTGCAATCGCTGACGTCTTCTCGTTCGAGAACGTCTGCGACGCGCTCGGCATCAACGCCGCCTATCTCGCCCGCGGTCTCGAAGCGTGTCCGCACATCGTCCCGCGTCGCGTGCGGCTCGCGCGCCGGCGGTTGACGGTCGGCGGTCGGCGCCGTTCGACGGGCTGACCGCGAGCCGGCGCGCACCCACGACGCGGGACGACGAGTCCGGCGAACCGATGAATCCGATCACCGGTTACCGTCCTACGAGTCGCCGCAGTGCGCCGAACACGCGGACAACCGTACAACCTTCGACGTCCGCCGCGTCAAAGAATCGGGAACTGAGCTTCGGAGCATCGGAATTCCCGAGATGCCGACGACAATGCCGTCGACGGTTTGTCCGTCCGTGGCGGGAAACCGTGCAGGAATGCATAGGTCTCGCGTTTCGATCCGATGTATCTCCTCGCACGCGCTTCCGGCTGCCTGCCGACTTTTTGCAGCCTGAAACACGGCATTTTTTATTTGACACAAGAGATGTCGGTGACGCATAGTCCAACGCAATTCGCGTACTGCGGTGCCGACCGCTGTGGTGATCCGAGGCAGGCGCGGAGAGGTCGAGGATACCGGGCAGCGCCGAACCGAAGTAACGTGGAATGAGTTTCTTGAGTCGTTTTTGGCCCCCGAATCCCGAGCGCTCGTGACGCGCCGGCAAGAGTCCAAAGAGCTCGATTGTATGTCGAAGCACGAAATCCCACGAATCACCCCGTCTGGCGATTGCGCTTGGCGGACGCAGTGCACCTCAACCCTTTTTAAGGAGGAACGGTCATGAGAATTGGATGTAGAAGCGTCGCGCTCGCGACGGCGCTCGCCGCGGTACTCGCCTACGGGGGCACCGCGCACGCGATCGCAAACAGCTGCGCATCCGGCAAGGTCAAACTCGCAGGTAAGATCCAGGCGGGGCTCTTCAAGTGCTACGCCAAGGCGGCGGGGAAGGCGTACGCGCCGACTGAGCCGCTGGTGATCGTACCGTGCCTCTCGAAGCTCCAGAACAAGTTCGTGCTCGGTTCGCAGAAGCTCGATGCGAAAGAAAATCCGGCCGTTGGTAAGGAAGGGACAATTTGCCCCGCGGGCACCGGCGACGAGGCCGCGCAGTACGCGCGCATCTTGAGCGACACCAATGCGATGACGAAGCTCCTCGATGCGCACTTCCCGGGCCCGTTCCGGACCGCGGTCGATGAGTCGACGAATATCCCTGTGGCGGGCAAAGGCAGCAAGTGCACCTCCGCCAAGCTGAAGTGCGCAGGCGGGAAGGCCGGGTGCATCAACGGCTGCTACGCCAAGGCAATCGGCAAGGGCACCGGCACCGGCGCCGACGTCGATACGATCGCGATGGGCTGCCGGCAGAAGTGCGTCGATAAGCTGAACGCCTGCTACGACGGGGTCGAGCTCAAGGGTCCGCCGACGGCGCTTGCGAAAAATCCTGATGCGAACGTTTGCTCGGCGGCGATCGGCGACAAGACGGTCATCGGCAACACCGTCACGCACGACAGCCTGTTCGGCATCGGCTACTACACGAACCAGGCGGCGTGCGGCACGCAGATCGACTTCGTCGGCACCTCGACGGACGGCATCCTCGACACCGGCTGGACCGGTTTCGCCCATGACTCGACCGTCATCAGCGACGGTCACGTGACCGTCAACGTCTCGAACTGCAGCAATGACGGTCCGGGCACGGCGCCAAACTGCGGCGTGTGCACGTACGATGGTCCGGTCAAGAATGCGTCGAATGAGATCCAGACCTACCGTTGCTCGGAAGACACCTCGAAGCACTGCACATCCGTTTCCGACTGCACCGGCACGTGCGATTCGTACTTCGGCACGTTCCTCCCGCTCTCGGCCGGCGGCACCTCCACCTGCATCGAGAACATCTTCACGGGCGGCTTGAGCGGTACCGCCGATTACACGACCGGCGCCAGCACCGGAACCGCGGCGGTGGTCTCCAAGGTCTTCACCGGCGGCGTGCCGCTGGAGCATCCGTGTCCGCGGTGCCTCGGCGACGCGACCGCCAACGATGGCGTTGCCGGTGGTACCTGCAATACTGGCGCGCGCGATACCAAGGCGTGCGATGCAAACGGCTCGTCGCCGAACGCCTCGTTCGGGACGACCAGCCTCGATTGCCCGCCGGACCCGGCCACGCTGGTTGCGACGTTGGCGATCGATCTCACCAACACGACCGGCACCAAGACCCGCACGCTGGGCGCGGCGAATCCGAACTGCAGAAACCTGGCCTTCGCCGGTCAGAAGTGTCAGTGCGACAGCTGCGACGACGCAGCCACCAGCCCGTGCTCCACGAATGCGGACTGCGGTGCGAAGTTCTGCGCCGGCGGCACGAACAACACGCTGCCGTGCACTGTCGACGCCAACTGTCCGTCAGGTCTTTGCAAGGCTGGTTCGATTTGCGGCGGGAAGCGCTGCCAAGGTGGTGCCAACAACGGCTCACCCTGCTCCAACAACTCCGAGTGCTCGCCCAATGCGTGCGGCGTGCCGGGTTCGACGACGCAGTCGAATGCCTGCCTCGGCACCATCGGCAGCGACTGTGTCGCCGACGCGGGTACGCCGAGCCCG
>WNFP01004509.1_pt1 | contig 11199 bp, 9 predicted proteins | sample 5400201 | NCBI WGS metagenome assembly WNFP01 (sample SAMN13153355, study PRJNA577476) | soil metagenome | isolation source: 115 cm saprolite under Madrone tree | place: USA:California | collected 2016-06-14
CGACATTCGGCGCCGGCAATTCGTCGAGAAAGCGCGACGGTATCGTGGTCGACCAGGTGCCGTGAATCCGTCGGTTGGTGGCGAAGTAAACCTTGGCGCGGCGGCGCGCGCGGGTCAGCCCGACATGGGCGAGGCGGCGCTCTTCTTCGAGGCCGGCGCGGCCCTGTTCGTCGAGCGTGCGCTGGCTCGGAAACAGCCCTTCCTCCCAGCCGGGCAGGAACACGTTGTCGAATTCGAGACCCTTCGCCGAGTGCAGCGTCATCAGCGACACCGCGTCGTCCTCGGCGTCGCCGTCGCGGTCCATCACCAGCGAGATGTGCTCGAGGAAGCCTTGCAGGTTCTCGAATTCTTCCATCGAGCGCACCAGCTCCTTGAGGTTCTCGAGCCGTCCGGCGGCGTCGGCGGAACGATCCTTCTGCCACATCTCGGTGTAGCCGCTCTCGTCGAGCACGATTTCGGCGAGTTCGGTGTGCGCCGTCACATCGCTTTGTGCCCGCCAGCGATCGAAGCTGACGATAAGGTCGCGCAAGGCTCCGCGCGCCTTCGGCTTCAGCTCGTCGGTCTCGACCACGGCGCGGGCGGCCTCGGACAGCGGAATGCGGCGCTTGCGGGCATGGTCGTGCAGCATCTGCAAGGTAGCATCGCCGAGACCGCGCTTCGGCACATTGACGATGCGCTCGAAGGCGAGATCGTCGGCCGGCGAGTTGATCACGCGCAAATATGCCAGCGCGTCGCGGATTTCCGCGCGCTCGTAGAACCTGGGGCCGCCGATCACGCGATAGGGCAGCCCGAGGGTGACAAAACGATCTTCGAATTCGCGCATCTGGAACGAGGCCCGCACCAGGATCGCGATATCGTTGAGCTTGTGGCCGGCGCGCTGCAGCTCTTCAATTTCTTCGCCGATGGCGCGGGCTTCCTCTTCGGAATCCCAGGCGCCGGTAACGGTGACTTTTTCGCCGTCGACGTCCTCTGTGCGCAGCGTCTTGCCGAGCCGGCCCTCATTATGCGCGATCAGATGCGAGGCGGCGGCGAGAATGTGGCCGGTGGAGCGGTAGTTGCGCTCCAGCCTGATGACCTTGGCGCCGGGAAAATCGTGCTCGAAGCGCAGAATGTTGTCGACCTCGGCGCCGCGCCAGCCATAGATCGACTGGTCGTCATCGCCGACGCAGCAGATGTTCTTGGGGGGAGGGGCGGGCGAAGCGATCTTCTCCCTCTCGCCATCCTTCACGGGGTGAGGGGCGACTGTCATTCCGGGATGTGCTGAAAGCGCAGACCCGGAATCTCGAGGTGAGTCCTCGTCATCTCCAGATTCAAGGTTCACGCCTTCGGCGTGCCGCGGAATGACGGTAGCAATGGCTTGCGCCTTGGAAGACGCGGGCGCCTGCGCCAACAGCCGCAGCCACAGATACTGCGCGACGTTGGTGTCCTGATATTCATCCACCAGAATGAATTTGAAGCGGTTCTGGTAATTTCGCAGCACATCGGGTTGCTTGCGAAACAGCCGGATGTTTTCCAGCAACAGATCGCCGAAATCGGCGGCGTTGAGGATTTTCAACCGCTCCTGGTAGCTGGCGTAGAGCTTGCCGCCCTTGCCGTTGCCGAACACCGCAGCTTCGCCCGGCGGCACCTGCGACGGCATCAGTCCGCGATTCTTCCAGCCGTCGATCAGGCCGGCCAGCATGCGCGCCGGCCAGCGCTTGTCGTCGATGTTCTCGGCCTGCAACAGCTGCTTCAACAGCCGGACCTGGTCGTCGACATCGAGCACGGTGAAATTGGATTTCAGCTGCACCAGTTCGGCATGGGTGCGCAGAATCCGTCCGCCGATGGAATGAAAGGTCCCGAGCCACGGCATGCCTTCGACGGCGTGGCCCAGCATCTGGCCGAGCCGCAGCTTCATCTCGCGCGCCGCCTTGTTGGTGAAGGTGACCGACAGGATCTCGCCGGGACGGGCGCGGCCCAGGCTGAGGATGTGAGCGATGCGGCAGGTCAGCACCCGGGTCTTGCCGGTGCCGGCCCCCGCCAGCACCAGCACCGGCCCGTCCAGCGTCTCCACCGCCTCGCGCTGCTCGGCATTGAGGCCGGCAAGATATTGCGGGGTCGCGGCCGCACGCGCACGCGCGGCGATGCCGCCAGCCGCGGGCTGGTGGTCGGGGACGCCGTGATGGGTCAGCTTGTTCGGCTCGGTCATGCGAATCGTCTTCCGCCCACGATGGCACCGCGGGGCCCTGAAGGGGAGCCTTCATAGCAGGATTGGAGCGCATATGGGGATTTGGCGGCGGATTTGACAGGTTTTATCCCGTGCGCGGCAGGGGCGGATTTTGTTCCTCGGTTCACTGTTTTTTGCGCGGGTTTTGCGCCCGGAACTGGCGGGAACCTTCGTTCCCAGCCCGGATTATTTCTGCAGTCAAAGCGCGACAATCTCAGTCGCGCTGATCGACACAGAAAATGGAAACAGAGGTCCGTGTCATGCTGAGCTGGGTTGTTACATTTCTGATAATCGCGTTGATCGCAGGCATTCTTGGCTTTGGCGGTATCGCCGGAGCCTCGATCGAAATCGCCAAGGTCATCTTCTTCATTGCGGTTGTGCTGTTCCTGATCTCGGCCGTGGTCGGTCTGGCGCGCGGACGTACCCGCGTCTGACGGCTGGCCATTATCAGGCGTTATTTCGAGGGCATCGCGACTTTTCTGCCGATGCCCTCGGGGCGCGCGACGGAGCTGTGAGCGTTCGCCAATGCCTCGATGCGGGCGCGAACATCGGAGGGGAACGGCGCGGTCTTTCGCGCGGTCATGTCGATATGAATGGTCATGTTCTCCGAAGTCGCGGACAACCAGCCCTCGGCGGCGTGGCGCATTTCTTCGAACGTGTGCAGCCGCTTCTCGTCCGCCCCGACCAGCAGGACCGAAACCTGCACGGGGTCGCCGAGATGAATCTCACGCAAGTACCGCACATGGCATTCGGCGGTGAAGGTCGAGCCGTTCCGCTCCCTCATGTAGCCGGGCCCGATGCCGAGCTTGAGCCATAATTCGTCGATGGCGCGGTCGAACATCACGTTGTAATAGGCCATGTTGAGATGGCCGTTATAGTCGATCCACTGCGGCTCGATCTGCATCACCGACGCAAGGAACGGCGCGGGCCGGAGCAGCACATTGTCGCCGGCGGCAGCAGTCGTCATTCATCCATCCCCGCTTGTTCGATTTCGATCCTTGACCCCTTATATATCCTTTGCCACGGTATTTTTGCCGGGAGGATATCGCTTGGGCACAACCATAACCAATCATCTGCAGCGTCCGGAACCGCAGGCGATGGCGGCTACCATTGAAGCGCTGGCCTTGCGGTTCGGCAACCGGCTGATCACCTCGCAGGCGGTGCGCGACCAGCATGCCCATACCACGACCTGGCTGGCGCCGCAGCCGCCGGACGCGGTAGTAATGGCGCAAGAGACATCGGACATCCAGGACGTGGTGAGGATTTGCGCCAGACACGGCGTACCCGTGATCGCGTTCGGCACTGGCACCTCGCTGGAGGGGCAGATCAACGCGCCGGCCGGCGGCGTCTGCATCGACCTGAGCGACATGAACAAGGTGCTGGAAGTTCACGCCGAGGATCTCGACTGCGTGATCCAGCCCGGCGTCACCCGCAAGGCGCTCAACGAGCATCTTCGCGACCAGGGATTGTTCTTCCCGATTGATCCCGGCGCCGATGCTTCGCTGGGCGGCATGGCGGCGACCCGGGCATCCGGCACCAACGCGGTGCGCTACGGCACCATGCGTGACAATATTCTGGCGCTCAAAGTGGTGCGCGGCGACGGCGAGATCATCACCACCGGCACGCGGGCCAAAAAATCCTCGGCCGGCTACGACCTGACCCATCTGTTTGTCGGCGCCGAAGGCACCCTCGGAATCATCTCCGAGCTCACCATCAAATTGCGCGGCATTCCCGAGACCATCGCGGCTGCGGCCTGTTCATTCGAAAGCGTGCGCGGCGCCTGCCAGGCGGTTATCCTGGCGATACAGACCGGCATCCCGGTCGCACGCATTGAACTGCTCAATGCCGCGCAGGTGCGTGCCTGCAATGCCTATTCGAAATTGTCGCTGCCGGAGACGCCGCTGCTACTGCTGGAATTCCACGGCAGCGAGAACGAAGTCGCCGAGCAATCCAACAATTTCGGCGAGATCGCCAAAGAATGCGGAGGCGGCGAGTTCTCCTGGACCACAAGGCCGGAGGATCGCTCAAAGCTCTGGCAGGCGCGGCACGACGCCTATTGGGCGGTGAAGGCCTTGCGTCCTGGTGCGGGCGTGGTGGCCACCGATGTGTGCGTGCCGATCTCCCGCCTCGCCGATTGCGTGACCGAAACCGAAGCGGACCTGAAGCGTCTTGATCTGCTGTCGCCGATCGTCGGCCATGTCGGCGACGGCAATTTCCACTGCTCGCTGGTGTGCGATGTCGAGGATCGCGACGAAATGGCGCGCGGCGAGGACTTCATGCATCGCCTGGTCGAGCGCGCGCAGGCCATGGGCGGGACCTGCACCGGAGAGCACGGCATCGGGCAGGGCAAGCAGAAGTATCTCAAGGCCGAACTCGGCGTGGAAGCGATCGAGGCCATGCGGGCACTGAAGCAGGCGCTCGATCCGCAGAACATTTTCAATCCGGGAAAAATATTGCCGGCCGCTTAAGGCCTTGGACCCCGGTTTGGCTTTCCATCCGCTGTCCCCGCGCAGTCGTTGTCCGTTTAGCGGATGGCGGCCCGGAGCCTGCGGGTGGAACTTTCGGTTCCCATTGGCGTCATTGTGGTGCCGCAAACGTCGCGCGAGCGTGGTGCAGGGAGGGTGCCATGTCCAAACCAGTCGTTGCAATTGCCGTTGTTGCTCTGGCGACCCTGCTGTCGAGCGTGGCGCTCGGCAGGGGTGGCGGAGGCCACGGAGGGGGCCATGGCGGCGGCCACGGCCATGGTGGCGGCCACGGTCATCACGGTGGCGGCCATTTCCATGGGGGAGGCCACCACGGCTTTCGCGGTGCGCATATCGGCGGCGCGCGCCACTTGCGCGGTAGGTCCGCCATTTCCCGTTCGGCATCGATCCAAAGCGCGGGCGGCCGCACGGCGCTAAACTCCCTCTCGCGCGCAGGAGCATTGCGATATGGGCGCGCGCTGGGCAACCCCGCGGCTCGCGCGCGAATTGCGGCGGGCGCCGCTATTGCAGGTTGGCATGGTGGCCGCGGCGCAGGCGGGTGGTGGCAGCACGGGAATGGCGGATACGGATGGGTCGGCCCGCTGTTCTGGCCGTTTGCCTACTACGACCTCTACGATTATGCGATGTGGGGCTACGGATTTGGTGCCCCGTTCTGGGGCTACGGCTACCCCGATATTTACGCCGGCATTTTCGCACCGTACCGCTACGATGACCTGACGGGTTATTTTTATTCGCCGCGGCGCTCGTCCGGCCGCCGCGATGCCGCGCCGGATCGGTTGGCGCTGATGTGCGGTGATGACAGCCGCGACATTGCCGGCCTTCCGATCGATCAAATTCAGCAGGCGATTCTGCTGAACGAGCAGCAGCGCGCCGCACTGGACGATCTCGCCAACGCCTCGGTCTCGGCCGCCCAGCGAATTCGGGAGGCGTGCCCGACACAGATGATACTAACCGCGCCAGGTAGACTGGCAACCATGCAACAGCGCATCGAGGCAATGATGGCCGCGGAGGCAACCGTTCAACCGCCGATGGAGAAGTTCTATAGCCTGCTAAACGACGAGCAAAAGGCGCAACTTAACGGACTCGCCGAGGATCAGCGCAGGAAATCCACCACCGCAAAGAGGGCCAAAGGGTCGTTTGCCCAAGGCTGTAGCGTTGCGCAGCCTGCGGCAATGCAATGGCCGACCGGGGAGATCGAGGCCAGGCTGCGCCCAACCGACGCGCAACGTGCAAGCCTGCAAAGTCTGCAAGACGCCAGCGCGAAGGCGGCGGATACGCTCAAGACCTCGTGTCCAGCTGACGATGCAGTCACGCCACCCGCGCGGCTCGCCGCGGCACGCAAGAGGCTCGAAACCATGCTGCAAGCGGTCAAGCTGGTAAGCTCAGCCCTTGAGGATTTTTACGCAACACTGAGCGATGAACAAAAGGCACAATTCGAGGCGATCGGCCCAAGCCGCACGTCGGAGTCACGCCGGCAGGTCAGGGGTTAACCCCGAAGATATCCTGGCGCTGACGCTCGCCGCGCAAGCGACGCTTTGTCGAACGGCAATTGATCACGCCGGCGGCATCGGTACAAATGCGCGATTCGGAATTGGTCTGAGAATAAAAACTCCCGCCGGGCACGCGCGCTGGCCGCCCTGGGTCACAATGCCGCGACTACCTTGCAAAAGAAGACAATTTGCCGGCGTACTCTCGCCGTAACGACACCATATGGGTCCGAACGGGGGGACCAAGGGCAGGAAGTCATCCTGTCCGTCGATAGAGGAAATCCCGGTGAACCCTGACGCGACGGAAGCGGCGACGGCCGATGCGCGGTTTCGTGACGTGATCACGACCGAGACGGAACTAAGGAGACTTGTCGGGCCTCCTAACAGATGGTTCACCAGCAAGATCCTGCACCGGCTCGATCGACGCTGTCAGGCCTTTGTCGCGGCGTCACCATTCGTCGTGATTGGCTCAACCAATGAGCTCGGCATGGTCGATCTTTCGCCAAAGGGCGATCGCGCCGGATTTGTACGATCTCTTGACGACTCGACCCTTGCCATTCCAGATCGTCCCGGCAATCGCCGGGTCGATACTTTCCACAACGTGCTGCAGAAACCCGGCGTCGGCCTGGTCTTCTTCGTTCCCGGTCAGCGCGAAACGCTTCGCGTCACCGGACGGGCTCTGATCGTTCGGGATCACAATATCAGGAGCGCCATGATGGATAACGGCCGTATCCCTGAACTCGCGATGATCGTCGCCGTCGAACGGGCATTCTTCCATTGCGGCAAGTGCATCGCGCGCTCAAATCTTTGGAACTACGAGGTTCATCCAGAACAGGCATGGTCCGACGACGCGGCTGCGTCATGAATGCAATACCCTCCGGGAAGCGCGAGCGCGCGGGCCACTTGGAAACCTCTGCCTGACGATCATCGGCAGCCCGTTCGCCGGCCGCAAGGTCACCTGCAAGGTGGGCCACACCGCGTGCCCTGGCTTTAGCTGAAAACTAAACTGTTTCACGATCATGGCGAGCACGAGCGTTGCTTCCTGCAACGCGAACGTCGATCCGATGCATTTGCGCGGCCCGGACCCGAACGGAAGATAGGCAAACCGATCGATCTCCGCCCGCGCGCTGCCGAGAAAGCGCTGCGGATCGAACGCGTTGGGGCTATCCCATAGCAGGTGGTGCCGGTGCAGCACGTAGGGCGAAATGACAATCAGCGATCCTGATCTGACGCGCTCCCCGCTCAGGTCGTCGTCACCCAGCGCAACCCGGCTTATCGCTGCAATCGGCGGATACAGACGGATTGCTTCTTCGATGACGGCACGCGTTTCAACCAGGCGATCGGCGATGCCGGGGGTCGGCCCAGTCAGTTCACGGTCCGCCTCGGCCTGCACCCGCTCGCGCCATTCCCGGGATTGGGAGAGCAAGAACATCGACCAGCTCAATGTATTCGCGGTCGTTTCGTGACCCGCCGCGATGAAGGTCAGAATGTTCGATCGCACCTCGGATTCCGTAATACGGTCTTCGCTCTCGGAATCGAGAGCCTCCAGCAGATGGGTGAGCAGGTCGTGGGGCGCCTGGTCCGGTTGTTCGGCCAGAATCCGGCGGCGAGCGGATATGACTCGATCGACTTCCGACTCGAAAAATTTGAGCGTCGAGCGCACGCGGAGCCGGCTGAGCCGCGGCACAAAGTCGGGTACGCCGAGAAGGTCGAGCGGACTGATTTTCCCGATCGTGTTGAAATAGGTCACCATGGCGGCCCGGATGTCCTCGGCGTCGGATCCAAACCCATCCGAGAAGATCGTGCGTTCAACTACATCCAGCGTGATCCTTGCCATCTCGGCCGCGACATCGATGGTTGCGTAGTCCCCAAGACGGGACCACCGCTTGATCAAGACATCGGCGGCTCCCATCATCGCAGGCGTAAAATCCATCACCGTCTTGCGCGCAAAGATCGGGGCAATAACGCGCCGTTGCAGGCGCCATTGCTCGCCCTCGGCGCTCAGTAGCCCTTCATTCAATCCAGCCGACAACACCCGGCGCTGCAGGCGGTCCTTCCGGTAGTTTGCGGCGTTATCGAGCAGGACATGGCGGATCGCGGTCGGCTCGTGGACCAGCAGCGCGTGCCCGACGGGCAATCCGCCTGCAACGATCGGTTGCTCGAAGTGCTGCGCGGCCCAGCATTCCAGCGGATTGCGCTTTAGGGTACGAATGAGAGCGATCGGCTTCAGCGGGCGCGGCTGCGGCTTCGGCGCAGGCGGACTGAACCCGCATTCCGCGAGCGATCGGTCGCTATGTTCCAAAACTTCGAGCATTGGCGACGACCCCTTCCGCTGGCCGACCGAAAACCCTAATAAAACGCTTGCCATCTCACGATGGTTCCTTTCGCCAGCGGCGAGGGGTGTCATCGGGTGGATTGATTGTTGAAATTGTTCGGTGGCGATCTATGCTTTGCCGATATTCAGGGCGTCGCGATGCGGTGGTTCAGCAAGGGCAAGCGTAAGGAAATCTGGGACGAGGACATCCAATGGCCGATAGGCGACATTGAAGCGGCGCACAGGATCCGCGACATCTGCCGTTCGGCCGCCGACAGTGCCGAAAAAGTAGGCGGCTTTGCCGATCGCCCGGATAGCAGGAAGAACAGCCACGAGACCGAACGGTACGAACGCGCCGCCAAGGTCGCAATGGAAATCGCAATCAAGATTTCCGATGACCTGTTGCGCGACGCGGCCGTGCGCCAGATCGTAAGCTTATGTGTGAAGGCGAACGATTTGAAGACAGCGCGGATACTGTTTCGCGCCATTCAGGCAGTCTCCATCAGGGAAGACGTGCTCAATGAGCATCCGGTGCTTCGCCAGTGAACCCGCTGCGAGCGCCCGGCCTCGGGCTTGGGGGCATCGGCCAGCTACCCGGCAAGCCTGGCGTCTGGTATCGTCAACCAAAGTCCGATGGTCATCCATGGAATGCAGGCTAAAAGAGCTTGATCGCTAGTGGGCGCTGCCGCGCGAATCGTGGTGGCGGAAGGGTGATTTCAAAATAGAAAACCGAAGGGGAAACGTCATGAAACGTCGTGAATTCTTGAAAACGGCAAGCGCCGGATTGGCCGCGTCCACCGCTGTCGCTGCGCCAGCCATTGCACAGTCGATGCCGGAGCTAAAATGGCGCTGCACCACGAGCTGGCCGAAGTCGCTCGATGTTCCCTTCAGCGCGTCGGAGACAATTTCCAAATACGTCGCCGAAGCCACCGACAATAAATTTCAGATCCAGGCGTTCGCCGGCGGCGAGATCGTTCCCGCGCTGCAGGCGCTGGACGCGGTAAGCAACGGCACGGTCGAGATGTGCCACACTGCCAATTATTATTTTATCGGCAAGGACCCGACTTTCGCGCTCTATTGCTCCGTGCCGTTCGGGCTGAATTCGCGGCAGCAGAATGCCTGGTTTCAGGATCACGGCGGGCAGGACATGCTCAATGAATTCGGCAAGAAGTACAAATTGTACGCCATCGCCGGCGGCAATACCGGTACCCAGATGGGCGGCTGGTTCCGCAAGGAGATCAACAGCGTTGACGATCTCAACGGCCTCAAGATGCGGATCGGCGGATGGGCCGGCAAAACCCTTTCCAAGCTCGGCACCATTCCCCAGCAGATCGCGGGCGGCGATATCTATCCGGCACTGGAAAAGGGCACCATCGACGCCACCGAATGGGTCGGCCCCTATGACGACGAGAAGCTCGGCTTCTACAAAGTCGCCAAGTACTATTACTATCCGGGCTGGTGGGAGGGTGGAACCGCGCTGCACTTCCTGATCAACTCGGACAAATGGGATGCCTTGCCGAAGGCCTATAAGTCGCTGCTCACGATCGCCTGCGGCTACGCCAACATGGATGTTCAGGCCAGATATGACGCGCGCAATCCGCAGGCGATCAAGCGCCTCGTGGCCAACGGGGCGCAGCTGCGCCCCTTCAGCCAGGCCATCATGGAGGCCTGCCTGAAAGCATCCAACGAGGTCAATGCCGAGACCTCTGCGTCCAACCCCGACTTCAAGAAGATCCTCGATTCGCAGACGCAGTTTCGAAACGACGAGAATCTCTGGTGGCAGGTCGCAGAATACTCCTACGAGACCTTCATGATCCGCACACGCCCGAAGAGCTGAACAGAGAAATTCGGAGCAAATAGCCGGTCGCGCAAGCCTCGCCGTACAGGGACCGCCTTCGGGCGGTCTTCTGTTTGCTCGGCGTTGCATGCCGAAAAATCCGTTGAATTGTGATCTCGATTACACTGGGAAGCACGACCCGCTCCTATCCTCCGCGCACCGGAAGGAGTTAGGCAATGATGGGCACATTGCGTGCGGGCACAATTGCAACGGTAGCGCTCGGCTGCGCACTGGCTTTGCTTTCGATCCAGTTGATGCGTCCGAAGCCGCTTTCCATTGCGGGTCTTGGCGTGGAATGGCAATGCAGCGAGACGGCAGGAATCCTGACGGTCTGCACCAAGAGTCTTCACACCGGACCGGTTCGATAGTTCGCGCAAAGACCGGATGCGCCTGGGGCGGGCATAGTGTGAAAACTGCAGAAACCTGGCGCTTCCGAAACAGCGCCACGCTTGCCTTCAATGCCTGTCAACCGCCCTGAACGTGCTGTTCGGCTGAATGACCTACGCCTCGGGTAATTGACGGGCCCGGGAAGCACAAGATACCAAACCTGATGCGTCTTCCCCTCTTTTACGGCTGGGTCATTGTCGTCGTGACATTCGTCACCATGGCGATCGGCGTCAACGCCCGCACCGCCTTTTCGCTGTTCTTTCCGCCGATCATCGATGAGTTTGGGTGGGAGCGCGGGGTCACGGCGGGCGCCTTCTCATTCGGCTTTCTGGTTTCCGGGGCTGTCAGCCCGCTGATCGGCCGCTTGATGGATCGCGCCGGCCCGCGCGCCGTGATGGAACTCGGCGTCGCGCTGATGGCGGGAGGGCTGTTGCTGGCGCCGCTGACCACGCAGCCATGGCACCTGTATCTGACGATCGGCGTCA
>WNFP01004511.1_pt1 | contig 11199 bp, 6 predicted proteins | sample 5400201 | NCBI WGS metagenome assembly WNFP01 (sample SAMN13153355, study PRJNA577476) | soil metagenome | isolation source: 115 cm saprolite under Madrone tree | place: USA:California | collected 2016-06-14
GTTCACATCGGCGCGCGCGAATTTCAATTTCGCGCCGGCGAAGAAATTCTCACCGAATACTCCTACAAACACACCATCACCGGATTTATCGAGCTCGCGCGCCAGGCTGGCTTTCATTTCGAGCAAGTGTGGACCGACGATGCACGCTGGTTTGGCGTTTTCTATTTCACCGTTCTGTAGCCGGGATCACTGATCCCGGCCGCGGTCAACGACCACGGCTACAAATAAGTGAGCGCGTTGGTTCAACCCTCTGTCATTCCGAGCGGAGCCGAGGAATGGAGCGAGCGGGACGAGCGACATGAACGGTTGTGCCGCGAGGGAAGCGGCGAGAGAGTCGGGAGACGAACGAGTTCAATCGATTCCGTTGATCAGAAATATGTAGAGAGATGCTTCGACTTCGCTCAGCATGACAAAATAAATGAGCGCGTTGGTTCAACTGGTCGGTGTTTCAAAAACATTCGGTGACGCTGCCGCCGTTCATGCGATCGATCTTTTAGTTGAGCGCGGCAAAACCACAGTCCTGATCGGGCCGAGCGGCTGCGGAAAATCAACTCTGCTGCGTTTGATCATCGGCTTGATCCAACCTGACATCGGCGAAATCATTTTCGACGGCGCGAAGATTAATGCTGACAAGCCTGCCCGCCGTAGCCTCGACGGAGGCGGGATCGACACCGTCCGGCGGCGCGTCGGTTACGTGATCCAGGAAGGCGGACTGTTCCCGCATCTGACCGCGCGCGGAAATATTTTGCTCATGGCACGCCATCTTGGACGCCCTGAAAATGAAATGCTCGCGCGACTTTCCGAACTCTGCGCCTTGACAAGGTTTCCCGAGAATTTGCTCGGCCGATATCCGCTCGAGCTTTCCGGCGGGCAACGCCAGCGCGTGAGTTTGATGCGCGCGCTGATGCTCTCGCCGGAACTACTCCTGCTCGATGAACCGTTGGGTGCGCTCGATCCGCTCGTGCGCGCAGCGTTACAACAAGATTTGAAGGAAATTTTCGCCCGCCTCCGCCAAACGGCGCTTCTGGTCACCCACGATCTGGCCGAAGCCGCTTATCTCGGAGACGAAATCGTGCTCGTGAATGAAGGCCGAATCGTCCAACAAGGTTCGCTCGCCGATCTTCGCGAAAAGCCGGCCAGCTCCTTCGTTTCCGAATTTATCAACGCCCAACGAAGCCTTGCCGTTTTATGAATCGAATTAGGAAAACGGGAAAACAGAAACCCTTCAGACGTCTCCTTCTTTTTTCCTGCGTTCCTGCTTTCCTTATTTTTTTGTCTGGTTCTTTGCCTGCTAAGCCGGTCGTTATCGGCTCGAAAAAATTCACGGAATCGTACGTCCTCGGCGAAATCGCGAAGCGCAGCCTGATCGAGGCTGGAATTTCGGCTGAGCATCGCCAGGGAATGGGCGGCACGATCATTCTCTGGGAGGCGCTGCGCAGCGGCCAGATCGATGCTTACCCGGAATATACCGGAACGATCACGCAGGAGATTTTGAAACGCGGCGATGAATTGACGTTCGAGCAAATCGCGAACGAGCTCGGCAAAGCCGGCATCGGCATGACCGAACCGCTCGGGTTCAACAATACCTACGCGCTCGTGATGTTGCGAAGTCGCGCAGAAAAGCTCGGTCTTCGCACAATCAGCGATTTGAAAAACCATCCGGAACTCAAGTTTGGGCTCACCCACGAATTTTTGGATCGACAAGATGGATGGCGACCGTTGGCGCAGCATTACCAATTGAATCCACAAAACGTAATCGGAATCGATCATGCGCTCGGTTACGGGGCGCTCGGCAAAGGTTCGATCGACGTGAAAGACGCCTACTCAACCGATGCCAAGATTTCGGAGAACGATCTGGTCGTGCTCGAGGACGACCGCCAGTTCTTCCCGCAATACAAAGCTGTCTTCTTATTCAGGTACGCGCTTCCAACACCGGCAATTGAAGCGTTGCGAAAGCTGGAAGGAACGATCGACGAAGCGAAGATGACGCGTCTTAACGCGGGAGCCGAACGCACGAAGAATTACGCGCGCGCAGCCACCTTGTATTTCGACAGCAATACAACATCGACAGCCTGGACGGGCGGTGAATCATTTCCGCACAAACTCGCGCGCTGGACGGCGCGTCATCTCGAGCTGGCCGGATTTTCGCTCCTCCTTTCAGTGCTGGTTGGAATCCCGCTTGGGATTTGGGCGAGCCGCGGCGGTGCAATTGGACACGTCATTCTCGGTTTTGCCGGAATTGTGCAAACCGTTCCGTCGCTCGCGTTGCTGGCGCTGCTCGTGCCGTTGCCTTTTTTTGGAATCAGCGTTCGCACTGCGATCACGGCGCTTTTTCTCTACGGCCTGCTCCCGATTGTTCGAAACACCGCGACCGGTTTGCAGGACATCCCGCGCGCGTTGCGCGAATCGGCGATCGCACTTGGACTAAGTCCGGCAGCGCGGCTTTGGCAGATTCATCTGCCGATGGCTTCGCGCTCCATTCTCGCCGGAATCAAAACGAGCGCTGTGATCAATGTCGGGACCGCCACTCTGGCGGCGCTAATTGGCGCCGGCGGCCTGGGCGAACCGATCCTGAGCGGCCTCAATCTGAACGATCACGCGACGATCCTCCAAGGCGCGATTCCCGCCGCGGTGCTCGCGTTGCTGGTGCAATCGCTGTTCGATTTGCTCGATCGCGTTTTGATTCCAAAAGGGTTACGACTCTAAAGCCGTTCCGAATTGAGAAGGCCAATTTGTCTTTTAGTCCCGCCGCTTTGACAGTGACGCGGCAAAAAACGATTGACGCGTAAATATGAAACTAGACATCCTGTGACCCGGCAAGGCTGTATGGGCGAAGAATCGGCACCTTTCACGTTGGAGCCGCCCTCGAAGCCGGAGATGGCACATGTGCTCTTCACCGACGTCGTCGGCTATTCTCGGCTTCCGTCGGACGAACAACCGGGATTAATTCAACAGCTGCGCCAAGCCGTTCGCAATTCGATCGAATACAATCGCGCTCACGATAACCATTCCTTGATATGTCTTCCGACGGGCGACGGAATGGCGCTCGTTTTCTTCGATTCCGATGTCTGCGCGCCGGTGCGTGCCGCCGTGGAGATATCGCTCGCGTTGCGAGATGGAAAAGGCGTGGCCGTCCGAATGGGACTTCACACCGGTCTAGTTTATCGCGTACCCGACATCAACGGTGCCGAAAATGTGTCGGGGGCGGGAATCAATTTCGCGCAACGCGTAATGGATTGCGGCGACGCCGGTCACATTTTGATGTCGCAAGTCCACGCTAGTTTTCTTTGCGAATTCGATGCAATCCGGCCTCATCTGCACGACCTCGGTGAAACGCAGGTCAAACACGGTGTTCGCATTCGATTAGTGAATTATTTCGATGGGAAGGCAGGTCAACCGAATCGCCCAAAAAAGATTGATGAATCCGAACGAAAGTCGGTTGAAGCCGTCGCGGCCAAGACCCGTCCTTCCTGCACCGGCGCAAAGGTGGCGTTGATTTACAAGCGTAACGTTGAACCAGACGCAGCTCTGCTACATGAACTGGAATCCGAGTTAACTAAATGCGGATGCCAGGTGTTCGTCGATCGACATCTTCAAGTTGGACTAGACTGGGCAAAGGAGATCGAGCGCGCTCTGCGCGACGCGGATGCTGTTATCCCCTTGTTGTCGCCTATGGCCGTAACAAGCGAAATGCTCGCATTCGAAATGGAGGTCGCCAACAACGCGGCGCAACATCAAGGTGGCAGACCGCGGATCCTTCCGGTACGAGTCAATTGGGAAGGACCGCTGCCGAATACTCTCACCACGATTTTAGATCCCATTCAGTACACATTATGGCGCGGGGCTGGGGACACGGCCAACGTTGTGGCGGAACTTGCCACCGCCCTAGCGGCGCAGCCACAGCCGGTTAACCGCGCGGTTTCGCGGGCAGTCGAGCCGCCCGGTGGCGCGGTCCCGCTCGATTCGCAGTACTACATTAAAAGGCCGACCGATGCTGAGTTGCACGCCGCGATCGAGCGCCATGACAGCATTGTGCTGATTGAAGGTGCGAGACAAATGGGCAAGACCTCGTTGCTTTCTCGCGGCTTGCAACGCGCACGCAAAAATGGCGCAAGAGTGGCGTGCACTGACTTCCAGACCCTGAACGTGAGCGACCTCACATCTCTCGAATCTTTTTTTATCACGCTCGGGACTGCCCTAGCTAATCAGCTGGATTTAGAAAAATTTCCGGAAGACGTCTGGCGCGCCAAAAGTGGACCAAATCAAAACTTCGAGAACTATGTGCGACGGGAGGTGCTGCGCAGCCTGCAAAGGCCACTCGTTTGGGCGCTCGATGAAGTCGATCGGCTGTTTACCTGCCCGTTTGGTAGCGAAGTCTTCGGCCTTTTTCGCTCCTGGCATAACGCGCGCGCACTCGATCCGGAAAGTCCGTGGCGCGGGCTCACCCAGATAATTTCTTACGCTACCGAGGCACATCTTTTCATTACGGATCTGAACCAATCTCCTTTCAATGTTGGCACACGAGTCAGACTACGAGATTTTGATACAGTAGAAGTCCGCCAATTGAACGATCGCTACGGCCAACCTCTCCGACCCTCGGATTTCGAGCGATTCATGCGCCTGCTGGGCGGACAGCCGTACCTGGTCCGACGGGCGCTGCACGATATGGTTATGCGCGAGATAAAGCTTGATGAATTGGAACGAACGGCACCTAACGAGGACGGCCCGTTTGCCGACCATCTCAAGCGCTTCCTCATTCTGCTTTCCGGGAACGATGCTGCGTTGAATTTGCTGCGCGACTTGCTGGCGGGCAAGCCGCCAACCGACGGCAAGCTCTTCTTCCGGCTTCGCGCTGCCGGGTTATTGCGTGGCGAAACGCCATCGAATGCAGCATTTCGCTGTGATCTTTACGCACGCTATCTTCGAGGGCATCTCGCGTGACTAACCACGGTTTTTTTGTCGCTGGGGGCGCACTTCAGGCCGACGCCGACTCCTACGTCGCCCGAGTTGCCGATACCGAGCTGCTCGAAGCGTTGCGACATGGCGAGTTCTGCTACGTACTTACGTCTCGCCAAATGGGAAAATCCTCACTGATGGTGAGGACAGCGGTGCAACTGCGTCAGGAAGGTAGCGCTGTCGTCATCATTGATTTGACCGCCATCGGCCAAAATCTCGACGTTGATCAATGGTACTTCAGCATGCTCTGCCATGTCGGCGAAAAATTAAACCTTGAGGCGGAGATGGAAGCTTTCTGGGATACGAATCAACGAAGGGCGCCGCTTCACCGGTTTATGGGAGCGATCAAAGAAGTTTATCTTGAAAACAAACGCAAACCTCTCGTCATCTTCGTTGACGAAATCGACGCTGTTCGCAGTTTTCAAAAATTCAGCGCGGACGAATTCTTCGCCGGCATTCGCGAGTGTTACAATCGCCGGCCGGAAGAACCGAAGCTGGACCGGCTCACCTTTTGCCTGCTTGGAGTGGCAACTCCCAGCGATCTTATTCGCGACGAGAGAATCACCCCTTTCAATATCGGGCACGCGGTTGAACTTGGCGATTTCACTTCATCCGATGCGGTCGTTCTCGCCGACGGACTGAGTCCCCATCATGAGACCGCGCGCGCGCTTTTGGCGCGAGTGTTGTGGTGGACAAGCGGCCAACCATATCTAACCCAAAAACTTTGTGCCGAAGTCGCGCAGGCAAAAGTCCATTTGACTCGAGACGTCGATGCTGCTTGCGAGCGCATTTTCCTTTCACCTGAGGCCCGCGAACGCGATGACAATCTCCATTTCGTTCGCGACCGATTATTACGCAGCGAGCAGGATCGTGCGGCACTGCTCGATACGTATGCGAAAGTCCGCCGCGGCGAACGGGTAGCAGATGATCATCTTAACCCGGTGCTAAACGAGCTTCGGCTGTCCGGAATCGTTCGCGTCGTAGGCGGTCATCTTGAGACTCGCAATCGCATCTACTCAAAAGTTTTCGATCTTGATTGGGTAAAGAAGAATTTGCCCGACGCTGAAAGCCGGAGGCAAAAGGCCGCGTTTTATCGGGGAGTTCGCAGGGTCGCGGGGGTTGCCATTGTTGTTTTAGCAGTCATGGGCGCCCTCGTCCTTTATGCCTGGCGCAGCGCAAGAGCCGAAAAAGCTGCGAGCCAGCGGGCGAGAATCGCAGCCGAAAGCAAACATAAGGCCGACGAAGATTTGCTCCGCGAAGCCGGACGCACGAAAGCGGCGCTCGACCGCTTGGTGGAAACGCAGACGAAGATTGAAGCTTTGCTCGAGGCGCTCACACCTTTAGTAACTGAGAAATCTGGAAAACTAATTCTTGATCGCGCGGAAGACGTCGTCCGCAGCGTGACCAGCAGCAGCGCGGATGATCAACGCGTAGTTCTTGGACTGGTAGGTCTGCGAAGAGTTTGTGGAAGCCTTTATTTGCGTCTCGGTAATGATGAAGCCGCTCTGAAGCAGGCTGAGGAAGCGCGACGTCTTCTCACGGAGCAAATGAAGCTCGGCAACGCGAGTTCGGCTCTCGCCAAACAAATGCACGACTGCATTTGGTTGGTCGGTGATTGCATCCTGGGAGGACCTTCACCGGACACCGTGGAAAATAAGACCGAGGCGGACTATTCGCGCTCTATGGCTACCTATCGAGAAGCTATCAAGCTCGCAGAAAAAGAAATGACTCAAAATCCACAAGACGCGAGCTGGCGAGCGCTCTACTTCGCTGATCTCACTAAACTTGGCGATACCGCACAGCTTTTTGGCGGCTCCAAGATCAAAGAGGCCGAGGACGATTACAATTACGCCTTAAAAATGGTGAGTGACGTGCGCCAAAAAAATGCTGCTGCCAGCGCGGATCTCGACCGGATCGAAGCCTCGATTCACGACTCATTGGGCACTCTTTTCCTCGCGCGGGATCGAAGAGCCGAAGCGCGCACCCATTTTGATCACAGCTTGAAATTGCGCCAGGCCGGACCGAGCGATGAACTTGCCGAACAACCCGAACGCCAAAGCGATCTGGCGACAAGTTACAACAAACTCGGCAACTTCTTCAGCAACCAAGGTCAATGGAAGGAAGCATTGGATTACTACGAACGCGGCCTGGCCATTCGCCGAAAACTTTGCGAGCAGGACAAACGCCGTGATTGGCACCGCAATCTCGGCTACAGCCTTTACAATGTCTCACGGGCGCAATGGCAACTTGGCGTAAAGGCCAAAAATTCTGCCATGATCAGACGCGCTGTGGACTTGTCGGCCGAGCGTCTCAAAATCGCAGAGAGTTTGCGCGGTGAAGATCCTTCCGATTACTACTTGAAAGAGGATTACGCCAACGCGCTTTATGGGCATGCGGATCTTCTTCTCAATACGACCGATCCGGCCGTAAAAGATTGGCCTCGCGCGCTTGAATTGGTTCAGGAAGCGGTCAAAGACACCGACCGTCGTGACCCGCAGCCGTTAGCGCTCCTGGCACAAGCGCTCCGTTTTATGAAACGGCCGGCTGAGGCACGACAAGCGGCCGAGGAAGCTCAAAGCTTGTTGCCACCTCCGGAAAAGCGGACTAGTGACGAAAAGCAGATCGCGATCGATCTAAATTGGGAATTGCGAAAGGACCGAAGCGCCGAGGCGGCCGCTTCGAATTCGCCACGCCATCCAACCGCGAACACGACTCACTAGCATTAATCGACTCGACGGTTGTTGGCGGAGCCGCAGCGAGGACAATACGTCTTCGGTAAAGTCGCGTTAACTGGCGGATGCGATATAAAGTGAAAGTATGGCGATTGCGTCGATTAATCCGGCGACTGGCGAAAAGCTGAAGGAATTCAAGCCACACAACGACGCCGACATCGAGAAAGCGTTGCGGCAAGCAGCAACCGCGTTTGAAAAATATCGCGGCGAACCGTTTGCAAAGCGCGCGCAGTTGATGGTCGAGGTTGCGGCATTACTCGAGCGCGAGAAACAGGAGCTGGCGCAAACGATGACGCTCGAGATGGGAAAATTGCTTCGAGACAGCGTCGCCGAGATCGAGAAATGCGTGCGCGGCTGTCGTTATTACGCTGAGAACGCCGAACGATTTTTGGAAGACGAAGTCGCACAAACGGACGCGCGTCGCAGCTACGTTCATTATGAACCGATGGGACCGATCCTGGCGATCATGCCTTGGAATTTTCCGTTCTGGCAGGTGTTTCGATTTGCCGCGCCCGCTTTGATGGCCGGGAACGTTGGCCTTCTCAAACACGCGGCCAACGTTCCGCAATGCGCCCTGGCGATTGAGCAATTGTTCTGTCGCGCCGGATTCGACGAAGGAGTTTTTCAAACGCTCCTCATTGAGTCCGATCAAGTCGAACGATTGATTGTCGATCCTCGGATCAAAGCCGTGACACTGACCGGCAGTGAAAAAGCCGGCAGCGCGGTCGGCAGCACGGCGGCCCGTGAAATTAAGAAGAGCGTGCTCGAGCTCGGCGGCAGCGACCCGTTCATCGTCATGCCAAGCGCCGATTTTGGATTGGCGGTGAGCACGGCCGTGAAAGCGCGCATGATTAACACCGGTCAGTCGTGCATCGCGGCGAAACGATTTTTTATCGCTGACAACATTTACGACGATTTTCTCAAAAAATTCGTCGAGCACATACGAACGCTGAAAGTCGGCGACCCATTCGACGAAACGACCGATATCGGCCCGCTTGCAACCGACCAGATTTTGAACGGCGTGCACGAGCAGGTCCAAAAATCGATCGCCGCCGGCGCGAAATTATTGACCGGCGGCAACCGAATCGCCGGACCGGGATTTTTCTACGAACCAACGGTGCTTGTCGATGTCCCGAAAGATTCGCCCGCTTACCGCGAGGAAGTTTTCGGTCCGGTTGCGGCTGTTTTTCGGGTGCGCGATTCCGCGGAGGCGATTGAGATGGCAAATGACAGCGAGTTCGGGCTGGCCGCGAGCGCGTGGACCAACGATCCAGTCGAGCAGGAACTTTTCGCATCCGAATTGGAATCAGGAATGGTTTTCATCAACGCGATGTCGGCCTCGGACCCGCGCCTTCCATTCGGCGGCGTGAAACGCTCCGGTTTTGGTCGCGAGCTCGGCGCCGCCGGCATCCGCGAGTTCATGAACGCGAAAACGATCTGGATTTCCTAGCGCTGGCGAGCAGAAAGAAATGTTGAATGTTAGATACGGCCGCATTTTTCCACAAACGTGGACTTCACAGCGGCCGGCGATCGGTTAGGCGCTTCGTTCATTTGGAATGGGGGCGTCTAAATCGAAAGACATATACCTGCGAGCCTCCTTGCGAATCCATTTGGCACTCGAAGAAAGGAAAGGCGCGACGGTGGCTGAGAAACCGGGAGCCCGCATCTCGTAGAGTGCGGAGATGATGTGGCCGTCAATGTCGGAATCAGGCAGGAGAGATGCGAGGTCGGTCGCCCACGCGACACAGGGCCGGTAGGCAAACAAAAGAACGAAACTCTGGCGGCCTCGCATGACATGCCGGTTCTGGACGATGGCGAGGAACTCGGCATAAAGCGAGTGGTCACCGCGGAGCTTTGGCTCGGAGTTGAGGGCCTGCCGAATCTGCTCACCAATCGACCAAAGTGAATGTTCAAAGCGGTGCCACTGCGGAACGTCCGGAAATCCGTCCATCGGAGAAAGCGGAGCCGAAGGATCGTCAGGCACGAGCGACTTGGCTTGTGCGATAAGACCCTCAACGTTGCTTCGTGAAGTCGGCTTCATGGGGCGCGCGCAGAAGCGTCTAACGGGATTATACGGAATTTTTCGGTCTAATTCCATTATAGAACCCAAATCTTTGGTTCACGGACCGCTACGGATTGGTTGATTCATGCGATAGGCGGCGATGTTTCTTTCGAGGTCGGCGGCCAAGCCGTCGTTGCCGGTCGCTTTCGCGATTGCGATTGCTTGTTGCGCCGTTTCAATCGCCTCGCTGAATCGGCCGGTCTCCGCATAAGCAACCGCAAGCGTTCGGAGGACAGTTGGGTTACCGCGTCCTGGTCCCTGCGCAACGCTACTTGCGAGCTCGACCGCCCTTTCGCCATTACGCCGGGAAGGATCGGGCGATGTAGCCAGGACCCACGCGAGATTGCATCGAGCATTTAGGTTATTCGGATTGCTGGCGAGACTCCGCTCAAAATGAATGGCAGCGTCGCCTTCGTCGCCTAACTGCAGGAGGGCGAGTCCAAGATTGTTCTGTGCGTCGGTGTCGTTCGGTTGGATCCTGACCGCTTCCTGACAGTGTGAGATCGCATCGTTAATGCGTCCCTCTCTCAATAGAAGGTCTGCCAAATAGGCGTGTGCGACATGATTGTTTGAAGTGTTTGCGATAGTCTGTTGCCACAACCGCTCAGAATCTTTCCAGTAACTCGCCTGAACACGCGAAGCGCCGGTCAAACTGGCAATGATCACGATCGCGGCGGTTATTAACGCCGTTGGACCGTAGCGCCAACGCGACAAAAATTCCGAAATCCACCAAGTCACGCCCAGATAAAGACCAATCTGAGGAAGGTAAGTGTATCTATCAGCATGGCCTTGCAGTCCTACCTGAACGATCCCGATTACCGGAATTAACATGCACACATACCAAAGCCAACCGACCACGAGGTAGGGTCGTTTCTTTCGGAGCAAAAATGTAAGAATCGTAATCGCGGCCAAAACTGCCCCGGCGAGTAGAACCCGCCATAGAGCCGATCCGTTCTCGGAATGCGGGTAGAAGACCGCAAGCTTTGTCGGCCAGAACATTTGTCGAATGTAAATCAGATAGCTAAGCACCGCCTGACTTGCGCGCGAGGAAAGCGGCAGTTGGTCAAAGGAACCAATCGCTCGTTTCTGCGCGATCAACGTTGCAACGGCAGACGCGGTGCTCAAGACAAAGAGCGGAAGCTTTTCCACGAACAGCTTCAACCAGACTTCCGCCTCAGACCTCTGACCTCTGACCTCTGACCTCTGGCTTCGGTTCAGCGGCCAGTAATCCAGAAGCAAGAGGACAATTGGCAGAGAAACCAACATCGGCTTCGACATCAGCCCGCAAGCAAACAAGATCGACATCGTCATGTAGCGCCAGATCGACGGTTTGCGCGCGTAATACAGATACGCAGCGAGCGTCAGCATAAGGAAGAATCCACTTAGAACATCTTTACGTTCGGCAATCCAGACGACCGACTCCACCCGCAATGGATGGATGGCAAAGAC
>WNFP01004516.1_pt1 | contig 11197 bp, 10 predicted proteins | sample 5400201 | NCBI WGS metagenome assembly WNFP01 (sample SAMN13153355, study PRJNA577476) | soil metagenome | isolation source: 115 cm saprolite under Madrone tree | place: USA:California | collected 2016-06-14
CAAGGGAACGTTCTTTGGCAGGTCCTTCGCGAGACGCTGGGGCTCGTACTGATGGGAATCATCGTTGGTGTGCCTTTTGCACTGGGTGGGACTCATCTGGTGCGTAGCATGCTATTTGGGCTAGGCTTCGCGGACCCTGCGGCAATTCTGTTTGCGGCAACTCTGCTGACTATTGTTGCTGCACTTGCTGGTTTTCTCCCGGCGTGGCGCGCTTCTCAGGTGGATCCGATGGTCGCGCTACGATATGAGTGATACTTCGCAATTCGGCGCTTAAACCACTCGTTCAGTCGGCAACACGTAGAGGTAACTTCCTTGGCGGGCTGTTTACTAAGGCTTCTAATTTGTGACTGGATCACCGCGAACTCGGAATTAATCCACTTGGACATACAACGCGTGAGTCGCAAACCGGCCTATAACCAAGCTTTTCCTTGACAGTTCTATAACCTATTGTATACTTAACCCTATAGGGAACTCCAAGAGGAGTGCGGAAGCTCGGTGCCGCTTTTCTTTTTTTTGCGCTACTTTTTTTCGCGTTGGCTCCACTTGCTCAACCAAAAACGCTCATTTCATAAGTCTTTTCTTTTGATATTCATGCATCATTGATGGGGGGTGTAGGGGGGTGCCGACTCTCCGGACCACTACCCTTTATTTCCTACCCCCTATCCCCTTTCTTTTCATATTCTTGCGCACTCTCGACAAAAAACAGCGGTGGGGTACCCGGCAGCCTCAACCTTGACGCCTGCTCCAATAACGCGGAGCGGGGCCCAAGTCGCGGGCCACCAGTCACCAGTCACTTTGCTGATTATCCTGCAATGAGCAGGTTCTGCGCGAAGGGCCATTCGCGATCAATCCACTGTCCATCGCAGTGGAATCCCGTGCGCTCTGCCATCTCCGGAATTTCTTCGGCTTGGTACTTGTGCGAGCTTTCCGTCCAAATGGTTTCGTCTTCGTCCAGCATAAAACGCAGACTGGCGGCCGGAACGTGCACCGTTTGCCGGCACGTGGAACGCAGATGCATCTCGATGCGCCGTTCCGCAGAATTCCACCGTGCTTCGTGCCGGAAACAGCTCAAATCAAAATCCGCGCCCAGTTCCCGGTTGATGCGCGCCAGCAAATTTAGATTGAACGCCGCCGTCACGCCCGCTGGATCGTCATAAGCCAGGATTTGTAGCTCAACATCTTTTTCCAGGTCCGTGCCGAGCAACAACGCATCCCCCGGTTGCAGAATCTCCCGCATTTCGCTCAAAAACTCTTCCCCTGCATCGCGATCGAAATTTCCGATTGTGCTCCCCAGAAACAACACGAGCAGATGGTCCTGCCCGCCGCGCCCTTTGGCGACCGTGCGCAATCCCTCCAAATACGGTTGTTCATGGCCGACGACGCTCACCAGATCGATCTGTCCGAGTTCTTTCGCGCACGCTGCCAGCGCCGAAGGCGAAATCTCAATAGGGTAGTAATACGTCTTTTGCCGCCGCGAGAGCGCCTCCAGGATCCACCTCGTCTTTTTCCCCGAGCCGCTGCCAAGCTCTGCCACCTGAATCGGCGAGGGCAGCCTGCCCACAATATCTCCCGCATACTTTTCCAGCAGTCGCGCGTCGGCGCGCGTGAGTCCATACTCCGGCAAGACGCAAATGGCTTCGAACAGGGCCGAGCCTACTTCGTCGTACAAATACTTTGAAGGAAGTTCTCTCTGTCCTGCTTTGGTGAGGCTCGCGCGCACGTCCGCCGAGAATTCAGACACGTGCCGTACGGGAAGGGAAGAGGTCAGCATGGAGTCTCCCGGGCTTGGGCTTGATTGTCGGTGGCCCAAACCTTCGCCACTTGTTTACTGGTGTCCACAATCGCCGTATCTGAGCGCATAGTGGGGGGACAGCTTCTCGATACCCCCACAAGAGCAATTTTTCTTCTCATACTGAAGACTGAGAACTAACGACTGAAAACTCTCAGTCCTCGACGCAACGGAACGTTGCGTAGACGTACGGATAGTGAGGCTGGAACCAATTTCGGAACGACCGCCGCAGCATGCACGCCGCGGTGCGCGGCGAGCCACCCTTCATAACGTAGTGCTTGCCGTCGAAAAAATTTGCGGAATAGCCCGGATAGAACGGCATCGGCGTAAACCCTGGAAAGGGCGCGAACTCCGTCCGCGTCCACTCCCACCCGTTCCCGACAAGATCGTGCACGCCGAAAGCGCTCGCGCCCGCAGGATGCGCTCCCACCGGCGAGGGGTCCCACGATTTGAAATCGAAGTTTCCCCTGGACGCGCTCGGCGCTTCCTCGCCCCAGGGATAGCTCCGCTCCGGCGTACCGTCGAGCGTTCCATACGCGGCGCGATGAAACTGCGCTTCGGTCGGCAGTTTGCGTCCCAGCCACTTCGCATACGCGTTGGCCTCGGCGTGGCTCACGTATACCGGCCACTCCTGCGGCAAACGAATTTCGCCAAACATCGTGTGATAAATCCACAGGTTGCCCTCGCGCCCCCAGAACATAGGATGCTCGACGCCTTCCTTCGCCTTCCAGTCCCAGGCTTCCTCGCTCCACAGGGAGCGGTTCTCGTAACCACCCGCCTGCATAAACCGTAGAAATTCGTGATTCGTTACGTTGTGGTTGTCGATGGCGAACTCTTTCACCTCGACTTCATGCGCCCCAAATTCGTTGTCCCAGCCGAATTCTTCTCCCTTGAGTGGCTCCAGTCCCAGCGTAGCCCGCCCGGCGGGGATCTCCACCAGATGCGGCTTCACCCTCAGCGCCTTCCACGCCGCTCGCTCGGGACCGCCAACCTTCCTGGCGCTCGGCAGCCGGTGCAGCAGGTACGCCAGCGTCTCCGCATGCATCAACCGGTGTTCGATGGCTACTTCCAGCATCGGGATCAGCTGCGGATGCCCTTCCGCGGGCCGCTCCAGGGCGTACTCGATCGCGTGGTCCAATTCCTCGCGTATCCGCCGGTTATAGCGCTCGACTTCCGCGCGTTCCGGCCAATCCGCCGCAGCGTCCGACGGCAACCCGCCATCCACCGGGTCTATGCCAAAAGCAAACAGTTGATCGAACGTCCGTTGAATCGGCCGCAATCCAAACGCCCGTTGCGCCAGCAAATTCCAATCGAACGCCTCAACATGCCCAACGTAGAAAATAATGCGGTGTCGCTCGGGGATGGGCCTGTCGTAGATGGCTTCTTCCCGAACCACGCGGAATATCTCATCGGTTCGCGCGCGGGCATTAACTAGTCTGGTGTGAAGGTCGTGCCGGATGCGGACAGCGGTGGCGGGAGCTCCCATGGCGTTCTTCCCCTTCTGTTGGATGCGGCTTACACGCGAAGGATGCGCCAAAATTCGGCGTCGGGAGGCTAGGTGCATTAATATGTTCCCTCTGGAATCTGTTGCTGTCAATCGAAATGAATACGAAACCACCGCTCTCTCCAATAAAAACCATCGAGTTTCGCGATGTGTTGTTTCACATAAACGTTATTCCTTCCCGTGTAATCGTTTCCGGCATCTCCTTAGAAATCCTTCATGGCGAAACCCTCGTTCTCCTCGGTCGCAGCGGCAGCGGCAAGACCACCCTTCTTCGCCTAATGAACGGAATGTTACTTCCCTCAGAGGGGAAAGTCCTCGTCCAGGGCCGCTCGACCGCCGCCTGGGACCCCATCCGACTCCGCCGCGGCATGGGTTACGTCATTCAGGATGCCGGCCTCTTCCCCCATTTCACCGTCGCAGAAAATGTTGCCCTCATTCCTACTTTGGAAAACTGGGACGCCCCCCGCACCGCCTCCCGTATTCAGGAAATGCTCCGGCTTGTCGGTCTCGATCCTAGCGAATTCGCCCATCGCCGCCCCCGCGAACTCTCCGGCGGCCAGCGTCAACGCGTCGGCGTTGCCCGCGCCCTTGCGGCCGATCCTCCCATTCTGCTCATGGACGAGCCCTTCGGCGCGCTCGATCCCGTCACCCGCGCCGAACTCCAGCGCGAATTCAGCGCCCTCGCCCGTCGTCTCGGCAAGACGATCGTCTTCGTCACTCACGATCTCCGCGAAGCCCTGCTTCTCGCTTCCCGCATCGTCCTGCTCGAAGCCGGCCGCATCGTTGCCAGCGCCACTCCACAGGAGTTCCTTCGCCTCGACCACCCCGAAGTCCGCGCCTTTACTTCCTCTCTTGCCATAACCCCAGGAGCCTCCGCATGAGCCCTCAAATGACCGCCTGGTCATTCTTCGCCGATCACCGCGCCGAAATCCTCGGCGCCACTCTCGATCACCTCGTGCTCGTCGTCATCGCCATGATCATTGCCATTCTCATTGGCGTCCCGCTCGGCATGTTCATTGTGCAGCGCCCCGCTTTGCGCGCTATCGCGCTCGGCATCGCCAGCGTCTTCCAAACCATCCCCAGCCTCGCCCTCTTCGGCTTCCTCATTCCCATACCGTTCATCGGCGGCATCGGCAAGCGCACCGCTATCGTCGCCCTGGTCCTCTACGCCCTTCTGCCTATCCTGCGGAACACTTACGTTGGACTCACCGGCATGGATCCCGCGGTTCTCGAAGCCGCTGAAGCCATGGGCATGACGCGCGCGCAAATTCTCTTCCGCGTCCGATTCCCGCTTGCCCTGGCCGTCATTCTCGCTGGCATTCGCACCGCTACCATCATCACCATCGGCGTCGCCACCATCGCCGCCGCCATCGGTGCTGGTGGCCTCGGTACCTTCATCTTCCGTGGCGTCGCCCTCGTCAGCGATGCCCTCATCCTTGCCGGCGCCATCCCCGCCGCCCTCCTCGCCCTTCTCGCCGACTTCCTCCTCGGCCTCCTCGAGCGCAGACTGAAGGTCTCCTGACATGTGCCGCGCTCGCCTCCGTTTCCTTTACTTCCTTTGTCTCCTTAACCTCATCTATTTCCTGTCCGCCTGTCACAAACCTCCTCAATCTAAAATCATCATCGGCTCCAAATTCTTCACCGAACAAGTTATCCTCGCCGAGCTCCTCGCCCAGCACATCGAAGCTCGCACCGGCATCCCGGTCATTCGCAAGACCAACCTCGGCGGTACCCTCTTGGTGCACAAAGCTCTCCAGGCCGGCGAGCTCGATCTCTACGTCGAATACACCGGCACCGCCCTAACTGCCGTCTTGAATGAATCACTGCAGGCCGATTCGGCCGCCGTCTACAACCGTGTCAAGCAGCTCTACTCCGATCGCTTCCATCTCGAAGTCACCGAGCCACTGGGCTTCGAAAATACCTTCGCCATGGTCATCCGCGGCGACGATGCCAAGAATCTCCATCTGCAAAAAATCTCCGAAATCGCCCCCATCGCTCCCAAATGGCGCGCCGGCGTCGGCTACGAATTTCTTGAGCGCCCCGACGGCTTCCGCGGCTGGAGCGAGCGCTACAATCTTCATTTCGCCGAGTCTCCCAAAGTCATGGATCTCGGCCTCATCTACCGCGCCCTCGTTGACCATCAAGTCGACATCGTCGCCGGCAACTCTACCGACGGCCTCATCGACTCCCTCGGCCTCGTCGCCCTCGCTGATGACCGCCACTACTTCCCGCCCTACGACGCCGTCCCCATCGTCCGCCAAGCCACCCTCACCCGATTCCCCCAGCTCCGTCCTGCCCTCGCCGATCTGGCCGGCAAACTCTCCGCCGCCGACATCCGCCGCCTCAACTATGCCGTCGACGCCCAGCACCAGGACGCCGCCGCCGTGGTCCGCTCCTTCCGCCAATCGAAAGGCCTTTAACCCAGGCTCACCCTGCGTTGTCCGATCCTACTTTTCACCTCTTGCCGCTGAAGGGAGCTTCCCCTCTTCCATTTCGTAAGTATTCCCTCCGCGCAAATCCAAAGCATCCCGGCCCTTTCCATTTCAGTTTGTTGGCCTTTTATATCTCGCGCACCCCTTTTCAGCCGGGACCTCGTCCGAACTAATTCGACAATCAGCAACTTATTGACAGATATTGCGCCTCACTGATATACCTCACGCAGACTAATCCTTCAGCCGACGGGACGGCAACACCCCTCGCTCTCCCAGTCCGGCGTGTTCTTGGTGCCTGGAAAGGAGCAAAAAAATGAAAAAACTATGCATGAGTGCCGCGCTTGCAGCCATAGCTGTCCTTGTATTCGGCAATTTCTCAACCACAGCAAAGACCGATGACGACGCGATCATCTCCGCCCACATGGTTGGGTTGGGCGAAGTCCCGCCCAACTCCAGCAAGGGCGTGGCGGACTTTCGAGGAACCATCAGTTCGGACGGCACCGCCATTACCTACACGCTGAAATGGAGTGGCCTCACGACCCTGCCCCTGTTCAGCCACATCCACTTCGGTCCCACCAAGGTAAACGGTGGCGTGATGGTGTTCCTGTGCGGCGGGGGTGGAAAGCCGGCCTGTACCCAGGCCACTTCAGGTATGGCCACCGGCACCATCATGGCTGCGGACATCGTCGGGCCGGCGGCGCAAGGAATTCCCGCCGCTCCGAACGGCAATTTCGCCGATGTGGTCCGCGCCATCCGCACGCACAACGCCTACGCGAATTTGCACACAACAATGTTCTCCGGCGGCGAAGTGCGAGGAGAAGTGGGCGTCCACGGCGAAGACGACGAATAAGAGCGGCAAAAGGCGCAGGGCCTCTCAAATCAGCCCGCTCTCCTGGCTGCTCTCTTTTTCAACACACCCGCGTACCGCATTCGCGCGTCATGTTGGCTCATTTTCGCTGCACCTTATTTTCAGCGAGGGGTCTCATCCGCGATTCTTCAGGGTGGGACCTCTTCCTGCTCCAGCCTTAGCCCCCGATCTCACCAAAGCTCTCCGCCGCCGACATCCGCCGCCTCAACTACGCCGTCGACGCGCAGCACCAGGACGTAGCCGTCGTTGTACGAGAATTCCGTTCTTCAAGAGGCTTCTAGCCTCTTTTCGCTCTTTCAGCTGCCTCGGCCGCAGGTTCAAGTGCAATCTCTCCGCCGTGAAGTTAGAATCCGACTGCGGAAATAATCAGCGCGGTTCGCCAGTCTATACAGAAGTGCGCAGGACCCGGCCTGCGGCCAAAGAGCGATGAGCATGAAACGCTGGAAAAAAATTCTCCTTGTACTTGTCGCGCTCGGGGTTCTTGCGGCCCTCTATGGCGCCGTCTTGATTCGCCGCGGCTTCAGCACCATGGACGAGCCGTCTGCTTTGGAAAAGCTCCTTGCTCGTAGCATCCGGAATCTGGCCATCCCAGCCGCCGCGCGCCATGAGAACAATCCCTTGAAAGCCTCTCCGGAGATCCTCAATGAGGCCCGCAACAGGTTCGTCGACCGCTGCGCGACCTGCCACGGAAACGACGGCAGCGGCCAGACCCAGGTTGGCCGCAATCTCTACCCCCAGCCGCCAGATTTGCGCTTGCCTCAAACGCAGAATCTTACCGACGGCCAGATCCGCTACATCATCAAGAATGGCGTCCGTCTTACGGGCATGCCTGCCTGGAGCCACCCGCACGAAGAACAGGACAACGATAGCTGGAGACTCGTTCTGTTCATCCGCGACTTGCGCCAACTTTCGGCTGGCGAGAAATTGTCGCAGCAAGCAACGTCCGCGTCCGCGCACTACACAGGCTCGCTGGCCTGCGAAAAATGCCACCAGCAAATCTACCAGCGCTGGAAGAAGACACCCATGGCCAACGTCGTCCGCGATCCCCGCGAGCATCCCGAGGCCATCATTCCCGATCTCGCCACAAATCCCCTCGCCAAGTTCACGAAGGGCCAGGTAGCACTCGTCTACGGCAGTCTCTGGAGCAGCGTTACTTCACAAAAATCGGCGATGACTATTTTCCGGAGCCGGCGCAGTGGGATGTCACCCACCACGTTTGGCGTCCCTACTTTGTAGCCAAAGGAACGGATTGGTGGGAACCGTTCTATCCTCCAGACAATATGCAACGTCCCACCGGCCCCACCTGCGATGGCTGCCACTCCGTCGACTACGATATTCATACCAAGAAGGTCCTGGAGTGGAACGTCGGCTGCGAGCGCTGCCACGGACCCGGCAGCGACCATGTTGAACATCCCTCGCGCGGCAACATTCTCAATCCCGCGCGCATGGACTATGTGGAAGCCAATGACGCTTGCATCCAGTGCCATTCACAAGGACGCCCTTTGACCAATCCCATCGAAGGGAAGTATTACGACTGGCCGGTCGGCTATCGCGTCGGACTCAAACTCCGCGATTTTTGGCAGCTCGAAGATCACACCCTCGGTGAAATGACCTTCACGCATTTCCCCGATGGCACCGCTCATAAGAATCGCATGCAGGGCAATGACTTCGTGCAAAGCCTGATGTACCGCCGAGGGATCACCTGCTTCACTTGCCATGACGTTCATGGCACCGATAACTACGCTGAGCTAAGAAAGCCGGCTGACAAACTCTGTCTCGATTGCCACGGCCCCATGTCTCTCAACGGCCCCCGCACCGCAACGCTCGAGGAGCACACCCATCACAAGGCAGGCACTCCAGGAAGCCAGTGCATCTCCTGCCACATGCCGAAGATCGAGACCACCATTGCTGACGTCAAAGTTCGCGCTCACACATTCGCCTTCATCTCCCCGGCCATAACCGACAAGTACAAAATCCCAAATCCCTGCACGTCCTGTCACACGGATAAATCCACCGCCTGGGCCACCGAAGCCTTGCGCCACTGGCCCGAGCGCTCTCCCTGGCGACTCGACTAACAACTTTCCGCCGCAACATCCGCCGACTCAACTACGCCGTTGACGACAGCGCCAGGACGCCGCCGCCGTTGTTCGACGGTTCCGTTCTTCCAAAGCTTCGTAAGCCGCCTATTCGCTCTAGTTGACGTTCCAGGCAATCCTGAGCAACATCCTTGCGAAACATTCCACGGGCGCAGCGCCCCATGGAAGGAGGCAACACGATGGAATTTCCTCGATTCGATCTCACCGGCCAAGTGTCCCTAGTGACCGGCGCAGCCCGCGGATTGGGGCGCGCGATTTCTCTCGCGCTGGCTCACGCAGGTTCCGATGTCGCGCTGGGCTTGCGCGATGTCAGTACCGCCACCGACCTCGTTCGCGAGATTCAAAGCATGGGCCGCAAGGCCTGGCCTCTGCAAATGGATGTAACCCGCCTCGACCAAATCTCTCGCGCCATTCAGGACACCGTTGACCGCTTCGGCCGCCTCGATATCCTCGTCAATAACGCCGGGATCGCGCCCGAAAATCCCGCGGAAAATTATCGCGAGGAAGATTTTGATCTCACCCTGGCGGTGAATCTCAAGGGCACCTTCTTTGCCAGCCAGGCGGCAGGGCGCTTCATGATTCAGCAGAAAAGCGGCCGCATCGTCAATCTTGGTTCGCAGGCGGGCTTCGCGGCCCTGCCCGGAGAGTCCGTCTACTGCATGACTAAAGCGGCCATCTCGCACCTGACCAAGTGCCTAGCCATCGAGTGGGGTAAGCACAACATCACCGTGAACGCCGTAGCGCCCACGTTTATCTCTACACCGGGCACGGACGCCGCGCTCGCCGACCCGGCCTTCCGCGCCGAGGTCCTCGAGCGAATTGCCGGCTTGCACCGTATTGGCGTCCCCATGGACGTTGCCGGCGCCGTGGTCTTCCTGGCTTCACCCGCCGCCTCGCTCATCACCGGCCACACACTGCTCATCGACGGCGGCTGGACCGCCCGCTAACCGCGATACGCCGCCGCTGTTCAACCCTCAAATCCGGTGGAGGGAGCGGGGGTATCCCGTTCGACTTGGCAGCCGATCAGCACAACCAGTCCGAACCACATTGCGAGGAAAAACCTGATGGTCAGAGACAACCGGCGTAACTCTTTACCACGACGCTTAAGTCACTCTGGCCCCTGGGGTTGTTCTTTTTTTGAAGTTACTGGGGCCAGAGTGACCGTAAGCTTGGCGAACCATACGGCAAACACTCTCCCATCCGCTAAGAATTCGTACTTTGCTCGGGATTCCGACCAGCGCTCGGTCGAACGAGTTGCGGTCATCACGAGGAGGCCGGATGCCGCACGCAGAGGTACAGTTGCGCATACTCGGACTGAGGGGCTTTTGCTCTTCAGGCGAGAAATGCCATAGCCTTCAGAGAAACAAGTCAGAGAAAATAGTCGTAACTTCTAGCGTTTGGTCTCGAGCAGCGCGCAATTGGCGACGCATCTCGCCGCCTGCATCTCGATTTCGGCTTTTTTGTGGGGGACGCTCGCCGTGGACTCCGGCACAACGATCAGCGACTGCGGACCATCGGCCAAATTGAATTTGCACTCGAACTGCAAAGACTGCACGCCGCGCTGCTGGCAAGAGTTTTTCTCCAGCGCGGACTCGAACATTTCCGGCTTGGCATGCAGTTGGTTGGCGATTTCCGAGGGCACCATCGCCACCACCATCGGCACCGGCGATTTGATTTTGATGCTCACTTGCTCGCCGTCATGGTCCGGCGTAAATCCGCCATACACTTTCAGGAACGACGTCAGCTGATACTTCTCTTTAATCTGCTGAGTCCATTGATACTGCGGCTGGACGCAGTTTTCCACGCACTCCCAGCGGAAGTATTGGATGTGCACATCGTTCGGAGCCTTGAAACGACGCGTGGCGGCGGAACCCTGGCCCGTAAATATCGCCGCGATTCCCTCGCTAGCCGCGCGCTCGGCCTTGTTATTCGAGTTCAGTACCGCCCCGAGTCCAGCAAACACGGCTGTATCCGGGCTATTTCGTTCATCGCGGATGACCAGGGTCATCGACTCCGGCGGGACGAAACAGGAATACCTGGTTTCCACCACGTGCTCCCGCTGGCACAACTGTCGCAGGTTGCCCAAGCCCTCGGGATTCTTCAGCGCTTCGTTCCACTCCTCGGCGCGCGTCAGGAATATCGTGACCGGCTGTTCCGATCTGATATCCACCTGAATGTTGCCGCCGTTCCCGGCAGGGTGATAAGTCAGCCCCGCATGATAATTCGCGGGGTCCAGGCGTACGCTCTCGTCATTGCCCGGCAGCCAATTGAAAACTCGTTGCTGGGCAAGCGACGGCCCGGAGAACGCGCAAATAAACAAGAACGCGAAAATGAAAGGCATTTTGGTGTTTCTCATAGTAATTCCATTGAAACGCGAAGGCCTTTCGCCCGCAACGTTTCCGCGCGAAGGTGTCCCTTAGAAGTATCCTGACCGATGGGACAGGCAAACCAGCATCGCGTTCTCGAGGTCCGAAAAAGGCAGGCCCGGCCGAGCAAACAAAAAGGCGC
>WNFP01004521.1_pt1 | contig 11192 bp, 10 predicted proteins | sample 5400201 | NCBI WGS metagenome assembly WNFP01 (sample SAMN13153355, study PRJNA577476) | soil metagenome | isolation source: 115 cm saprolite under Madrone tree | place: USA:California | collected 2016-06-14
GCAAGTCAACGTCGGCGTATTAGATGAATTTTCGCTTCGCAGTTAAACCCGATTAATAATGATAAACGCCCATCTCGTCAGTGGATTATTTCCTGACAGCTTAGAAGGCAGGGCCGCGGGTTCGAATCTCGTCGCTCCCGTCAATTCCCTTCTGCCCTGGGCATTTTGAAGCGGCAGAGCAAAAATTCGGCAACCCACAACGCAGGTAAGATGAAAAAGAAGGCAAATAGCCAGACTTGCCAGACTTGCCAATTAAGGGCCCCGTGAAAACAGCTAAGTGATTGTGGCGCCTTGCCTTAGCTTATTTTCCCCACTGTTCGCAACGAGGAGGCCGAGGGTTCGAATCCCTTCTCGTCCACCAAACTAACTCGAAACAACTCTACAACCTACGACGCTTTTTACACAGCTTTGCGGAATTGGACCAGTTGCCCAAAGTGGCTCTTTTTGGTCGAATTGGGCAACCCAAAACCAAGGCCGATTTTCTCCGCCCACATCAGCCTGTAGTCTCGTTCCTCAGCTAAACGTGTGTAGTGCTCACTTACATGCTTCGGTGCATGGCCCGCCCAAAAGTGTTTCAGTTCTATCGGGCAACTGCACTTCACGAGATGCGTGAGACGAAAACGGCGGAAAATGTTGAAACCGCCATAATCGTCGGCCATGTAATTGAGTATCGGATGCAAACTGTCTTGAAGCGTGTTTGCCTGGTGCAATGAAGGAACGGCGCGAATCTCGCTAGGACGAGTGCGAGTTCCAGGACCACTGGTATGGTGATAAAATTCCCGCGTCATGGTCATTCAAGAACGTGACTGTTTCGGACCGCTCTGCCCAAAGCACCACGAAGTTATGGTTTCTCATCCTAACGGACCTCAAACAGTACGGGACGGCTCGGACGGAATCAACATCAATGGTCGCGAGCGCGAGTGTCCCGTAAATGGGTGTCAGCAGAAATACTCACCTGATTTCGGATACTTTACTCTTACACGGACCGATGACCATTGGAACGTTACGAATTCTTCGAGTCTCCGGATAACGAGAAGTAGCACACAGGTTATCTGTGGCAAGCACAAGGAAGCCATGTTCATTGAGTCCATCGATGCAGGTACGAATTGGGCGAACTTCCGTTGTCCGCAGAATGGGTGCAAACAATCCATGAAGATACTGACTGGCGGCCCTCCAGCCTTTTGGCTAGGTTCTGGGTATTTTGGGACACGTTGACCATGCGACGGCTCCTACTGTGAGACGAAAGAACAGCGCGAATCGGGCGAGGACAAGCGCGAATAAGAATAGTATCTGAAGCGATGCGGGCAAGTGATTCGAGCGTCGTATGATTCCGTGCGCGGAACTAGGGGGCAGCTCACAAGCAGGTTTCCGGCGTCCTAGCAATAGCCCGAAATCGTCTCACTGCTTTGAGCGTGCGCTACCAGCCAAGTCTACGCGGTCGAAGAACTCAGTACCGTCATCCGATCAATCAGTTAAAGTTTCGCGGCCTCATTTTTCGTGATGATTGTGATTGCTTTCTTAGCCTCATTCCGAATCCACGCCCGGGGATGGTCTGCGAACTTTACGAGGTGATGGAGCGCTTGCGGGGCTTTGAGTTTGCGAAGGGCCATAACGGCATGGCCAGCGACCTGTTCGTCATCAAGCAGTCCGATGAGCACTTCCACACTTCGCGGATCACGGATCTTGCTTAGCGCTAACACTACCATCTCTCTAGGTTTGCCGTTTTCTCCGTTGGTTACAATTTCGATCAGCTTCTCCAGGAGACTGGGTTCAGCCACAACTTCAAGTGCATTCCCTATACTCCACCGCAGACCTTCTGCTTCCTTTGGCGCTCTTTCAAACTCCCTGATAAGGACTGGGCCAGCCTTCGGCCTAGCCCAAGGAACGGACAGCGTTCGCACTATGCTCTCTTTAGCCTCAGTAGAGGAGATACGTGGCAACCAGCTAAGGAGAGTAGGGATAGCCGAATCGTATTTCTTCCCAGAGCGGCGCAACTCATCGAGTGAACCTACGTTGTAGCCAATGCCGCATAGTTCTTCCATCAAGGGGGCCAGAGCCTGTCTCATCTCCTCGATCGACCGTTGTCTTTTCGCCTCTCTTTTTGCAGTCATTTCGCTCATTGACGATCTTACTCCAGAACAGGGGCACCCGGTCTCGGTTTATGCGAGCTTAAATTCCGTCATCATGCTCACGGCAGGTTTCTGACCAAATTGACAAGGCCGTCTTCGACCGCATCCAGTAACGGGGCACTGAGCCTAGTTCCTTGCCGAACATATAGGCGAAACTGATAACCATATTTTTGGGCATACGCTACTGAGTCCTTTAGTTGCCTTGTGTAAGCCTGATAGTTTACATTCTTCACTTCACCGATTATCTTTTCCGCAGCATTGAGCTCATCGGGAACTCTAAACGCTGCAGTTCTGGTTAGAGATTCAACTCGTTCCGTATTCTTGATGATACCTGCGCCTAATTCTCCTACTCTTCCTATCTCCCCTATCGTTCCTGCAAAGGGTATAGCGAAGACCAAGTTGAGCGCTCCTTGACCATACTGGCCGCGATAGAAGGAGATTCCCGCGTTAATGAGGTTGGCTCCGGTGCCTATCGGACCAGGTATACCGCCCAAAAGGCCTAGACCAAGCTGTGTGGCGTTCAGGCTAGCGCTGCTAGAGGCGGAGCCGGCTCCTGGGTTTCCAGTAGGTAGGCCTGATGCGCTTGGGAGATCAGCCGGTGGTGGTGCAGGGTCGGGCGGCGGGATCATGGCCGAAGGATCAGGCGCCGTAGGGGGGAGTTCTTGGCACACAATCCCCGACCCATTCTCATCTAGGCAAGTGCCCGCACGAAAGTCTTGGAGACCAAGTGGGTCTACTAGGTTCAGGGGATTGTTGAGTACATAGGTGTATCTGTTCAGGGACTGGGGATTCGAGATATATCCGCCCAGTGGATCGGGACACGTGAAACGGCCCAGACTCGAACTCGCATAGCGAAAATCGAAGTTATCAAGGCCACTCTCGCCGTCGCGTTCTTTGCCGGTGAATTTGAGAGTGGAGCCGGTGTCGCCGGTGATTTGTTCGCCGAACGGGAGGTAGTCCATATTGTCGAAGATGGATTTGTCCATGGCGGTGAGGATACGCGTCGATCCGAGGTGGTCGGAGTGGATGAAGTAGGTAGTTGCGTTGTAATACTGGGCTATGAATTGGCCATTCAGGTACACCGCCCCCGCTTTCCAACAGATGCCGGGGCAGTTGGAACCGAATTCCGCGAAGATGTTTCCCGAAAGGTCGCAGAGGTAATCGGTCGTTGTTCCGCCGACACTCTTCCAAACGCGGCGTCCGATTGCGTCGTAAATGTAGCTGGCAGTGCTGCCACCATCTACTTGCGTCACTCGATTCTCAGCGTCAAAACCGTAGGAGTGGGAGGGGTCGTGGGTCATGTTGCCTGCGCTGTCGTACTGATAGGGAGAACCGAAGAGACGATTGTTCGCGTCCACCGATTGGTGGAAAGTGTTGCACGTTCCGCCGGTTACGGTTTGGTCCGTACGGTTGCCCCAGCGATCGATCGTCCATGAAAGACCTGTGCAGCCAGTGGGGTCGGAAGGTGAAGACATGCTTGCGATCCGGTTCAGTGGATCATACGTGTAGGTCCGGTTGAAGGTTTGCTGGCCGGTAGCGGACCAGGAGGCAACGTTGCCGTTGTTGGCGGTGCCCGCATTGAAGCCAAAACTCATGTTCAGAATGTCCGAGCCAGTACTGGGGTTATACGTGCGCATCTGGGCCGGTTGCAAGCGATTATTGTAGGACCGCGTTTCGACGAGTCCATTTCCGTAAGTGAGCTGGGCGATGGCCCCGGCTGGGCTGTAAGTGACTCCGGAAACCAGCGTGGCCGGATGCTGTGAGTCGACGTAGCTGCTGGTGAGTTGTGTAGCCCGGCCCGCCGCATCATAGGCGTACGAAATCGTCAGCGTGCCCGTAGTGTATGAGTAGGTCTCTGAGGTGCGATCTCCTAAGAAGTCGTACGCGAAGGAGTTGGAGTAAGGAGTGGCACCACAGTTCAGGGGGCTGCACTGCCATTGGTTGAGAATGCGCCCCATTTGGTCATAACCGTTCCAAGTAGCGGTCTTACCGTCCGCAGTGGCGTTTTTGACAAGTCGTCCGACGGGGTTGGTCAGAGTGTGGCCATCCAGGGACGCAGTGTCGTAGGTGAACAAGGCTGATGGCGTGGCGTCGGAGTAGGTTTTCTTCAGGCCGCGGTTGAGGGCATCGTAACCCGTAGTGCTATTACACGTTGTTCCGTTCCAATCACCAAAGCAGGTTGTGATGCCACGAGCGTCGGTCTTGGTGACAACGTTGCCGTTGTTGTCGTACCTGTAGCTGATCGCGCCGGATTCAGGATTGGTCGCGCTGGTGAGTTGTGAGAGCGAGTTGTAGCCGAAGGTGCGCTGGCGCGCGCCGTTCTGCACGACGGTGAGTAGATTATCGAGGACGTCGTAACTGTAGTCGGTTTCGTAGTTCAGATGCGGCGATGTGCCAGGATCTTCCCAGACGCCAGTGAGGCGGCCGAGAGCGTCCGAGCACGATTTGCGTGACTTGCCAGTTTGATCGGTGACGGTTGTGCAGTTTCCGGAGTAAGCCGTGGCGACATTGTTGGCATTGGTGGTGCCGTCGGGCGGAATGACCAGATTCGTGCGACCGAGGGCGTCATAATCGTAAGTGGTTATGCCGTAGGTGGGATCGTTCGTTGAGCGATAGGGGTTGGATACGGTGGAAACGTGCCCCAGTGCGTCGTAGGTTGTGTTGTGTTGGTTCAGCCTGAAATGGAGAAGCAACGTTCTCCGCTAGTGTTGATTCCGCCCTTTTTCGTGGCGGGTACTTCCGAAGCATCCGAGTCAATCGAACCGGTGGATTGACTGGCTCGAGAATGAACCTCCCAGTGTGAAACTACTTTGTCGCGCCGTAAGATTTCAACAATTCTGCAATTTCTGTCAATCCGAAATCGTCTTCTGCATGCCACAAAGGCGAGTCGCTAGGATTGGGGCGCACGTTTGGGTCGGCCCCGCTTTCCAGCAGCAGCCGTACCGCATCTACATCTCCACGGAAGATCGCCCAAAGCAGTGGCGTCAATCCACCATCGAACTCGTTCAGATTGTCGCCAGATGCGATGGCTTGCTTCATGGCTTCAACATCCGAACGCAGAACGGCCTCCGTCAACTTGCTCACTCCACTTCCTTCCTTTCGAGGTTCAGCATGATTGCATCCCTGCGGAGCCCGCTTCGGTCTCTCCTGTCAAAGTGATTGTAGTCACTTTCGAGGAACGCACATGCAGGGATTGTGCCGCCCGCCGGAGTTGTCGTTGGTGACGCGCTTCCTCAAGCTTGCGATCGCGTGCCGCATGGATTTCGGCTTGTCGCCCGGCGAGCATATCGTGCGGCGTCACATAGCCGATGGCGCTGTGTAAGCGGATGGTGTTGTAGTGATGCACGTAGGTGTGAATCAAACGCAGCGCATCTTCTCTGGTGAGCGGTGTGCCGGGCCGGATGCACTCGGACTTTAGTGATTTGTGCCAGCGCTCCAGCTTCCCGTTGGACTGTGGATAGCCGGGCGAGGTTCGCACGTGCGTCATCCCGGCGATGCGAATGAACTCTTTGAAATCCCGGGCGAGGAACTGCGGTCCATTGTCTGAAATGATCCGTGGCCTTGCTTCCGGATATTTCTCTCGCGCTCGTTCGAGAATAACTTCGATTTCGGCTTCGGTCATCGATTCCCGCAGATCCCAATGAACGATCGAACGGCTATAGCCATCCAGAATGCTGCACAGATAGTAGAACGTGCCGCTCACGTTGATATAGGAAACATCGATGTGCCAGTGTTGGTGCGGATGTGGAGGCTGCTCGAAGCCCGTCCCTCTGCGCGACAGTTTGCGCTTCCACCGCGAGAGTAGTCCTGCCCGTTGAAGTACTCGCCAAACGCTGGACGGGCTGACAGCCACAACGTCGGCGTCCAACATCATGAATGTCAGTCGACGATAGCCTTCCAGCGGATGCTCCAAGTAGAAGTTGATGATTGCTTGCTTCTCCCACGGCACCAGCCAGAAATCACGAGGAACCCAGCCGTTGTGCTCGTTGACGCAGCCGTAGCGCTCTCGCCAATCGTAGAACTTGCTGGCCCTCACGCCCAGCCAATGGATGAATCGTCCGACGCCGATCTCCGTTTTTTCCGACCAGCGCCGGACGAAATCCACCACCTGGTCACGCACGTCGTGCGGTACCCACATCTTGGTCAGAGCTCCCCATGACTTTTTTTTAAGGCAATGTGCTCGGCCATCAGCTCGGCCAACACCTCGTCCTTGGTCTGGATCTTCTTTTCCAGAAACTCGATTCGCTTCTGCTCGTCTTTGTGCTCTGGACGGGTCTTGGACTGGAAGGCCGCAGCGCCGTTCTCGAAGAACTCTTTTAGCCAACGGTAAAATACCGTTGGCTGCAGCCCCAACTCCTCGCATAGGTCAGACACCAGCACTTTGTCGAGCAAGTGCCGCCTGAGGATGGCTACTTTCTCTTCCCCTGTGTAGTGTTTCCGTTTTTTTCGCATGCGTCCTCTCCGTTATCTTAACGGATGAACGCTCTCTCCAGTTCCAGCTGAGGCAACACAGTGTCGGTGAAGACTGTGCCTTCAGGGTCGGAGAGTTGCGTCTCGGCGACGCGGCCATACGAATCGAGAAGAGTTTTTGTGTTTAAGCTTGTGGCACCGGACATGAGTCGGGATGCGGTTGAGAATGGTGGCAGCGAGGTCGTGTAGCAAGGCAGGCTCGAATTGTGGCTGTAGCAGTAAGTGGTTTGGCCGCCGTCTGGATAGTTTATAGTTAGAGGACGATTGAGGAATTCGTATGTGAACGTGGTGCCGTTTCTGCTCGCCTGAATGTCGTTCTCATCCTTGACGCTCTGCGGAAGGATGGTGCAAGTGAAAAAGGACTTTTTGGTTCTATGTCCAAGCGCATCGGTGATGGTGGTTGGGAAGGCGTGGGTAATTGTTCCGGAGGGAATGCAGTAAGTGTCCGCCCAGTTTTCGCTGTAATCGTAACTCGTGGGATTGCCGTTAGCGTCTACCGTCTGCGTGACATTGCCGAGGGTGTCGTAGCACATATGGGTTGTCGAGTACGTGTTGCCCGAGATGAGGCGCTGTATCGTCGTGACATTGCCGCGTGCCGTGAAGCCGATGCCGAAATCGGTGTCGTCGTGGCTATAGGCGCCCGTAAAGCTGGCAAGCATGGGGACACCGTTTTTGCAGTAGTTCGCGGAGTACTCGTCGTAAGTGTAGAGGGTGCCGGAGATAGGCGAGCCTGTGCCGCTGCCCGCGTAGACGTTGACGCTGGCTGGCTTGATGAATGTCCCGCTGGTGTAGGTGGTTTTCGTCGTCCTGATAATGTTCCCAGTAAAATCGGTTTCCTGCTTCTGGGTAATGCAGTCGCGGCAAGAACCATATTGATAAGAAACCTGCGAGGACTGCCCCGTGTCGTTGAGTGTAGTTGTGACTGTGTTCGGAAAGTTTGCACTGGGATTGAAGGTTACAGTTTTAAGAAGTGTAGACGAGCCGCTGTAGTATTGGGCGGTTTGAAGGTACAGGCCGGGGTATGCGTCGACCATGGTGAACACTGACTGGTCATTGACATTAGTATGGGAGGTGCTGTCGTAGCGGGAGGGAGCCAAGACGGTGGTCACGTTTTTTCCATTGTTCACGCTGTAGCTTAAACTCCAGGTACCGCTGCCGAAGACCACAGTTGCGGCCTTTAGGCCGCTTGTCGGGAAGCCGGTGTAGGTGAAGGAGATCGTCCCGCCGGTAGGGAGGGTGACGCCGACCAAGTTTCCGTAGTGGTTGCCTGTTGTTCCCGTGTCATAAGAGAAGGAACAACTCGTGCCGTCGGGAAGGGCAAGACTCGTGAGGAGGCTTACGGTGCCCGTGTAGGTTGTTCCATTTATTACGTTCGAGACATTTTGATTGGTGCACGTGCCCGTGTAGGTGGCGGACGATCCACTGGAGGTCGTGACCGTGGAAGTCCCGCAAAGAACGCCAGTCGGGAGTCCGGAGGAAAGATTGGGTTGAGAGCCCTGGGGCGTACCGACGTTGCCGTTCGTGTCCACAGGTAGCCCGTTGCTGGGGCCGCCAAGCACGATGGTGCCGTCGGCGGCATGTACTGACGTTATTTGATTGTAGTTGGAGATTTGAAAGGTGTATCCAATAGAGTCTTGGTCTGGGCCAGAGATCGAGGTGACATCCATGCTGTTTCCGAAGAAATGCCCGAAGTTGTCATAACAGTTGACTTGTCTCGTGTAGTAATAAGGGTCCAGCAGGTGAGTGGTGCCGTTGATGTCCTGGAACCAGAAGCCGGACCAAGTGGTGACGCTGCCGTTGGGGTAAGTATTCAAGCCGAAGGATGTGCACGTTTGGCCGGAGCCGGGCGCCCCGGCGTTAAGAACCGTGTGGCTACTTCCGACGGCCGACCGCCAACCGGGCCCATTAGCGTTCCAGAGGCCGAACGAGTAGGTGTAAGACGTGGTGTCGTACGTTATCTTCGAGACGATGGGGTCGCCATTGCGCTGGGGCATAGAGCCCGGTGGAATCTCAATATGGACGTTGCCCGTGACGACGTCCACAAACCCGTTTGGAATGGGCAGAGGAATGGTGTACCAGGGAACGCCCTGGCCGCGGTTTGAGGCCGGCAGAAACACGAGAATCAAGGCAACGATTGAGGTTCGGGACATCAGTTTGAGCGGGGACATAGGGCCTCCGGGTTGCGGTCCACGTACCAATCGAGCAGGAGCGTGGAGGCTGTAATTTGCCGTTAGGGTGGGCGACGACGCGGAAAAGATAAAATAATTTCATGCATTGTCTATCGAGAGATTCCCTTAAAAACGATTCAGATAATCACCCGAGGAGCAAAGTACCATAGGAGTACTAGGGGCCGAATGTACTGAAACCGGAGAGCCGGGCTTGGTTTTCCAACCAAGCTGTCTTTTCAGCATCCAATGACGAAACGATGAGCTAGAAGAGGAAATGCCACGCAAAAAGCGAAATCACGGTCTGCCCGAAGAAGTCCTGGCAGTTCTTCGCAGCTCGCCCAACCTAGAACCTCGCCGGAAATTCCGCAAGGCGGACATCTTCAAATTCGCAGAGCATTTAAACGAAGGAAAGTGCGAGGAGTGCCTGGCGTTCTTCCGTCAGTTAGACAAAGAGCAAAGAATGATGAAGTTCTTGCGGGATAACAGGAACTGAGAAATTTCACGTCATGCTGAGCCGGTAGCTTCATTGTTATGATTGAACGGGAGCGACGAAGTGACACTTCGCAAAGATTGCAAGTGCGCCTGCCATGCAGCCCCTAATGCTGCTGTCCACGTTCACCCGTGCTGCGGCCCCGGTTCTGAGGGATGGCCGCACGACGTAGTTCTGCACAATCAGAGAGACCCGTACAAAATCATCACTCTTTTCGGTGATGAGAAACCTGTGGCTGCTGCTCGTCTGACAAGCTTGGGGCGAGCAAGCCCGAACCGAAAAACTAGTCCCATTACTCCAGTTGTCCGGTTAGCGCGTTTGATCGGCATAGGGGCAGCGGTTGCCCGCTGACCCCTGCCACACCACCGTGCGTACGGGTCCGTACACGGCGGTTCGAGATGGTTACGCTAGTTCGCATCCTCCAAATTCGGGAGACCGAGCGATTTGAAATAGGCCGTGGGAAGCGCGACGGATAAGGCCTTGGCGTGGGCGAGGTACCAGGGGCCTCGGCTGCTGCAGCCCGTGTTGCTCGCCAGTTTGGGACGTACGCCCAGTGCCAAGAGAGCTGCCCGACGACGACGGGTTGTTTTCCATTGTCGCCATAGGGCCATACGAAGGCGCGCACGGACCCAGCAAGTAAGTGATACGAGGACGCGAGGAGTTTCGCAGAAGCCGAAATAGCTGCGCCAGCCCCGCATGTAGGGGGCTAGTTCCTCCATCGTCGCATCCATGCTGACGCCCTTTGCACGTCGTGTGATTTCTCGGACTCGCCGCTTAAAACGGACCAAGGACTTTGGCGCGATTGCTCGCTTGACCTCTGGTCCGTCTGTAAAGGTGAATCCAAGGAACTTCCGCTGCTGCGGTCTCGCCACCGCACTCTTTGACTCGTTCACTTTGAGCTTGAGCTTCTGCGTGATGAATTTCGTGATGCTCTTCATCACTCGTTGACCGGCTCGCTCGCTTCGCACGTAGATATTGCAATCATCCGCGTAACGAACATAGCGATGTCCACGGCGCTCCAACTCCCGATCGAGTTCGTCGAGTACGAGGTTACTCAACAGCGGCGAAAGTGGGCCCCCTTGGGGAGTTCCCTCCACGCTTGGACTGACTAACCCGTTCTCCATCACCCCGGCGTTCAGGAACGCCCGGATGAGTTGTAACAGCCGCTTGTCCTCGACACGTTTCGCAACCTGCCCCATCAATTTGTCGTGATTGACTCGATCGAAGAATTTCTCCAAGTCGAGGTCGATCACCCAGCCGTAACCTTCCGCAAGGTACAGCTGTGCTTGGGTTACCGCTTGATGTGCAGATCGTCCCGGTCGAAAACCGTAGCTGTGATCGGAGAACGTTGGGTTCCACCGCCGTTGAAGAACCTGCATCACCGCTTGCTGGAGAAATCGGTCGAGCGTAGTTGGGATACCTAGTTTTCGAATCCCTCCTCCGTCCGGCTTCTCGATTTCCACGCGCCTTACCGGCTGCGGTTTATAGGTCCCGTTCAGCAGTTGTTCCCGGATGGTGAGCCAGTGCTCCTTCAAGTAGCCTCCGAGTTGGCCGACGGTCATCCCGTCGATCCCGGCGCTACCTTTGTTGCCCTTCACCCGCCGTAATGCCTCCAACAGATTTTCTCGCTCACATACTTCCTCCATGAGTCGGATCGTGTTAGCTGGGCTTTCGGCTTCATGTATCGCCGGACGCAATTCGGTCTCTTCCCTTCCGGCTTGACGGGCTTCACCCGTCTGCTCGGATGAGAAGTCCAGTTCCTTCTGGATGTTCTGCCGCTTGTCGCGCTCGAGATCCATGTCCTACTCGCCTCTCCTCTCGTTCGGGTCTTCAATCACCGTTCCCGGCTCGGCCTATCTGTTGGCTCCACCTTTCGGTATTGGAGTGCCTCACTAGCTTCGCCGACGACGTGATCTACTACACCCTCTGCTGACT
>WNFP01018384.1_pt1 | contig 11191 bp, 16 predicted proteins | sample 5400201 | NCBI WGS metagenome assembly WNFP01 (sample SAMN13153355, study PRJNA577476) | soil metagenome | isolation source: 115 cm saprolite under Madrone tree | place: USA:California | collected 2016-06-14
CGGCATTCCAGCAACCCGACCCCGCGAACACCACCAACCCGCCGGCCGGCGTATTGCTGCCATTCCATCTCGACACTTCCAAGACGAACGCAGCATGTACCCACGACATCACGCACGACTGGGTGCCCCAGCACCAGAGCTGGGACAACGGTGCTATGGATGGCTTTGTCACCTCTCGCCTCCCGATCAATACCAATGATGCCGTCCTCACCATGGGCTACTATACTCGCGCAGACCTTCCTTTTTACTATGCCGTATCTGACGCCTTCACCCTATGTGACAACTATTTCTCCTCGGTGATCGGCCCCACGGATCCGAACCGCCTCTACACCATGGCCGCTTCCGTAGACCCCGCTGGGCGGAACGGCGGACCGCTACTACAAACGCTGGTCGCAAATCGGTCGTCGTTCTACGGCAAACTCACCTATACAACGATGCCCGAACAGCTTCAGGCTCGCGGGATTTCGTGGAAGGTTTACTCGTCTCCCGACCAGAATATCTTGATCCCTCTCTCGAACAATGTTCTGGCGTACTTCAAGAATTTCCAGGATCCCGCATCACCGGGCCCCAGTTTCCGGTTGATTTTCTGGCGGATGTGTTGTCGGGAAACCTGCCACAAGTCTCCTGGGTGCTCGCCTCGATCGTTGATTCCGATCACCCGCCAGCGCCCTCCCTTTTTGGGGAGAACACGTTGTCGGTGATTATCAGTACCTTGACTGGGAATCCAGCGCTATGGGCAAAGGCAGTCCTATTCGCCACCTACGACGAAAATGGCGGCTTCTTTGACCACGTCGCGCCCGTCACAGCGCCCCCGGGAACACCCGACGAATACTTCGATCACACCTCAGTGTTGCGATTCCTCGAGACGCGTTTTGGCGCGGAAGTGCCCAACCTGAGCGCATGGCGGCGTGCCACCGTTGGCGATCTCACCAGCGCACTAAACTTCAGAGAACCTGATCGGTCGATTCCCGTGCTGCCGTCCACGCTTCCAGCAATTCCGCAGATACTTGCGGAGTGTGCAATCAGCCTGGCGGGCACAGTGCCATATCAAGTACCGAACCCGCAGAGTGCTCCCACGCAGGAAACTGGCACGGCGGCTCGACCAAGTGGTCCGTGCTAGCCTCCGCGAATTCCTGCTTCCGGGGCACCGCTGTCTGGGCGTGCGATTTCGATCCAGGTGTGGTTTGTTTTGGAGGATAAGAAGCTCTAGCTTGCCCATACGGGGTCGGTCAGCCTGAGGAGGGCATGAAAAAGGGCAGGGGCGGCCAGAGCTGCGCAGAATTCTCTACCACTGCATCGAAGCGCCTATGCGAACAAGTTGCAAACGGGGAAATTACTCGAGAATGTTTCCCAGCAATGGTGCCGCGATATGTCGCAGTTGGCGCGAGATCTTTTGCGCTCTGCCCAGTTTGGCATCGTCTTCCGCAGCCTCGACTAACCGAGCGCGGAGTTTGGCGAGAACTGCGTCCGTCTCGTCAGCAAGAAGCGGAGCTGCTGTACTGAGAGCGTCTACCACCTGGCTGACCATCTCACTCCTTACTTCTCCACCAGCGGCTGGCGGCGCGGAAACATTCAATCTGACGGCCATTTTGTCATCTAGCAAAGGGGTCACTGAGCGTAGCGCCCTGACTTCTCGGCGGACCCGCTCAATGGCGTCTTCTTTCTCCCTCAACACTTCGTAGATGTCTCGCACGTTACCCTCCTGTAGGGCAACGCAACCCCACAAGTTAGTACAGCTACGAGAAGGGCTGATACCCACTCGAATCGCTGCCCAGGCGAGTTCATGAGTTGCCGAGCGACCATGTCTCAATTGTCACATGATTCGAACGTTTCATCGAGACACGACGGGGCACCCCATAGAACGCCTTCTTCGCTCGACGTTTTGCTTTCCCTTAGGCGGCGGCCACGAATCGCCCGACGGTTGCCCCCCACTGTCCTTGCGAGGCATCTTCCACAATGACTTCGTCGGGCCATGTTCGTGAGAGATAGACCGGCGGCCCGACGAGGAACCCGAAACGCTCCCGGGGACTCGCATCTCTAATTTGCTCGTAGAATTCGAATGCCTCTCCGGGTAAGTGTTTCCGCACGTTGAGCAATATCAAGTCATACACATTCGGTTGCCATAGAAAGCGTGCTGCCTGCACGCTGTCGGCGGTATGTACCTCGATGCCGTGACTTCGCAGGACGGAAGCACGCGCCTCCAGCGCAGGTTGGCTACGGTCGATGAGCAGAACGGTCTTGCCGGCGAGAACCGGCGTGCCACGAAGTGGTGGTGGGCGATACATATTCCACCTCCCGAAGGGGAGCGCAATTGGTCTGGATTGTCCTCCCGCGGGGTGCGGAAGTCAAGTAGACCGAATGCAGGACCGAATGCAGGAGACTGAATGCAGGAGCTTCAGACAAAGGAATCGTCTTGACTTTCCCCGAACGCGATTGTCAGTCGGGGTTGGTGTGCAAGGTGCTTCCATGGCCCACGGAAGGGGTCATTGGTGCCTTTTGACGGCACAGTTTGGGAATGGGTTTGACAGCGCTCTTCCTGCTAGAGCGACCAGGAAATCGATGACTTCTTGCTGCTCTTGAGTGCTCAGCTTGTTAAAACGTTCGACAACCCTATTTGCCTCACTGCCAGGGCTCCGGTGATCTCTGATGGCCTCTACCAAGTTGGTCGTCCGTCCATCATGCAGGAAAAGGACGCGTTGGCCGATGCCCAGAGGGGAGCTGTCCGGAACTCGTCGGGGCCGGCGCCGCCTTGCATGATGCCGTCGGCGAGCGCTTTTCCCATATGGTGCACGATAAGGTCAGAGTAAAGGTTCGCCGTTTGATGGGAAAGCGCAGCACTCGGGCTGGTCGTGGAGCCGCTCGCAATCATCGCGCCCGTGGTAAACGACGGTGTATGGCAGCGTATCGAGTCCCTTCCCAAGGAAAAACTACCGACGTGCGCGAAAAGTGGACGGCTAGGCAGAACCGAGCTCCCACCCGGGTGTCAGGCTTTAGGACAGGGGGACACAGCCGTGCATGTACGTCGTCAAGGTGGTTATATCAGACGTGCGAAGCGCAAGAATGGGTCATCTTGCTGGGAATTCCTCTGGCGTGAAAATAGCGCGACGGGAAAGCGCATGCGCCGGACAACCGTCATCGGTACCCTCGAAGAATATCCGAGTGAAGACCTGGCCCAGGCGGCAGGGAACGGGCTAAGAATGTGCATTAACCAGGACCGCAATCGCCAGCGGGAGCAACCCATTCTGGTTGCCAATCTAGTCCGCACCGAACTTTTCGACGAAGCCGCGAGGCACTCGCAGGCCACCCGGATCGTTTATCGGGAATTCTTGAAGAGATGGATACGGCCCCAATGGGCCAAAACAAACATCCGCGATGTCCGGACCGTAGCCGTAGAGATTTGGCTGCGGCAGTTGCGTCGCATCGATGGAGATCCTCTGGCCAACACCACCAAGGCGAAGATCCGCAACCTCATGAGTGCCTTGTTCAATCATGCGATTCGGTGTGAGTGGCTGAAACAGGGAAAGAATCCCATCACGCTGGTCCGTCAAAGCGTCAAAGTGCACAGCGCAGGCGGATTCCGGAAGTTCTGGAACCCTATCAGATTCAGAATCTGTTGTCACAACTGGATTCGTGTTTCCGGGTCATGGTGCTGCTGGATGTGACCACCGGATTACGTCGCAGCGAGTTACTTGCCCTGAAATGGAGGGACATTGACTTCTCGAATCTAACCATGAACGTGGTACGTTCCATTTATCAGCGAGTGATTGGGAATTGCAAAACGGAGGCATCGCGAAAAGCGGTTCCTTTGGCTGCCCATGTAGCCGCAGATCTGTGGCTGTGGAAAGAGAGGAGCCTCTATCGGGAGCCGAATGATTGGGTGTTTGCGAGCCCTCATCGGAAGGGAGAGTATCCCTTCTGGCCGGACATCCTGCTGGCCAAAATCATTAGACCGGCAGCGCTACGAGCCGGGATCCAAAAGAGGATTGGCTGGCATACATTTCGACATTCATTTTCAACCTTGCTCATTTCATATGACTGACAATCAGGACCGGACCCTGAAGACAAGCCGCCGAGTACTGATCTACGGTCAGTGCTATATGAGTTTTCACGACAGTGATGTATTGACGAGATGAAGACCAGTTATACTGGGGCAGGTGACGAACCGCGAGATGCGCGTGGTCGGCAGTGTCGTGCTGTGTACTGCGTCAATCCTTGGTCAAGCGAGAGTAGGGACGATGTCTTTCCAGATGGTGAGCTCCGCTTTTCCCAATGGCGCCACGATTCCAAAGAAGTTCACCTGCGACGGCCCCGACGTTTCGCCGGAGGTGAGCTGGAATGGGGCGCCCGCGGCGACGCAGAGCCTGGCCCTCATCGTTGAGGATCCGGATGCGCCCGTGGGTACGTGGGTTCACTGGGTTCTGTACAACCTCCTGGCAAACGCGAGAGAACTGCCAGAGGGGGTGCAGAAACAGGAACAGCTGGCAAACGGGGCACTGCAAGGGCGCAACGATTTTGGCAACATCGGTTATGAGGGGCCATGTCCTCCGCCGGGCAAGGCGCACCGGTACAACTTCAAGCTGTATGCGCTCGACACAAAGCTCAACCTGAAGGCCGGAGCCAGGAAAGCAGAACTTGAGCGCGTCATGAAGGGGCATATCCTGGGCGAAACGGAACTTATGGGGCGGTACGGGCGGTGAGAGGTGCGTCGGCCATTTGCATGACATTTGGGGCGCATCCAAGCCCGGTGGAGAAGGTCTGCGGCAATTAGAAATAAGTTGTGGCTACGACCGAATAGCGATTGCTGTTCTACCGGAAGGAATCGTGATTGTGATGGGTCGTACCACGTCACAGGCCCGGGGATTTTCCTTTGTCGGAGGCACGAGGACACCAAAATCGCGAGGCACCGTCCTTGAATCTGAAATGGCACAACTTTGGGGCGCACTAGGTGAGGGTACGGAAGCCGAGCCAGCTCAGAAACCAACCAGCTTCATAGCACGACCCAAAAGATTTCCGCCTTGACAAGACCAGGATTCGGCATACGCTGTCAGACAGAGCGAATTACGTCTTCTCCTCTTTCAGATCCTCTGAACTGAACTAAGGCAGTCCATCTGAAGTTCTCTCCTCTTAGTACCGATGAGTACCGACAACCCAGGAAGTTGACATGTTTGCTCGTCACGTTTCCATGCACCTGAAGCCCAATACCCGTGCGGAGCTTACCCAGACAATCGAGAACGAGGTTCTTCCGATCCTTCGGAGGCTTTCACGTTTTGCTGGGGCGGCCGATCCCCGCTCCTTTACGAAAGAGGCAAGAAGAGTCGAGGCTTAGATCTTTCTGGTGACGCCCGCTTCTCAAAGGTAGCCCTGCTTTCCGAAACGCCCGCCTCTCGAAACCTGGAGGTGTTCTGCGCCCCTCCCTTCGCTTCCCGGCAGTTACCCCCGACTCCTCGCTGCTACGAAGCAGCCTGTCCCTGGCCGGCGCTTCGGTACTTTCCGATAGCATCTCATAACAGCGGCAAGAGCGCCTTGCTTGAGCACGTGTTGGCATTTCAATCCGACAAGTCAGGCGGATAGCGACAATTCCATCTGCTTTGGTGGCAGGAAGTGCGGCTCATATCTGCGGAGGAAGGACCGTACGAACTCGTTTGCCAATCGTGAATCGTCGTCGCTTCTCATGATCACACATGTTTCGAACCACAATGAAGTATCAGAAAGAGGCTTTACCACTACGTCTTCACCGCTAAACCACCAAGTGACGTCGTAAACTTCCGCGATGTAGAGATCGCGCGCGCCCATCAGTTCGCGGATGTCGCGATCATGCGCTAGAAGTTCTTGCTGTTGATCCAGTGCACCTTCACGGTCGTGCAGCAAACGAGCCAGATCCGTCACTTTCGCTTCGAGCGCAGTGGCGCGCTGCTTATCCTGGGACGACTGGTGTTCGAGCCAATCCAGTGTGTCCAGCAGTCCTTGGGTTTTGGCCTGCGCAGCTTCCAGCCTTTGGTTCAAGTCAGATCGCTCTTGAAGGAGATTCGGTCTGCCGGCCTGCCCATTTTGCAGTTCGGTCTCCAGTTGATTTTGGGTGACTTTCATCCGACCCATCTCGGTCGATTGCTGCCCAAGCTTGTTCCGCAGGTTAGTGATGACCCGATCTCGCCGCGCCACTTCGGAACGTAGAACCTCGCGTTCGTACCCAGCATCACTAACTTGCTGTTCGAGAGTTGCTCGATTCTGTTGGCTGGTTGAGGGCGCAACCGCAGCAGGTCCTATTCGCCGCTGGGTGCCGACATGGTAGCCGGATACGCCCAGTGCAATGAAGAGTAGAACGCCGGCAGCACAAAGCGTCCAGACATTGCGCCAGGTTGCCTGACTTGCTGAGGGGGGAGCTCTGCCCAGGGTCTTCGAGGCAGTGTCCCCATTAACATCCTCTCGATCCATGCGTAATTCTTCGTCCAAGGTCAGTCGTTGGAAGAAGGCTGCTTCGGCTTGCTTTTGCGACCATGACGGATCGGATCCGAGATTCTCAGGATCACGCGCAAAGGCAGCAATGATCTTGCTGACCACCACCTCGTACTGCTCCAAGGCTTCCTGGCAAGAGGGACAGACAGCCAGATGCTCTTGTAGCCGCTGACGCTCTTCCCCGGCGCAGCCTATCCAAGCCTCGATAGTAGTGGTTTCTGATATTTCCCAAAGATTGATTCAGCTTGGCCAACATTATCATAGCTGTATTGAACGACCCGCCCGGACGGATAGGTGAGTTTCGTCAGTTCACCGCCGGCATTGTATGCGTAGGAGGTAGTGTAGGTAGTTCCAGCAATAACCTTGGCCACTGTTATGATGCGCCCTGCCTGGTCGTACGTGTAGGTTTCCGAGCCCGACGGCTCCGTCACGCTCGCCAGGCGACCCTTTCCGTAACTGCCGGTATCGTAGGCATACGCTACCGTACCGGTACTGTCCGAATGGGTCGTCTGCTTCAAACGATTCGCTGCATCGTAAACGTACGTGGTTGTGATCCCACGTGCATCGGTCCTTGAACAGCGATTGGATGGATTGCCACTGCAGAGCACATTCGGGGAAGTAACATACGACAACGTAACGGTACCCGCCTCAGGAGTGATTTCCTTCGTCAGCCGGCCAAGGCCGTCGTACTGATAAGTGCGGGTCTGTGACCCCTGAACCACTTGAGTCAAGTTGCCCAAGACGTCGTACGAGTAAAGAGTGACGTAAGGGTTCGTGATCGTCGGCTGTAAGTACGGCGCCTGAGCGGTTCCAGAGAATGACGGTGTCGGGAAGTGGCTGGTGTCATAGCTCGAAGCGGCTCGGGATTCTCGTGGAACATGACAAACGTCGGTTCGGCTTTCACAACCTCCGTCACAGCCTAGAGCATCCTTCCTCGTGAACAAGGGGACGGACGTGAAAACAGTACAGACGCTGATGCGCCACTCCAACGTGCACACTACGCTTGACCTGTACGCGCACGCGATGAGTGACGCAAAGCTGCTGGCTCAACGGCAGATGATGGAAGCGATGAAGCCAGGGACGGTGAACTGAGTATGCAGAATCGTGTGCTGAATGCGGGCTGGAGAAAATCGGGGATTCTCTCTATCCTATTGAAAGATATGGTAGGCACGTGGGGACTCGAACCCCAGACCTCTACCGTGTCAAGGTAGCGCTCTAACCAACTGAGCTACGCGCCTACAACAACTTACGATTTTATCAGGGAACGTTTGGGAACGGAAGCCGCTAGCACCGCTCCAATGACCCCTGATTGTGCCAAGTCGCGGTGACGGGCCTCCGAGCACGCTGATGGAACTCGGCTAAAGGCTGATGGAGAGGACACCATCTCTGTTCCCCTCCGCGCACTTCGAGGTCAAAGAGCTTCCCCAAGTCGTGACACAGAGCGGCAATAAAGGTGGCATATTGCCACCGAGGGCGGTTCCTGGCACTCCGAAAACTATCGACACTCCCATCTGGCTTGCGCTCCATAATAATGTTGCCCTCAAACTCCTCCAGTGCCTTCAGACCAACCTCCAGAGAATGCTCATACAGACCACCGGATTCCGAGTGATGATGCTCGGCGCTGGCTGGCAGGTTGCCGACCCCATCCCGCGAAATCTTTCGAGCAGCCTCTCAGCCAGCGTCCGCGCCTGCGGGTCCAGAGACAACCGATACAGAGCCCTTTCGGCCAATTGGGTTGCTTCTGACACCTGTCAGTTGCTCCTGTCGGGGGTGTCTGACTGACCGGGAACGGAATGGCTAAAGGCGGCGCGTGCCGCGCCGCCTTTAGCGCCGGACTGCCAGCAGCAATCCGGCACCTCCGGCTGCGGCTACGGTAATTACCTACGCCGCGGCCGGAGCTTCCTCAGCCTCGACCCGAGGCGCGATAACGGGGCGGAACGCAGGTACGCCGCTGTTTTTGTTGACGACCCCGATGACCGTCAGCGCGATCCCAGACATCAGGCGTAGGTCAAGGGGCTTCCCATCCCATACTTCGACCGCGTAGTTTGTTCCGGCGCTGTTGTCCGGGTCCAAAACCAGCAGGTTGGTGACGTATGTTTCCTTCCCGCCGGAGTTGACCTTGCGAGCCAAACACCTCAGGATTGTGCCGGTGAGTTTCATGGCCTTTCATGGCCGCCTCGAATTAAGTTGTCGGAGTGGATCTCGGACTCGTGGGTCAACACAGCCATGCGTGGAACTGGGGTACTCACTTCATAGGTACTAAAAGGCTCGGATTGGCTCGGATATGCCGCGCGAGTGCTCTAACACCTTCGGGTGCTTCGCTATTTTCGAGTAGAGCCGGTGGCGACCTTCGGAGCCAACGGCCAATACAAGTGACAGACGCTCACGAAGACGCAACCGGCAGTCGGCGAACCGCTGCACGAGTGTAAATGCCTGCAGAAGTGCGTCGCTTCGACGCTTCTGATGTCACGCAGCAACGTCCGCAACATCGGTCCCGACTTGAGGCATCGGGCAGGAAAGCTCCGGTGAGAATCCCTTCTCACTATTACTAAAGGGCACCTCCCCAGAGAAATTGGCCGCCGCTGACAAAATATTTTTTGATTGACTGGAAATATCTCCCGCCTCAGGCGAGTCACAACCCCTGGCTACACGCCGCAAGCGATTGACGATTCTCTTCAGGCGATGATGTACGGCGTTGGATTGTCAGGGCCGGTGATAAAGGGAGCCATGCTGGGCGGTTTTTGCCGGAGCCAGTGATCCACCCGAGAGAGCCCCGGTCGACGTGGACGCGGTAAGAACTCTACAACAGTTTCTAAATTGCCTTGCAAGGTAAGCACGCTTCACGTATAACCCGTGCGAGAAAACCAGTTGAATCGTTGAATCCTTCTCCACACCTTTCGTTAGAAAGCGCCAAGTCTACTCCCATTGTCGTAGCCTTTGACGAGCGTGGCGTTCGACCGCTCGATAGGCCGTGCTGACTGGTCCCGGGCAGAAGTAGTTCGCCCAACCGATCATCATCCGGTTGAGGGTCGCTACGACTGTCTTCCGGTCCCGCAGAGTTCCATTCCGGCGGGTTTCCTCGCTGATCGCCTCACGCGATCTCATCCTATGAAACCGGCATGACCCCAGGTTCACCTGAGGCCATGCCGGTTTCATAATGCATTGACCCCAGCAGTTGGTGAAATTGCTATTCTCAACGGGTAATCCCAAGTCGATCGGCTGGGGGCGCATTCAGGAGGTCCTTTAGTACGACCTGCGACGCCTCCAACTCTTCTGCATCCGTTACGAATGAGGGTATAAAGGCAGGCACGAACGCAGGACAGGCCCGAGCCGCACCGCAAATATCGACGGCGCGTCTGGATTCGCGCTCGATGAAGGGATTGATCGCGACATCTCCTGGAGAATCCAACACGATCAGGTCGGGACGGAGTTCGTTCCCGACTCTGTCGCGAAGCATTTGTTTGTAGTCTTGAGACTCGTACGTGGCAATCACAATTCGTTTGCCAGATGACAGCCTATGTTTGTCACCGTTGAATTCGAGGAACCTCTGGTCCAGCGCCCGGGCCACTGGCGAGGTACGGTTGCGATAGACGTGAACCACCGCTGGCTGTTTCGCACGACAACCGACAGTCAGAACACAGAACAGTGCCACAATGAGGGTCGATTTCTTCATTACGGCCTTTCTTAATTTCTGACCGCGCTACGTGAGCCGACGCCGATGCGGATATTATGGCAGTGTTTCCCCAACTCCATCCAGATCACTGTTGTCAACATCGCCTCATTCACACGGTTGTGAGTGACAGGTCCGGCCCTTACCGCAGCTCTTCGAGCCGTCTCTTGACCTCGACCCAGCAGGTGTCGCGGATGTTGCAATGCTCACAATTCGGGCTGTGGATTTTCAGGAGTGAGAACAGGTAGCAGGTCCAGCGTCTCAAGTTCACAACCACCTCATCCATATGATCCGTAGGCGCGACACTCCAAAGACTACCAATCAGTGCGTGCGGGGGCGCTTGCAGGTGCAACCGTGAACCTTACCGATCTTGCTCAGATAGGGACTAGCACCGGCCTTTATGAACGTCTTTCGATAATCCCTCAACCTTTCTTGGACTTCGAACGCCGCGTCAATCTTGCACTTCAGACAAACGTCGGATTCGGAAAATTGCCCTAGGTAAAAGTCCAATTTGTCGGGTGGGACCTCATTTCCCTTGCTAGAGGCCAGCACGGAAATAACTAAATGCAAATTGTCCCGCATGAACTGCGACGCCAGGCTGTACTCGACTACCGGTTCACGCCCCGTCATGGCTGCCCTTCCTTTCAACGAACTACTGGTTTCTTCCTTGCTAACGACGACCACGTGACCGCTGGGAGGATACAAGCTTTCTCTGATTTCGGACATGGATCACTCTCCTCATGGGATTGTGTGGCGACCACGGGTGTTCGTTTCAGACGGACAAGGATTGGGACTAAGAATTGGGACCAACCAAAGCAGGTATTTGCGTGGATTTTGAAGGCTAAGCGACGCCGAATCAGTAGATTTCCAATGTGTCCCGAAGCAAAGGGTCCAAACCGGAGGGAGATTTTAAAGCTCCTGGCAGTCGCGCCGGACACAGCCGCAAGCTTACGTATTTGTTCTCCAAGTGCTCTCCAAAATGAGGTTTTTCGGTTGGAGCTGAAATCTCAGAGTCAGAGCTATGTTAAGTCTCTTGCGTTGAGGAATTTGGCGGAGAGGGAGGGATTC
>WNFP01020242.1_pt1 | contig 11190 bp, 5 predicted proteins | sample 5400201 | NCBI WGS metagenome assembly WNFP01 (sample SAMN13153355, study PRJNA577476) | soil metagenome | isolation source: 115 cm saprolite under Madrone tree | place: USA:California | collected 2016-06-14
CCTCCTCCCACAGATCTTCGAGATTAATAAGCACGATATTGGCCATACTGTCCGCGAGGAATTGTGCTACCACGCGGAATGATTTTAGCCGTTGCCTGAACACTTTTCGCTGTTTTCGCTCCTCACGCGCCGCCTTTGCATCGATGAATCCCAGGTCGAGGCGATCCTCAATATCCTTACCTTCGATGAACGCCTTGAACGGAGGCATGTCGTGCGTGTTGAGACTCGCCACGCACTTCTTCGGAACAGCCCGCAGCTTCGGATTTTTGGGATTTCCCATGATCTCGTATTGCACAACATACATCCCGCGGATGTCGTGCCGCGCCATGGACGCATTTACGGCGGGTGGAACGGTTCCAAGATTTTCACCGACGATGCCTGCCTTGTAGCGATGCGATTCGAGCGAAAGAATCGCATAGCACTCTTCGGCCGGATATTCGACATAGACCCCCTTATCGCCGGTTAGCCCGTCGGGGATCCACCAAAGCCGGTGCAGGCCCATCACGTGATCGATGCGGAGCAGCCGGGCATATCGAAGATGATTCCGTATGTACGCGATGAAGTACTGATATCGGTTCAACCGCATCGCTTCGGGGTGCATTGGAGGAAAGCCCCAATTCTGGCCCTTCGTGAACACGGGATCCGGGGGCGCGCCCCCTGCGACGCCGCGGACGAAGAACTGGCGGTTGCGCCAGATATCGTAGCCGTCGGGATGCAAGCCGAGCGGCAGGTCGAGATACAACAGTTGACCGCGGGCTCCGGCTTTTTCCGAGATCAATCGAAGCTGCTCCTGGACGATCCACTGCGCGTAGAGGTGATAGTTTTTTGTGGCTTCGTCGTAGTCGCCTTCGCGGATGTCGCCGTCGCGAAGCCGCGCGGGCCAGGCTGTCCAGCCCGAGCGAAGCCGGTCGGTCACTGCACGGAATCGCGCGTAATCCTCGACACTCTGATTTTCTCGAACAAAGTTGCCGAATACCGGAAGGCGATCCGGCTGCGCATCAGCGAAGAATGTGCTGGCGAGATCCTCCAGAACGCGGCGCTTCGAGGCCATCACCCCGCGGTAGTCGACATATTTCGTTTTGCGCGTGCGGGGGATCGGCGTGTTTGCCGCAAACTCCGGAACGCGAGTCAGGTCGATGTAGAACTCGTTCCAGAAGAGCCGGCTCGCAGGAGAGTACGGACTCGGCTCGAATGGCTCGTCCAGAAATGCGGCAAGCAATGGAAGCGTCGCTGCAACGCTTCCGCCGAGGTCCGCCATCCAATCCATGATGCTTTCGAAATCGGTGAGATCGCCGGCGTCAGGATCGCGCTTCGAGTGGAGAGCGTAGACGGGAACGAACAACCCCCAGAGTCGTTTATCCGCGGGAAAATAGGCTCGCTTCGGTGCCGATATCACGAAGGTTGGCTGACCCTGTATCTCCACATCGTGATAGCCGAATTCAAAACGTCTGCCGTCGAGCTGCCCGTCCCACGCCACCATTACCGGTTCAACTACCCGGTTGCGTAACTCGTGCTTTCTCCGCGCCAGAGCCTCACCCACATCCTCGATCTTCTCCACCCCCGCACCCATCGCACCGAGGACCAGCAACAATGATTCGGGGTCCGCTTGCCGGCGCTGTTTGGCCATGTCCAGATATGAAGTCTGAATGCCATACAGCCTGGCCAGTTCGAGCAATGCACGGTTCAAGCCGCCGCCTTCTCCGGCGCTTCGACGAGTTGGAGGATTCCAGTCAGCGGAATTCGTACCCAATCCGGGCGGTTGTTCAACTCATAGCCCAATTCGTACAGCGCCTTTTCGAGTAGATAGATATTCAGCAGGATGTTGAGCTCTTCGCGGACGGTGGGCAGGAAGGCGCCCGCCGCCGCGTGTTCGAGATATGAATTGAAGAATGTCGAACAGATCCAGGCATTCCACCGTCGAGCCCAGGGCTCGAGTGCGGCAAGGTCTTCGGGCCGAACCATGGCGCTCCCAAGATGGCCGAAGAGCGACGTGTAGGCAGCATAGTGGAACGACCGCAGCATGCCCGCAACGTCGCGAACCGGCGACCGCTTGATGCGACGCTCTGTCAAAGGCCGCGCCGGTTCGCCCTCGAAGTCGATTATGACGTAGTCCTTGCCTGTGTAGAGGACCTGGCCCAGATGGAAGTCACCATGGGTCCGCGTCCGCTTCGCGATAATCTTCCTCGAGAGAACGGTTCGGAACTGGTTCAATACCGCGGGTTGAAGGTCCAGCACCTTCAACGCCTCGTCGAGCACGGAGCCTCGAAGCAATTTGAGGTTGCTCCGAAGGAGCTGAAACATCTGTCCGGAATGATTCCGCATCGATTGATACAACGACCGCTGGTACAGGACCGAAAACGGTTCCGGCTCGAAATCGGAGTCTTCGCGATCGGACGCGAGGGCGACATGCAGTTCGGCGGTCCGCTGTCCGAGCAGTTTCACGCTTTCGAGATACGGTCCGATCAACTCGCCGGCGAGAGGCGGAACGACGGTCTGTTCCAGCCGGTTCACAAACGGCATGGAAAACGGTGGCTCGTTCACGGGATCGGCCTGCTTGGTGCCAGTGTCTGGCTCCAGGCGTCGCCTTCATTGTGAATGTACTTCTGCAATATGCCGACCGACGCGGTCTCGCCCCGCTTGGTACGATACTCAATCGTACCCGCGACAGGCGGCGTATGCTGAAACGGGACCCGATCGGTCAAAAAGTGTCCGATCTCGAGATCCGGATTCACTCCGCGATCCACGCGTCGGAAGAGTTTGAGAATGAATTCGTCTCCATAAACAAAAGATGAGTTGGACTGCTCCGCCCGAATCGTGCTCACTTCGAGATTCGTTACCGGCACGCTTCGAATTTCCCGCATTGCGCGCGTAAACGAGGCGACAAAGTCTCCGGCGGTGCCGCGCAACTGGCGTCGGCGGTCGATCGCATCAATGAGCGCTCTGCCGAAATCCTTGTCGAGTATCGCGTCGTAAAGGATCCCGGTTTCCTCACCATCCTTCTTCCTCACCGTGAGCTGAGCCAGTATGGCGGCTGGAGCCGACTCGCGGATTTGTTCGGCGCGCTCACCGGAGGCGAACGATAGCGGCATAAGGTACCGCTCCGGGTCCTCTTCCGTGTATTCCACCTGAACTTCCGTGATGCAGGTTTCCGCCGAATCCCATCGAATGGGAACTATCTCCGTAAATTCAGTACCTTTGATCTGGCGCGCTTTTCCACCAAACCAGCGTCGAGTTTGGAGATACGCTGCAAGCGAGTCTTCGACTGTCACTCGTGTGCGTCCCGAAAAAACATTCGACCAATGCCCCGAGACCGCTAACTGAAGCGGCGCTCTCTGGGAGTTCGAGCGTTCAAAGATCGCCCCGACAGGAGTTAAAGCGAACCAATAGAAAGAATGTGGTCCCAGCGTCAGGACGTAGGGCGAATCGCTGATCGGAGGGAATTCCGCGCGCCCGAACAGCTCTATTGGCGCCGAGCCTTTGAACGCGGAGAGATCGAGAGACGCGTACTGAACGAATCGAGAAAGGTTTGCGATAACGAGAATCACCTCGTCCTGGTATCGGCGAGTGAACGCGAGCACACGATGGTTATCCGGGTAGAGAAACTCGAGGGTCCCGCGGCCGAACGCCTTGTAGCGCTTTCGCATGGCAACGAGCCGTTTCATCCACCACAGCATGGAATGCGGATTGTTCTGCTGGGCCTCGACGTTGAAGGCCTCGTAATGCGAATCCGGATCGATCACGGTTGGAAGGTACAGCCGGTGAGGGCTTGCCTTTGAAAAACCGGCATTGCGGTCGGAGCTCCATTGCATCGGTGTGCGAACGCTGTTCCGGTCGCCGAGATAAATGTTGTCACCCATGCCGATCTCGTCGCCGTAGTAGATGACGGGAGTTCCGGGCAAAGAGAAGAGCAGCGCATTCATCAACTCGATGCGATTCCAGTCCTTGCCGAGAAGGGACGCCAGCCTGCGCCGGATTCCGAGATTGATGCGCATCTGGGGATCGTGTGCGTAGACCCGATACATGTAGTCGCGTTCTTCGTCCGTGACCATTTCGAGCGTCAGCTCATCGTGATTGCGAAGGAACAGCGCCCACTGGCAGTTTTCGGGAATGTGCGGGGTCTGTGCCAGGATGTCGATGATCGGAAACCGGTCTTCCATCCGAAGCGCCATGAACATGCGCGGCATCACCGGGAAGTGAAACGCCATTTGACATTCGTCGCCATTGCCGAAGTAGGCGACGGCGTCTTCCGGCCACTGATTGGCTTCGGCCAGCAGCATTCGATTGCGAAATCGCTGATCGATTTGCCGGCGCAGAGTTCTCAGATACTGATGCGTCTCGGGAAGGTTCTCGCAGTTCGTCCCTTCGCGCTCGTACAGGTATGGAATGGCGTCCAGCCGCATTCCGTCCACGCCCATGCTCAGCCAGAAATTCACTACCGATTTGAGACTGCGGCCCACCTCGGGATTCTCGAAATTCAAATCCGGCTGGTGGTGATAGAAGCGATGCCAGTAATAAGCGTTCGCGACGGGATCCCAGGTCCAGTTTGAGGTCTCGAAATCCTTGAAGATGATACGCGCATCCTTGTATTTCTCCGGGTTGTCGCTCCATACGTAGAAGTCGCGCCAGACGCTGCCCGGGCGTGCACGGCGGGCCCGCTGAAACCAGGCGTGCTGGTCGGAAGTGTGGTTCAACACCAACTCGGTGATGACGCGAATTCCACGCCGGTGCGCTTCGCGGAGGAACGTTTTGAAATCGGAAAGCGAACCGTATGAAGGATGAACGTTTGTGTAGTCCGCAATGTCGTAGCCGTCGTCTTTGAGTGGCGAAGGATAAAACGGCAAAAGCCATACAGCCGTGACGCCAAGGTCCTGGAGATAATCCAGTTTCTCGGTCAACCCGCCGAAGTCGCCGATGCCGTCGTCATTGCTGTCGTAAAACGCACGGACGTGCAGTTCGTAAATGATCGCATCCTTGTACCAGGACGGATCGTCGTCGAGTGTGAAGCCTTCGGTTATTTCACGCATGATTTAATATGTGTGCGGGCATGTTGCCAGGCTGCAGCTCCACGTAATTTCGTGGGCCCTGCCACTTAAATTCGGCCCCCGTCAGGAGGTCCACCATCCGATATGGGTGCCGCACATCGATTCCCAATTCGTCAAGAGGCAATTCAACGAAGCCGGACTGCTTCCAGACCGGATCCAGGTTAACAATGGTAACGATTGCGTTCTTCTTGTCCGGTGTCCGCTTGCTGTAACAGATCATCTGATCGTTGTCGATCGTGTGAAATTGCAAACTCTCATTCGATTGCAGCGCAGGATTCTTCTTTCGAATCTCGTTTACTGTCGTTATGAATGGCCGAAGACTCGAAGGATCATGAAGGTCGCGATGCTTGATCTCATATTTCTCCGAATTCAGATACTCCTCGCTTCCAGATTCCCTCGGTACGTTTTCCCCGAGTTCGTAAGCGGGCCCATAAATGCCGTAATTTGCCCCTAATGTAGCAGCCAGCACGAGCCGCGCCATAAACGCCGATCGCCCTCCCTTTTGAAGATATTCATGGAGAATGTCGGGTGTGTTCGGCCAGAGATTGGGGCGAAAGTATTCGCGGACTTCCGTTTGCGTAAGCTCGGTGAAGTACTCGATGATCTCGCGCTTTGCGTTCCTCCAGGTGAAATACGTATACGACTGTGTGAATCCAAGCTTCGCCAGCCGATACATAATGTTTGGACGCGTGAACGCTTCCGAAAGAAAGATGAGGTCGGGATGTTTCTTCTTCAGGTCCCGGATCGTCCATTCCCAGAAATCGAACGGCTTCGTATGCGGGTTATCGACGCGGAAGATTCGCACACCCTGCTCGATCCAATATTCGACAACGCTCTTCAGCTCTTCCCAGAGCGATCGCCAATCCCGCGTTTCGAATTCCAGCGGGTAGATGTCCTGATATTTCTTTGGTGGATTCTCCGCGTATTGCACGGTTCCATCGGGGCGCCACCGGAACCACTCGGGATGCTCCTTGACGTAAGGATGATCCGGCGAACACTGGTAAGCGATGTCGAGTGCGATGTTGATCCCTTCTATTTTCGCGGCGGCGACAAGGTGCCGGAAATCTTCCAGTGTTCCGAGCTCCGGATGGATTGCCTTGTGGCCGCCTTCCTTCGCGCCGATGCCCCACGGACTTCCCGGGTCATTCGGCCCCGCGCTGGGGGCATTGTTCTTGCCCTTGCGGTACGTTTTGCCTACCGGGTGAATTGGGGGGAAGTAGAGGACATCGAAGCCCATAGCCGCTATTTCGGGAAGGATGCGCTCGCAGTCCTTGAAGGTTCCGTTTGACCGCGGAAACATTTCGTACCAGGTGCTGAAGCGCGCACGAATCGGATCGACAACGACACGCAGTTCTTTGTAAACCGCGGCGTTGGTGCGATCGGCGTAGCCCGCAGCAAGCAGGGCAAGCCGCTCGTCCACCGCCGCCGGTGTCAGATCCTTTGCCAGGTGTTTTAACTTCTTCGCATCAGCGCCGAGGGCTCTTTCTGCGGCGGCCTTCAGCAGCTCTCCGCCGATCAGGAGATCGACAGTGACATCCTGGTCGGCGGCAATTCGTTTTTGAAAATCCTTGTACCAGGTTTGAAAAGGGTCTACCCACGCCGTGATGGAGTAAATGTACTGTCCGAGTTTCTCGACTGTGAACGGCGCACGCCAGTGGTCGTTGCCCAGCGGTTCCATCGGAATCTCGGTCCACTGTTCCTCGTCCTCGTGACGGCACCTGATGACACACGCGATCGCATCATGACCATCGGCAAAAATGTCCGCTTCAATCTCAACGGCTTCACCGATGACGCGCTTGATCGGGAAGCGCCCACAGTCAACTTCGGGCTTTACATGCTGGATGACCACTCTGGCAGGCGGTCGATCGGTCATCCTAAAAGCGTATCACGGGGCGCTGGATGGCAAAACTTTGTGGAGTGGGGCGAGGAAATGGGCGAGGAAGATGTTGGTGAGGGGCGAAGGAGATGTTGGTAACGGGGTGTTCCCCTCCTGGGACAGGAGGGGTGGCTGCGCCATCAATAAAATGGACCCATTCCGAAATGGCGCAGACGGGGTGGTCAGTCTGGCGTCCATGTTGCTCGGTGCTCACGCGGTATGGGAAAGCACAAACGTGGGATTTACAACACAACGGCAAAGGAAGAACAACGCAAGGGACTGCGTAACTCGTTGACCATACCGGAAGCTGTGCTATGGAAGCAGCTCAAGGATAGCCAACTCGCCGGGAGGAAATTTCGACGGCAGGAGAGCATAGGTCCGTATATCGCAGACTTTTATTGTCCGGAAAGTCGCTTAATTGTCGAACTTGATGGGGCGGGACATCAGTCAGTGGGCGGCGCAGAGTATGATGCCAGGCGGACAGAGTACCTCAAGGAAAGAGGCCTACGAGTGATTCGATTCGAAAATAAAGCCGTATTGGACGACTTAGAGTGGGTGCTTGAAGTGATTAAGAAGAATCTCCTCGACTGACCACCCCGTCTGCGCCGCTTCGGAACGGGTCCATTTTCTTTATGGCGCAGCCACCCCTCCTGTCCCAGGAGGGGAACACCCTTGCCCCAAGATCCTACCTAAATCACGGAGGCCTGTCCTCCATCCATCGGAATCACAACGCCCGTGACATAGCTCGCCTGATCGGAGGCCAAAAATAAAGTCAAGGCGGCAACCTCCTCTGGCTTGCCAAAACGTCCAAGCGGGATCTTCGACTGGCTGCGTTCGAGGGCTTCGGCTTCGGTGATTCCCTGCGACTGGGCTTCGGCCCGGATTCCTGCCTGGACCCGGTCCGTCAAAAAAATCTGCTGCGCCGCCTTTCCACCCATACCGATGATGTTGATGACAGAGCCCTGCCGTCTCTCGATCATTCCAGGCCGCACGGCATCCATAGCGAGCACGCAAGGAAAGAACTTGGCATCCATACCCTGGTGCCACGCTTCGGCATCGTAAGCATCGATCTGAAAGCGTTTTGCGGCGCCGGCAGAGTTCACGAGCACGTCGATTGGTCCGAGCATTTTCTCGGTTGTGGCTGCGACTGCCTGGGCGTCCTCGAGCCTGGACATATCGCCGCGCAAGGCGAGAACTTCGAATTTGTCCCTGGTGAGCGTCTGGCGCGCGCGATCCAGATTCTCGTGACTACGCGAAGCGATTGCGACACGCGCGCCTTCACCGGCGAAGGCCTGCGCGCAGGCGAGACCGATGCCCTTGCTTCCGCCGGTGATGAGAACAACTTTATTTTCCAGACCGAGTTTCACTTTGCAGTTCCTCCTCTGACGTTTGCCATCCATGCTTTTGCCTGCTGCTCCAGGACGTCGAGCGGCACGGCGCCCTGGCCGAGAACGACGTCATGGAACTGGCGGATGTTGAAGCGTTCGCCGAGTTCGCGCTCGGCATTGGTGCGAAGCTCGCGAATCTTGAGCTGACCCATCTTGTAACCGAGCGCCTGGCCCGGCCAAACAATATAGCGATCAACTTCGACGATGATGTCCTGATCGGTTTTCGCGGCGTTCGTGCGGAAGAAATCGATGGCCCGATCCCGCGTCCAGCCCATGGAGTGAAGTCCTGTATCGACCACGAGCCGGACTGCCCGCCACATCTCATAAGTGAGCTGTCCGAACTTCGAATACGGATCGTGGTAGAAGCCCATTTCCTCACCCAGCGACTCCGAGTACAGGGCCCAGCCTTCGACAAATGCGGTGTAGCTCGAGTGTTTCCGGAATTCGGGGAGGCTCTGCAATTCGTCTGCGATCATGACTTGAATGTGATGGCCTGGCACGGCCTCATGCATCGAGAGCGCTTCCATTTCCCACTTTGGGCGCATGTCCAGCCTGTACGTATTGGCAAACATGTAACCAGGCCGGCCCGCGACGAACGATCCCGGGTCGTAGTACGCCGTCGTTTGCGACGGCGCGATCGCATCCGGCACGGGCTTGACTCCATATGGTGTCTGCGGCAGACGTCCGAAGAGATGTGCGAGCTCAGGGTCTGCTCGTTTGGTGATATCGCGGTATGCCGTCAGGAGCGACTCAGCATCCTTGAAATAGAACTGCGAGCCGGTCCGCAGGAACTTCTTGAAGTCCTCGTAGCTTCCCTTGAACCCGGACGCGATGATCACCTTATCCATCTCGGCGCGGATGCGCTTCACTTCCGCCAGTCCGATTTCGTGAATTTCCTGCGGTGTTTTGGCAGTGGTCGTGTGCCACTTCACATTGTAGACGTACATCGAGGCGCCGTTGGGTAACGTGGCGACGTCAATCGTCTCACGGCATGCAGGCAGGTAGCGCAGCTTTAGAAAATCGCGAAGCTTCGTGAAGGACGGTACCACGACCTGCTTGTATGCCGCGGACGCGCGATCCTTCAGCCGGCTTCGATCGGCCTCTGGAACCGATGCCGGAAACTTTGTGAAAGCCGCAAGCATGGGGCTCGTCATCGGATCGGTCACGAGTTGGGTGTTCACCTGCTCAGGCACGTCACGGAAAGTGATCTTCGGAGGCGTGACTCCTGCCGCGAGACCTTGTTCCGTGAGTGCGCTGGTTTGATCCACGAGCGGTCCCATCCGCTCGAGACGTAAAACAATGTTCTCGTAATCCTCGCGCGTGACCGCGGGCATCATGGCAAAGGTGCGTGGAATGTCCTGTTGAACACCTTCGAGCTGGTTGATCGGCATCAAAAGGTTGCGAGGGATCACGCCCTTGACTGGCATCGCGTCGTTATGGAAATCCAGACCCCTGGCCGCGGTATCGATGAGATCGCGGTAGAGATCGTAGTTGATCCGGTCATCCGCGGAGAGCTGTGCCGGATCAATGCCGCCCAGGCGTTGGAGACTCTTTTTGAGATATTCGGCGCGCTTGTCGATTGCGGACTGCGAGTAGTCCGTCCACTTCATATTCTGCCCTGGAAAGCCGAAGGCAGTGGCCGTCTCCGGATACTCGGTCATCCAGTAGGTCCAATCCTCGTCGAGCTGCGTGTGAAACTTATCCGAGGAGCGGTTGGAGGACTGCGAGGCGCAAGCCGCGACGAGAGTGGTCGCGGCCACGACAGCAAAAAGGAGATGCTGGCTCATTGGCCCAGGTATCTCTTCATCCAACCGAAAACGGATTCGTGCCAGCGCTTGCTGTTGAGCGCTCCGAGTACCCAGTGTCCTTCGTCGGGGAATACGAGCGCCTCGGAAGCAATACCGTTGCGGCGAAGCGCCGTGAAGAGCTGGAGGCCCTGATCGACGGGCACTCGGAAATCCTGCTCGTTGGTAATGATGAGTGTGGGTGTTTTTATTTTCTCGGCGCTCAGGTGTGGTGAACATCTGGCATAGTTTCGGCGTGCTGCCGCGCTCCAGGGCGGCCCGCCGAATTCCCATTCCACGAACCACAGCTCTTCGGTGGCAAGGGCCATCGATTCGAGATTGAAAACTCCGTCGTGTGTGACCGCGGCCTTGAATCGATCCGTATGGCCGACGATCCAGTCGACGGCATAACCGCCATAACTGGCGCCCGCAATACCCGTTTGGTTTGCGTCCACAAACGGCATCTTCGACGAGATCTCATCGACGAATCGCTGGCCAAAACCGGTCGAACCGCGGGGATTTGGCGCTGCAATGACCCATCCCTGCGACGCCCATAGCGCAGGATTCCATCTAAACGACCATCCGTCCGGCCACGAGCCCTGAGGTCCGCCGTGGATCATGAATACGGCCGGATGCTTCCTGCCGGGGTCGAAATTGGGCGGCTTGAGCAGCCAGTATTGAATTGGCGCACCGCCCGCACCTGTTACGGTGACGCTCTCAACCTGAGGCATGTTGACCTGGTTGAGCCATGCGGCATTTTCGTGTGTAAGCTGCTTCGTGCTGCTGCCATCGGCAGAGACGCGGAAGATTTCGGTGGGCGCTGTCATTGTTGATTTCGCAAAGACCACAAAATCGGAGCCCGGCAAAGGCTGCGAAATGGAGCCGCCCTTCGCGATCATCCGGGGTGCGCCGCCGGCAACAGGCACGTTGTACAAATTGTGCGTACCTTTATCTTCAGCCGTGAACCAGATAGAGCGGCCATCGGGTGAGAAACGATAGTCCTCCACGGAGATGTCCATCGATTCAAACAAGGTGTGCTTGTTGCCGCCCGGCTGATCGTAGAGATCCAGATACCAGCGATCGGACTCGAAACCTGCCCG
>WNFP01004524.1_pt1 | contig 11189 bp, 8 predicted proteins | sample 5400201 | NCBI WGS metagenome assembly WNFP01 (sample SAMN13153355, study PRJNA577476) | soil metagenome | isolation source: 115 cm saprolite under Madrone tree | place: USA:California | collected 2016-06-14
GAAGCTTCCCTCCTGGCCTAGAAGGGCGAGCGCTTCTTGCGCATTTTCAGCCGTCCTTACTTGATGTCCACAACTCTCGAACAACGTCGACAGGTTACTGCGAATGTTTTTTTCGTCATCGACGACAAGAAGCTTAGCCATGAATTTACCTAAACAGATTCCTCTTAATGAACGGGTAACTCAAGCGTAAAACAGGTTCCCTTGCCCAGCGTGCTATCAACGAAAATGCGACCCCCGTGGCCTTCAACGATTTCCTTAACGATGGCCAAACCCAGTCCGGAGGATCCTGGTTGGGAGCCGTTGACGTTCCATTGCGTAAAACGCTCGAAGAGGTGCTCTTTTATTTGCTGAGGAATTCCCGGGCCGGTGTCGCTCACTTTCAGGAGGACTGTGTTTGCCTCATCCTCCGAGCTAACCGCGACGACACCCCCTTCCGGCGTATACCGCAGAGCATTTGAGATCAGGTTGGAGAGAGCCCAGGAAAGTTTCACCGGATCGCCATGGATCTTGGGCGCCGATGCGTTGACGCCGGCAGAGAGCGTGACCTGCTTTTGATCGGCCTGTAGTCGGAATGTTTTCGAGACCAACCGAACCAACTGGCACAGATCGATTTCAAGGTCGCGTATGGCTATCATTCTGCTCGAACCGCGCGCCAGATCCAGCAAATCATCCGCTAGGCGACGTATGCGTCCAACGTCCTCGCCAATGGTGGCCAAGAGCTCCTGGGCTTTGGGTTCGAGCGCATCTTTGCTACGCTCCAGCAATCCTGTGGAGAGCGCAAGGGAGGTGAGCGGCGTCTTCAATTCATGTGAGAGAGTGGCGACGAGATTGACCCGCGCTCGGTCTTTGTCGCGCAGGTAAGTAATGTTCTGGAGGATCAGGATCGTCCCGAGCGGTTGGCCGTCAGCTTGCCGGAGCGGCACCGATTTTAATACGTAGGTGTGATCGCGTCCGCGCACATGCAGATCGACTTCGATCGCCTGGGAATCCACTGGGTTTTTGGCGACGCTTCGTAACGCATCGCGCACACGCAAGTAATGGGGGTGGTTGCTATTCAGATCATCGAACGGACTGCCCAGGGCTTCTTCCCTTCCCACGCCGAGAATGATCCCGGCAATTTCGTTGATGTGGGTTACGATGCCCTGCGGATCGATCAGTACGATGCCGTCCTCGATACTTTCGATGATCGCCTCAGTCTTAGCTTTTTCGTACATCAGCCGGTCGACGTTTAACTTCTCAAACTCCTCGATCCGCTCGGCCATCTTGTTGAATTCTGACGCCACTGTATCGAGCTCTGCCAGGGGTTGCTCTCCTAATCTCAATGACGGGCCACGCAAGCTAAAATTTCGCAAGCGGTCAGCCAGCTCGGTGAGAGGCTTGGAGATTTTCCAAGCCAAGGTCCACGCCAGAGCGACGCCGATCAGCAGCAGCAGTATGAGACCTACGCCAAATGCCGTCGTTAACCGAGCGCTCAATTGGCTGGCGCGGCTATCAGCCCTGAACATCGCCGCCTGGTTCATTCCAGCAAGTTCGTCGAGACGGCCGTGCAGCTCTGCAAACTCTTGGTCGGTTTGTGAGGCGGGAGCCGAAGCGCTGAAGTGGTCGAACAATCGCCGCCCGCGGCTTTCGATGTCGGTGGCCAGCTCTGTCTCGCCTGCTTCAGTGATATGGTTGAGCTCGACGTCGATCCAATGGCGAAACGCATCGCGGTTGGCTGGCAAGGCTTTGGCCAGCTCACCGTCGCGTTGCGCGAGTTGCAGCGCATGAAGCGCGGTATGCATGTGTTGCGCAGCCTCAATGCTGATGTAGTTATTGTAGAGGGTCTGACGAATCGCCCCTCCCAGCCGATAGACCTGAGGCAGCGACACGGTCCCAAGTCCCAGCGCGATGAACAGCATTAGAAGACCGCCGTTGCGAATGCGTTTACTCAAAGAGGATGGAGTCATGGATTTTGCTTAATGCGCGGTTGAGGGTTGACAATTTCGACTTCGAAATCGTGAGCTGCGGCAATAATCCGGTCAGTCACTGAACGCCGAAATAGCCGGTTCCAGAGTGTCGGCTTGGCCCGGCCGATGATAATTCGCGAGATCTGTTTCTCGTAGGCAAATTCCAGCAGAACCTTAACCGCATCTTCCCCCTCAAGCCAAGCCACCTCGGCGCCAAGATCTCCGGCCAAGTTAATGTTGTCGAGGAGGGCGCGAAAATCCTTGGTGCTGATCTTTTTTAGAGATTCGGAGGGTGTGTCCACGTGCACCGCGTACCAATCGGCGTTGAGCCGCGCTGCGGCACGAGCAGCCTTACGCAGAAGCTCCTGGCTGGTTGACGGGTCCAAGGACAAGCAGACCATAAGCCGCTCGGTGACGGGAGGGCGGGCGCCCCCATCCCGTTTTAGACGCTCTAACTCTTCGCGATGGCGGCTTTGGTCATCCGCCACTTCGCGCAGCGCAAGCTCACGCAACGCCGCCAGATTGCTCGGCTTGAAAAAATTCTTGAGCGCCGACTCGACCCTTTCCGGAGGATAGATCTTACCCTCGCGCAGACGCTCGCGCAGCTCTTCTATCGGAATGTCAACGGTTACGACCTGATCGGCCCGTAGTAGGAACGTGTCGGGAACGGTTTCGCCGACATCGACACCGGTAATTCGTTTGACTACCTGCTTGAGACTCTCCAGGTGCTGGACGTTCATAGCGGTGATGACGTTGATACCGGCGCCTACCAACTCTTCTACGTCTTGGTAACGCTTGCGGTGGCGCGAACCAGGGGCATTGGTGTGGGGGAGTTCGTCCACTATAGCGAACTCCGGCTTGCGCTGGAGGATTGCGTCAAAGTCCATCTCGCTGAGAGATGTGCCCTGATAATTGACGGTACGTGGAGGGACTATTTCGAGGTCGCCGATCATGGCCGCCGTTTCAGCGCGGCCATGGGTCTCGATAAAACCAATCACCACATCGCGTCCCTGAGCGCGAAGACGGTGAGCCTCTTCAAGCATCCGGTAGGTCTTGCCCACGCCGGCGGAGCCGCCGATGTAGACCTTGAGTGTACCGTTTTGCAGTTGAGGTTCGAGCCCTAGAAATGCTTCCGGGTCTTTCCGGTCGTCGTCCTTCATCGCGCCGTTTTTGCGGGTCTCGGCCGCCAAAAAACTACCCTGGCGGAGTAATCCGGGGCCTAGATGGGGGAGTCCGAATCGGCGATGGATGTTGTCTGTAGAAAAAAGACACCACCCAGGCTCCCATACACCTTTTATCCTAACAGAGGCGTCCACTGGTTTCACATCAGAGCTGAAAACGGCTCCATAGAGACTTCCGAAAATCAAAGTTCCTTTGTCATGCGTCGGCTAGAATGATTTGTTTTCCTCGCCTGTAAGACGGACCGTCAAGACCGCCTTCCGGCATTGGTTAGCTCCGCTTCTTTATGGTTCGCTGAAAGACGGCGCCTCAACGTGCGGCGCGACAGGTATTCTTGAATAGCCGCCCAGGAGGCGAGAGCGAGGAGAGCGCCCCACAGCACGAGGATGAAGAGTCGAATGTCCGAAGCAAACAAGTCAGGCCATATGACTTCAAGCCAGATCGGTACAGCTAGGATGGCCAACAAGTGAAAATACAGCGACCTGAAGGCACTCGTCTCTTCGTATGTGATTTGTGCTTCGAGCAGTTTGTGAAGGTTCGAGCCGTCAGGGTCAAGTTTTCTATTGAACGTAAACCGTAACATCGGGCTCGGCTTCCGAATCCCAGCCTCTCAAACAGAAATCATCCCGAAAGACCCGGAATGTCGTCCGGTGAACCTATTGTCTGATGACTTTAGACTGCATCCGCACCTTTTTCTCCGGTTCGGATACGGATGACTTCCTCCACCGGAGTGACAAAGATCTTGCCGTCACCAATCTTTCCCGTGCGCGCGCCCCTGGCGATGGCTTCGACCAATTGCGGAGCCTTCTCGTCGGATACGAGAATTTGAATTTTCACCTTCGGCAAAAACTCGATGGAGTACTCCGCTCCGCGGTAGAGCTCGGTGTGTCCCTTTTGGCGACCGAAGCCTTTTACCTCGCTGACTGTCATTCCTTCGACCCCTAGCTTCGCCAGGGCTTGCTTAACTTCATCCAACTGAAAAGGTTTGATAATCGCTTCCACCTGTTTCATACACTTTTCCCTCGGGTCCTGAAACCACGATAATTTACTATTTGCCGGCACGACGGAGCCCATTTATCAGCACCGGCCGGTACGCACGCGAACCACTTCTTCCATGGGTAAAATGACGACTTCGCCGTCGCAAAGATCACCCGTACGGAGCGCTGCAACAATGGAGTCCCTGACCTCCTTAACGTCCCGGTCGTCAGCGACAACCTCGACTTTAATCTCAGGGTCCTCTTCTAGATATTGAGAGCCGCGATAGCAGTGAATCTTTGCCTGTTGGCTCCCGGCTCCTTTCACTTCAAAGACGGTCATGCGATAGATATGTTCCTTCTCCAGCGCCTCTCGGACGGCGTCGAGCTTGAATGGCTTGATGACTGCTTCGATTTTTTTCATCTTGGTCCTCGGTCCTCGTTCCCAAATTAAGAAGAGGGTTCCCCGTAGCGTTGGCGAAGTTGGAGATTCACCTCAAGTACATTGACCATCTTCTCGCCGGCTAGTCCGCCAAACGGCGCGGACGCGTTTGCCTGCAGGATCTGTTCAATCTCTCCTTGAACCTGCGCCGGATCGCGTTTGAGATTGGCCGCCCACTTGGCGGCGACCCGATCGAGTTGAAATTTCGCGTTGTCGAGCGTGATGTTTGGGTCGAGACCGGAAGCCGACGTGGTCACCATGTCGCCGGGGACATCTTGGAGATCGGCGTCAGCGTGCTCATCGCGCCACATATCAAAGAAAGCCGACTGAATATCCGATCCCTCTTTGACCGGCTCAATCGCTGTTTGAGGTTTTCCATTGGCGCCTGTCTTCGTAACGCTCGCGGGAAACTTCCCCAGATTTTCTTTGGAAAAATTCTCGAAAAAAACCACCGCCAAGTCCGGAGCCTTTGGCTGCGGCGTTCCCGGATTGTCTTTGATCCACTGTGTTACTATGTCCGGATGCGCCTTGGCCCATGCATCGACGTAGGCACCGTGGGTGGGATCTCCATTCACCCAAGCCTGTGCCGCGCTGTTGTGGGCGTCCGCCCACTGGGCGACGATGTGCGGGTTGCCGGCGTATTTGTCCTGCTGGAACCAGGCCTCGATATCAGCCGCCACGAGCTGTCCCGCTTTGGGGCCGCTTTTGTACTTCACAATCGGGCCGAGCGCGCTGGCGACCCGATAGCGCAGCATGTAGTTCGATGCCGCCAGTGCCGACGATGTCGAGGCCGATGCATCGTAAGATGCAGCGGACGGGCGAGGCTGGAAGTATTCGTCTTTCGTAAACGGCTGGGCGATCTGTCGTGACCCCACGATTTTACCGTCGGGTCCCGTGAGCATGCTGCCGTTCGCCTGGAAGGGAAAAATGGTTTGACCGACGACCCACAGCAGCAGGGGATAGATGCCGCAGCAGATGACTACGCTGAACGTGAGTAACAAGACACTCTTTGAAATATACCGTGACATGTTCGTACCTCCACGAATCGTTGAGCCTTCAACTCGCCAGATGTAAGCCGACCATAATGATATCAATCAGCTTGATACCGATGAACGGGACGATAACTCCTCCCAGGCCCCAGATAAGTAAATTCCTTCTCAACAATGCATCGGCGCCAAGGGGCCGGTACTCCACTCCTTTGAGCGCGATCGGAATGAGTAAAGGAATGATAATCGCGTTAAAGATTACGGCCGACAGAATGGCCGAGGTCGGTGAATGCAGATGCATAATATCGAAGGGTTTCAACCAAGGCAGGGTACCGGCAAAAAGAGCCGGGATAATCGCAAAGTACTTCGCCACGTCGTTGGCGATGGAGAAAGTGGTCAATGCGCCTCGGGTCATCAGGAGTTGCTTACCGATTTCGACGACCTCAATCAGTTTGGTCGGATCGCTGTCCAAATCCACCATGTTGGCCGCTTCCTTGGCCGCCTGCGTGCCGGCATTCATCGCCAAAGCGACGTCGGCTTGTGCGAGCGCTGGGGCATCGTTGGTACCGTCGCCCATCATAGCGACTAGCTTCCCATCCGCCTGTTCTTTCTTAATGTAGGCAAGTTTCGTTTCCGGGGTTGCCTGGGCAACGAAATCATCTACCCCGGCTTGCTTGGCGATGGTGGCAGCGGTGAGTGGATTATCGCCGGTGATCATGACGGTTCGGAGCCCCATCTTCCGCAAGCGATCAAAACGCGCGTGCATGGCGGGCTTGAGCACGTCTTCGAGAACGACAACGCCGGCGACCTTGGCGCCATCGGCGACCAGCAGCGGAGTTGCACCTTTCGTTGCGACGCCATCGACTATTGCCTGTAATTCGCTTCCTACAGTACCTTTTCGACTCTCGACAAACTTTGCGACTGCGTCCGGCGCGCCTTTTCGTATGCACCGGCCATCCTGCAGATCGATGCCGCTCATACGGGTTTGCGCTGAAAAAGCGATGAACTGAGAGCCCTGCGGCACTGACACGGATACTTTTCCTTGAGCCTCGAATGCTTTGACGATGCTCTTACCTTCGGGCGTTTGATCCGCGGCGGACGCGAGTGCCGCGAGACTCATAAGATCGGCAACAGAATACTTATCCACCGGAAAGAACTCTGTCGCCTGCCGGTTGCCCATCGTGATGGTGCCGGTTTTGTCCAGCAATACGATGTCAGTGTCCCCGGCTGTTTCGACGGCCTTTCCACTCTTGGCCAGGATGTTGGCCTGAAGCGCGCGGTCCATACCGGCGATTCCGATGGCGGCCAGCAAGGCGCCAATGGTCGTGGGAATGAGGCAGACTAAGAGTGCCACCAGAGTAGGCACATCCGTGCCGAGACTCTTCAATGGAGATGTCGCGGCGAGATAGCCGCTCATGTATTGCTCCGCGTTCCAGGCCATAGGCCAAAGCGGAACGACGACGATCAGGAAGATCAAGGTAAAAGCCGAAAGCACGAGAGTGAGCGCAATCTCGTTGGGAGTGCGTTGACGAATAGCGCCTTCGACCAGCGCAATCATCCGGTCGAGAAACGATTCGCCCGTCCCGCTGGTGATTTGAACCACGATTCGATCCGAGAGAACGACGGTCCCCCCGGTGACGCCGGACCGGTCCCCGCCCGCTTCCCGAATTACTGGCGCGGATTCGCCGGTGATCGCCGACTCATCGACCGAGGCGATTCCTTCAACAATCTCGCCGTCACCGGGAATCGTTTGACCGGCCTCTATGACGACCCGATCGCCCGGCATCAAGTTCGTTGACGAAACCTCCTCGATAGTGCCCGCAGCGCGCAAACGGTAGGCAATCGTGTCGCGCCGGGTGCGCCGGAGCGATTCGGCCTGTGCTTTGCCGCGCGCTTCTGCCAAGGCGGTGGCAAAATTTGCGAAAAGAACGGTGAGCCACAGCCAGATGTCGAGTGCGATAAAATACGTAATCGGCACCTGACTCTCGGAGGCGCCAAACGCTGCCTGAATGACGAACAGCAGGGTGAGGAAAGCTCCCACCTCGACGACAAACATAACCGGATTTGCCCATTGAATATCCGGTCGCAGCATGACAAACGCCCGCTTCAATGCCACCGCCACTATTTCCTGCGAGAACAAGCCTGTCAGCTTGACCCGGCGAGGAGGCCGCGGTTCTACCGGCGGCGGACTCATTTCCTGGACCTTTTTTGCAACACTCGCTACTGCCATTTGATTTGCTCCCTTCTAACGGTCTGACAAAGTTTGACGACTATTCGAATGAACTCCCATTAGCCCCCAAAGGGGATTGGACCCAGATGTTCAGCCAGTGGACCGAGCGCGCCGACCGGCAGAAACAGAAGAGCGGCGACGATAATGATCGTTCCGAACAGGAGGCAGCCGAAAGTGAACGTATCGTCACGCAAAGTTCCCGGTCCGAACGGAGAGGCTTTCTTCGCTCCCAGGCTTGCCGCCATTGCGATGGGCGCAATGATCGGAAGATATCGGGAGAACATGATCACGAGTCCAGTTGCAATGTCCCAGGGTATAGCCATGGGCGCTGGGTTGGGATTGTTGTAAAAACCATAGGCAACGCCCAGTCCATCGAATGCCGAACCGTTATTGGCTGAGGCTGATGAGAACTGATAGAGCATCTGAGAAAATCCATGAGCGGCGGGATTGCTTATGGCCTTTAATCCCCAGTCCGTCGCCGCAAACAGGCCGGTGGGCATTAGGATCATGATCGGATGAACCAGCAGCGCGATCATCGCCAGCGCCATCTCGCGCGCGCCGATTTTCCTCCCAAGATATTCCGGCGTGCGTCCCACCATCTGGCCGGCCAGGAAAACGCCAACGATCAAGAACAACAAGAAGTTGATCATTCCCACGCCTTTGCCGCCGTAGATCGCGTTGATCCACATTCCAACGAAGGGCGACAAAGCTGCGATGGGGTTGAGGCTATCGTGCTCGCAGTTGACCGCGCCGCAGGTCACGTCGACCGTCACGGCCGCGAAGGTCGCCCCGGCCGAGGTTCCGAAGCGCAACTCTTTGCCCTCGAGATTACCGAGATGCTGATCAATGGGAAGGCCGGGCACGGGCGGCAGAGTAACCGTCCGTTTTCCTCCCGGCGCACTCGCATCTGCGATCTCAAAACTTCGGCCTTGCGGATGCGCGGTGAAACCGGGGTTGGGCTTGAGAGTGTCAAAATAGATGGTCCAGACAATGGTGCCGACAAACATCACCAGCATTACAGAGAAAACCACCCAACCGTGACGAACCCGCCTGAGCATCCGACCGTACATAAGCACGAGCGACATCGGGAAAAGCATCATGGCAAACGTCGTAAAAAAGTTGGTCACATCGCTGGGGTTCTCAAACGGGTGCGCCGAGTTCATGCCATAGAAGCCGCCGCCGTTGGTGCCGAGCATCTTGATGGGAATCACGGCTGCCAACGGACCGACCACAATAGTTTGCTGCTTTACCTGACCCTTATCATCCGTGCCCATCGCCGCAGGTTCCAAGGTCGAGACCTGATAAGCACTCTGATAGGTCATCGGCATGCCCTGTTGCATAAAGACTACGCCGATGATGAAAGCTACCGGCAGGAACATGTAGATAACCACGCGCCACATGTCGACGAAATAATTGCCGAGAGTTTTCTCGCCGCGGAAAGCCCGGATGATCGCCGTCAATGAACAAAAGCCAACTGATGCTGAAAGGAACATCATCGGGAGGATGAAGAAGATCTGGCTGAAGTTCGAAAAATGCTGATCGCCCGAATAATGCTGGAGATTGGTGTTGGTCATGAAGGAGACGGTGCTGTGAAAGATGGTCGTGGGGGACAGCAGGCCCCTACCGAGCGGGTTCAGCGGCATGATGGGTTGCAGCGCCAAGACAAGGTAGCCAAAGACGAAAAGGGCGATGTTGAAGATGATGAGCGCGGCCGTATATTGTTTCCAGTCTTGCGGACCGGTATCCAAGCGCTGTTCGAACCAATGAAAAATCTTCGGCGCTTTATACTTGCCATCCATGATCCACGCGAGGTATTTGCTGAGCGGGATCGCCAAAATAATCGTAAAAACAATGATAGAAGTCGGAAGTAACCACATAGGGATCATCTCCTTGCTAAATAACGAGAGCGCCGTTGCCATGCTGTTATTGAATGCGGTCGCATCTTAGAACCATTCGGGGCGGATCAACGCCGCGAACAGATAAACAAACAGAAAAGCAGCAACGATGGCGGTGACGTAAATCATATTGCCCTCCTCAAATCTTTTCGCACGCGTTGATGAACGCGTAACAGAGTCCCATCCCGACAAAGCCCAGGAAGAACATTGCCGGCAACCAAAATATAAGATTCATTCTAAATCCTCCTCGGGTTGATGAACTTCCAATAACGCACAAGGCATGCCAGAAAAATGAACGTGTGAATACGCGACTTTTCAATGACACGACAGTGTGAATGCATTGCCGACTGCAAGGGGTGTATTGCAATTTAAAAGGTTCCTCCGACAACATGTTATGCAAGATCGACAAAATCCTTTGAACGTTTTCGCATTTCCCCGAATCAGCCCCCAAAGGGGATTGGGCCGAGATGTTCCGCTAGAGGTCCAAGGGCGGCAACCGGCAAGAAAAGCAATGCGCCGAATCCCCGCAATTGCCGTGGCGTCTGACGCCAGTCGCTATTTCGACATGTGTCGATATTCAGTCGATATCCAGTCATAAGTTGATAGGAGAATCAGCCGATTACCATCGTTCCGGACAGTAGACAGCCGAATGTGTCGTCGCGCAAAGTTCCCGGACCAAACGGAGCGGATTTTTTTGGCGCCAATGCTGCTGGCTTATGCCGATGACTGCTTCGAACACTTAGCGGGCAAAAAGCAGATCCGGGAAATTCCTAAAGGGCAAGGAAAAGATATGTTGGCCGGTTGCCACCGGAGGAAATCTTGACAAACTCACGGGTTCGCAAAGTGTCGAGAGGCTGAATCGCTCAGGCGGTTAGGCAATACGAGTACAGCCAGATCGAGGTTGCGAACTTTTTGGGATTGCACTAACTCGACGGCGAGCCGGCTGATAAAAACAGCCTGAGAAACAGATATGAACTTATCACATAGAGAGGGGCCGTGCTTGCGCCCATTCTAGTTGCTCCCGACTAGGTGTGTGGGGCTGGCTGTGCACCATACCGTTGCTGCAATGCCAGATTGATTTCCAGCACGTTGATCAGCTTGACGCCCACCAATCCCCCGAAGGGCGCCGCGGCCTGTTGTTGCAGCAATGTTTCGATCTCCTGACGAATCACGGCCGGCTCTCGGTGGGTCGCTTTGGCCCACTGCGCTGCGACCCGGTCCGCCTGATATAGCGCGTTCTCCAGCGTGATGTGCGGGTCCAAGCCGGAGCCTGAGGTTGTCACTAGGTCGCCAGGCACGTTTTCCAAATCGACGTCCGCGTGCTCCTGGCGCCACATGTCGAAGAAGGTCGATTGAATATCAGATCCCTCCTTCACCGGCTCGATGACCGTCTGGGATTTGCCGTCGGCGCCTGTCTTCGTAACGCTCGCGGGAAATTTCCCCGGATTGTCTTTGGAAAAATTCTCGAAGAAAACGACGGCTAGGTCCGGAGCCTTGGGCTGCGGCGTTTCCGGATTGTCTTTGATCCATTGTGTCA
>WNFP01009584.1_pt1 | contig 11189 bp, 7 predicted proteins | sample 5400201 | NCBI WGS metagenome assembly WNFP01 (sample SAMN13153355, study PRJNA577476) | soil metagenome | isolation source: 115 cm saprolite under Madrone tree | place: USA:California | collected 2016-06-14
CGTCATGGCCATCGTCGCGTTGCAACTGGTCGGCCTCAGCGTCAATCAGGCCCTGATCGGCAACATCGTCGAGGCCAATGGCGGTGATATTCGACTGAGCGCTGACCTGGCGCCTTTACGCCAGCGCGACCTGGCTTTCTTTGATCGGCTCAAGCAGCAGGGGAGCATCACCGCTTATGCGACAGCCTATGATCCGGGCGGCACTATTACCCTTCCAACAGGCGAGGAGGAAACCTTTTCCTTCATTGCCGTCTCGAGCAACTTCCCCCTGGTAGGCCAGGCGAACTTCATCGCCCCGTCGCACAACCTGGCATTTCAAAGTATTGTCACAGGCAATCATATTGCCATGAGTTCGACCGTCTTCAATGCTCTCAATGCTCATATCGGCAGTACCTACCGCGTAAAGACGCTGGATGGACGCTTCGTGCCCATCACCGTTGCCGCCGAGTTTCAGGAGGATGGTGTATTTCGTGGTCCCCAAATCTTCATTTCTCAGGCTGCACTGAACGCCACTCCTGGCCCCAAGGGTCTCACCGAACCGGCTCAATATGGCACGATCTACATGACCGTGCCCGCCTCGAATCTCAATTCAGTGAAGGCGCAGTTGAGCCAGCAGTTTCCGTCTGCCCGTGTCATCACTGCTACTGACCTGCTCAAGCAGCGCCAGACCCAGGTTGACCAGATTCGCCTCTTTTTACACATCGTCGGCTTATTAGCGCTCTTCATCGGGGGTATCGGCATCATCAATACCATGCAGGTGCTACTGCGCCGTCGTCAAATTGAAATCGCTATGCTCAAAACTACTGGCTATCGCCAGGTCGACCTCTATACCCTCTTCGGGCTGGAAGCTGCCCTCCTGGGTATTGTGGGAGGTATCGTCGGCACGCTGGTGGGATTGGGTATCAGCTACCTCGTGCGCAGTGTCGTTGAGCGTGCATTTTTCATCAACCTGCCAATCGTCCTTGACGCACTCACGCTTGCATCCGGCCTGCTTATCGGGCTGGCAACAGCGCTGATCTTCGGGCTGCTGCCGATTGTGCAGGCCAGCCAGGTGCGTCCACTGTCCGTGTTACGCGAGCTTAATGAACGCAGGCAGATCTCCTCGTGGCTCATCACTATTGTATTGCTCGTCATCTTGTCGTTGCTCTTCGTCGCGCTGGCTGCGGTCATCCTGGGCGATGTGGTAACGGCGGTAATAGCCGTCTACGGTGGCGCTGGCGTAATTTTTTCACTTGCGCTCGGATTTGGCCTGCTGGTGCTGGCCGTCTCCAGGCTGCCGGTCTATGAGAGGCCCAGGCCGCGCATGCTCCTGTGGATACTCCTGGCCATTGGTATCACTCTTCTATCGGTACTCGCTCTCGTTGCTCTCTTCTTGCTGGGTCAGGCGGCCAGCGCTTTCGCAACCAGGGCTGGCAATAGTCTGATTGGTACGTACGTGCTGGTTGTGTTAGGTGGTATGGGTATTGTGCTTGTAGGCGGAGCGCTCGTCTACTTACTCGCAACTATCGTCAACTGCGTGGTTGTGTTCACACCACGTTCATGGAAAACCGCCGTCATGCTGGCTTATCGCAACCTGGGAAGGCAGCGTGTACGCACGACAACCACCCTGACGGCTCTTTTCGTCGGCGTCTTTGCTATCGGCCTCGTCCTGATCCTGGGCCAGGGCATCAAAGATGCCATCAATACTACACTGAGCACGCTTTTCACCCATAACGTCTTCGTCGTCGTATCGCCCAACCAGAAGCAAGCGGTGCAGGATCAACTTGTGAGCCTGAGAGGTATCGATTCCAGTAAAACACAGGTGAATCCGGTGGTGCCACAAGTCTACCCAATCCTTGTTGCGGGGCGGGATATCAATACCATCCTCAGAAGTGTGCGTAAGACCGATAAAATTGACAAAGGGGATATTGTTGGCGATCTGACCAGTATCGAAGGCTTCGACGTAGGCGGGGGCAAAAGCAATCTACCCACGATTACGCTTAAGATTGGTCGCAATCTACAGCTAACGGACGCCGGCACCAATGCTGTTGTCCTGAGTTCAGAACTCGAACAGTCCCCGGTAAAATTGCGCGTTGGTGATACGATCGTGGTGCAGAGCGTGGATGGTTCCGTTACCAGGATTCTCAAAATAGTAGGCTTCTTTGACAGCTCAATGCCCATGGGCAATCCAAACTTCGCCGGGATATTGGCTGATACGACTGTTGCAGAGCAGCTTGGAGGATCGCAAGCGCTGGAAGTCTTCTCGCTCAAGGTTGATCCGGCACAGGTGCCCACACTGCGCAAGCATCTGAACCAGGCTGTGCCGAACGCCATTATTCTCAGCGTTGTGGATATCGATACCCTCGTCAACCAGGTGCTTAATAACCTGATTATTATGCTGACAACGCTCGCTTCACTGGCGATGGTCGCCGGGTTGATCATCATCGCGAATGCCGTGGCGCTGGCGATGCTGGAGCGGCGGCGCGAAATCGGCATCTTGAAATCCGTCGGCCATACGAGCCGGTCGATACTCGCCACTGTGTTGATTGAAAATGGCCTGGTGGGCCTGCTTGGTTCGCTTGTCGCCATGCTCCTTGCGGTGGGTGCAATCACCGCTCTCAGCAGGTTTGTCTTCCATACAGAACTGGCCATCGGCCTATCGCTGGTGGCGCTCATCATCGCCCTTACTTCGCTCGTTACCATGGTTGTAGCAACGCTCGTCGCCTGGAGTGCTGTGCGCGTGCGCCCGCTGGATGTGCTGCGTTATGAATGAAGATTTCATCCTGATAACTCCGGTTCACGGACCCCATAGGTATGGAGCAGTTACTGGATCAGGCGTACTCTGGTCGTCGTATGCCGGAATGCTCTCTTGAATCTTTCGGATTGGGCGACGTATGTCGATGGCTATCTCTGAGAGTATTGTAAGGGTTCCTTCTAGCTTATCCTGGTGTTTCCGAAGCATATTAACTACAATTCGTGCCCTATGCTCCATCGGTATCCGTGTCGCTATCCGTAATAAGATCACTCCTGCGGTTGGTCTACGCTCATTAAGAATTAACCGTTCGAAGTCTTTGTCCGAGGTGATCAGCAGCGCCTTCTGCTTACGTGCGATCTCCAATATCTCTCTATCCTCAACACTACGTGAGACATACTCCACCTGGTAACCCTCTTCTCTCAACCGCGTGGTGATTTTTAGCGGTACATTCTCATCAACGTAAATAATCATGATGCGGCTTGGTCAAGAGGGTAGACAACCTCTGCTCGTAATGTATCTGCGGCGAATGCCAATGCTGCATAGATAGCTTCGCGTGTAAGACGGGGATACTCCTCTAGAAGCTCTTCAATGGTTCTTCCCCCTGCCAGTTCATCAAGGATTTGCTCGACAGCGATACGGGTATCTTTAATAGCAGGTTTCCCAAACAGTATGTTGGGGTTCGAGGTGATGTATTGTCGATAGTCTTGCATGGTATATCCCTCGTATTCACAGATATTCTTCCTCAATTAAGTACATTGATCCGATGTGAAATCTCCCGTAATTGTATCCCACTGAGATCACAGCGTCAAAAAAGTCACATATCGTCTCAGTTTTCCCATGTCCAGGCATAGCCTTCTCTTATAGTTTCGCATTCCACAAGGTCGTGCGCGCATCGGTACTTGAGGTATGCCCGGCTTCAATCAGCGTGCGGCGCAAAAAATAGCCTCCCATGAGTACCAGCAACGATATGACGATCCCCCTGCCACTCCTGCGCTTCTCAGAACGTCTCCCCAGCAGCGACAGCGTCTGGAGCAGCCAGGGCAGCGCTAATCCGCCTCCAAAGACAAAGCGCCAGAACGTGCGTCCATGCTCAGTTGGCCCGGTTCCCACCAACGGCCGTGCTGCCCGGCCCGAACCGCGCAGGAAAGCTAATAAACCCGTCATCTCAACTAACAGTGCGACCCATTCCAGCCGCTCCAGTTTATGTAAGACCGGCACAGGTGCACGTGTGAAGCGTAGTACCAATGAGATCAGTGCCGAACTGGTTGAAATAGCGGAAGAGATAAAGACCGCCCCCAAAACCTTGCTGCGCGACCAGAGCGGCACGCTCGTCGCCGTTAACAGCACGCCGGTATAGCCGCCCAGGAAAAGGCCGAATGCGGTTCCAGGCAGCGCAATCAAGCGCTGGGGAAGTGCAGCCAGCACTCGCGGACCCCACCAGCGTCCCAGGATACCATCTCTGGCAGCCTGGATAACCGTCGTAATCCCGCTAAATAGCGAAAAGCCCACCAGGCTCCATGTTCCCATCGACATAGGTGATTTGACTTTAAACATGCGCAACATGTGCAAGAAGCGTTCGGGTCTGCCCAGGTCCTTGGTAAGCAGTAATGGGCAGGGCAACAACGCTAAGAGTGAAAGATAATAGCCTGTGCGTGCAACGACACGATCCTCACGCGAGCCGAAAAGCGAGGCAATACTGGCAACGACATAGCAGCCTGCAGCCAGCCCGCCAAAAAAGAAATACCAGATGATCTCCCAGCGCCAGACAGGAGCTTTCAATACGGGATAGTCGTAATATGATGGCTCTTGTAACTCGCGTTCCGCGTCCGGCGTATAACCAGTAGTAAGTGTTACTAATCGCTCGACGAGCTTTAATGATGAAAAGCCTTCCCGAAAGGGTGCCGTTATGGTTAGAAGACGGTTTTCCTCCATTAGAAATCCTCCCTATGCTTTACAAAGCTAAGATGCAGCAGGGGGTTGCCCTGTGTAGGCCTATTCTCTGAAAAAGAGAATCCCGAACAAACCCAGCACTGCTGCCGCCAAGATCGTCCAGAGGGATGCAGGAACGACATTATTCGAGGGGCGCGGTGGATTCTCCGGCAGGTTATACACCTCTGGCGCATCAAGTAGCAGAAAAAACGAATTCAAGCCTCCCTCGAGGATAGCGTCATCCACGCCATAAAGACGCGCCTCTTCAACCCCGCGCTCGTGTAGGATGCCCAGGCGCTCGCGGGCATGTGTTTTGAGTTGCTCCACTTCGCCAAATTGTATCGAATCGGTGGGGCACGCCTTGGCACAGGCTGGTTCCATGCCATCTTTCAAACGATCGTAGCACAGTGTGCATTTGTGAGCCGTGCGGTCGCCATACTCATCACGCGCAATCACCCCAAAGGGGCAGGCGACGACACAATAGCCACATCCATTACAAATATCCTGCTGCACATAGACCGTATCAAACTCGGTGCGAATAATCGCCCCCGTCGGACATGCTTCCTGGCAGGGAGCATTGGCGCAGTGTTTGCACACATCGCTCTGCATGAGCCAGCGATCGGTGTTGAAAAAGGGGAGTGCTGTCCCCGGCGGGATAAGTGGAATAGTGCCTTCCAACTGCGCCTGTGCTATCTGGTCATCGATGTACGCATTGCGCCCGTTATCACGGCGGCCAATATGCTCGATGAATTGCACGTGTCGCCAGGTCGTAGCGCTGAGTTGCCCCGTATTATCGTAGCTGGACCCTGTCCAGACCGGATCGCTGGCGGGCAACTGGTTCCACTGCTTGCAGGCAATCTCGCAAGCCTTGCAGCCAATACACAGGCTGGTATCGGTGAAAAAGCCCATAGCCGGTTGGGATGGTAATGGCGGCTCTTTGTTGCCCACCAGCAGAGATACCATAGTTCTTAGGGGAGACCCTGACCGTGCAGATTTAACGGCCATAGAATCCTGCCTCCTTTATTGGAAAGTGGCGCTGTGAATTGCGCCCGCCTATGGAAGGCGCCCGGAGCGCACATTACAGGTGAATGCCTTGGCCTCCTCGATGCTCACGTTTGGTTCCAGTACCATATGCGCCAGGTCATTGGTAATGCTGCCAGTGCTCTTCCCCTGGAAGCCCCAGTGGAAGGGCAGGCCAATCTGGTGCACCACGCGCCCGGATACAAATAACGGTCGCATGCGGCGCGTCACCATTGCCCGTGCCTCGATCTCACCGCGCGGAGTACTGACGATCAACCACTCTCCGTGCTTGATGTTTTGCTCTGATGCCAGTTCGGGACTGAGTTCGGCGAACAGCGTCGGCTGCAGCGCATTGAGCCAGGGCATCCAGCGTGTCATCGGCCCGCTGACGTGATGTTCGGTCAAACGATACGTTGTAATCACAACCGGATAGTTTGGATCACCTACCGCGGCCAGGCGATTGTCGGGCCTGTCCCGGTAGTACTTTGCAGCCGGGTTACTCTGCTGGTGATAGAGCGCGTTATGAACCGGCGATTCCGCCGCTTCATAGTGTGCTGGCAGAGGGCCATCATTTAGCCCTTTGGGAACAAAAAGCCAGCCCTTGCCATCCGGCTTCATCATGAATGGATCGCTGCCAGAATGCGCATCCATACCCACCGCGCCGGGCGGCGGGGTGTAATCCGGCGGTTTGCTTAGAGGGAAGTCCGGCACATCCACGCCGGTCCATTTTTTCTGCTCCTCGTCCCACCACACGTATTTCTTGCGTTCCGACCACGGGCGACCTTGCGGGTCAGCCGAGGCGCGGTTATAGAGAATACGCCGGTTGGCGGGCCAGGAGAAACCCCATTTCTGGAAGGTGTAATCATCTGAGGAGATACGCGAGGCCGCGCGGTTATTCCCCGGTTCTGGATACACTCCGCTGTAAATCCACGAGCCGCAGGCCGTACTTCCATCGCTCTTGAGCACCGCGAATCCCGGTACGTGTGGAGCATCACGCAGCGTAGAGAATCGTTGTGCCTCAGCCCCTGTATTTGTTTGGGCCGGTTGACGTATATAGTAGCCGTTGATCTCTTTCACTACCAGCAGAGTGTCTGGCTCATCAAGAATGCGTGACCCTGGTTCCGGCTCTTCTCGGTCATAATCCCACATCAACGCCTGCAATGGCCGGTCTTTCGGTTCGGCACTCCCGGCATAAAGCTCTTTCAAACGCTTGCCCAAATGGTAGACAAACCACAGGTCTGAACGCGCATCGCCGGATGGATCAACTGCTTTATCTCGCCATTGCAACAGGCGCTGCGTGTTCGTGAAGCTGCCCTCTTTTTCTGTAGAGGCGGCTGCTGGCATGAGGAAGATCTCTGTCTTGATCTTGCTCGAATCAACTGGCTCGGTATCCGGCCCAAATCCCGGCTGCTTATACCAGAATGCCGCCGATTCTACCTCGTAAAGATCGCGTACGACCATCCAATCCAACTGCTCTAATGCCTTGCGCTGCATACGCGCGTTAGTGCTGCCTGCCGCGGGATTCTGGCCAAGGAGCAGGTAACCGTGTACTTTGCCATCCAGCATAGTATAGCTGGTTGCAAGGTGAGAATGGTCCCCAATCGTCTTCGGGAGCCAGCGATAACAGGTATTGCCGTCTTCCTCGTTTGCCGCTTCACCATACCATGCCTGGAGCAGGCTCCTGATATATGCAGGGAAGTTAGACCACCAGCCCGTTTTCTCACCCGCCGTATCGATGTATTCAGCCAGCGTCTGCTGCGCCGAAAGTGCGCTTGGCTGTGGCATATAGCCCGCCAGCAGGTCATACAGCGTCGGCACATCCGTCGAACCCTGGATCGACGCGTGCCCGCGCAGCGCCATAATTCCCCCACCTGGACGACCGATATTGCCGAGCAAGAGCTGTATCATCGCGGCGGCGCGTATGATCTGCACACCTTTCGATTGCTGCGTCCACCCGACTGCGTAACAGATCGCCGAAGTGCGTTCCCGCCCGGAATTCTCGATCAGCGTTTGCGCAATACATAACCACTTGGTATCTCGCTCGTAGTCCCAACTGCTTCGATCGGTGTACGTCCCGCTTTCGGGATCATATCCAGAGAAGAGCCCGTCGAGATCTTCCGTATCACGAAAGTCCTCGCGGATTAGCGTGGCAGCATTTGTATAGTGCACCACGTAATCGTGAAAGTAGCTATTGGTCTCGAGCAGGTGGCGAATAATCGCGCCCAGGAAAACGATATCGCTGCCGGCGCGCGTGGAAACGTATAAATTCGCCAGCGCCGAAGTACGCGAATAGTGCGGGTCTACATGGATAATCTTCGCCCCGCGCTCCTTAGCTTTAACCACATTCGCGAAAGCGACAGGATGGGCCTCGGCCATGTTACTGCCCATAATCAAAATAGCATCGCTGTTCACAAGGTCTTGTGGAAAGGTCGTGGCGCCGCCACGTCCCAACGATGTACCCAGACCGGGTACGGTGGAACTGTGTCATATACGGGCCTGGTTCTCAATCGAAACGATCCCCAGTCCGCCGCCGAAGAGCTTTTTCATTAAATAATTCTCTTCAACGTCCAGCGTTGCTCCGCCGAGAGTGGCTATGCCCAGCGTATGATTCACTTCGCGCCCATTGGGCAGGCGTTCCACGAATGTCTCGTCACGCGTCTTCTTCATGCGCTGCGCGATCTGCTCCATCGCCCACGCGAGCGATTTGACTTCCCAGTGATCGCTATAGGGCGCGCGGTACAGCACCTGTGTCAGGCGGCTGGGGTTCACTGTATACTGGAACGTAGCCGATCCTTTGGGGCATAATGTCCCCTGATTAATGGGACTATCCGGGTTTCCTTCAATGTCGATGACCTTGCCATCTTTCACATAGACATTCAATCCGCAGCCAACCGCGCAGTAGGGACAGACGCTGTGCACAACCTGCGCATCGCGAATACGTGGGGCTTTCTCGTGGCTCTCTATGCTGAATGGCTGTACTCGAGAGCCTACCTGCATGACCTGTGAGACCACCGATTGTAGCGGTTCAGGTAGAGATGTACGTTCTTGCATAGGACGCTAACCTCGATTCCAGGAAAAATATCAGGCGCACTGATATTGTACCATCTTTTTCTCCGCTTTCCCTGCTAACCTCACATAAGTGGCAATCAGCTTCAATCATCAATGTTTATTACTTTGTAAAATTGTCGCTATCAAGAAGTACTTATGTTGAGACATTGGTAATAAATTTTCAAAAACCAGCTAACTTGAGTGGCAGTAGGTCACAGGGTACCAGTTTTTACATCTGAGCTAGACTATTGCAAGTCTAACGGCAATTGGATATCGTTCTGTTGTCTACTCGATGACTTTTGCCCTATTTGCCGGAATGGCCGATTTTGCATTCGGTTGGGGGGAGGTAAAAAGAATGTATACTGAACTGGCTGACGGCCATTAATCTCTGCCATTTTTGTCTGCAACTCTCTCATCGTCTGACAACTTCTCGCCAATCCAATCAACATCCATATATGTTCTGTCAATTTTTTTAGTCCATACTGTCCACTCAACCATTGATGATGATTTTGCCCTTTCTGAGGTTTTGGATTATTTTTTCTCAGCCATTCAGCAACATCCGTATCCAAATACTCATAGACCAATTCCATAACAAGTCTACCCCAATATTTTGGGCGTTGATTAAGTGGCCCTTTCCAATGAGTAAGTCGTCCAAACTCGACCCATAATTCTTCAGGAAAAGTAGGCTCCCACTTACGCATTTCTTCTTCTAAGAATAACCGAAGCTTAAACTGAAGCGCATCCTCAGTTCGCACGTATTGATAGCCCGTTGCCTCATCGATAAGCGCAACAAGACCCACTTTAGCACAAGATGCAAGGAATATTGCGGCTTTATTAGCAATGTCCTTTTGACGAGGTGTTTTTAAACTACCCTCATCTAAGGCTCGAACATATGCAGTACAAATATCTAAGAATGTCTCCGCTGATATGCCAATTGTAGTTTTATGTGACATCTCAGGAATTTCAAACTCGATCAACTGTTCTGGTAAATCCTCTGGAAGATAACCCGCTAGTCCCTCGACATTTATATAACTTTCAAGATCTCCACTTCTCTTACCTGTCAGTACATTAGTAGCTGCATTTCTACTAATGATACGCTGACCATTATTCAGTACAAAAACAGGCAATTCAAGGGCTCCAAGTACAAGAGTTCCTGACCATCGTGCTATAGGAAGAGCTTCCATGTCAACATTTACTTGTTGTAATTCGGTTCCTTGAGTTTCAATAAAGTCGCTAGGATATAAATCAATTCCATGTGATCTGGCAAGCGATAAAATTTTCCCGTGCCATCTTGCCGGAATAATTCCTGCCTTAGCCCAATATTGAACTGTGCTTGGAGTTTTCCCTAGTAAAATCGCCAGTTGACTTTGGCCACCAAACTTTTCAATAACACGCTGCGCGCTGTTCATGAATGTTTTCCTTTCTAAAGAGATATAACAATTTTGGTTTGGCATGCTAAGATAATAACACATTTTTCGTGATATTTAAGACCAATTTCACAAAAATTTCATAAATACCTACACTATTAGCAAGAACGCACAACATAGCCAGGGTTTGCGTTAGATAAGGAGCGCCCAGCGGCTTCATACAATCATACAAATGGGTGCCCCTTTTAGTACTTATTGAGTTGACACTCGATCGTCGTGTAAAAATCAAAAAATGGGAGTCGAGTCATGTATTGAATTATCGCTCGTTATGCGCTACACTAGGTAAACTCAAGGGCTGGCTCAGACGAAAGGTACCCGTTGCACTCACCCATCGCGGATGTGGATCAGCAGAGTTGACAAGGAGAGGAGCACGATCAATGATGACAGAACTGCCAGGCGTCTTTGAACTCTTTTACTCCTACGCCCGCAAAGACGAAAAGCTGCGCAACGAACTCAATAAGCATCTGTACAATCTGAAGCGACAAGGCCTCATCGTCGATTGGTATGATCGCGATATCAGTGCCGGAACCGAATGGGAGCATGAAATTGATAGCCATCTGAACACAGCTCAGGTGATCCTGCTCCTCGTTAGTCCAGATTTTCTGGCTTCGGACTATTGCTATAGTATCGAGATGAAGCGCGCGCTAGAGCGACACGAGGCGGGTGAAGCGCGCGTTATTCCGATTATCCTTCAGTCTGTGGACTGGCAAGGCGCTCCCTTTAGCAAGCTGCAGGTGCTTCCGAAAAATGCAAAAGCGGTGACACGTTGGCGTAATTATAATGATGCCTTTGTTGAGATCACAAAAGGCATCCGAGAAGTTCTCAAGGAACTGCGGACTTCCTCCTCAATCAATCGAGCCCCCTCTGCTGCTCAGGAGCAAGCAGCGCGTGTCTCTCCTGGTGACTCCAGACCACTTGCATCATTTCTTGAGGAGATTCGGCAACAGCAAGTAGAGTTAGCCCCTGTCTGGAATGTGCCCTATCGACGCAATTTGCTCTTCACTGACCGCGAAGATATTCTTCAGCAGCTT
>WNFP01007131.1_pt1 | contig 11188 bp, 11 predicted proteins | sample 5400201 | NCBI WGS metagenome assembly WNFP01 (sample SAMN13153355, study PRJNA577476) | soil metagenome | isolation source: 115 cm saprolite under Madrone tree | place: USA:California | collected 2016-06-14
CACCGTTTAGGCGCGAACGGGCACCGTCGATTTGCGGGCGTGTGACGAGTCCTCCTTCTTCGAGGACTCTGAGGACGTACTCTTCGTTGTGTTGCACCGAGGAGAAAGGATGACCGAGCGCCCAGTTTACTGCAAATCGCTGCAATTTCCACCCGATAGGCAAAATCTGGCGCGCGCGCGCTTCTGGCGTGCTGGTTTCGGCGTTCCGGCCGCAGTTAACAGAAGCCGGCCGAAAAAAGTTTGCGATCGCGAAGACCCGCTCGCCAGCACGCGAGACGCGTGCGCTCACTCAACGGTTACGCTCTTGGCGAGGTTGCGTGGTTTGTCAACGTCGCGGCCCAGTTCGACAGCTAAATGATATGCGAGAAGCTGAAGCGGGATAACCGTAAGGATAGGCATCACGTAGTCGGGCGCTTCCGGCAGCACGATAATTTCGTCGGCAATCCCTTTGAGATGTTTCGCGCAATTTCCGCTTGTCAGCGCGATGATGGGACCCTTGCGAGCTTTGACTTGCTCGATGTTGTTCACGTTTTTTGAAAACACTGAGTCATCCGGCGCGATAAACACGGAGGGTAAATCAGAACGAATCAGCGCGATGACACCGTGCTTGAGTTCAGCGCTCGGGTGCCCCTCGGCAAATAGATACGTAATCTCCTTCATTTTCAGAGCGCCTTCGAGAGCGATGGGAAAGTTGAACTGCCTCCCGAAGAACAAAAAGCCATTTGCACTGGCATATCTTTTGGCAATTGCCTTGATTTGATCGTTCAGGTCCAGAACCGCGTCGATCTGTCCGGGCAATGCTTCCAGAGCTTCGATAACGCGACTTCCTTCAGCCGTGGAAAGATTGCGCATGCGCCCGAACAGCAGCCCGAGCAGCGCGAGAATAACAAGCTGCGACGTGAACGATTTTGTGGCCGCTACACCGATCTCCGGTCCAGCGTGCATGTATACTCCGCCGTCGCTTTCGCGCGCGATCGTGCTGGCGACGTTGTTGCAAATTCCGAGGGTGCGAAAGCCTTTGCGCCGGCTTTCACGTAGCGCACCCAACGTATCCGCAGTTTCGCCGCTCTGGCTGATGGCAAACACCAACGTCTCCGGAGTCATCGGCGTATTCCGATGACGGAACTCGCTCGCGTAATCGACTTCGGTCGGGATGTTCGCCACTCGCTCAATCAAGTATTCGCCGACTCTGCCGGCATGCAGGGCCGTGCCGCAGCCGGTGAGAACGATGCGCCCTACATCGCGCAGTTCAGGCGGTGCCATGTTCAAGCCGCCGAGTTTTGCTGTGCATTCCTCAGCGTTGAGACGGCCGCGCATCGCATCGCGCACCGTGTTTGGTTGCTCAAAGATTTCCTTGAGCATGTAGTGGGGATAATCACCCTTCTTAATGTCCTCGGCTGTGAACTCGACTTTGCTGACGGGATGGTCGGTGCTGTCTCCGGCAAGCGAAGTGATCTCGAACTTCTCCGGCCCCGCTGCCACCACATCGAAGTCGTTCAAGTAAACCGCGTCGCGAGTGTAAGCGACAATTGCGCTCACATCGCTGGCCAGAAAATTTTCGCCGTTGCCAACGCCGAGCACGAGGGGACTTCCACGGCGCGCGCCGATCATGAAATCCGGCACATCAGCATGGACTAGCGCGATGCCATACGTGCCGATCACTTGTCGAAGCGCCGTACGAACAGCGTCAAAAAGGCGGGCCTTTTTCCCGGGAGCGTCCACGGTGCTGGCGCACGAGTCGTCGTAGATTTTCCCAATCAGATGCGCGAGTACTTCGGTGTCGGTCTCGGAACGAAAGCTCGTGTCGCCGTTGCGGATGAGCTCATCTTTTAGCGTCTGATAATTTTCGATCACGCCGTTATGGACCAGCGCCAGCTTGCCACTGGCGTCGAAATGCGGATGCGCGTTTTCGTCGTTCACCTTGCCGTGCGTGGCCCAACGCGTGTGGCTGACGCCCAGCGAGCCTGATACCGGTTGCTTCCGCACTAATTTTTCAAGCGCCGCAATGCGTCCCGCACATTTGCGCGTCTCCAGACGTCCTTTCTCTACGACAGCGATCCCGGCTGAGTCGTAACCTCGATATTCAAGGCGACGCAGCCCGTCGAGTAAGATGGGTGTCGCCTTGGCGCGTCCCACGTATCCAACAATTCCACACATGTCTCTGGACTGTAGCGGCGGGCGTGCCGCCCGCAACGATTGCGTTTGGTCTAGCCACGCCCCCGTGGGGCGTTTACTCACGTGACGTGGAGCGTCCCGGACGGCGCACAGCGCCGTCGCTACAGCGCTACGAGTTGTTTAGGTTCGCTAGAACGGCGGCTGCATGACGCAAAAATAGTTGCCGCAAACTGTGTCCGCCAGATTATTGGTTGATAACGATGCAGCCGCAGCGCGATTCAGTTCCGAAAAATTCAATTCCGAAAGTGGAGGGGGCACTGCCACCCGGCACACTGCAGAGAACGCTCGCGATCATTATGGGCGGCGGTGCTGGCATCGATCTACGTGCTCACGCAATTTAACAGCATGTCGTTACACCGGCATATCCAGGCGAGTTACAAGTTCGATAATTTTTCGCGCAGCTTCGTGGACATTCTCGCTGCTCAACAAACGCCCGCCGGTTCGCAGTGGTACCAGGGAACTGCCGACGCGGTCAGGCAAAACATGCGCTACTTCCTCGAGCGGCCGTATGATTATTACCTGATCCTAAGCGGCGACCAGCTTTACCGAATGGATTTTCGGGCGTTGCTGCATCAGCATATTAAATTCGGCGCGGACATTACACTCGCCACCAAACCGGTAGCGCGGCATCAGGTTTCCGAGTTTGGAATCATGCAGAGCGGCGTCGATCGGCGCATCACCGGGTTCATCGAAAAACCGGTGGATGAATCTGAGTTGCGAGAGATGAAGATGAGCCGGGAGCTGCTCCGCGTCATCGGTTCTAATGAAGAAGAGGAATTGTTTCAGGCCTCGATGGGGATTTACGTTTTCAACCGGAACGTGCTGATAGAATGTTTGACGAGCGATCTGTTCGATTTCGGAAAACACATTATCCCATCATCGATCAAAGATCGGCACGTCAGCGCGTTTATCTTCAAAGGTTACTGGGAGGACATCGGAACGATCCGCGCGTTTTACGAGGCGAACCTCGATCTCACCGATGTCGTGCCAGAATACAGCTTCTTCGAGCCGGAATCTCCGATCTATACGCATCCGCGTTTTTTGCCGGGAAGCAAAATTAACGGTGCCACACTGCGGCAGGCGATTATTTCAGATGGCTGCATCATCTCGGACGCGCATCTGGAACGATGTGTGGTCGGGATACGCAGTGTGATTCGAAGCGGCGCCACGATCCGGAACAGCATTGTCATGGGCGCCGATTATTTCGAACTCGGACAGACCGATTCGTCGCAGCCGCCCATTGGCATCGGGCGCAACTGTGTCATCGAGCGCGCCATCATCGACAAAAACGCGCGCATCGCCGACGGCGTCGTGATTACGCCGGAAGGCAAACCGCCGAACTTCGATGCAGACAATTATTTCATCCGCGACGGGATCGCAGTGATACCGAAAAACGCCATCATCCCAGCCGGTTTCTGGATTTGAGATGTGCTGTAGTATCCGCTGTCCCCAGCGGAAAAAATCAATGCATGCTCTCGATCCGCTGAGGACAACGCACACTTTACGTCCAAGCAGAATTCGATCCAAAAATTACGCCTTCGAAGACGCAGTTTTTTGACCCTAATCCCGGGCTCGCTTCCTATCGTCTGTCGGTCATCGCCTGGAACTGCCCACCCGTTTCCCATTTTTCCTGTTTATTCCACGGCATCGCTGAATCGTGATGATCGTCTGGATCTTGAACCAGGGCAGTTTCCTTCTGTGTCGCACACGAGGTCATGGTTACCACGAATGCACACAGCAAAACGGGGATGATTGTTCTTCGAAGGTTATGGACTTGTGCCAGCATATATCACAGTGTCTCCGGATTGTACTTGGACGCCGCGCGCCAAACTATTAGTCATGATATCGCCGATGGCTGTGGCGGGTTCAACTGAAGAAATGCGAATTTTTCCAATCAGCGTCCCATCTCGCAGAACAAGCATTTCGGAGTTGGTCTCGACGCCGTTGCGAGCACCGAGATTTAATACCACGAAGTTGTAAGCCTGATTATATGCGAGCACGGTTCCATGCACGCCTGCGCGACGGGGACTGACTGTTTCTCGCTGGGTGCTTGCAGTTTCGCGCCGTTTTTTCGTTTCCTTTGGCTGGCTCGAGCGCTGCTGACTACCCTGGATTTTTTCGGCGAGGAGCGCTTTTTCCTTTTCCGCGCTATCGAGTTGACGGCGGAGGTCATCCACTTGCGATTGCAAATCAGCAGTCTGCACGGTGTCGGTGGCAGGACTGCCAGCCACGGAAGGATTCGCGTTCTTTCCCGCTTCTTCTGCGCGCTTTTGCAGAGACGCGATCTCTTGCTGATTGACATCTAATTTGGCTTGCAGATCGGTTTTCTCTTTCTGGACTTGCGCCAGTTCTGCTTCTGCTTTCGTGGCGCGATCTTCTGCTTCGGCCACTTTGCCCCCTTGATCTGTTCCGGCCGCTCCACCAGGCGGAGCATTCAAGTTCGCGTTCGCCTGACGGCGCTCAGCTGCGTCGCGCGCAACCTGTGCGTTTGCGGCATTTGTGCGGAGCGCCTTAACTTTTTGGGTGTTCAAAAAGCCGAAAAACCCCGCCAGCACCAGGAATGCAATGGCAAGTCCGATCACGCTTTTTGGCGTGGCTCCGAAACCCGCCGACTCCCTGGGCGTCATAGAGCGTGCTTTTTAACAGCGAATTATGCGCAAATGCAATCGCAATTTCGGAGTAACGCTTGGAGGAAGGGTTCAACCCTGAATCCAGATTGCGTTTCTCGATGTTTCAATCGATAGACACAGCGTGGGACAGCAGCATCGTGTACAAGCCAAGCGTAAGCGACGACGCGCCTATTTACATCGAAAGAAGGCAGCGCTGCGAGCCAGCGCTACGCGGCCAGTGCCAGGCAAGCAACGGGCCAGCAAGGACGCCGTTCCCCCGGAGTAGTTCTGATCCGAATCGTTGGAGGAACAACGGTTTGCTGGCCGATTCAGTGGAATCTCGCAATGCCGAAACCCGCTGAGTACCTCATCGTCGACGGCCACAGCGTTATTTTTGCCTGGCCAGAGCTGCGCAAACTTCACGCGCGCCGGTCTTCGCTGGCGCGCGAAGCGTTAATCAAGCAATTGCGCGACTATCAGGATTGGACCGGCGTGCGTGTGGTAGTCGTTTTCGATGGGACAGGGAGAAAGACGAGCGCGACTTCTGAACCCGGCGACGTGCAGATTTTCTATTCGCGCAGCGGACAATCAGCGGATGCGATTATTGAACGATTGGCGAGCAAATATGCAAAAGGCTTCGAACTGATGGTGGCCACTTCCGATTTGATGGAGGCCGAAACCGTGCAGGCCTGCGGCGCAGAATGGATTTCCCCTGAAGGGCTGCGGGCGCTCATTTCGAGCGCGCGGGGAGCCGGAACGTAGGACTTGTAGTCTGTGTGCCCAGCGGGTTTAGAACCCGCTGAGTGGAAGCAGCGGACAATATATCCGCTGGGCGCACAGGGCACAGCCCTATGTTCCGATTCTACAGTCCGAGTTTCTTCTCGATCTCTTTCACACGCGCGAAGAGTTTTCCGAGCCGGTGGACCCAGGCAATCTGTTGCTTTGCTTCTGGAAGCGGAACCGCTGGATAACCGAACCATACGCCGCCCGGAAGGCTCTTGGAGACTCCGCTTTGCGCCGCAATCATTGTCCCCTCAGAAATTTCCAGGTGGCCTGCAATGCCTACTTGTCCACCCATCATGACGCGCTCGCCCACTCGGGTGCTTCCGGAGATTCCGGTCTGCGCCACGATCACGGAATTTTTTCCGATCACGACGTTGTGCGCGATCTGCACCAGGTTGTCGATTTTCACGCCTTCCTGGACCCACGTCCGGCCAAACCGCGCGCGGTCGACGGTCGTGTTCGCGCCGATCTCAACATCATCGTCGATCTGAACGATGCCGAGCTGTTGAATCTTTTGCTGTCGGCCATCGACCATTTCGAAACCAAAACCATCCGCCCCGATGACCGCGCCGCTGTGAATGATCACGCGTGAGCCAATTCGGCTTCGCTCTCGAATTGTCACTCGGGGATAAATGAGACACGCGGATCCGATCGTTGTCTCGTGACCGACATAACTCGCCGCGCCGATGATTGTGTCATCGCCGACCCTTACGCTGGCTTCGATGACCGCGTGCGGCTGAATCGACACACGCTTTCCAAGTTGGGCGCTCGGATCAACGACCGCTGTTGAATGAATACCGGGTGCAAACGTGATCGGCTTGGGCGCAAGCTTGAGCACGACTTGCTCGAAGGTCTTCGTTGGGTTTGCAACGCGAATCTGAGCGGCGTGGATCGGTTCAGCGAAATCGGGTGGAACAAAGACTGCCGACGCGCGCGTTTTGCGTAGCAAGCCAATGTATTTTCTGCTTGCGAAGAAGCTAATTTCTCCAGGAGTCGCTTCCGCCAATGATGCCGCGCCTGTGATTTGCAACGATGGATCGCCGATTAATTCGCCGCCGCACGTCGTTGCCAGTTGTTGAAGAGTGAAAGTCATCGACAAGACCGTAAGAGAACCAGAATTCAGAAGCGAGAGCGTAAAATGGTAACGCTTCCGCAGTTGCGGAAGGCCGTCCGTGCGCTTCGGCGCGCCCGGCGGTCGCGCCCTGCCAATGTTATCGGTCGTGCGTCACCGTTTTTCGTGTTGGTTCCAGCGGGGCGGACGCTTTTCGATGAAGGCCTGCACGCCTTCGAGCGCAGCTTCGTTCATCATGTTGCAGGCCATGGTCTGACTCGCTGATTCATACGCCGCTGCGATGCCCGATTCGGCTTGCCTGTAAAAAAATTCCTTCCCCATTGCCACCGCAATGCGTGGTTTGGCGACGATCGCAGCCACCAGCTTTTCGACCTCAGCATCGAGCTGATCCGGTTCGGCTACGCGATTGATCAAGCCGCGCGTCTTCGCCTCATCAGCGCTGATAAATTCGCCGGTAACGAGCATCTCGAACGCCGCTTTGCGCAAAATGTTGCGGGAAAGAGCAACACCGGGCGCAGAGCAGAAGAGACCGAGGTTCACACCGCTGACAGCAAATTTTGCTGTGCTCGATGCGACGGCGAGATCACACATCGCCACCAACTGACAACCTGCCGCGGTCGCGATGCCTTGGACGCGGGCAATTGCAGGCACCGGCAGTCGCTGGATCGCGAGCATCATGTCAGCGCATTGCGCAAAGAGCTCTTCGTAGTATTCCGTCGATGGCGCTGCGCGCATTTCCTTCAAGTCATGGCCGGCGCAGAAAGCTTTGCCTTCGGCAGCGAGCACAACCACGCGGACTGATTCGTCGTGCGCGATCGCGTCCAGTTCACGCTGTAATGCCGAGAGCATCGCTTCGGACAAAGCATTGAAAGCATGCGGCCGGTTTAGTGTTAACGTCACCACCCCGCGCGGGTCCTGGCTTCGCAAGAGGACTGGCTCTTCGTTCACGGCGCTTTTCGGTACTGGTGCCGGTTCGATCGATGCTGGAGAAGTTTTCACAAGTTGGAACGCTTAAACGCTACTGCCGAAAGTCCAAATCTGAAATTCGAAAAATTTAGTTTTCGTTTACTCTGCGCGACAACATCATCTGACTAACCCGGTAGTCCAAGGGATGCCTTGAATGAAAATCGTCGCGATCGCTAATCAAAAAGGAGGCGTCGGCAAAACGACGACGGCTGTGAACCTTGGCGCTGCGCTCGCGGAACTGGGCCATCGCATTTTGCTTGTCGATCTTGATCCGCAAGCGAACGCGACCAGCTCGTTTGGGCTGCAAGGAGTCGAGCAAATTAGTCTTTACGAACCACTGCTCGGCGAGGCTTCCATCACCGAAAAAATCGTTCCCACGCGCCGCGACCACCTGTTTATCGTACCGGCCGATCTCGATTTGGCCGGCGCCGAAGTTGAAATCGCGCGAATGCCCAATCATCTCACGCGTCTGGCGGAAACGCTCAAGCCGCTGCATGCCGACGAGACTTTTGATTTTGTTTTCTTGGATTGTCCGCCGTCGCTTGGAATCCTGATGAGTAATGCGCTCGCCGCCGCCGATGAACTGTTGACTCCGATCCAATGCGAGTATTTCGCGCTGGAAGGATTGGTAAAAATTGTGCGGCTGGTCGAGCAAGTGCGCGACTCCGGAGCGAACAAGCATCTCGAAATTAGCGGTATTGTCATGACGATGTTCGACGCTCGAACAAATCTTAGCGAGCAGGTCGTGGCGGAGGTGCGCCAGCATTTTGGCGAGCGCGTTTATGAGACTGTGATCCCGCGCAGCGTGCGCTTGAGCGAAGCGCCAAGCTTTGGCAAATCGATCCTGGAATACGCTCCAAGCGGAGCTGCTGCCCAAGCTTATCGAGCTCTCGCCCGCGAGTTCATCGGGCGCCACGCTCCGCCAGCCACTCCTCACGAGCCATCGCATACACCAGCGTCGGAAAACCTCGGAACGTAATTTCCTTCTCGATATTCATTCCATTTTTCTCCGCCACGCGACGTGAGGGGACGTTTTCTGGATGAATCAGGGAGATGACGCGCGATAGCTTCCAGTCGCGAAAGCCATGATCACGGACGGCGCGCGCAGCTTCAGTGATGAGGCCGCGGTTCCAGTAATTGGGGTGCAGTCGATAGCCGATCTCGATGTCTTCGATGCCATGCTCCGGATGATAAAAGAAACCGCAGTAACCGATAATCGTGTCCTCGTCGCGCGGGATCACGGCAAACTGCGACGGGATGCCTGCGCGATCCCAGCCCATGACTTTCTCAATGAAAGCGATCGTCTGCTTACGTTCGGTGAAAACGCCTAATGAGAAGCGCATGAAATCCGGATTGGCGAACAACTGTGCCATAACATCCACATCATCTTCGCGGAAAGAGCGCAGGATGAGTCGTTCGGTTTCGAGTTGCATCTTGCTTTTGCCACCGGAAAGCCGGCAGCTACAACGTAGATGATTTTCGATTCTTTAGTTGAAGATGCGAGCGGATGAAGAGGAATTTGCACGACCGGCGAGGCCACCGGATACAGCAAGTCTAGGCGCACTTCGCGAAGCGGCGCGTCACTGCACTGCATGTCACCTTTACAAGCGCGCGACGCAGACGGTTTTCGGCGAAGGCCCGAAAGGCGCAACGATGATGCTGGTCGGCGAACAGCCGGGAGATTACGAGGATGTCGCTGGTAAACCCTTCGTTGGACCGGCTGGCAAAATCATGGACCGCGCACTCGAAGAAGCTGGAATCGATCGATCCAAGGTTTATGTCACGAACGCGGTGAAACATTTTAAGTGGGAACCTCGCGGGAAACGCCGGATTCATCAAAAACCAAATTCGCGCGAAATCGCCGCCTGCCGTCCATGGCTGGAAGCGGAGTTGCGAGTCGTTAAGCCAAAGCTGGTGGTGGCCATGGGTGCGACGGCCGCCCAGACGATTTTTGGTCCATCATTTCGGGTCACACGTGAGCGCGGCAAAGTGTTATCGTCTAAACTTGCGCCGAGGGTCCTTGCCACTGTTCATCCATCGTCTCTCCTTCGCCAGCCTGACGAAGCCTCGCGTGAACGCGAATACAAGCATTTCGTCGCCGATCTTCGTGCCGCGCTACGCGCAGCTGGCGAAGAATAGAAGAGCTCTGACGGAATCATTCCACCGTCATTGCGTCTCGCGGTTTGTATTCCGCGACGAACATCCTGCGAAACTGATCGAACGTTCCTCCTTCAATTTCGCTGCGCGCCTGCCTCATCAAATTCAAATAAAAATGCAAATTGTGCAGTGTAATCAGGCGAAGCCCGAGAATTTCTTCAGCTTTGATTAGGTGACGAATGTAACCGCGCGAAAATTCACGGCAGACATCGCATGTGCAGTTTTCTTCTATCGGTCGCTTGTCCAGCGCGAACTCCGCATTTTTTAGATTGAGTGTGCCTCTGGCTGTGAACGCGGTTCCATTTCGGGCCAGGCGCGTCGGCAGCACGCAATCGAACATGTCCATCCCGCGCGCGATCATCTCCAGTAGTTGGGGCGGCGTTCCCAGCCCCATCGCGTAACGCGGTTTGTCCCTGGGCAAAAATGGTTCAGCCGATTCGACCGCTCGCATCATCTCCTCTTCAGGCTCGCCCACACTCACCCCGCCAATCGCGTAGCCGTCGAAATCAAGATCAACAATTGCCTGCGCGCTTTGCTTTCGCAGATCCTCAAACGTCGCGCCCTGCACGATGCCGAAGAGCAGAGAGTTCATAGTTGATGATTGATAGTTGATAGGCTCTGCCGTTCGATGTTCGGCGTTGGGCGCCTGCTCGCGATTTATCGGAGTTGGGCGTTCGGCGTTTTCTTCCTTCCATCCTTTGCACTTTTTTGCCCACCGCGTCGTCATCTCTGCGCTTTGCGCTGCGTAGTCGTATTCGCAGGGATACGGGACGCATTCATCGAGCGCCATCGCGATGTCGCTTCCGAGCGCCGCTTGAATTTCCATCGCGATCTCCGGTGAAATGAACGCTCGCGCTCCGTCAATGTGGTTTTGAAATTCGACGCCGTCCTCCGTGATTTTGCGCAGCTTCGCCAGGGAAAAAATCTGATACCCGCCGCTATCCGTCAGGATCGGCCCATCCCAATTCATGAATCTGTGCAGGCCGCCAAAATATTCGATCACATCCAGTCCCGGTCTGACGAACAGGTGATATGTGTTGCCAAGAACGATTTGCGCATCCAGCTCGCGCAGTTCTCGCGGGCTGAGGCCTTTCACAGAACCTTGCGTTCCCACCGGCATAAACGCTGGCGTGTCGATGATCCCACGCGCTGTTGTTAGACGCCCGCGTCTCGCTTTCGAATCTCGATCGATAGCAAAAACTTCAAAACTTTTCTGCATCAGAATTGAAGATTCCGCGACTTCATTCGGAATAACAAACGCAGTGTAAAATATTCTTTGCGACGTACGATTTTCCCTCTATATTCGCGGCTTACCGCATCAGGCGCGTGAGAGGGTTTGTTGCGCGGCCTGAGCGGATTTTTTGTCGCCCAAAGCACGACCTTTAGGCGGCGCTTTGTTTTTACAATGCCCACGATTAATCAACTG
>WNFP01004526.1_pt1 | contig 11187 bp, 9 predicted proteins | sample 5400201 | NCBI WGS metagenome assembly WNFP01 (sample SAMN13153355, study PRJNA577476) | soil metagenome | isolation source: 115 cm saprolite under Madrone tree | place: USA:California | collected 2016-06-14
TCGTCATGTCCAGATACACATACGTGCTTTGTGTGCGGTGCATCTCGCTGACGATCGCGCGCGCCACGATGTCCCGCGGAGCCAGCTCCTGCGCTTCGTTGTAGCGCTTCATGAATCGTTCGAGGCCGATATTGCGCAGCACCCCGCCTTCGCCGCGCAGCGCCTCGGACAGAAGAAACCGCGGCGCGCCCTTGACCGCCAGCGCTGTCGGATGGAATTGCACGAACTCCATATCGGATAGCAACGCGCCCGCCTCGTAGGCGATGGCCATGCCATCGCCAGTGGCCACTGCGGGATTCGTTGTCTCCCGGTAGATTTGCCCCAGCCCGCCCGTCGCCAGTAGCACCGCTCCGGCCCGCAACTCATGCTCCGAGCAGTCAGTTTCATCGATATAGCGGAGCCCCGTGACTCGCCCGCCCTCGACGATCAATTCCGTCGTGAAGGCGTGCGCGCGCAAGTGCAAGTGCGGAATCGTATGCGCCCGAGCGAGCAGCGCCCGGCTGATCTCTCTGCCGGTCGAGTCGCCATGTGCGTGCAAGATTCGCGAGCGGCTGTGCGCCGCTTCGCGTGTAAAAGCCAGTTTCGTTCCCGACCTGTCGAATTCTGTCCCCCAGTCGATGAGCTGCGTGATGTACTTCGGACCTTCTTCGACCACCAGAGCTACCGCCTCGGGACGGCACAAACCATCACCGGCATTGAGGGTGTCCTGTTCGTGCAATCCGATTTCATCTTCGTCGGAGAGGGCCACGGCGATCCCTCCCTGTGCCCAAGCCGTCGCGGAATCGCTCAAATTCGATTTCGCAAGAACCAGTACGCTGCCGGCCGCGCTCAACTCGATCGCCGCGCGCAAACCCGCGATGCCGCTGCCCACCACGGCGTAATCGGCCCGATGGTTTTTGTGGGAGTTCGTCATGGGAGTGGGGAGTTTGCCGCCCCCGTATGTTACCACGAAGGAATTACGCCTATGAAAAGGCGGCCCCGGCATGCGATGCCAGCGGGGCGTGTGTTACATTGAAAATGTCTCGCCCATGAAAGTGAAACGCATTCCCGTGAAATCGTCGGCTGGCCCCTACTCTGTCGTTTCGGGCGCAGGAGCCATTCGCCGTGCCTCGCGGGAAATTGCCGCGGTCGGGCGATTTTCAAGTGTCCACGTTGTTTCCTCTCCCAAAGTCTGGCGCGCCGTTGGGAAAACAGTCCAGCGCGCGTTGCGGCTTGCGAAAGGCAGCTCCATTCATCTCTTCGATGACGCTGAATCTGCAAAGAATCTCCGCAGTGTGGAACAGATCACCCGCTCCCTGTGCCGTGCCGGCGCCGATCGCCAATCACTTGTGGTCGCGGTTGGCGGCGGCGTGGTCGGCGATGTAGCCGGATTTGCCGCTGCCGCCTATTTACGCGGAGTGAAGCTAGTGCACATCCCGACGACGCTCGTCTCCCAGGTGGACAGCTCGATCGGCGGCAAGACAGGAGTCAATCTTCCTGAAGGGAAGAACCTGGTCGGATCGTTCTATCCGCCCCAGTTGGTGCTCACTGATCCGGAGCTGCTGCGGACGCTCTCCGATCGTGAATTCTGCGGCGGCCTGGCGGAGGTAATCAAGCACGCCATAATCGCGGACGCGGAGATGTTCGCGATTCTCGAGAAAGAAATGGACAAAGTGCTGCGGCGAGATCGCCGCACGCTCGGCTTTCTAATCCCGCGCAATGTGGAAATCAAAGCGCGCGTGGTGAGCCGCGACGAACGCGAGTCGGGCCTGCGGGAAATCCTCAATTTCGGTCACACCTTCGCACATGCCCTCGAAAGTGTGACGAAATACCGCCGCTATCAGCATGGTGAAGCCGTAGCCTGGGGTATGATCGCTGCGTCCTTCCTCGGGCACGAACTCGGCTTGACGCGCGCTGCCGACGTTTCCCGCATCGTCGCCCTGATTCGCCGCGTCGGACCTCTGCCGCCCTGGCCTCGCGTTCCCGCCGCGGCTCTGCTGCGCGCCGTGCGCTCCGACAAAAAAACGCGCGCCGGAATTCTTCGCTTCGTCCTCTCGCCCCGCATCGGCGAAGCGAGGTCGTACGACACCGTCCCTCTTCAAGTTGTGGAGCGCGTTCTCCATTTCACGCCCCGCCTCATCACTGCAAGTAACAGGCTTTCGCGAGGGCGCCATGGCTGAGGCCGCCGCACCGGTCAAGGGAACACGGCCCGAGGGTGCTATTACCGAAGGCGACGCTTCGAAAAAAGTCCGCGAAATGTTTACGCAGATCGCGCCGCGCTACGACCTGCTCAACCATCTTCTGTCGTTGCAGCTCGACCGGCTTTGGCGCACCCGCACCGCCAGACTTCTGCATTCCATTCTCGATCGGCCCGATGCTCTGGTCCTCGATCTCTGCTGCGGAACCGGTGATCTCGCTTTCGCTCTCTCTCGCGCCGGAAAAGCCCGCATCGTCGGCGTCGATTTCGCCCATTCCATGCTCGTCCGCGCAAGAGAGAAAAGCACCGCCCTGGCGCCGTCGCCGAACCAAGGCTCTACTTCACCAATGCCTTTTTTCGAGGCCGACGCTCTCCGGCTCCCGTTCGCGAGCGCCTCCTTTGATTTGGTGACCAGCGCCTTCGGCTTTCGCAACCTCGCTAACTACGAAGCCGGCCTGCGCGAGATTCAACGCGTGCTCAAGCCCGGCGGCACCATCGCCATCCTGGAATTCACTGAGCCGCCCGACGGTTTGTTGGGAGATTTCTATCGCTGGTATTTTTACAGAGTCCTGCCAAGGATTGGCGGGCTTATTTCCGGCGATCGATCCGCCTATACCTATCTTCCAAAATCTGTTGCCCGATTCTTTCGCCCGCCCGAACTCGCCGCACTAATGAACGCCGTCGGCTACCAGTCCGTGGATTTTCGCGTCTGGACCCTCGGCACCGTCGCTCTGCACACTGCCTTGCGCGCAAAATAATTTGTAGCGCAGGGCTTCAGCCCGCCCGGCTAATTGTCGATATCTTCCTAAGGAGGGTCGTCAACAGTAAAAACTCAAGCGCAATTGTCACCGCGTCAAAAGTTCTTCTTACTTTCAACTTTTAACTTTCGACCTCTTCCCGCGAGTCACCAGTCACCGGTCACTCCTCCAGCCCTGCACCCCGCAGCTTCGCCAGCAGCGTCTTCGGCGAAACGCCCAGTTTTTCCGCGGCGCGGGTCTTGTTCCATTTACACTCGCGCATCGTGTTTTCCAGCAAAACTTTCTCAACGTGGCTCGCGGCGCGCCCGGTAACTTCCTCCAGCGAGCCTTCCCAATCGAAATTCTCCGCAAGCATGCCCGCCGGCAGATGTTCTGCATCCGGCTTCGAGACAGGTAACTGCAGGCTCTCTGCGCGAATGCTCAACCCATCCGCCAGGATCACCGCCCGCTCCAGCGTATTCTGCAATTCACGCACGTTTCCCCGCCAGCGGTAGTGCAGCAGCCGGTCTCGCGCCTCCGCCGATAATTCCAACCCGGGCTTTCCAAATTCGCGGCTGAATTTTTCCAGGAAATGGTCCGCCAGCAGCAGTACGTCGTTCCCGCGCTCGCGCAAAGGAGGAATCGTCATCGGGACCGCCGAAATCCGAAAGTACAAGTCTTCGCGAAATAGTTTTTCTTCCGCCATTTTCTGCAGATCGCGATTCGTCGCTACCACGATTCGAACGTCCACATCGATCGATTGCGTCCCGCCCACTCTTTCAAATCGTCTCTCTTCCAGCACGCGCAACAGCTTTGCCTGGATTGCCAGCGGCAACTCGCCGATTTCATCCAGAAAAAGCGTTCCGCGATGCGCCAGGTCCATCTTCCCGACCTTGCGCGCACCCGCCCCGGTGAATGCCCCTCGCTCGTGCCCGAAGAGTTCGTTCTCCACGAGCCCTTCCGGAATGGCAGCGCAATTCAGCGCCACAAACGCCTGCTCCCGCCTCGGCGACAGGTGATGGATTGCCAGCGCAAACAACTCTTTTCCCGTCCCGCTCTCGCCCAGCAGCAAGCAAGTCGAGTCCGTCGCCGCCACTTTCTGAATCTGCTGGCTCACTTCCCGGATCGAGGCATGCTCCCCCACGATCCGCGGAAATCCGTAGCGCGTGGAGTATTCTTCGCGCAGCAGCAGATTCTCCCGTAGTAACTCCTGCTGCCGGGCGGCCCGCTGCACGAGCAACTTCAAATGCTCCAGGTCCACCGGCTTCTGCAGAAAATCGAACGCGCCTTCTTTCATCGCGGCTACGGCATCCTCTACCGATCCATACGCCGTCAGCAGAAGCACCGGTATCGCTGCATCCGCCTGCTTCGTCTCACGCAAAACGTCCAGCCCCGAAGCCCCAGGCATCTTCAAATCGGTGATCACCAGCAGGTACCTTCGCGCGCGCACCTTGTGAATCGCCGCGGCGCCGTCCGGCGCTTCATCCACGGCATAGCCCGCGCGCTCCAGTGCTTTGCGCAGCATGGTGCGCAGTTCGGTCTTGTCTTCAACGAGGAGGAGAGGTTCCATCTCTTTCGTTTCTACCACGAATCCTGCCGCCGTCAGGGGACAACCAGAGACAGGTGTGCAGAGAAGGGAAGCAGCTAGTCTGCAACCCAGGCAGGAACAACAATTTGGTTCTGTTCTTGGTCTTGGAAATGAAGGATTTTTCTAACAACTAAAACTTACAACTTCGTCTCCGCTACCGCGCCCACCCCGGATCACCACCCGACTTTCTCAGTTGGTCTTCCAGGTCATTCAGTCCCTGCCTCAGTTGATCGAGCTCCCGCTGCTTAGCGTCGATTTTCGCCGACTTTTTGTTGATATCGCCGCGGTCATATTGCTCCTTCAAAGCTTTCTGCGGGTCAGGGTAGTATTCCAATTGGGCCTTTTCCAACTCCCGTCCCAAAATATCGAGTTCCTTCTCGGCTTTTGCAATTTTGTCGCGTTGCGCCTGAAACCGCTTTCTCCAAGCCGCCTCGCTATTCGGATCTTCGGTCTTGGTGGTGTCTCCGCTCTTGGCGGTGTCTCCCGCTCCCTGCGCTGTCTTCGCGGCCTCCGTTCCACTGGCATTGGCCGGGGCTGAAGTAGCCGCCGCCTCCGGCGCTGGCACGCTCCCCTTCAGATCATCGTCCGTATAAACCTTTTTAGGCTTCGCGGCGTCCTTCTTCTTTTCGCGGGCCTTCCTTGCGGCGTCCGCCACCGGATCGCCTGTCTGTTGCTGGGAAGAACCCTGCTGTTGCGCGGCTGCCGAGAGCCCAGCCAGGCACAAAGCCGGAACAATTACGAAAGCCTTCATCCAGAATTTCATTTGCATGTGGTCCTACCTTCCCGGAGCAACTGGAAAACCTCGCTAATCCATTAGATGCTATCCTGCTTTGATTCTACCGCTTCTGGCACGCTGCGCGGCAACGGCAGCGTAACTATAAACTCCGCCCCTCCCTTGGGCTGATTCCGCACTTCCACTTGTCCCCCGTGCTGCACGATGATCTTCTGCACCACGGCCAGTCCCAGCCCCGTCCCTTTCGCCTTCGTCGTAAAAAACGGCCGGAATAGCTTCGGCAATACATTCGCGGGAATCCCCGGGCCGTTATCGGTAACGCTGATCCGCTGGAACGCCGCCTCTTCGCCGTAAACGACGTCTCCGCGAACGACTACGCGCCCTCCGCTCGCAGTGAGCTCGCACGCTTCCGCCGCGTTCCGCGCCAAATTCAGCAGCGCTTGTCTCAGCAGCCCTTCGTCTCCGCCCGCGTCTCCGAACTCCCCTTCACATCGAATCTTTACCTGCGGGAGGGCCCCTCCCACTTCCGAAACCACACGCTCGACCACTGTTTGCAGCGCCACCCTCTCATCCGGGATTTCCAGCGGCCGCGCATACTTCAAGAACTCCGTCACCACGTGCGTGATGTTCCGCGTTTGCTCCAGGATGCGCTCGGCGTAATCCAAAGCCTCAGTCTCGGAAGATTCCGACCGGATCATCTGCGCGTAACCCGAAATCGTCGCCAGCGCGTTCTTGAACTCGTGCGCGATTCCCGCGGACAGTTCTCCCAGCGCCGCCAGGTTTTCTTTCAGTTGCACTCGTTGTTGCAGCGCGGCAAGTTCCGTCAAATCCGTGAGCAGGCAGATTGCCCCGCTGATTTTTCCCTCGCCGCGCCGGATCGGCGAGATCGTCACTCCCAGGCGGCGCGTGTCCCCTGCGGGCGGCATATGCCCCACCTCTTCGCGCCGGAAAATCTTCCCGGTCGCAAGGCACTCCGCAATCAGCTTGGTCATCTCGGGGGATGCCCCCAGCGCCTCGCTGTATCGCCGGAATGCCAACCCGCGAATTCCCAGCACCTGCTCCGCCGCAGGATTCGAGCTGGAGATAATTCCCGTGGCGTTTACCACCAGCAGTCCCGCCGGCATGTTCCTGGTTACTTCTTCGCTCAGCCGCTCCGTCTGTTCCGCGCGTTCTTTTTCGATGCGATGTAGCCGCTCCAGTTCCTTTTCCTGTTCGCGCAGCTTCTGAATCACGCCCTGCATCGATGCCGCCATGAACGCCGAAGGATTCTCCGTGCGTGGCGCGCTCGTTTTGAATTCCTTTTTCTGCTCTTCCCGCGTGCTCTGAAAAAACTTCCGCATCAGATACACCACCAGCCCCGTGACCACCAGGAACCCCACTCCCAGCCCCGCGGCAATCATCCATAGGTGCTGCGTGTTATTTCCAGCTTGAAGCGTTGCCAACATCGTTGTTGTCTTCCGGCTCCTTCCCCTCTTCCTCTTCCAACAAGGCGCTTCCCATTGCCTCTGATTCGTTTTTTCTCTTTTCTTTTCTTTTTTTCCTTCCTCTGCGTCTCTGCGCCTCTGCGTTATCTTTTTCCCTCCTTTTCTGTTTCTTTCCTTCCTCGACTTTGGACTTCAGACTTTCGACTTTTAACTCTTCTCCCTAACTAAAAATCCCCCTGAAGATCGGCCACTGCGCCTCAATCACCGGTCCCCCATACACGATCCCCAGCGCCCCAATCCCCAGAAACGTCCCCAGCGGCAACTGGTACTTCCTCGCAATCGCCCATCGCAAACGCTTCTCTGTCCCCAGTCCCCGGCGGCTCGCGCGCTTTGCCACTCCGCTCCCCCAACCCCCGAAATACAACGCCACGATAAGGCCAACGCCGATGACGCTTCCTAGAAGACTCCCCAAAAGAAGCGTCAGAAACGTCCCGCGCAATCCTAGAAACGCTCCGATCATGGCGATCATTTTCACGTCGCCCATTCCCATCCCCTCGTGGCCGCGCACCGCTTTGTATCCTGCCGCCAAGCCCCAGAGCAAAAAGCTTCCGAAAGCCGCGCCAAGAATTCCGTCAAGAATTCCCGCCGCAAATCCTGGCAATCGCACTTGTAGGAATCGCCACACGAGAAACCCCGCGAGTCCATGGTCCGGCGGCACAAACGCCGAAAACATAAGCCCCGCCGCAAATCCCGGCCAGTTCACCATGTCCGGCAGCAGCCGCACGCGCAAATCGGTTACCGTCAGAATCAGGATCAAGCACGTAAAAAACAGCCATTTCACCGTCGTTTGCGTGACCCCAAACTCCAGGAACGCCGCCACAAACAGCAACCCAGTCGCCAGCTCGATCAGCGGGTACATTGCCGAGATCGGCGCGCCGCACGCCCGGCACTTACCGCGCAGCCACAGCCACGCAAACAACGGTACGTTGTCGTACGCCTTAATCGGCGTCCCGCATTTCGGACAGCGCGACCCCGGCGAAACAATGGAGATCTCCTCCGGAATCCGCGTGATGCAGACATTCAGAAAGCTCCCCACGACGATGCCAAATAGAAAAAAGAAGACGCTGATGATGACCACGGTTTCCCCGGCCACTCCGCGGCCGCTCTTCTCAATCTGCCACACTCACCCCACTGCCTCAATCAATCGCCCATCCTCCCGTGCCTCATCCCTAACGCTTTTTTCATCCACATCGCCTCTCTTCTCCCCTCGCAGCGCTCACCGCTTCAGCCCCTTATGCCTCCCCGTGTCCCGTGGTCAATGAGTGGATTCGGCTCGACACCTTCTTCTCTGTGTTCTCCGTGCACTCCGCGTTCTCTGTGTAAATTCTTTTCCCTGCAATTACCCCGCGCCGACGTTTTTTGCTTCTGGAACTAACAACTGTAAACTAACAACTGACAACTGCCTTCATGAACTGGTTCGAACGCAAAATCCGCCGCTACGAGCACCGCCGCTGGACCACCGACGACAACCGCCGCGTCCAGCCCTTCCATTGGGGCCTCGAGTACATCGGCGGTTCACCCGATGAGCCCAATCCCGGCGCATTCGTCCGCCAGTACGCCAATCAAGCCATCGAGAACAGCCGCGACTGGTACGCCGTGTCTCCCGCCGCCAATTACCGCCTCGATAGCGAAAACGTCCTCACCTTCACCAGTTCTATCGAATCTCCCTGGCCGGAAAACAACATCGTCCACGCACAACTTTTTCCCGCCAGAAAAGCTGGTCTCGGACCCGCCGTCCTCCTCCTCCCCAACTGGAACGCCAAATGGCACGGCCAGAACGGCCTCTGCCACTGGATTCAGCGCCTGGGCATCACCGTCCTCAAAATGAGCATGCCCTACCATGACCGCCGCATGGCCAAGGGCCACGAACGCGCCGACCAGATCTGCGGACCCAACGTCGGCCTCACCCTGCAGGCCAACCGCCAAGCCGTCCAGGACGCCCGCCGCTGCCTCCACTGGCTCGAGCAGCAGGGCTACACCAAGCTCGGCATCCTCGGCACCAGCATCGGCTCTTCGGTCGGCTACATCACTCTCGTTCACGATGAACGCGTCCGCGCCGGCGGCTTCTTCCACGTCTCCACCTACTATGCCGACGTCATCAGCCAGGGCATGACCACCAACCACGTGTGGGAAGGCCTTCGCAACCACGTCACCCTCGACGAGCTCCGCGAATACTGGTCCCCCATCAGCCCCATGCCCTACGTCGAGCGCGGCATGGGCGCCGGCCGCAACACCTTCATGGTCTACGGCAAGTACGACCCCACCATGCTCCCCGAGCTCACCGGACAGATGATTGATTCCCTCCGCCGCCATGGCGCCGACCCCCGCACCCTCGAACTCTCCTGCGGCCACTACTCCCTCGAACTGGCCCCCTTCTCCTATGTCGCCGGATACCGCATGCTCTCCTTCTTCCTCGAAAGTCTCGCCTGAAACCAGCGCGCTCTCGAACTCGATCCATCAGATGAAGCAGCATGATGGAAGTTAGGTATCGCTGCCACGGCACTGCGGGACTAGTCATGAAACCGCGTTCTCGCAGAATAAGGATCACAATAGAGGAAAATGTCGCCGGATGGCTGCGTACCGAAGCCGCGAGGAATAATATCAATGTCTCAGATTTTCTATCCGAGATTTTGAAAGAGCGGATGAGCGACGGCGTCAACTATGAAGCCGCCAAGGCCCGGGCATTGGCCCGCAAGCCCTTCCTCAAATCCGATGGCCCCTACCTAACCCGCGAAGAGACGCACGACCGCTCCCGGTAGCTCAGACTTCAGTCTGTGCCACAGTCAACTCTGAAAGCATCAATCCTCGCTAGGCGATTCAGCTCTCGCACCCTCCTATGCAGTATCATCGGGATGTGGACAAGCTTCTGCTCTTCGTTTTCGGGCCCCTCGTCTTCGCCGCCGCGCTCCTCGTCATCGCCACGGGGATTCGCCAAGCCATCACAAGATTCCGCTCCCGCCCAACCCCAGATCAGCTAAAGGCCAGATACGAAGCGTACCTGAGCCGCTTGCTGAATCCGCAACCTGATGCCCTCGAGCGCGAATTGGGCAAACTGCTCCCGGAAAGACTTCTGCAGTTGTACCAGGATAAATCCGCCATCCAATCAGCCGGCTTCCAACTCCAGAAGCCCGGCAAGAGACGCTGGCGGCCGGAACGCTGGCCGGTTTATTGTTTTGAGCCCTTGGACATCGAATCCCTGAACGAATTGCCTTACGAGGAGGAGTTGGGTCCTGGCTTTTGCTTTGCAACCACTGGCTGCGGATCTTGGTATTGGATTGCCGCCTCCGATCAACGGGTAAAAGATTCCCCCGTCATCTTCCTTGACTACGATGGCGGCGGCTCCCATGGTCAAACCGTCGCCGCCAGCCTCCAAGAATTCCTGAATTGGCCGCGTTTGCCCATTAGTTGAGTTGAACACGGGCAAATGAGTCAGTCTGCCATCAACTGGGACTTGATGCGAGCTGCTCATTAGGGCTTCGACCAGTCATGAGTCACCAGCCACCAGCACATTGCTCTCCCACTTGCTTAACTCTGCAGTTCGGCCGATGTCGGAAGCTCGTGCTGTCCGCTGTATCTTTAGACTTTAGACGAGTCGCGATCGATGTACGGGCGTGCCCCCCTTCTTGGCAGGAGTTCAACCATGCAGGTCTATCGAAGCAGCGAGGAGAACGCGGCCCCAGCCGCTAGAGCCGCCACCGCTTCAATGTCAGGGGCCAGCGACCGATCCTCGAAGACTTTGCCTGATTTTGCCCGCACGGCCTCGTAGGCCTTCTTTGCTAGCGCCCCAGTTTGCAGCGGCGCCAGCAAATCAATCCCCTGGCACGCGCAAAGCAATTCGATGGCGATCGTATTTCGCAAATTAACCAGCATGCGTGCCAGCCGCCACGCCCCGCTCATTCCCATCGAAACGTAATCTTCCTGATTGCCGCTCGTGGAAATGGAATCGACGGAATGCGGCGTCGCCAAAGCCTTGTTCTCGCTGGTCAGCGCCGCCGCCGTCACCTGCGCGATCATGAAACCCGAATTCAGCCCTGGCTCCGGTGTCAGGAACGCCGGCAGCATGCTGGTCAGCGGATTCGTCATCTGCTCGACGCGCCGCTCCACGATTCCGCCGAGCGTCGCAATCGCAATCGCCACTTGATCCGCCGCCATCGCCAGCGGCTGCCCGTGAAAATTTCCGCCGCTGATGATGTCGCCGTTGTTCGCATCGCGCACAAAAACGAGCGGATTGTCCGTCGCGCTGTTCAGTTCGACTGCCGCCATTTCCTGCGCTTGCGCCAGCGAATCGCGCACCGCCCCATGTACCTGCGGTGTGCAACGCAGGCTGTACGCATCCTGCACGCGCTTATCTTTTTCAGCGGAACGATGCGACTCTCGAATCTGGCTGCCCTCGTTCAAGTGCGCCAGATTCCGCGCCGTTGTCGCCGCTCCCGCATACGCGCGCGCATGCATGATCCGCGCATCGAACG
>WNFP01005355.1_pt1 | contig 11186 bp, 11 predicted proteins | sample 5400201 | NCBI WGS metagenome assembly WNFP01 (sample SAMN13153355, study PRJNA577476) | soil metagenome | isolation source: 115 cm saprolite under Madrone tree | place: USA:California | collected 2016-06-14
CTCGAAAGAAACAGGATAGAGGTGGCGAGAAGGGGGATGCGCGAAGACGACCGCCTCGAAAACGGCCCAAAGGCTGGAAAGGTTCATGGCCCCCGAAAGATCAGTCAGCTTCAGGGGCAGCGTCAGGACAGAATCCCAAGCCCAAGTCGAAGGACAAAAATGACGAGAGCCCAGGGTTGGATAGCGGATTTTCTATTGCCCCTGATGTCCAACGCGCCGAACAACATAAGGATGGCGACAAGTAAGAGTTTTTCGAAATCATCACAGGAGCATAGTCAGGTGTCAATCGCCTTGGCAAAAAAAGGAGAGAGACGTGAGGTCAGTTTCTAGAACATCTCGCCTCTTTGTAGACGCAAAAAGGCATTTTGAAGCGAGACAGTACAAGCAAGGGTTGAGGTTGCTTAAACAAGCAGCTGACCATGGCCAAATTGAGGCTCACGTATGGTTAGGAGCGGTATATGATTACGGTCTTGGCGTTCGGCCAAATCGCGAGCGGGCTCTTAGGCACTACATGATTGCAGCAAACAATGGCGATCCGGGAGGTGAGTACCACGTTGGAATCTTCTATCATGATGGCGTTAGTGTACGTAAAAGCTATTCTAAGGCTGTATCCTGGCTTAAGCGGGCGGCGGATCATGGTGACGCAGAAGCGATGCATGTCTTAGGTCAATGCTACCGCTATGGGAGAGGTCTACGCAGGAACCTCCGAAAGGGATTTACACTTGAATGCAAAGCAGCTGAGAGAGGTGTTCTCGAAGCACAATTTTCCCTTGGAGTTTCCTTTAGTCGAGGGCAGGGGGTCTGCGAGAACCCAGAACTGGCATTTTATTGGTATTTGAAAGCTGCCAAACGTGGACACGATGATGCTGCTTTCAATGTTGGCCATTGCTACGAATCTGGACGAGGTACCAGAGCAAATAAGTCTAAGGCCACCTTCTGGTATCAACGGGCAAAAGCTCTAAAGAACAAGGGTCCAAATCGCCGCCCATAAAGTGATCTTGAACCTTTTCTCATGGGGCGGCGTGGTGCCCGGCGTGGGCAAAACCACCAGCAATAACACGATCAAGTTCACGGGGCAATATCGCGACACGGATACTGCGGCGAATCTGGATTATTTTGGAGCGCGGTACTACTCAAACACCGTTGGCCGCTTCATGAGCCCTGACTGGGCCGCTAAGCCTACAACCGTGCCATATGCCAAATTCGGCGATCCGCAGAGCTTGAATCTTTACAGCTACGTGGATAATGGGCCAGTAAACAGGATTGACGCGGATGGACACGGATTCGTGAATGAAGCTTTTCAGGACTGGGATTTCGATATAAGGCAAGTTGGCGTTGCAATGGAAGAGGCCAACTCGCAGTCGAGTGCGGCACCTCCCAAAGCAGCAGCACCAGAGAAGCCTACAGTTACAGCGACTGCAACAGGCACGACAGCTACTATAACCCGAACTTACGATTATTTTGACGGCGATGCGGTGGTCGAGTATGGTGAAGTTGAGACACGGACGGGCAACCATCCATTCCGAGACAACAATCCGGGAGACATCGTTGGTGGAACTTTCTCAAAGGCGAATGGTGCAGTTGGTACCGATGGGAGATTCGCCATCTTCCCCAATGCTGCTACCGGATTTCAGGCTTTGACCAATTTGCTAATGACCTCTACTTATCAGAATTTGAGTATCGACGCTGCTATTGTGAGATATGCCCCGCCGATTGAGAACGATACTAAAGCGTATCAAGCTGGCGTTGCTGCAGCAGTCGGAGCCCCCGGACAGACCCGGCTTTCGAATTTAAGCGCGTCACAATTGGGAAACATGGTACAAGCTATTGCTCGAATTGAGGGCTTTTTCCAAGCAGGTACAGTCACGACGAGAGCGTTCGGCTACCAGGGTTTTGATTGGTAATGAGTGTGCTTCGGATACACTGTTCATTCCTACTAAGGAGACGTTGCACAATGTTTCGAAAAATATTTTTAAGTTGTATGTTTTTTATGATCGCATGTAATGCTGCTGACAAGAGACAGCAAGCATATGAAATAACCCAAGAATTCGGACTTAGTCAGGAAGAAAATGGTATGAACGGGAAAATCGAGTTGTTGATGGACGTTCGATTGACCCCCTCGGTTCGCGAACAATTATGGGATAAGGGTGACTGGTCTTTTGTTCTTTCATCAGAGTCTGAATTGTTCAAGGATTTTTCTACATTCCCGCCACGTAATGCAAAGCTGATAATCAGGGATGAAACCGGGAAAGTGGTTGCGGAACGCGCCCTTGAGAGGCCGCTGGCGAGCTTAGAAAAATGGGGCCCTAACCGAGGCGGCAAGGGAGGATATCTTCTCACAGTAGACTTCTCTATCGGATCTGGGTCGTATAACGGTCCCGGTACTACTCTTCTGCAAGTCCTTAACAGAACCTTTCTGTATGCTGAGGCTATAAATGTCGCCACCCGCAAGCGTAAAGTAATTCGGCTAACGAAATCACTGAAATCGGACTGGAGGATCGAAACTAGGAGTGAACGGACAGAGATCCTATCTCTCTCCTCTCATCCTGCAAATAATGATAATTTTGTTTCAGATTATGTTCGTTACAGTTTTGACGGAACTCAATGGCTGGAGTATAGACAACAGAAGGCTGGCCTATGGGAATCTGACCAGCCATTTCCCCCACGGTCTGCCTTCCCTTAATTCGATCTTATCGCCTATTTTGGAACGAAGGTAAGTATGATTTTCGGACGAAGGAAAGGGGAGGCAAATGTTGCGACCTACATTTACCCCTACTCCGTCTGTTGACTGATATTCAGCAGCACGCCGACGCTGGCCAGCGTCATGAACAATGACGATCCGCCGTAAGAGATAAACGGCAGTGGAATGCCTTTGGTGGGCAGGAGCGCCAGGACCACGCTGATGTTGAAGAACGCCTGGGCCACGATCATGGTGGTCACGCCGACAGCCAGGTAGCGGCCAAAGTTTTCGCGCGCGCGCATGGCCGTGCGCAGGCCTCGCCAGGCGAAGACAAAAAACAAGATGGCCACCAGCGCCGCGCCAATCAATCCCAGCTCTTCCGCCGTCACGGCGTAAATAAAATCAGTATGCGGTTCGGGCAGGTAGAAGAGCTTCTGCTTGCCTTCCATCAGGCCCATGCCGGTGATGCCGCCGGTTCCGACGGCGATCAGCGACTGGTTGATGTGAAAGCCGATGCCTTGCGGGTCGCGCTCCGGGTGAAAAAAGACGACCATGCGCGCCAGCCGCCAGGGCACGAAGATCAGCATGTAGCAAAGCACCGGGACAATGGGCAGCAGTCCATAGGCAAAGTAGCGGAGACGTATTCCCGCGGAGTAGAGAATCGCGGCGGCCACGCCCAGGCAGACCAGCGCCGTGCCCAGGTCCGGCTGTTTCATGATCAAAGCGGCAAAGAGAAAGACGGGGACCACGGCGGGCAGCAGCGTATGCCGCCAGTCATCCAGGTACTTGCTGCGGGATTCCAGGAAGAAGGCCAGGAACAAAATCAGCGCGGGTTTGGCAAGCTCGGAGGGCTGAAATGACATGAAGCCGCCCAGCTTGATCCAGCGGTGCGTGTTGTGGGAGCGGTCCAGAAAAAAGACGGCCACCAGCAGCAGCGTGGTGACGCCCAGCAAAGTAAAAACGATGGCCGGCTTGTTCCAGCGGCGGTAGTCGAGCTTCATGGCCGCGGCCATGGCGGCCAATCCGGCAATGGCCCAGGAGAGCTGGCGCAGAAGAAAGTGGTAAGGCGAGCCGAACTTTTCGCCAGCCATCACTGCCGACGCGCTGAAGACCATCAGCACACCCAGTACCACGAGCAACAAAGTGGAGCCGAACATCCATTTATCAATGCCGACCCGCCTGGCCACTAGCTTCGGTCTCCCATGGTGACTGGAACCAGGGAGTGGACCAGCTCTTTGAAGATACGTCCGCGATGCTCATAACTTTCAAACTGATCAAAGCTGGCGCAGGCAGGCGCAAGCAGAACAACATCGCCCGCGCTGGCGACCTCAAAGGCCTGGTGTACTGCTCGTTCCAGAGTGCCGGAGCGCACCAGGGCCGTGGAACTTTTTACCTGCGCGGCAATCTTGTCCGCGGCAGCGCCAATCAGGTAGGTGTTTTTGACCTTTTCGCGCAGCAGCGGCCCCAACACCGCATAGCTGCCGCCTTTATCTTTGCCGCCCAGAATCAGGTGAATGTTGCCGGGGAATGACTCCAGCGCTTTGATTGTTGCGTCAACGTTGGTGGCCTTGGAATCGTTATAGAAGGTCACGCCATTGACGGTCGCAACCAGTTCCAGGCGATGCTCCACGGCGCGGAACTCTTTCACTGCCTGGCGCACCTGTTGCGGCGTGCAACCGGCAACCATGGTCATACAGACGGCGGCCAGGACGTTCTCCAGATTGTGGTCGCCTTTAAGCTGAATGTCAGACCGGCTGAGCACTGCCTGTTCGCGCCCATGCAGACGAAACACAATTTCCTCGCCCTGGAGAAACGCTCCGTTCTCCACGCGCTGCTTGCGGCTGAACCACAGCAGAGGCACTTCGACTTTGTCCGCCAGCGCAACGCAGGTTGGGTCGTCGGCGTTCAGCACGGCATAGTCTGGGTTAGCGCCGGCACGCTGATTCTCAAAGATCCGCGCCTTGGCCGCCACATATGCCTCAAACGTGTGGTGGCGGTCAAGATGGTCCGGGGTGATGTTCAGGATGGAGGCAATCCATGGCCGGAACTGTTGAATGCTCTCCAGCTGAAAACTTGAAATCTCCAGGACCACCATGCTCTCAGGCGTTGACTGGCTGGCCAGGGAGATGATCGGTGTGCCGATATTGCCGCCCACCATGGTTTTCTTTCCGGCTTTGGCCAGTATCTCTCCCACCAGCGTTGTGGTCGTGGTCTTGCCATTGGATCCGGTGATGGCCAGCACCTTGCCCTGCAGGAAACGGAAAGCAAGTTCCACTTCGCCGATCACCGGGATTCCCAGCGAGCGTGCATGCTGAAGCTGCGGCTGGTCCGAGGGCACCCCTGGACTCACGACAATCAGGTCCTGGTCACGGAACGTGCGCTCGCCGTGCTCTCCGGTTTCAATCGATATGCCGCGGTCCAGCAGCGCCGGCACTTCTTTCTGCAGCTTGGCTTCACTCTTGGAATCGGAGACGATGACCCTTGCGCCATGCTCCTGTAAAAAAAACGCGGATGCCACGCCGGAGCGTCCCAGTCCCACCACCAGCACTCTTTTATTCTTTAACTCCATAACACCGTCTGTGTTTCCATTGTGCCATGAATCCCGCATTGCGCAATGCGGGATTGGCCGCGAATCCGAAAAGCTACGTCGGTCCGGCGGCAAAGATATGCCGCTGCTAGCGCAGCTTGAGTGTGGTCAAAGCAAAGAGAGCAAAGATCAATGCCAGAATCCAGAACCGGATGATGATCTTGGACTCTGACCAGCCAATCAGCTCAAAGTGGTGATGCAATGGAGCCATCTTGAAGATGCGCTTCTTGCGCAGCTTGTAGGACCCGACCTGCAGGATCACCGAGAGCGCCTCAATGACGAAAATCCCGCCGATAAAGGGCAAAAGCAATTCCTGTTTGATTATGATGGCCACCGTGCCAATGGCGCCGCCCAACGCCAGAGAACCAACGTCTCCCATGAAGATTTCCGCCGGGTGCGCATTATACCAGAGGAAGCCGATGCTGGAGCCGACCATGGTCCCGCAAAAAATGGTCACTTCCGCCACCTGGGGCATTTTTTGTAATTCCAGGTATTCAGAAAACACCGCGTGCCCGCTCAAATACGTAAGTACGGTCAGGGCCCCGGCGGCAATCACGGTGCAGCCAATGGCCAGTCCATCCAGCCCGTCTGTGAGGTTGACCGCATTGCTGGCGCCCACCAAAACCAGCATGACAAACAGAACAAAGGGCGTGAAAGCCAGCCACCATAAATGCGGATAGTGGCGCAGGCTCTCAATCACCAGATCAGGGCGAAACTGCTTGAAGAAGGGCACCATCAGGTGCGTGGAGTACTGCCGCGTTGCCGTCAGCGTAACCAGCGCCACGCCCACCAGTCCGGCGGTCAGAAACTGCAGCACCAGCTTCATCCGCCCGGTCAGGCCCAGGTTCCTCTTGCGTACTACTTTGATGTAGTCGTCGGCAAAACCTATGGCCCCAAACGCCATGGTGGAAAGGACCGCCAGCCATATATAAGTGTTCGAAAGATCGGCCCACAAGAGCGTGGGCACAATGATGGAAATCGTGATCAGCACGCCGCCCATGGTGGGTGTGCCGGATTTTTTCTGATGGCCTTTGGGGCCTTCTTCACGAATGTATTGTCCAATCTGGAATTCGCGCAGCTGGCGGATAATGGCCGGACCGACAATCAGCCCCATGAATAATGCCGTCAGGCTGGCGAACGCGGTGCGAAAAGTAACGTAACGAAAAATACGGAAAGGAGGAAAATGGACGAACAATCGCTGATAAAGAAGCCAGTAAAGCAATACCCCTCCGGTAGATGAATCGATAAGTACCCAGGCAAATGAGCCGATGTAAACCAAGTATCAGGAAAATTGCTGCAATCAATTCTTAGAGATGCACCGCTGCCCACGCGGCCTTGCGCACTATTTTCTCACGCCGTGCGCCGGGACACTCCAACCTACAATAATCAGCTTCCGGGAGAAGAAAAAAACTATTTTGCCGGAACCTTATTCTGCAACATCTCCAGGGCGCGCTCCAGCTTGACTCCGCGTGATGCCTTGAGCAGCACGGCGTCGCCGGGGCGAAGGTTGTGGACCAGCCATTCACCGGCCTGTTCCGAAGTTTCCACAAACTGCGCCTGTATGCCGGCGCCACAAGCTGCCTCAGCCAGCGCCTTCGCCAGCCCGCGCACCCCGATGACCAGGTCAATATTCTTTTCCGCCGCGTGGCGGCCGGATTCACGATGCAGAGCTTCAGTCGTGGGTCCAAGTTCCAGCATCTCGCCCGCGATCAAAATGCGCCGGCTGGCTTTCATGCCGGCCAGTGCGTCCGTCATGGCCTCCAGCGCGCGCGGATTGGAGTTGTAGCAGTCATTAATAATGGTGGCGCCGCCGATCTGCAATACCTGGCCGCGCTTCTCCGGCGGTTGCATGCTGGAAAGCGCCATGGCGGCCTGTGACGGCGTTACTCCACGTTCCATGGCCGCCGCCGCGGCGGCCAATGCGTTATAGATGTTGTGCTCGCCTACCAGGGGCACGCTTGCGCGCTCACGCACGCTGCCCGCCACCAGCTCAAACGTAGCTCCTTCGACCCCGTTCATCTGCACATTCTGGGCGCTTACGTCCGCTGCCCGGCGGATGCCAAAGGTCACGACCTTGCCTTTAAAGTTGCGTCCAAACTGGGAGACGTATTCATCGTCAGCGTTGAGCACGGCCACGCCGGCGGGATGCAGCGTCTCAATAATTTCATATTTCGCCCGTGCGATTTCCGCCAGCGAGCTGAAGAACTCAAGGTGTACCGGAGCGACTACGGTAACCACCGCAAGGTCATGATGCGCCAGATTGCCCAGAGCGCGGATCTCGCCGGCATGGTTCATTCCCATCTCTACCACCGCAACATCGTGCTCGCTTTCCAGCCTCAGTAACTGCAGCGGCAAACCCAGATGATTATTCAGGTTCCCGGTGCTCTTCATAACACGGAAACGCGTTGCCAGGATATGGGCCAGGATCTCCTTGGTGGTGGTCTTGCCTGCGGATCCCGTTACGGCCAGCAACGGCTTGCCCCACAACCGCCGTGCCGCCGCGCCCAGAGACTGCAATGCTTTTACCGTGTCTGGAACATGCAACAGGCGATCGGCGCTGCCGCTAACGTTCTTTCCTGTTTGCACAACGGCGCCCACCGCGCCTTTTTCCAGCGCCGCCTGAACGTAGGCATGGCCATCAAAGCGTTCACCGTAAATTGCTATAAACAAGTCGCCCGGATTCAGAGTGCGCGAATCAATGGAGTACCCCATGGCGACCGCGTCCTGATCAAATTCGCCTTTAGCTCCAACAAATTCGGCGATTCGCCACAGCGGCAGCTTCATCGGACACTTTCCTTCCTTTCGTAGCTCATCTGTTGTAGCGCTTCCCGCGCTACCTGCACATCATCGAAAGGGTGTGTACCTTCGCGCGTGATTTGGACTTTTTCATGCCCTTTGCCGGCGATCAATACCACGTCTCCCGGCATGGCTTCCGTCAACGCCAAATGTATTGCCTTTTTGCGGTCCGGCTCCACTGCATGCCGGGTGCCCGTCTTCTGCAAGCCGGGAAGCGCGTCGGCGATGATTTTTTGTGGATCTTCGCTGCGAGGATTGTCGGAAGTAAGCACTACAAAGTTGCTGCCACGGCCAGCCGCTTCCGCCATCAGCGGGCGCTTGGCGCGATCACGGTCGCCGCCGCAACCGAATACCGTAATCACCCGGCCCAGGCCCCGGCCGCGCCGCACGAACTCGTGTGCAATCGCCGTCAGGTTGCGCAGCGCATCGTCCGTGTGGGCATAGTCCACCACCACGCTGAAGGGCTGGCCGCAATCCACTTTCTCAAAGCGGCCCGGCACCTGCTTGAACTGGCGTATGGCTTCGGCAATCTGGCTTAAGGAGCAATTGCAGGCAAAGGTCGCCGACGCCGCGGCCAGAATGTTATAGACGTTCACCCCGCCGATGAGCGCCGTCTCAATCCGTGTGCTGCCGGCGGGAGTTACCAGCTCAAACTTTGTGCCGTCCTGTTGCAGATCCACGTTCGTCGCGCGGAAGTCGCCGTTGTGGATTCCGTATAGTATGTCCTGCTCATCCCCGCTTTGTCTGTGGTGGGCCAGGCTTTTGCCATATTCATCGTCCATGTTGATCACCGCGGTTTTTGGCGGTGGCGTTCCACAGCCCTGGAACAGAAGGCTCTTGGCCGCAAAGTAGCTATCCATGTCTTTGTGGTAATCCAGATGGTCGCGTGTGAGGTTGGTGAAGACCGCAACCTCATAGGGCACGCCCCAGACCCGCCCCTGCGTCAGCGCGTGCGATGAGACTTCCATCACCGCATGAGTCGCGCCCGCTCCCAGCGCCGCGGCAAAAATCTGGTTCAGCTCCAGCGCTTCCGGCGTGGTGTGCTGCGCGGGTAGAACGCGTCCGGGGAGGTGATATTCAATGGTCCCGATCAGCGCCGAAAGCTTCCCGCAATAATGCAGAATGGATTCACAAAGAAAGCTGGTGGTAGTTTTTCCATTGGTCCCGGTAATGCCGATGATCTGAAGCTTCTCTGCCGGATGGGCATGAAAATTGGCGCTCATGCGAGCCACCGCGCGCCGTCCGTCGGCAACAACGGCCCACGGAACGTTGGGGCGTAGTTGCTCAGACCTGGAATCGGTGACCACCGCCACTGCGCCATGCTTGAGCGCGGTATCAATATAGCGATTGCCGTCACTGCTCTCTCCGCGCATGGCTACAAACACCCAGCCCGGCTGTATGCGGCGCGAGTCATAGTCCAATCCGGAAATCGTTGGGTCATTACCGCTGTGCGAGACGCCCAGTCCCGCTAACAGCTGCGAGAAGTTCATGCTGTCAGCAATTATAGAAGTAAGACCATGACTAGGAACCCATTGACCAGGATTTGCCGGCCTTTTTGATCCGAATACTCGCGGGCCGCTTCTTACTTGGAGCGATCGCGTTCAGCCATTCCTCGACCTTGGGAGCCAACCGGGTAAGCAATCCTTTATCTTGGCTCAAAAGTCCATAGGTGAGACGGATGAGCTTGTCAGTGGGTTCCTGCAGTGGAAGTGCTCCGGTTTCCAGTTTGGAGAAATGCTCAGGAGTTTTATTGATGAGTGCGGCGAAATCAGCCGCTTTTTTGCCGGCCCGCTTGCGGAGAAATTTGATCTCTTGGCCGGTCAGAATGCCGTGCTTCATGACCACAGACTCGCCGATGACATTCATCAAGTGTTCCGGAGCCGGGATCTCGGCTGACTGCGCTGCGCACTTCTCACAAATCCAATATTTGACCCCGATAAGGTATACATTCGGCAAACCTGAGTCTAAAAAATGATACGGCTTGGCAGATGTGGCTATATGCTGCTTCAGGCTTTCTGTGCAGTCGTGGTCGCGGTCAATCATCCGGCCATCTCGTAATCACAATAAATTTCTTGGCAGACGGGTCCAATGCGAGAACGATCGTGAACTCCCGCCCTTCGATGTCCCGGGTTTTGATCTTGTATTTCCACTGCCAATTGTCCTCGTTGAATCCGTCAGCTTTGCACGAAGTCCACTGCTGTTTCAGGCCGAACAATACGTCATTGAAATCTATGTGCCGCTCAGGATGATCAAACCGGGCATGGTCAACGTCTAAGCCAATTCGGTACTGAGTGGAAGTCATTTTTCCTTTTCCTCGGAAATTTTCTTCATCCACCACTGCCAGAAGTCAATCTCTTTCCATTTGATGACCGTGTTGAAACCAAGCAGGTCGGAGGCTTCTTCCACTTCGCCCTTTTCGATCAATCTTTTAACGATAGAGTTCACCGTGCCTGCGGGGTTGGCATGATCTTCTATCCCTCTCCCAAGCTTGGAAAGTTCACCTCGGATGGCATCTTTCGCTATTCCAACGATGCCGTAAGAACGAATAATTTTGCGAATATCCTCAGTTAAGCTTTGCTCAGTGTTGTATCGCGTCCAACTCTCGGTGAGCTGCTTCGTGACTGCGGAATTTGTGTTGTCGGTTTCTCGAAGAAGTTCCGTAAGGCTAGAAATTGTGCGGCGACGCCGCAAGATCTCTTCTTCGGTACGCTTCTGAGAAGCTTCCAATTGCGTCAATTCGTTCAACGCCTTGACCAAAGCCGCCCTGTAGTCGTTGCGTGTCATTGCCTATGCTGATAACTATACAATATGTATATGAGGGTGTGTCAATAGCAAATGACGTAAAAACAGGTTGGAATGCCGCCATTCAGGATGCCAAGGAAACGATTTCATCCTTAGGAGAATAAGAAACCGATGGCAATCGACAAGAAGCCATAGACCTGTTGCTGGCCGACTACAAGAAGGTGGAGATCGGGATTACTTCTCGTGCATCTGAGAAGCCTCAATTTGCTGTCCCAGCTTTACAGGCAATAATCTCAGCCTCCGGCAGGCTTCTGCCAGTTCCGGATCGGTCTTGGCAAAGCAGAACCGGAGCAGATTCTCGCCGCCACAGCCGTGATAGAA
>WNFP01004528.1_pt1 | contig 11183 bp, 8 predicted proteins | sample 5400201 | NCBI WGS metagenome assembly WNFP01 (sample SAMN13153355, study PRJNA577476) | soil metagenome | isolation source: 115 cm saprolite under Madrone tree | place: USA:California | collected 2016-06-14
GGCGGGCAGGCGTGAGTTCTGGGTGGCGCTGGATGCGCAACGGCGGGGACGTGGTATACAGGTATTTACCTACCGTTGTATGAATATTGCAGGGTATGGCTCGGATGATTCTGATGAAGCTTCTCGCACTGTCCTCACCGATATGGAAGTAGATGGTATGATGGGTGTAATGAACCTGGTCAATGCGGTACGCTCGCGCATTCCGGGTTCTGTTACAGGCTCGTTCTCGCGCATCTCAGCCAGTCCTCCTACGGCCAGTGCAGGTGTACTTAAGCGACAGGCAGAGGGAGGGGAGCCACCGGTGGCACCACAGGTTATATCGCAAGCCACTGTGCCCCTTTCGACACTGTCGCCCAATCCCGCACCCGGGATGCCTGCTGCGAATCCTGTGCAACCGGGACCCACCGAATCCGAGAGAATGAATAGACCGGGGAATCCTCCTTCTGGATTTTCAGAAAAGATCCGGGCTGTAATTTATCCGAGCAGCCGCAGTTTCTCGCCATTACCGGAGACGAGTTGGGTTCCGCATAATCCACAAGGCCTGGCTTCAACTCAACGCGTTGTTGGCAGCGCTGAACGGAATCTTCAATCCTCGCCCGCGCCTACCCAGGAAGAATCTGGCCTGGCGCAACTCTCAAAGATGATACGCGAGAGGGGAGCCTCCGATCAGGGTGAAGCGGATGGAGTGAGTAGCCGCACGCGGGAAGAGCCTGCGGCACCACTTGCTCAGCAACAAGACGCGCAGCAGGCTCGCATGGCTGATACTGCTACAAGCCGCTCCTTTCCCTTGCGTGCATCGCCTATACAGGATATACCAATTGAACGTAAACAGGAATATCGAAGTGGAGGCAGGTCGCCAGGGATAGCAAGTGCCGCCCCGGCACCTCCTGCGCTTTCACCGTCTTCGAAAACGGAGTCGTCACCTGTATCATCCTCGCTGGCAGAATCAGATTTGAGGGATGTCGAGCAAGAGGTTACGACCGAGGGAGAGAGTGAAAATGATTTTGCTCGTGCTCTCGCTGAACAACCTCAGCAAAGTGTAAAGCAAGCCTTGAGCCGCTCTACATTAACAGATATTACCTCAGATGATACGCTTCTGAACATTGTCCAGAGCCTTCCTCCTATGTCCTCTCTGCCTGCGCCGGTGCAGGCACAACCACCTGTGCTCAGTGGGCGAGCAACACGTTCATTAGGTAGTGTACTACTCGAAGGCCATCTCGTCCCGCAGGAACGCCTGGAGGTCGCACATCAAATACAGCGTATGCTGCGTGGTGTAGACATGAATTACCAGCTTGGTGAGATCTTACTTATGTTCAAACTTCTGACACCCGATCAGTTATTGGCTGCGAGTCTTGTTAGTTATGGTTTGATTACAACGGCACAGATAAGTGCTCTCGGTCGAATCCGGCAGGAGTTACACTCCATCGGCCTGGAATATGATTTAGAGAGCCTGCTGGTGCTTTTCCGCATGCTTTCTCCCGAGCAGTTGCGCGAGGTACGGGCGAGCTGGACGGGGTAAACAGCTCTCCTCAGGAATTTCCAGGGGCCTCCCACAACCAGCGGAGTGTATTGAGACGTGATGGTGGGGGAAGAACGTTGCGAGGGCCGCGCATACGGGATGGAAGGGCGGGACCAGTAGTATCGCTATCTCCTCTATTAGACACAATAGATTGTGACCCTGCATCTTCTTCAGCCGTGTCAATCAGGTCAAGAAACTGGTTGACGCTCTGTGCAACACCCTCGACCATGAGATAGCCGGAGGGTTTCACTGCATCACCAACTAAATATAAGCCTTGTATAAAGGTATCAGGGGTAACATCTGCGCCCTGCGCGACGCGATTCACAGGCCATTCGCCGCGATAGACGCTCATAGTAAGGATGCGACAATGCTTCTCAAATGTTTCGCCGAACAGCACGCGTAGATCGGCGAGCGCCAATTGTTTCTCTTCTTCGATATTGTCGCTTTGGATGACCTGGTGGCTGATGAGCAGGTGCTTGCCTGCTGGAGCCAGTCGCGGATCACAATTGGTTGGCTGCACTATTCCCGCGATGCGTTGTGTATCAAGACAGTACATGATACCTTTGTGCGGTATCAGTGAAACGTCGCTCAAGATGTGTACCTTGAGGCCAACGGCTTCTTGTGGATCGGGCGCGTTAAATCGGGCCTCCACATTTTTTTTCAACACTTCATGCTGCGTGATCTGGCGGTTGTGGAGCAGCGCATCTGTGGCACGAGGCCCGATGTCGCTGACTACCAGCGGCGCGAGCAGTGCCAGCTCCTCACCACTGGCTTTATTGCGGGCACGCACGCCGGTTGCCTGCCCCCCTGCATGCAGGATTTGCAATACATCATGTTGCAGGCGCAGATCAGCCCCTTGATCGAGAACCTGGCGCTCTAACTCTGCTGTTAATGCGCCGCATCCTCCCTCAACGATGCCGGGGGCGCCGAAACGCAGCATGTTTTTTGTGGTCTTGATGACCTCAGATGTACGCACTTGATGGAGTTCCAGGCTGAGGGCGAAACGAGAAATCCGCTCGAAGAAAGAAGTAAGCTCGCGGTTGCGCTTGACATCGATGTGACGTGCCAGCCATTGATCGAAAGGAAGGTCACGTTCATTGGAGGGGAGGGGGCGCAAGAACATTAAATAGCCGGCGCGAGCGAACCAGAAGGACTGGCGAGGCCCTAGCATCCTCAAGACGCCCAGCAAACCGCGAGCGCGCATCTGTTTGCCATGTACGTGAAATGAGGCAAATACATCGGCATCGAAAATACGGTGGGGTGTGCGCAGGCGGCTTAACATACGCGCCAGCACGCCACTGCTGCCAAAGGGAATCATGTGTACAGCCCCTGTACTCACCTGTACGCCTTGAAATGTTTTTGCCGTGAATCGCCCGCCACAATGGGGTAAACGTTCCAAAATAGCTACGCTCTTGCCACGTTGAAGTAACTGCGCAGCACTAAGCAAACCGCCTAAGCCTGCTCCAATGATGATCGCATCGTAATGTTGTTCGTGCATGGAATTGTCCGGTATAGCGCTCAACATCCGTAGGGGCGAGGGCGGTGAGGAGTGGCTCCCCGCATCATCCGCCCTCGCCCCTACGGATCATCTGGCCTGCTGTCTAGCTTCCAGGCATCAACCTCAGCCTATCTATCCTCTCCAATGAGGCTGCGCAGGAGGCTCGTGCATTCCGCCAGCGTGTTAAGAACACTCTGATGAATCTGGAACACTTTGTTCAACTCACGTGCCTTGCGAGCAAGCTTGGTAACATACTCAATGTCACGAGGATTGTTCATTACGTCTTCCATTAATTGAACTAGCTCGGCCCAGGCCAATTGCTCGCGGCTGCGTGCCACATCGGCGATGGTGTTATCCATGCGTTCTGATACGCGCCGTACTCCTGCGCGAAGCTGGCTGGTGGTCTGCGCAATCTCCGTTTCGTGATTGCGCATGGCCTCCTGGGTAGCATTCAGTTGCTCTTGCAGGGATGAAACCTGCCCATCCAGGGTTGCAAGTGCTGCCATCAAAGGAGCTACGTCTGGAAGCGTGGGTTGCGGCAGGCTTGTGAGGCGGTTAAATGTGACGCCCGTGCCAGATGTGGTGGCAACCACTGCCTCGGATGTGGCCTTGGTAGCAGCGGGCTGAGCCGGTGCGGCCTCGACTTGAGGAGGTGCAGCTGCCGGGGCAGGTGCCTCTGATGCTGGAGAGTCGGCTCCGCCGTTCATCGAGCGGGTGCTGAAGTCGTCACTGGTCGCTGCTGTCAACAACTCATCTTCGCGAGTGCGGTAAGTCATATCGGCGAGGGAAGAGGAACCTACAGTGATCGTCGGCATACTTTCTATGTCTACGCCGGACATGGAAGATTTGTAAGCCTGGAAGATCAGTTCATGTTCTCCAATGCCGATATGATCGCCATCCTGCAGAGTACGCGGTGTCATCTCTTCGATCTGCTGCCCATTGACAAACGTACCATTGGCGCTGCGCTCGTCACGTAGCACATAGTTACCGTTCTCGTAATGAATAGTCGCATGACGACGCGAGGTAAGCTTGTCTTTGGAGAGCAAAACGTCGCTGGTGGGTGCACGACCGATAGTGATTTCAAACTTCTCCAGGAGATAGTCCTGGAGCACTTCACCATTATCTGAGCGAAGAATCAACTGGGCAGGATTTTCAATTTTGTCCAGAGTGGCCTGAGCCACGGGAGCGGCGGAGCTCTCAGCCTCCGGGGCATCAGGGTGAAGTGTTTCTGGCTCACTGCCTGTATTAGCTATGGTCAGTAAATTTGCATCTGACCAATTGCTGCCCTGAGCAGGTGATGAGGAACCCACGTTGGATGGGGTCCATTCCTCTGAAGCCGGAATCGTGGCATCACCTATTACTGGTTGAGCCTGCTGTGGTGAGGGAGTTGATGCAAGCAGGCGGTTGCCACAGTTCAAGCAAAAATTGTCTCCAGACCGGGTTTCGGCGCCACAATAGGGGCATTTGTCCATAATCGATATACCTCCCTTTACTGGCATGCTTACTGAAATGCGCTCTCTGCGCAAAACTGATGCCATTATAGCAGAATTGGGTATTGGGCGTCGAGGGGGCGATTACAAGAACCCACCACAGACGCTCTACAGTACGACGAATGTGTCTACGTATATTGACATAAATGATCCAGAGGATCAAGACGATCATTAGCAGAAACAGGCCACAAAAACCAGGGATAAGAGCCGTCAAAAAGCCAAAAAGAATAAGAAGTACTAAAGTACCGAGGATGGTTGCGGCCGCGGCCGTTTTGAGCTAAAACAGCAGAACTGCGTGGATAGATTTTGCTCATATACACCTCCTCTGAAGACTCCTTCTCGTTTGCCTTTAGGAAGCAGGTATCCAGGCTATACCTGGCTGCAAGTTATTAAAGATCTGTTCTACATAATCCGCACTACCTCGTGCTGACAAGACAATGTTTGTGGTGTTTTTTGCACCAGAACATAGAAAGGTTACTACCTGTGTATGGCCGGAAGACGGTGTAGCTGTCCCTATCTTTGGCTTGTTGTTAGCTTGAGTGGCACCGCCACTGGGCGAGTTACACTGGAAGCTGCTATTTTGTGTGATCAATGGCGCTTCCGATAGCGTGAGAGCGCTATGGTCGGGTAGCAGGTAGCCTATAGTAAAACTACCGCCGATAATGGGATCGTGGATTGTGGCTTGAGCATTTACCAGGCATGTAGTTCTTGGCAATAGTGGCGGCAAATACACGGCAAAGCCAAGGTTTGCTGCGACGTCTGACCACTGAGTGATTGTGCTGGGTGTTCCTGGACCAACCGTGGCTGTTGGAGTACTATTCACTGCGGTAGTTCCCGTTGCACTAGCCGCGGCAGTAGCAGTTGGCTTTGCGCCTGGACTAGCGGTTGCGGTTGCGGTTGTGGTCGGAGTGGGTGATGGCGCTGCTCCTTCATTGCGAAAGACCATCGATGGCTTACTGCACCAGTGAAGCTGTGCAAGCGCTAATTCTGATGGTGTCGGCCTTGCGGTTGGTGTTGGAGTCCCTCCTCCAAACAAACCTGTGCACGAAACCAGAAATAAATTTGACAGGAGCAGACCTATAGCCAGGCAAAATCCCGCCAGTTTTTTCAATGCGCGAAAGCTGATACGATGATAGCCAGGTATACGCGCTACTATAGAAAAAAGCCGAACTACAATCATAAAATCTCCTATATTCCACCAGGTATCCTGAAGGGCTATCCAAAATATGAGACCCTGCAGATGGAGCCTTATCGATTTCCTCTTTTGGTCTAGTATATAGTAAAAGAAACGGATTGCCTATGAGATAGTTCTCACTTTTGACCAAAAAAGGGGCTTTACAGCGTTTTGATTTAGTGCTACCATTACCCTTTGCATCGCCGAACTTTAGACGTCTGCCCTGTTTATCTGGCATAATATAATGATTACATTACCTATCTTAATGGTATTACTTATCTAATGAAGGGATGCGGTGCATTGTAGCCCTCTATTTAAAACGCATGAACTTGCCAACAGGTACACAGTGCCGCCTGAAAGGTAGCAACTTTTGAATGCAAAACAGATCTGGCAGACAACAATAGAGCGACTGCAAACAAAGGTTTCACCGGCTGTCTTTACGACCTGGTTTCAAGGTACGGCAGCCCTCTCTTATCAAGATGGCGTCTTCATCGTGCGCGTGCCTACCACTTTCGCCAAGGCACACCTGGAAGGCCGTTTTATCGATTTGATACGTTCAATTCTATCAGAAGTCACCACCAGTCCGGTGGAGGTGCGCTTTGTTGTGGCCAGGGAAAATCCCGGTCAGGAGAATGATGAGGCGGGAGAGGTAACCCAACCTTCACACAAGCGGAGCTACTATCTGCCAAAAAATCGCCTGACTTCGCTGCAGCGCGAGAAATTCAGGTTAGATGCTTCACCTGAATCATCAACCTCAACTGCGCCCACTACAGCTTATTCTGCTGCCCATCGACGTACAGATAGCGGTGAGGCGGAGATAGACGGTAATTACCCTGATAAACGAACGCTGCAGGAATATGGCAAGAATGCACAACCCGGGCTATTGCCGCTTGGGGGAGAAGGGTTGTTGAATCCTCGTTATACCTTTAGCTCGTTTATTGTGGGTAAATCTAATCAGTTGGCCCATGCCGCCTCGCTGGCTGTAGCCGAAAATCCAGGTAGTGTCTATAATCCTCTCTTCTTCTATGGCGGCGTTGGCCTTGGCAAAACTCACCTGCTGCACGCCGTCGGGCATGTTGGTGAAGCTGCCGGGCTGAATGTCTTATATGTAACATCGGAAAAGTTTACTAACGAAATCATCAATGCCATTCGTTTCCAGCAGACCGAAGCGTTTCGCGCCAAATATCGCCAGATCGATATCCTGCTCGTCGATGATATCCAGTTTATCGCGGGCAAGGAATCTACTGAAGAGGAATTTTTTCACACCTTCAATTCGCTGCATGACGCCAACAAACAAATTGTGGTGTCGAGTGATCGTCCTCCCAAGGCTATTCATAGTCTCCAGGATCGCTTGCGTTCACGATTTGAGTGGGGACTCCTGGCCGATATCCAGCCTCCAGAGTATGAGCATCGCCTGGCCATTCTACGCTCCAAGGCCGAGTCGCTCCGCTTTGCCGTGCCCGCTTCGGTGGTTGAATTTATTGCACGCCCTGAATGCAACAGTGTACGCGAGCTTGAAGGTGCGCTTAATCGTGTGCTTGCCTATGCCACGCTGCATGATGCCGCGCTTTCGGTAAGCGTGGCAGCTCAAGCGCTCGAACACATCTATAGCGAGAGCAAACCTCCCACAAATTTGACGCCAGCCGAGGTTCTGGAGGGTGTTTGTCGCTATTACAATGTCGATATCGAACGGATGCGCGGAAAGCAGAGGGAGCGTGAGATCGTCTGGCCACGCCAGGTTGCCATGTACCTGATGCGCCAGGAAACCAGTGCCTCCCTGCTGCAAATTGGCACCGAACTGGGTGGGCGTGACCATACTACCATCATGCATGGATGGGAAAAAGTGCAGACCGAGGTCGCTACTAACGACCGTGTTCGTCGTGAAATCGCTGCTGTCCTGGAATCGTTACAACGGAAAGAATGACTGCATACCAGGCGCGGAATCTGGGCATAGTAGAGTGCTCTCATCGCTCGACCACGGGCCGTTGTGCCTCTTGAAAATGGTGCGCCATGCCCTGGTGGGGGTCTTCGCTTGCGCTGCTGGGATCGGTGTGTATAACGACCTCCGAGATGCCCTTGATTTCGTGGAAAAGGCGATGACGTACTTCTTCAGCAATGGCATGAGCCTTTGCCAGCGTCAGTTCCGCATCCACCTCGATGTTCATGACGACGTGCAGCGTGTGCCCAACCCAGCGAGCGCGTACATCTGTCACCGCTTCCACGCCCGGAACAGCGCGCGCAGTTGTAATGATAGAGGGCACAATGCGTGGATCGACTGCATCGAGTAGGCGTTGTAGAACACTGCGCGAGGCGGAGTAGACCACAGTGACGATTACGATGGTAATTACGATGCCCGCGATAGGATCAGCAATAGGGAAGCCGAGCCTTACACCGATCAGACCGGCAAGTGCCGCCAGTGAAGTAAGCCCATCGATGCGCGAGTGTTGGCCATCAGCCACCAGCGGAACACTATTAATACGCTTGCCCACCGCGATTTTGTATTGTGCCAGGAGTTCGTTTCCCACGACTCCAACCAGCGCAGCCGCCATACTCAGGTAGATCTCGGTGGGAACATTGCCACTCCTTAATTTTTGGATTGACTCTACTGCGCCGGCTACTGCACTGGCGATGATCACCAGTACGATAAAGATGCCCGCCAGGTCTTCGGCACGATAGTAGCCATAGGTATAGCGTTGATTTGCAGCACGGTTGGAGATCACGAAGGCGATCCAGAGCGCGACGGTGGTGAATACATCTCCAAAGTTGTGCAGCGCGTCGGCGAGGAGCCCGGCGCTGCCGCCGGTCAAGGCGATAGCGAATTGAATTGCTGAGACCAGGAGCATGCCTGCCGTCGATAGTTGTACCGCACGCAATCCTGCCCGGTTGCCATAGAGGTCCGCGTCTACCTTGCCATGCTCGTGTCCATGTCCATCATGGTCATCATGCTTATGGTCATGGTCGTGCGTTGTCTGATTGTGCTCGGTCGCATCATGCTCATGGTCGTGCGCTTCGTGATCGTTTCCAGTTTGATGATCATGCACGGCTTTGCTCCTTATGACAAGCCTTACGATTTTTGTTATCGCTGCAACAAATCTCTTAGTCGTACGTCTAATAATTAATACGATAACTGTTCTCTTTAGGAATTCCTAAGGGCCGATTATGCGCATTGACGAACTACTCAGGACACCCGTAGGTGCCGATTTATCGCGCACACCGCCGATTTATCGGCCTTTGCCGGGTGTTCCGAGATCCCGATTTACTAGGTAACTTGCATTATCGGCCTTTAGTGGATGTTCCGCTATCCTGAGTAACAAGGTAAAAAGCATAATCACGCCCTCCTGGCTTGATTATAGCACCCTTTCATTTGCCGATGAATTCATTTATTGATTATTACGATCTGCTGGGCGTCGATCCACGCGCAGCTGCCAACACCATCAAAGCAGCCTTTAAGAAGCTCGCTCTGAAATATCACCCTGATGTTTACAAGGGGGAGGATGCGGAGGAGCGCATGCGTATCATACTGCACGCCTACCAGACATTGAGCGATCCTGCATCGCGCAGAACGTATGATTTAGAGCGTGCCGAGCATTTGTTCAAGGCACGTGGGGCCACACAGGATGGATGGCAACGAGTACAAGTTGCGGGAGAGCATCACTCTGCCTCTCCGCGTGAGGATGCGACCCGGCGAGATAATCAGCGCGCCTTCGCTTTTCCAGATTTGAATGTTAACCTCTCTGCGCCGCTCAGGTTGAGCCTCGGTGATGGTACCTACGAACTTGCACCAGATGATGCCTTTCTCTTGCAACGCGATGGCTTGCTGCGAGGAGTTGAAAGCCAGGCAACGGGTGGGGTGGCACCGGTGCCGGGCAGGCCGCGTGAAAATTATTGTCATCGCTGTCATCATCGCTGGGTGCCTGCTGGCAGTGCGAGCCGCGCGACTGTGTGTCCTGCCTGCAAAGCAAGCGATTGGGCCGAATATCTGCTGCTGCGTTGTGTTCACTGTCACGCTGTCTTCGAGAGCGAGGAGCTTCACGATAAGATCATTGGTGGGGACCGGCTCTACTTTCCCTATGAGCTTTTCCCGCTCTGCCCAAATTGCCGGAGGTCGCAGTGGTGTCCTGCTGAAAACGTACGCATTGACGCTTTACGCGCCGCTGCTGCTCGCAGGAGGTTCATTTTGTGGATGAGCGTGCTTGTGGTGGCTGTGGTGGTGATAGGGGTTATGGCTGCTGTGGTGTTGAGGTAAAGGGGCAGGGACACAATTTTTGTTTGCATCCCTGCGTACTCAGACGTGTCGATGAATCGACACTCTACTGGTTGTTGGAACTGCCGATGTCCGTGGCAGAACCACTGGTTCCGCTGAACTCCACAGTCACCTTCACCGAGGCGCCGCTCGCGATGGACTGAGCGTTCCCGTTGTAATCTGACAGATCAGCTGTAGAGGCGATCGGGAAGCTGAAGCTCTTGTTGCCGACCGTGAAGTGGATCACCCGATCAGAGCCGACTGCCTGGGTCGTGACGCCCTGAAATTGCACCTGATTGGCATCATCGCTGCTATCGACATTCCCAATTTTCGTGGCTGTGAAGCTGCCATTGTTCCACGTCGCCTCTACCTTGACCTGCGTGTTGACGCCCGGCAGGGAGCCGTTGAAATCGCCGAGGTCGGTCTGCGCGTTGGTGCTCGTAGAGAAGCTTGAGCCATCGGGCAAACTCACCACGACATTGCCGTTGCTACTGCTGGCGATTTTCCCGATGAACTGGATACTGCCTGGCTCGTTGGTGCTGGAGGTCTGATTCGCTTCTGGAGTTCCCTCACCAGGCTCAGGTGTAACATTGGTCCCGCTCTCAATGTTATAGGAGCCGTCGCTGTTCTGTGTTACCTGGAAGGCGTACGCCTTCCCCACCTGGCTCTGCAAGAGGGTTATAACATTGTCAGGAACGTTTTTGATTGTCGTGTTCTGTCCGTTTACGCTAAGCGTCACGGTATGATTGGTGGAATCGACTGAAACCACCGAACCTGACAGGCTAGTGCCGTTGGCGCCCACGCCAGCGCAAGCTGAGAACAAGACCATCACTACAAGGACTGCTATACCAACAATCATTCGTCTAACTACTACTAGATTCATTTTATCTCTCCTTCTTAACTTCGATTTGCTTTTCAGTGAAGTGCCGTTCATCGTGTATCTCTTTACTATGTACGACTATACCCCATTTTTTTAGCTGTTGCTATGCTTTATAGCACAGTAAAAATGTGAGATTATACGTACTTCGTGTGTTATAATCCCACTATGAGCGCGAGTCAAGACAAGGAGGCTGTGATGGCGCAATCCCAGATGCTGCGAGATGGTATCTATCCCCCACTTCCCACGTTTTTTGACCAGCAGGATGAGCTAGACCTGGTTACGCTGCGACGACATATGCAGCGCTTGGCAGAGACCGGCATTGCCGGCTACGTCATCATGGGGACTAATGGCGAAGCTGTCCACCTGACAAAAGAGGAAC
>WNFP01004529.1_pt1 | contig 11182 bp, 9 predicted proteins | sample 5400201 | NCBI WGS metagenome assembly WNFP01 (sample SAMN13153355, study PRJNA577476) | soil metagenome | isolation source: 115 cm saprolite under Madrone tree | place: USA:California | collected 2016-06-14
TGCCCGACGAACACACCGAAGCCGCAATACATAATGTTCTGGAAGGTCAGGGCGACGGCAAATCCATTATAGAGATTGTGAAAGAGATCCATGCGTGTTGGCCCCTACCATCCTACCAGGCCGGTCGGGAGCGGGATGCCCAGCCAGTCACCGAATAGAAAATGGATGGTGACCGCTGTCCCGATCGCGGCAACCCCGCACGTGACCCAGCGATGCCCTCCCATCAACCGCATCGCGGCGCAGATGAAGAGGCCAAAACCAACGGAGAAACCCAATACCGGGAAAAGGAGAAAGGTGGTCGCAATGATTACCAAGACCTTAACGGCCATGCGGGTTCTAGGCTGAAAGAAGGTTTCGTTGTTGTTGGTCGTCCGAAGCTCTTGCGCGGTGACGACGACAGCGCAGGCGGCGAGCACGTAGCCAATCCAGGTGGGCAAAAATCCGGGACCCGGACCATAGTCCGAATGGTACGGGAGCTGTCGGGCAAAGAAGATCACAACAATCCCCAGCGCCAGGACCGCCAGCCCGCCGAAGACTCTCGCATGCCACATGCTAATCTCTCCGAAGAAAAGACTTCGCCCACGTTTCGGTTTGCGGGGCGTGGGGGAGCCCTTTAGGATGATTTCTCTGTCCGCTTATTTGAGCAGCCCCAGCTCAGTCAGAAGAGTCTTGAACTGCTGCTCGCTCTGGACCACAAAGGTGGAAAACTCTTTGCTGCTCATCCAGGAGGGGCTGAGCATATATTGCTCCAAGTACTTTTCCTTCCAGGCGGCGCTTTCGGCCATGCGCTTCATCACATTCTCATAGTATCCCGCCACCGCCGGTGAGATCCCCGGGGGCGCGGCGATACCCCGGAACATCCTAAACGTCACGTCCAGCTTCCTTTCCTTAAACGTGGGCACGTCCGAAAACTTGGAGAGGCGGGTTTCCCTGGCGACGACCAAAGGGCGCACGAGCTTGGCCTCCCACTGCGGGAAGAACTCGCTTGGATTGGCCCAACTCAACTCCGTGTGCCCGCCGAGCAGTGCCGTGATCACTTCTCCGCCGCTGTTGAAGGGGATGTAGCGAAGTTGGATCCCCGCAGCCCGCTCGAAGATGCGGTTGCACATCTGGTCTTCCTGACCGGTTGCCGTGCCCCCGATGGTTATCGCTCCGGGTCGCTGCTTCGCCGCCGCCACAACGTCCTCGATCGTCTTGAACGGAGAATCCGCCTTCACGACGATCAACTGCTCATCGATCGCCAAGCCGGCAATCAAGGTGAGGTCATGGTACGTGGCCGCCCCCTTTCCCGCTGCCAAGGGCGCGGCGACCTGCCCGGAGATGAAAGTGACCAGCATGTGTTCGTTTCCCGGCGACTGGGCGACGGCTGTTGTTCCCACGGTGCTACTGCCGCCGGCCTGGTTATTCACGATCAGCGGCGTGGGGTTGAGATTCCCTCCCTGAATGATGCTCGCAATGGATCTGGCGAGCACATCGCTGCCCCCGCCCGGAGCGTATGGGACGATGAACTGAATCGGCTTCGTGGGTTTCCATTGCTCTGCGGCCTGCCCCGGTCCTCCAAGTGCCAGTATTCGCAGCACGACGAGTACAAGTAATTGAACGAGTAGAACTCTAGAGGCATTCTTACTCGCGCTCATAGTTGACCTCCTGTCTACCTGACACGCTCACCGTTCGATAGTCGTCCACTCTCCCATCATCTCGAGGCTAATGATAGGAATTTATTTTTGAGCTCTCCCCGACAATCACTCGTGGTCTGTCCTCAAGATAAAACCTGAGGACAACCACCCAAAGGGTGAACTGACTTAGGATGGCCCGCCTTTGGCGCGGAGAGTATCCGATCAGGAATCCGTGTGTCAACTTGGGGGCGGTCACCTACTTGCCGTGGATCAGGCTCGGATTGGTCAATCTTGTCAATTGGTAATTGGCTTTCCTACGGCTTCGATTGGTCCAATGAAGGTGCGCGAGTAAGTGAGCTATCACGAGCGCGCACCGGCCCTATTAAAGCCTAGCCACTGTTGCGCAGGCCCGCGGCGATCCCATTGATAGTGAGCAGGATAGCGTGCTTGATCCTCTCGTCCGTGCTGCCCGATCGATAACGTCTCAGTGCTTCCACCTGAAGGTGATTGAGGGGATCGATATAGGGCACACGGTTACGGAAGCTGCGTGCCAGCAGCGGGTTCGACTCGAGCAATTCCGTCTGCTCTGTGACAGCAAGCAAGTGCTCGATGCTGCGCTGCATCTCCTCGCGAATACGGCCGAACACATCTTCGCGCAGCTCGGCATCACCCATCAATTCGGCGTAGCGCGAAGCGATATGAACGTCGCTTTTGAACAATACCATGTCCATGTTGGATAGCAGCGTGCGGAAAAAGGACCAGCGACGATACATCTCGCGCAGCAGCCTCATGCCCGGCTCGCCGCGGCGTTCGAGAAAAGCGTCCACCGCGGTGCCGAAGCCGAACCAACCCGGCAGCATGATCCGTGCTAGCGACCAACTGAAGACCCACGGAATCGCGCGCAAGTCCTCGATACGGTCGGAAGTCTTGCGGTAGCTAGGGCGACTGCCGACGTGCAGCTCGCCAATCTCGCTAATCGGTGTGGCGGTGCGGAAGAAATTGACGAACCCCGGGGTATCGTAAACCAGCAACCGATAGGCACGATAAGCTTCTTCTGACAGCTCATCCATCGCATCGAGATAAACACTTTCCACCCGCGTATGGCAATCCAGTAGCGTTGCCTCCAAAGTGGCGGCCACCAAGGTTTCCAGGTTGCGGCGGCCAATCTCGGGATTCGCATACTTGCTGCCGATCACTTCGCCCTGCTCGGTGATACGGATCTGTCCGGCCACGCTGCCTGGAGGTTGCGCCAGGATGGCCTCGTAACTGGGTCCGCCGCCGCGGCCCACGGTTCCGCCGCGGCCGTGAAACAGACGAAGTTGCACGCCGTGCCGCCGGAACACCTCCACCAGGCTAATCTCCGCTTTGTACAGCTCCCAGTTCGACGTCAGGTAGCCACCGTCCTTGTTGCTGTCTGAATAGCCCACCATGATTTCCTGCACGCCGCCGCGATCTTCCAGAAGCTTCCGGTAAAGGGGCAGGCTCAGAAGCTCGTCCATGATGCAGCCGCATGCGCGCAGGTCGGCGATGGTCTCGAACAAGGGCACGATGTTCATAGCGAGCCGCGGCCGCGATCCCGGGTGCATGAGACCGGCCTCTTTGAGGAGCAAGGCCGCCTCGAGAATGTCGCTCACGTCCGTGCTGCTGGAGATGATGTATGCGGGCAGTGCGTCGGCGCTGTAGCGCTGCTGAAGCTCTGCGGCGGCGGCGAAGATCTGTAATTCTTTCTCGGTCTCCGCGCTGTACGAAAAATAAGGGGAGCGTAGCAGACGAGGGAGCATAAGCTCCTCGAGGAGCCAGCGCCGCCGTTCCGCCTCGTCCAGTGCCTGGTAGTTCTCACGCTGCGCGCCCACCTGAAATAACTCCGCAACGACCTGCTCGTGTACTCCGCTATGCTGCCGCAAGTCCAACGGCGCCAGGTGGAAGCCAAACACCTGAACAGCGCGCCGCAACGCGCGCAACCGGCCGGCGGCGACCCGGGCGGAGCCGTTACGCGTCAAGGAGTCGACGATCGTCTGTAGATCGCGCTCGAGCTCGCCCGGATCGATATAGAGATCCGACTTAGAGATCGCTCCATGCTCGGACGCGGAATAGTCCAGCGCTTGCCGCGTGGCGGTGAGGCGGCTGTAAATTCCGCTCAACGCCAGGCGATAAGGCTCGTCGCGGCGATGCTCGGATTCCTTGGGAGAGCGGGCAGCAAGCGTCTCGAGCTCCGGAGTTACCCGGACCAGGCGGATGGACTGCGAGAGTTCCATTCGAAGCTGGACGATCTGCGCCAAGTAATAATTCAGAGCGACGGAAGACTGCCGCGCCAGCGCATACCGTGTGACCTCATGAGTCACGTAGGGATTGCCGTCGCGGTCGCCGCCGATCCAGCTGCCCAACTTAAAGAACGCGGGAATCCGGAAGCTGCTCTCGGGCCAGCGCGCGACCAGAAGATCTTCGATGTCGGCATAAAGTCTGGGCAGTTGCTGTAGAAAGGTGGTGTGGTAGAAGGAAAGGCCATTATCGATCTCGTCTTGGACGCCGAGCCTCAGTTCCCGCAAAATGCGTGTCTGCCACAGCGAGAGAATGGCCCGCCGCAGTTCGGCTTCATTGAGGGCGTCTTCCTCCGGCGTCAGTTGCAGGCGGTCGTGTTCTTCGAGCAGCCCGGCGATGTCGCGCTGGCAGTCGAGAATGCTCTTGCGCTGCACCTCTGTGGGGTGCGCCGTGAGCACCGGCGAGACGAGCGCCCCGCTAAAAAAAGCCTGCAGCTCTTCTGGCCCAAGCCCGGCGTCGGCAGCCCGCTGGAAGGCGCGCGCCATGCCACCTTCCTGGGGCGATGAGCCGGCCAACTGGTAAGCCCTCCGCCTTCTGACATGGTGCAAGTCTTCGGCAATGTTGCTTAGTTGAGAGAAATAGGTAAAAGCCCGCGCCACCAGCACCGTGGCGTCCCGGCTCAAACCACACAGCATGGCTTCGAGCTCGGCGCGCGCTTCCTGGTCGCCATCGCGCCGGAAGCGAACCGCGGTGTGGCGAACGCTCTCAATTAGATTGAATGTTTCGCCGCCTTCCTGCTCGCGCAGTGTGTCGCCGAGCAGACGGCCGAGAAGCCGAATGTCCTCTCTGAGGGGAAGGTCCTTATCGAGAACTTGATCGAGACGGTCGCCGGGATTCATAGCACCTCCAAGACAGTGGACTCCCACCGTTGCCTCCCGACGGCCGGCCATGTCTAATGACTGGGATTATGTTAGGAACATTATAGAGGGTTTGCCCGACACGCAAGCGATTCAGTTTGATTGCACAAAAGGCAACCAGACCGTTTGCCAACTTTGAGAGAGGCGGATTATAAATCAGAACAAAACCAGTAAAGGAGGAAGTTTTATGGGATTACTCAAAGTGGAGGGCGTCACGCACTGGTCTATTCCGGTGAACAACCTGGCCGAGTCGGAGAAGTTTTATGGCGATCTGCTCGGGCTTAAGCCGTTAGGCCGGCTCGGCAATGCGGTCATGTCCTGCTTCAACGTAGGCGACCACAACATCTTGCTGTGCGAGCGCGAGCAACCCGTGGACAAAACATCAGGCGTAGATCAACGCGTGCATCATTCGTTCACAGTGAGCCCGGAAACATTCGTCCAGGCTTGCAAAATTTTTCACGAAAAACAGATTCCTATCGTCGAGCTGACTTACCGTGCAAAGGGTTATTTTACGGGGCGGGAACTTTACTTTCACGATCCTAGCGGGAACCGGCTTGAGCTGCGCGATCCGACGTGGAAGCAGGGTATGCCAGAGCCTCCGTTCGAAGAAATCGTGGACTCCTGAGAGCGCTTGCTTTCTCTCGTTCCTGCATCATCGGTGCCGGCGCGTCTCAGCCGTGCTCGGCAAATCACAAAGGGTCGTTGGCCGGAAGGCCTCAAAAACGTGTGCCTAGTGAGCCGCATCCGTGGACAAGTTTAAATTCTCAATTGCATTATCTATGAACGTTGTCCTGGTTTTCTTAGCCGCGCACGCCGCGGCTCAGCCGGACACTTTTTACTCAGGGAAAACAATCAGAGTCGTTGTCGGTTACGCTACAGGGACCACCACGGACCAGTGGGCGCGCACTTTCGCGCATCACGCATCCAAGTATCTCCCCGGGACTCCTACTCTCGTAGTGCAGAACATGGCGGGCGCAAGCTCGATGATCGCCGCCAACCATCTCTACGCTGTCGCCAAGCCCGATGGGTTGACGCTAGGGTTCATTGCGCCGGCACTTTATTTTGACCAGCTCATCGGGCGTAAGGAAGCACAATTTGACTGGTCCAAGTTCAGCTGGATCGGCAGCCCGACCCGGTCGAATGAATTGCTCTTCGTGCGTTCCGACGCGCCGTACAAAACCGCCGAAGATATACGCAAGGCGAGCGAGCCACCGAAATGCGGCGCCACAGGGACGGCGTCCTCCGGCTACTACATACCTCTGCTATTGGAAGAGACACTGGGGATGAAGTTTAACATTATCACAGGCTACCAGGGAGGTAGCGATGTCGATCTGGCGATCGAGCGAGGCGAGATTCTGTGCCGAGCTTTTAGCATTTCCGCTTTCTTTGCCCGGGAGCCATTCCACACGTGGCGCAAGAAAGGATTCGTGCGTGTGCTGTTGCAAACCGGAATGAACCGGGACGCGAGTATTGCCGATGTCCCGACGATTTATGAGTTGATGAAGCAACTCCAAACGCCGCAAAGGAGCCAGCGGCTCGCCACCGTCATCCTTGCCGCCGGAGATATCGGCCGGCCGATTGTGGCGCCGCCGGGGCTCCCGCCGGATCGGCTCAAGGTTCTGCGCAACGCCTTTGCGAAGACCATGGCCGATCCGGAGTTCAAAGCCGAGGCGCAGAAGCAGAAGCTTGTCTGGGACCCAAACTCGGGAGAAGAACTGGAAGCGATTGGCAAAGAAGTCATCGCCCAACCGCCGGATGTCATCGAGCGCATGAAGAAGATCCTGGAGGAATAGTTTCGTCACTTAAACAGTTCGGTGCGCCGTTTCGACCTTGGCAACACTCGATCCCTAAAGCCCAAACCCTTCTTGGGGTAGGATATTGGGATGAATAACCCTTCCAAAACTAGAAAAACTTCGCGACTGGCAAACTTCAAATGGTGGGAACGCGGCATCATTTATCAAATCTATCCGCGTTCGTTTATGGACAGCAACGGCGATGGCGTGGGCGACCTCGGCGGCATTCGGAACAAGCTTGATTATTTGCAATGGCTGGGCGTGGATGCCATTTGGATTTCACCGATCTATCCATCACCAATGGCCGATTTCGGATACGACATCAGCAACTATACCGACATCGATCCGTTTTTCGGCACCCTCGATGATTTCGACGCGCTCCTCGCCGGCGCCCATGACCGCGGCCTAAAAGTGCTGCTCGATTACGTCCCCAACCACACGTCGGATCAGCACCCCTGGTTTCTCGATTCGCGCTCGTCGCGCGACAGCGCAAAACGCGACTGGTATATTTGGCGCGATCCAAAAGCCGGTGGCGGCCCGCCCAACAATTGGCTTTCCAATTTCGGCGGGGGCGCGTGGAAATGGGACGAGAAGACCGGGCAATATTACTATCACGCCTTTCTGAAGGAACAGCCCGACCTCAATTGGCGCAACCCAGAAGTCCATGGCGCGATGCTTAAGGTATTGCGTTTCTGGCTTGACCGCGGTGTGGACGGGTTTCGCGTCGATGTTATGCATCATTTGGCCAAGGACACCGAGTTCCGTGACAATCCGCCCAATCCGGAGTGGCAGCCAGGAATGTCGCCGTACCGAGAGTTGTTGACGACCTACACCGCGGATCTTCCCGAAGTGCAAGAGATCGTGGCCAAGTTGCGCAACGTCTTGGACAAGTACGACGATCGCATGCTGGTGGGCGAAATCTATCTGCCGGTAGAACGTCTTATGGCGTACTATGGCGCCAGCGGCAAGGGTGCACACCTGCCGTTCAACTTTCAATTGATCGGACTGCCGTGGAACGCGCGAGAGATCGCGGCCGCGGTGGAACGTTACGAAGCACTCCTGCCATCCTACGCTTGGCCGAACTGGGTACTCGGCAATCACGACAAATCCCGTGTCGCCACGCGCGTAGGTCCGGCGCAGGCACGGGTGGCCGCAATGCTGTTGCTCACGTTGCGCGGCACGCCCACGATGTATTACGGCGACGAAATCGGCATGCACGACGTGCCCATTCCGGTCGAGCAAGTACAAGACCCATTCGAGAAGAATGTGCCGGGTTTGGGCTTGGGCCGGGATCCTGAGAGAACACCGATGCAGTGGAGCAACGATGAACAGGCGGGCTTCACCACGGGCAACCCTTGGCTGCCGATCGCGGGCGATCACCAAACTATCAACGTCGCCCTCGAACGCGATAGTCCGACTTCGATCCTGACTCTTTATCGCCGTTTGATCGAGCTGCGCCGTGCCGAGGCGGCATTATCGGTGGGAGATTTTGCGCCATTACCGGCGCCCGGCGATCTGATGGCTTATATTCGCAAGACAGATCAGCGAAGGCTTCTCGTCGTGCTCAACCTGGGCGCCAAGCCACAAAGCTTCAGCATATCCGACTTGCAATGCCGTGGCTCTCTGTTGCTTTCAACTCACCTCGATCGTAGTCGAGAAGTGCTACGGGACAAACTCGATTTACGCGGCGATGAGGGAGCGATCATCGAGCTGTTCTGAACTTCTCTGATTTCGGCTTCACATCAGCCACACATCAAGCTCAAGGCGGAGTCGGTTTATTTCCCGCCCAGAGTTTATCAAAGAAGCCGTTCTTCTCCAGTCCGTCAAGGTAACGCCGGTCGATAAGATCTTGCGGTTTGATCTTTTTTGCCCGAGGATCGACTTTTGCGGTCTCATCGAGGATTGCCTGAAACGCTTCCGTCTTGAATTCCAGCCTGGGTTCCATGACCTTGATCTCCTCGTCGTAGGCCGCGTCCAGTACTTTCCGGTCGCTTATGCGTAACTGCTTCGCCAAAACTTTGTAAGTCAATTCTTTATCCGTAAACATAATCTTCACCGCTTCCGCCATAACGCGCACAAACCTTTCGATGACCGGCCCGCGCGTGCGGATCGATGAGCGGCGGGTCACCAAGGTCGCTGCGGCAAAAGGAATATGCAGGTCGGGCCCGTACACGACGTAGCGAAATCCCTGGGAGATCGCTCTAGCTCCTCCGGACGGTCCAGTCATCGTGGCGGCGTCCACGGCGCCGCTGAACAATGCCGCAAGATTCTCGCTTTGGCCGCTGGTCTGGATAAAATTTACCTCTGTCGGTTCCATGCCGTATTTTCTCAACGCCTGAATCACAAAATAATGCGAGTTGCTACCGAGTCGAGTCAAGCCCAGTTTCTTGCCTTTGAGGTCTTCGGGTCTTTTGATTTCGGCCTTTCCCAAGATACTGTGGGTCAGAGTATTCTTGGCGCTGGCGATAAAAATTAATTCAGTCACTCCTTGCGCGAAAGCGCGTGTAATCGATTCGGCGCCGGTGATGGCAACTTCACCATCGCCGCTGAGCATGGCGGCCGTCACCATGGAGGCAGAAGAAATAAAAACAAGTTGGAAGTCTATGTCATATTTCTTAAAGAGCCCCACCTCGTCGGCAATCCAAGGCATCGACTGGGACATCGTACGAGCGGAGTGAATGCCAACGAGTTTATCCGCGGCCATGCCGGGCGAAAATAGGAACCCGAGAGCAAGAAAGGTAATGACCGCGCGACACGAATTTGCGACAAGGGCAATCTTCATGGGGACAACCTCCTGAACAAACTACGACCGCAGCCTGGAGACCGTCGGGAGAGGACAATCCAACATCGACGCGAGGTTATCAAAAGGAGGTGTTCGCTACTAGTATCTGCATAACCGGTGTCTTGCTCCAGCTTGCTCGACGATCATGTCGTCGGCGCATCGAGCTAGAATTCCATCTCCTATGGCATCCATCTACATGCAGAGCCCATTGGGACGCGGCGCCGGAACAGCCTTGTTGTTGCGATATTTCTGGTTTCCCTCGTGGGTTTTGGCCTGCGCGAACGAGAAGTAGCGGTCCATAGCCGCCCCTGGAGTCAAATCAATCAGATAAGCTTTCGGCAACGGACCTAATCGACTGGTCTTAAATTTACAGGAGTTGAGTGCTATTTTAGAAGTTGACACTGGAGCTATTCTATTCGTCCACTACCGGTAACACAACCACAGTCAGGAGCCCCAACATATCGCCCCGGCGCGCTACCCGTACTAATCATTCGGCCAAGCGTCGGGTACGCGATAGGAGCGCAGCGGACCTAGAAGGCGCGTCGGTACGGATTCCGCACGACCGAGACACCGTGGAGGCGCGCTTCGGCAACAAGACGATTCGATTAACCAATCTGCGCAAGGTTTTTTGGCCGGATCTCGCCATCACCAAAGGCGATCTGCTCCAATTTTATTTGGACATGGCTCACGTTCTGTTGCCGCATCTGGTGGATCGCCCAATGGTTATGAAGCGTTATCCCAACGGCATCACCGGCGCTTTCTTCTTCATGAAGCGCGCTCCTTCATCCCGGCCAGAATGGATCGAGACCCGCGCCATAGAGCATGCGTCGGGGAATGTTATCGATTTTCCCGTGATCCGGGACATCGCTTCGCTACTTTGGCTGATCAACTTAGGATGTATAGATCTAAACCCTTGGTACGCCCGCTGCGACAATGTGGATCGTCCAGACTATCTGCACTTCGATCTGGATCCAGTCAAGGGAGCGAGTTGGGAACAGATGTTGGAAACCGCCGACACCGTGCACGAGGCGCTGAACCACTTAGAGCTCCCGTCTTTCATTAAGACCACTGGATCGAGAGGCTTTCACATTTACATTCCCATCGTTCGCGGGCCGACACAAAAAGAGGTATGGGCGTTTGCCAAAACATTCGCCACCAGTCTGGCCGCGCTGCGCCCTGATCTTATTACGGCGGAATATCGGATCACCAAAAGACCGGCGAAGCGCGTGCTGCTCGACTATAATCAGAATGCCTGGGGACGTACGTTGGCCTCGGTTTACTCGGTAAGACCTCATCCTAAAGCCACGGTCTCCACCCCGATTACCTGGAAAGAGCTCAAACAGGGAGTCCGGATCGAAGACTTTCGTATCGATAACGTGCGCGAGCGTCTCAAGACGGTCGGTGATCTTTGGGCACCTTTGCTGGCAGAGACGGGAAGAGCACGCTTGGAGTCGCGTTACGTCGCTGCCAATTAATCCACCCTATCCACCGATGGAAGCCTTTCTCGTGGATAAGATCCCTTCCGGGGAGGAATGGCAATATGAGCCGAAATGGGATGGCTTCCGTTGTATCGCGTTTAAAGACGGCAGCGAGGTCGAGCTGCAATCGAAGAGCGGGCAGTCCCTGAGTCGCTATTTTCCGGACTTAGTTTCGGCGCTGCACGAAATCAAGGCGAAGAAGTTTGTTGTTCACGGCGAGATCGTTATCCCGAGGGACGGGAGTTTTTCCTTCGACGATCTTTTGCAGAGTATTCATCCGGACGAGAGCCGGGTGAGAAAGCTGTCACAGGAAACTCCCGCAAAGATAATCGTCTTC
>WNFP01004530.1_pt1 | contig 11181 bp, 11 predicted proteins | sample 5400201 | NCBI WGS metagenome assembly WNFP01 (sample SAMN13153355, study PRJNA577476) | soil metagenome | isolation source: 115 cm saprolite under Madrone tree | place: USA:California | collected 2016-06-14
TCGCGCCAATCGGAATGCGCCCCATGCTCAGGGCATGTTGATCCTGCCCGAACATGGTATGCAGGAGGTTCGCGCGATCGCTATCGCTCAAGCGCGAAAGGGTGAAGCAGGAAGCATCGGTAAACGCCGCGCCAAATCCGAGGATGGTCTGCGCCGGTTTCGCGGGGTCCACGGTTACGTCCGCCGGTGCGGCCTTTTTCGCAATCTTTGTCCAGACAATCCCCGCTCCCGCTGCGAGCCGCTTCCCGCTCTTGTCGGTGACTTCTGTCTGCGCGGGTTTGCTCGGAGGCTGCGCTTGGCTCGTTGCGGCTCGAGCGTTTACCGGCAGTCCCAATGCTGAAGCCGTCGCCGCACCGATTCCCAGCCCGGCATACTTCAAAATTTCTCGCCGTGATGTCACGCTCGGCTCCCGGTTATCCCTGAATTATTCACGCGGCCTCCAACAAAGGAGATTTGCTGCGTGGGACAGCATACTGCAAAACTCATTTATTTTGGGCCTCCCGCTAACTCTGATAAGTGCCAGCTCAACCTGTCGATCCAACACCATCTGGTCAGTTGATACGCCAGCACTTCCCCATGGAGAGCCACTTTGTCCGGCTGTTTTCAATCAGACCCCAGCCAGGATGGTGTTTCGTTGTGAATCAACGCTCGCTAACGACTCTTAGCTATTGAGGCTCCTGCCAGTGGATTTCGGCCTAGTGCGTCGACCCATTGAGACCGCCCGGATTACCGGACATTGGAATTGGGTCCGGTGAGCGCATCAATCGTCCATCAAGTGGATTATTCCCGAGAACGGCGTAATTCCGGCACAATCCGCCCTGATGGGCCGGAGTGTCCCGTTCCGCCTGTAACTTCTGCCAGTTACCGACAAGGTGGGAGGGACTCAGACTACGCGCTATGCGGCTAGCTATTTTCTGCCTCTTAGCATCCGGTCTGTCTCCATCGATGACACAGGCACAGGCTCCCGCTGAGGTTCCTATCATCAAGATTACGAAGGAAGACAGCTCGATCAAGTTCCACGTTAAGGCGTCAGTGGCGATAGACGGCACGTTCGATAAGTGGGACGCGACAGCAACTATGACCTCTCCAGACGTGGAGACAGGCGTGCTGGACGTTAAGATTCAAGCAGCCAGTGTGAATACCGGAAGCGGTATGAAAGATGGAAAATTGAAGGGCAAGAACTTTTTCGACGCCGAGCACGATCCGTTGATCACGTTCCACTCGACGAAGATCGTTCAGACCGGCCCCAACACACTTGATTACGTCGGCGACTTCACGATACGCGGAGTGACCAAACCCGAGAAGCTGACGTTTACGCTTTCCGGCAAAGGGACGGGTTCAGGCGAGATTAAAGGGACGATGGCCTTCGACCGCAAGGACTACGGTATGAACAGTGGCATTCCGTTCATCAAAATCGCTGATCGGGTCGAGGTGACAGTCGACCTTAAAGGGAAGCGAGTAAGCGGACCTCCGTTGGTATTCAAGCAGTAGCCACTCGTTGCCGATACTGCTTGGTGTTACACCTCTCCCGTATCTTGTCGAGTAACCGGACATTAGAATCGCCCCGATTTCACTTGCACGATAAGCGTGTTCATCAGGCCCTTGAAGCATCAACCTGTTAAATCTCACAGTGTTGCGAGGTTCTGGAGAATCTAAATAATTGAGAACAAGGTTTTCCTCTGCCCGTTTTCGATTACGCGATGGCCCGATTCGGGGGTGCGTCGGCAAGAGGGAGGACACATGAGCCCTTTGCAATTTCGTTCTGCCGATGCCCAGAACATCGAACTGTTGCGTGGCTTGAGACCACAGGACGTAGATTTAATCTTGAAGTCGGCACGGCGGCGCCGGTATTCCGCTAGAACCGTGATGACGCACCAGGGTGAACGGATCCATGACATCAGGGCGTTGTTACAAGGGCGAGCGCGATATTTCTACGAAACACCAACGGGCAAAAAACTAATCCTCAATTGGATAACACCGGGCCAAACGTTCGCAGGACTCGCAGCGCTGTCTGCGGAACCTCATATTTATCCCGCCAGCACGGAAACGGTGCGGGATAGCATTGTACTTTCTTGGGATGGCCCAACCATGCGCTCCCTCGCGCATCAGTTCCCTCTAATACTGGAAAATGCAGTGGTCGTTGCAACAGACCGTCATATCGCTTGGCATCTCGCTGCGCATGTGGCCCTGTGCTCAGAGACGGCGCGGGAGAGGGTGGCCCATGTCCTGTTGGCGTTAGCGCCCCTCATCGGCCAAAAGAGCCACGACGGCATTGAACTCGATGTGACCAACCAAGAGCTGGCTGACTCAACGAATATCAGTCCTTACACCACAAGTCGCCTAATCAACGAATGGCAGAGAACTGGGGCGCTTCGTAAACGCCGCGGGAAGATTTTTTTGGGTTCCCCTGAGAGATTTTCTTTCCGCGTCACATAACGCCTGACCGGACATGTGGCGCGAACTCCAAATCACTCACACCAGACCTTTAGTTGGGCTAGCTGCTCACGGGTAAATGCGGCCTTGGGTAGAGTGCAGGCTCCAGAATAGATCATCAAATACACAATTCTAGTGGACTCCTTAATCATCCGCACTTCCTCCCAAGCATGGGCTTGTTCCTCACGGTCAGATGACAGCCGCCAACCGTTTCCGTCGGCTTCGAATGTATATCTACCGCTGTTAAAGTGCTCAAAAGTCTCTGAGAAGTTCTTCCTTGTGCTTCGTGATGGCACGCCGTCTGACAAAATGCTTGATGGCGACCGCTGCCAGGATTAGCAGTAGGCCGGACGACAAGATTATCGCGCTGATCAGGTTCCAAGCTTTTAGGGCAAAGAAACCAAAAAGTAGCAGAAGCATTCGCGGGAGATAGAAAGAGAGGCTCCGTTCGTTATGCGTTACCGGGTGTTCATCCCGTGCATCCAGGTAATCCTCGAAGGACAGATCAAATTCAATTTCAAGCGACACCGTCCCAGCCCGTCAGCGCCCTCGACAATTGTTGAGAGCTGTTCTTCAAGGAAGAAGAAGCCCGGGTCCATAGAGACCTAGGCGGGAGCGTTCGATGATGCTCGGGCGGGGCAACTTGGTCACCATCATAACAGGCGAGGAGCTCGATTGGCCCGACACGCGCCAGTGCGCCCCGGAGGTAATCGCGAAACTCTTCGAGTGAGCGACGGCACTGTTTCAACTGCCCGGGAATCCTGAGGTCGAAAGGCCAAAACCAGTCAGGGGCGCCATCTCCGCAAACGAATAATGAACGATTTGAGGCTTGGTATAGGGTTTCTTGTCGCTCTCCCAATCGACTCCTGCGTTCCACCTTCTGGCAGATTTTCAGTATCCGATCGATCCATTGCGGGCAACGGAGAGAAGAGCTGCGTCTCGTTGGAGCCCATTTGTATTTCAACACGATGGCGGATGTAACCGTCCGTATGATTCCTTGCGATTTGGATTGCTTGCGGCACGAGTGGCCTAAATTCTTCAGGGTAGGACGACACGTTCGTCAGATCTAGATGGGGAATAATACGCTGGCGCACCAATACGCTCGGATTACTGACGAATTCCCGCAATAGGAGACAACGCTGGCGCCTCCAGAGATCTCCCACCAATTTGAACACTGCATCCGAGTCCGGCCGACGCCAGTAAGAATCTCTCACTCCTATTAGGCCTACGTGATATATGGCCTGCACTGCACCTGCCTTCTCCTGATCGGCTCCGTTTTCGAACCACTCAAGCAACGTTTCGCTCACGCGGCGCGGTCCGAAGGTTCTAACACATGGCTCTACAAAAGCACGGTTCTTGCTTGGGTCGCGCTCGTAGACGGCAGCGCGCATCATTGACTCGTAGAGAGCCTCAGGAACTCTGCGCGGTTCCTTCAGCACGAATGCAACAAAGAACTTTCGTTGTTCATGCTCCAACGCATTTCTGAACCAAGAAATATCCTCCTGTGGCGAAAGTGGATAATGCGCGCTAAAGTCGGCTACTAGGGTTTGTTCCATCGCCGCGCGTTGGTCTTCCCATTGGTCGGCGTCATCGGCTGCTGGGGACCAAACGGGGAGGTTTCGATACCGAGCGAAATACTCGTCCCAAACTGTCATTTTTTGAGCCCCCCTCCGCGGGGCCAGAACTGCGAATCAGTTCGTTTGAGTGGGTTAGAGACACATTCAAACAAGAAATGGCCGCGGTTTGTCGTCGAGACCGAGCGGCACGAAGCCGAATTTATCACGTTTTGACACTGGTGCCTGGGAAGTCCCATAACCGGAAATTGACCCACAACTCGAATGGAAGAAATCTTAAGTCTTTCAGATACAACACTTACAAAAACAGGGGGAGGGTGTAGGGGTCTGTGGGGCCTTCCCGGGCGGGCCACTCAAAGGTTGGCTACCTGCAATCCTTACCCCCAAGCGCCAGACTCCCTTGTAACCTTTCAGCGCCATTCCGCTCTCATTCGGAACAGGTGGAAACTGGTCGGTCCTGCCCCGATAGGGGAAGGAAGGTCAGGAAGCCAGGTTCCAGCATCCAAGTAGAAGAAATGCCCGTAAAATGATAGTGAAGCGCAAACGCCCCGGAGATCGTGAGGAACGAGATGTTGATTCGCAGAGCCCCAGATTTGACCTACTCGGATGTCACGCCGAAGTCCGTGTACCTGGACCGCCGGAAATTCCTCCGCGCCATGGGCATCGCCGGCGCAACGGCTGTCGCCGGAAAGGGTCTCTTTGATCTGGCCTTGCCGCCGCGAACGGCGTTTGCCGCTACGCAGTTTGCTGGGCTCATAAAGAGCCCTTTCAGCACGTCGGAAAAGCCAAACTCCCTGAATGACGTTTCCCATTACAACAATTTCTACGAATTCGGCACCGACAAATCAGACCCCGCAAAAAATGCCCAGAATTTGAAGACCTCGCCCTGGACTGTCTCCGTCGAAGGCGAAGTGAAAACCCCGCGCAAATTCACCATGGACGAAATCCTGAAACTCGCTCCGCTCGAGGAGCGCATCTACCGCCATCGCTGTGTGGAGCGCTGGTCGATCGTTGTGCCCTGGATCGGTTTTTCCTTCAACGTTCTCCTAAAGCTGGTCGAGCCGGGTCCAAAGGCGCGTTACGTTGCCTTTGAAACCTTCTACGACTCCCGCCAAATGCCGCAGGCCAAGTATGGCGGCATCGATTTTCCCTACGTCGAAGGTCTTCGACTTGACGAAGCCATGAACCCGCTAACGCTTCTTTGCGTAGGAATGTATGGCGAGTCGCTTCCGCCTCAGGACGGCGCGCCGGTTCGCATGATCATTCCCTGGAAATACGGCTACAAGAGCATCAAGTCCTTGGTCAAAATCCGCTTCCAGGAAAAAGAGCCACCCACCACCTGGAATCGTTACTCCTCCGATGAGTACGGCTTCTACTCCAACGTCAATCCCAACGTGGACCATCCGCGCTGGAGCCAGGCTAAAGAGCGCCGCCTCGGCGACATCTTCACCAGAAACACGGTGATCTTCAATGGTTACGGTGACCAGGTCTCCGCTATGTACAACGGAATGGATCTTAAGAAATTCCACTAAGGCAGGCATTCCGCGTGCGCTCAATCCTCACCAGCAAGTGGACTAAAGTCGCGGTTTTTCTGGTTTGTCTGACACCGTTTTGCGATCTGATCTGGCGCATCATTAAGAGCAACCTCGGCGCAAATCCCGTTGAATACTTGCAGCACGCCACCGGCGATTGGACGCTGCGTTTTCTCGTCTTCACCCTTTCTATCACGCCGTTCCGCAAACTCTTCAAGCTCCCCGATCTCATCCGCTTCCGCCGCATGCTCGGCCTCTTCGCTTTTTTCTACGTCTCCCTGCACTTTCTCACTTATCTCGGGCCGGACCAGTCCTTCGACCTGGCCGGCATGCTGAAAGACGTCGCCAAGCGCCCGTTCATCACCGTCGGCTTCACGGCCTTTGTTCTGCTGATACCTTTAGCAATCACTTCCACGGCAGGTTGGATCCGCCGTCTCGGCGGCAAGCGCTGGCAAATGCTTCATCGCTCCATCTACTTCGCCGCGGTTTTCGGTGTGATTCACTACTACTGGTTGGTGAAGTCCGACGTGCGCAAGCCGCTTTTCTACGGCGCGTTAGTAGGAATTCTTCTTCTGTGGAGATTAGGAGATTGGTTTTTCAAGCGGCGGAGCCAAGCGCCCGCGCGCATCGCGGTTCCAACTGTTTCAGTGAACGGCTGAAGAATCCTCCGCCGGCGGGGTCTCGACGAATTCCACGCCCCAGAAGCGCGGCGCCGGAGTCAGAAATTCGATGCCCACGCGCTGACCCTTATCCCCCAGATCGCCTAGATAAACGACGCGGCACTCCAGCTCTTCCTGCGTTTCCGGGTTGGAAATCATCAGCATCACGCCGTCGTCCACTTCGTGCTTCAACAGCAAAAGTCCGCCGTGCCCGTTAACCACCAGCGTTTCGCACGTTTCGCGGAACTTCTTCCCATTATGCCCGCGCCCCTGCGCTTGCACACGCATCTTGTGAAAGACTCGCGAGCTTCGACGGGGTGAGGCTGTAGTGACTTCGCTCATAGCCTCATCTTCAGCCGCACCCGCTCTACCGTCAATCTGTCCCTCCGTACAGGTGTTCCCCCGCCGCAACTCCGCGGAAGCCCCGACGGTAGGCCGGAAACCGCGACCTCGCTCCGGGTGGTCTGGCCTCACGGCAAGTCCGTTGAATCGAGGCCAGGACAGGCGTACCATCCACTGAATACAGGTCGAAGTCTGAATTTCCGGCCTTACTTTAGAGTCTGCTGCTTGGAAAACCCGAACGAAGATTCCAGGGCCCACAATTCGAGTAGGCCACCAGGAGACAAACTATGTTGCGCATAAACGACGAAGCTCCCAATTTCACCGCCGAAACTTCTCAGGGCGTCATCCATTTTCACGAATGGATCGGCAACGGCTGGGCCATTCTGTTCTCGCACCCCAAGGACTTCACACCGGTCTGCACCACGGAACTGGGCTACATGGCCGGATTGCAGCCGGAATTCGAGAAGCGTAATTGCAAGATCATCGGGCTAAGCGTGGACCCCGTGAATCAGCACAGCAAGTGGGCCGCGGATATCGAAGAGACCCAGGGCCACAAGGTGAATTACCCCATGATTGGGGACCCGAAACTCGAAGTAGCCAAGCTGTACGGCATGCTGCCGGCCGATAGCGGAAACACTTCCGAAGGACGCACCGCGGTCAATAATGCGACCGTTCGTACCGTCTTCATTGTGGGGCCGGACAAAAAGATCAAGTTGATGCTCAGCTATCCCATGAGCACCGGCCGCAATTTTGACGAAGTGCTGCGCGTGCTCGATTCCATGCAACTTACGGCTAAGCACAAGGTGGCCACTCCGGTGAACTGGCAACAGGGCGACGACGTGATCATTCTCCCGTCGGTTTCCGACGAAGAAGCCAAACAAAAATATCCGAACGGCTGGAAGGCGCCCCGGCCTTATCTCCGGATCGTTCCACAGCCTAAGTAGCGTTCCGCAAGCGAGGTGGTGCAGGGTGATCTCCGGCAGTTCTAGGGAGGCTTCTTTGTCGAATAACTCAAACGCTCTGCTTCCGGTGGTCTGTGCCGGCTTTGCGTGCGGCGTCCTGGACATTACCGCCGCCCTGATCGTCTACGGCTTCTTCGGCGCCAAGCCCGTACCCCTGCTGCAAGGAATCGCCAGCGGGTTGCTGGGGCCGCGGGCTTTTCAAGGCGGACTCGCTACGGCGATGCTTGGCCTGCTTTGTCACTTCGTAATCGCTTTTGGGGCCGCTACGGTGTATTTTGCGGCAAGCCGCGCTGTTCCTGCCTTGTTACAGCATGCAGTCGCTTCGGGGGCCCTATATGGGGTGGCCGTCTATTTCTTCATGAGTCGGGTAGTGCTGCCACTCTCGGCTGCCGCCAGGCGGCCATTTTCCATGAAGATGATGATCATCGGCGTCGTCATACACATCTTCTGTGTCGGTCTCCCGATATCTCTCTGCGTGCGGCGATTCTCCAGATGATTGAGGCGCTCCTCGCGATGCCACGTTGCTCTCTTTAGATGAAGTGATTCCGCACGGACGCGAGGGGCCCGGAAAATGAAGCGTTCCGGACGCCCGTTCGCTTGTGCGCAAACCTGCAGCGGCCCTAGAATAGAAATGCGGCCACGGCAGGTCATTCGCGTCTCCGCATTCATTCCGCTGCCGCAAACATTCAGTTCAAGTTTTGCGTATTCATATTGGAAAGGACTCATGTCCCCTGAGGACCTCTTATGAATCTTGCTGATTTTATTGATGCTCACCGCGACCAGCATTTGGCGGAGCTCTGCGAGTTTTTGCGTATCCCCAGCGTCAGCGCCAAGACCGAGCACAAGCCGGACATCGAGCGTGGCGCGAATTGGGTTGCCGGCAATCTCCGTGCCGCCGGACTCAACAAAGTGGAAATCGTTCCTACCGCGCTTCACCCACTCGTCTATGCGGAATCTCTGGAGGCTCCCGGCAAGCCCACCATTCTTTTCTATGGGCACTACGACGTTCAGCCGCCTGAACCGCTCGACCTCTGGACCTCGCCCGCTTTCGAACCAACCGTTCGCAACGGTAATCTCTTTGGCCGCGGCACCGCGGACGACAAAGGCCAGGTCCACATCCACCTGAAAGCGCTGCAATCCCTGCAACAGGTGAACGGCAAATTTCCCATCAACGTAAAGGTCCTCATCGAAGGCGAGGAGGAAGTCGGCAGCGTGAGCCTCTGGGATTACGTCCAGAAGAACAAGGAAAAGCTGAAGGCCGACGCACTCATCGTTTCCGATACTTCCATGCTCGGCAAAGGCATTCCTTCCATCACTTACGGGTTGCGCGGCCTCAATTACTACCAGATCGAACTGACCGGTCCGGAGCGCGATCTCCACTCCGGCGTTTATGGCGGAGCGGTCCCCAATCCCCTCACCGTCCTCAGCGAACTTTTCGCCAAGCTGCACGACAAGAACTACCGCGTCACCGTTCCCGGTTTCTATGACCGCGTCGCGAAGGTTTCAAAAGCCGAGCGCAAATCTCTGAATGCCCTCCCCTGGAAGAAGAAGGATTTTGAGAAAGCCGTCGGCGCCCCCGGCTATTTTGGTGAAGCCGGCTTCACCACCGTCGAACGCCTTTGGACCCGCCCGACGTTCGAGTTGAATGGCCTCTGGGGCGGCTATCAAGGCGAAGGCGCGAAGACCGTCATCCCCTCGAAGGCTTTCGCCAAATTCTCCACGCGCCTGGTGCCCGACCAGGATCCACACAAGATCGCCAGGCTTGTCGAGAAGCACATTCGAAAGCTCCTGCCAAAGACAGTCCATTGCAAGTTCGAGGTTTTGAGCACGGGAAAACCCTGGGTCGCCCCGTATGCCAATCCCATTTTCAAAAAAGCCCAGTCTGCATTGGAAAAGGGCTTCGGCAAAAAAGCTGTCTTCATTCGCGAGGGCGGCTCGATTCCTTTTGTCACCCAGATGCATGACACCTTCAAGGTGCCATGCGTTTTGCTCGGTTTCGGCTTGCCGGACGAAAACGCGCACGCCCCCGATGAGCACATTGCCCTGGAAAACTATTTCGGCGGCATCAAGGCTATCGCCCATTTCTACGCCGACTTGGCGACTCTGTAGCCGCGGCCGCCGGCGTTCCGCCACGATCGCTGCGCTAACGCAACGCTTCGAATGAGCGAATTGCGCGTCAATTTGACCCTCTAACCCGCTCCACCCGCGCTCGAAGCTCTCGTAACCCGCTGTTTTAGCGGTGATTTCCACACGGCTCCCCAGAAATCTTCATTTTTACGGCCTTTTTTGCGATTTTTCCTTGCGTTCTCCTTTTTCCTTGGCTATAGTCCTTTGCGGCTCGAGTTTTTCCGCAGAAAATGGGGGTAGTAAGCTCGCGGCCTGCTTCGATTCGATTCGAAGTGGAAAGAAAAATCAGGAGGATAAGCATACTAGATGGCAGCCAAGCCACTGAGCAAGACCAAGGTTGTGGGACACATTGCCGAGAAAGTCGGCTCACCGAAAAAAACCGCCGCTCTGTTCTTTGAAGAGCTTTTCAAGCTCGCCGTAAAAGAAGCCAAGGGCGCAGCGGGCAAGTTCGTGATCCCGGGGATCGGCCGCGTTGTAAAGGCGCACCGCAAGGCGCGCATGGGCCGCAATCCCCAGACCGGCGAAGCGATCAAAATCAAGGCCAAGACCGTGGTTCGCCTTCGTCCGTCGAAGGCGTTCAAAGACGCCATCCTGAAGTAGGCGCAGCTTTATTTGAGTTTGGGCCCCCGGCAGCTTGAGCGATCAGGCTTTCGGGGGCTTTTCTCTTTTGCGATGGGCTTAGAGTGTTTTCACGTAGGCAACGACGTCTTTGATCTGAGCGGGTTCGAGCGTTTCTTTCATGCCGGGCATCAGGGAGTCGCCGTTCTCGATCCAGTTCGTCAGTGATTCCGTAGTGACTTTGCTGCCGTTCACCGTGAACGTTCCGCGCTTGGAAATTCCTTTGAGGCCGGGTCCGATTTTCTTCGCGTCGCTGTCCGCGAAATGGCACATGGCGCATTTCTTTTCGAACACTTCCTTGCCCCGGGCTGCGGCGGCGCCTGCGGCACCATGACTCGCTGCTTTTTTCGGCGCTGGTTTTTCCGGCTGATCCTGCGCCAGGAGTGCTCCGGCCACCGCCAGAGTTGCGATCCCAAGAATCAGATAATTGCGCTTCACGATGCCCCCTTGTTTAATTCGTCGTACTCGCTGAATGATGAAGCCACGCTCGAACTTAACTATTTTCCCTGTTTATGGGTCTAATTTCCACCTCTTCTCCGGCCGCCCCTGCCACCAGACCCGTTACAAGGTACAGGTTCCTCTCGCGCACCCCCGGGACTTTCGTACTTTTGACCCTTGCAAAACCATGTGCTAACTATGTCCCTATGAGCATGGAAACCCTCACGGCGGCGTGGGAAGTTTTGCAGGATGCTTATCAGGCGCAGATGGAAGGCGACTACGACCGCGCCGTCGAGCTGTACCAATCGTCATTGGAACTGCACCCCACGGCCGAAGCGCATACGTTTCTGGGCTGGACGTATCATTTCCAGGGCCGCGTCGAAGAGGCCATCGCCGAGTGCAAGCGCGCCATCGAGCTCGACCCGGAATTCGGCAATCCTTACAACGACATTGGCGCCTACTTGATCGAACTCGGCCGGTTCGAGGAAGCGATTCC
>WNFP01013835.1_pt1 | contig 11181 bp, 10 predicted proteins | sample 5400201 | NCBI WGS metagenome assembly WNFP01 (sample SAMN13153355, study PRJNA577476) | soil metagenome | isolation source: 115 cm saprolite under Madrone tree | place: USA:California | collected 2016-06-14
GCGATGGCGCGCTCGAGCGAAGCTCCCGCGCGTGATTCCTCGATTTTGTGATCGTAGCCGACGATCTGTCCTGCCGGGTTCACGCGAACGCGGAATTCTTCTTCCTGCTGCGGCTTGAAGAAACGCACGTCCCAGAACCAGATGTTCAGCTCGGAGGACATCAGCTTATTCGCCCGCTGCAAGCCGAGTTCGCGTTCCAGATAAACCTTGGCGTTGTCGTCCACGTCGAAAACAATCGCGGATTGGTAGCCGCTCACGTTTTCACCGAGGCCGGTGACGAGTTTCTGCGCTCTTGCGAGGGCTTCTTCGCGGGAGATTTGGAAATTAGCGGACGCTTCCGGGAACGCCCGGAAATAATACTTGCTGGCGAACAGCGCGCCGGCGACGCCCGCCACCACCCACAGCACCAGCGCGCGCTTGTCGGAACTGGTCAGGCGGTCTCCCGTCACGTGAGCCTCCCCGCTTGGAACAAGGAACACTCACTCTAACGATACGGCTGGCACGGACGCAAGTTTCGCAATTGCAATACGTTCCTGGCTGGAATGATATAAAGAGGATGCCGTCATCAGCGCGGCGGTCTCACTTGGCAATGGCGATGAATCTCACTACCGAAGTCCGCATGATCAAAGGCGTTGGCCCTCAGCGCGCCGAACTTCTCGCACAGCGCGGCATCCACACGCTCGAGGATCTCCTTGGCTACTTGCCGTTTCGCTACGAAGACCGCATCCATTTTTCCAAGGTGAAGGACATCCAGCCCAACGGTGTCTACACCATTCGCGCGCGCGTGATGAGCGGCCAGGCCGTGCGCGGCATGCGCGGTCGCGACGCCATCTATCATTTGCTGGTGCAGGACGAAGCCGGCGGCTTGCTCCCCTGCAAATTCTTTCACGGGGGCTATCTCGAAGGCCGCTTGAAGCCCGGCCAGCTTCTCATCCTTCATGGCAAAGCCGAAATCGATAAGCACCGCCCCGCGCGCCTTGAAATGATCAATCCGCAAATCGAAGTTCTCAGTCATGAGGAACTCGACTCCACCGAAGTCGGCCGCATCGTCCCCATCTACGAAGCCATCGGCACCTTCGGCTCGCGTCAAATTCGCCGCGCTATGTATGCCGCCGTGCAGCTCATCGACCAGCGAAGGCCCGATGTTCTGCCGGAAGCTTTGCGCGCGCGCCTTGGCTATCCCACGCGCGGCGAAGCTCTCATCCACACGCACTTCCCGGAACCTGGCGAATCTCTCGACGCTTTGAACACTTTCCGCTCACCGGCGCAGCGACGCCTCATCTTCGAGGAATTTTTCCTCTATCAGCTCAGCCTCGCTCTCGACCGCAAAGCCACGCGCAAGGAAAGCGCCATCGCCTTTCGCCTCCGCGAAGACGCCGTCCGCGAAGCCCTCAAGCGTATCCTTCCCTTCAAGCCCACCGCCGCGCAAAAGCGCGTCCTCGCGGAAATTGCCGCCGACCTCGAAAAGCCGGCCCCCATGAACCGTCTCCTCCAAGGCGACGTCGGCAGCGGCAAGACCATCATCGCGCTCCAAGCTGCCGTGATCGCCATCGAAAATGGCGCACAAGCTGCTCTCATGGCGCCCACGGAAATTCTGGCCGTCCAGCATTTCCTTTCCGCGCGCCGCATCCTCGCCAAAGCCGGCTATCGCGTCGAGCTCCTTATCAGCGGCCTGAAAGCTGCGGAAAAATCCGCCGCCCTCGATCGCATCCGTTCCGGAGAAGCGCAGCTTGTCATCGGCACTCACGCGCTCATCGAAGACAACGTGGCATTCGCCCGCCTCGGCTTCGTCGCCATTGACGAACAGCACCGCTTCGGCGTCCTCCAGCGCAAGCGCCTGATGGACAAGGCCGCCGCCCACGGCCACGCCCCGCACGTCCTCGTGCTTACCGCCACGCCCATACCACGCACCCTCTCGCTCACTCTCTACGGCGACCTCGACGTTTCCGTTCTCGACGAGCTCCCGCCCGGGCGCACTCCCATCGACACGCGCATGACCACGCAGCAGCATCTCCCGGGCGTCTGGGAATCTCTCCGCCGCGAAGTTGCCGCCGGCCATCAGGCCTACGTGGTTTATCCCGTCATCGAGGAATCGAAGCTCGAGCTGAAAGCCGCCATGGAAGAGTACGAACGCCTCTCTCGCGAGGTTTTTCCCAAGCTAAAGCTCGGCCTACTGCACGGCCGCCTCTCCAGCGACGAAAAAGAAGAAGTCATGCAGCGCTTCCGCAAAAACGAAGCCCAAATCCTCGTCGCCACTACCGTCGTCGAAGTCGGCGTCGACGTTCCCAACGCCACCGTCATGGTCATCGAGCACGCTGAGCGCTTCGGCCTGTCCCAGCTCCACCAGCTTCGCGGACGCATCGGACGCGGCGCGCAAAAATCGCATTGCATCCTCGTCGCCCCTTTCCGTATGACGGTCGGCCGGAGAGCGGCCGCCAAGGATGACATCGCCCGCGCCCGCCTCGAAACCATGGTCCGTACCTCCAACGGTTTCGAAATCGCCGAAACCGATCTCCTCCTCCGCGGCCCCGGCGAATTTTTCGGCACCCGCCAGTCCGGCGACCTCGGCTTCCACATCGCTAATCCCTTGCGCGACCGCGAACTCCTCGAACTCGCCCGCCGCGAAGCCTTCGCCCTTGCCGACGATTCCGCCCAGCAGGACGCGATGCAGCGCCTCCTCCGCCAGCTCCCCCCCGAATGGCAGCGTCGCTACCACCTCGCCCGCATTGGTTAAAGCATCATCGACGTCAGCTGTCCGTCGCCGCTTGAGTTAGCCAGGGTGAGAGTCGGATTCTTCTCCATAGCTCCTGGCGTATTCTTCTGTGCTGGGCCCCCTAGGCCCGCCATTTAACGAAACGAACAGGTCGATTATGCGTGAACTCGCCGATCCGAACATAAATGAAGGGGAAAATCCGTTGGGCGGCCGGCGCCGACTATGGAGTTGGTTCGAGAGTTTGAGGCTAACTTTGCGATCAAACTTCCCGAGGAGTATTTGCTGCTCCTGAAACACTCCCATGGTGGGGGCCGGAGCTCGACACCATACAGCCTATCGATGGGCGAGACGTCGGTCTTTGGTCGGTTAATCGGTTCTAATTTCTCGATGGACAGAAGAATCATTCCGAAAATTTATGGCAGGAGACCGCGCACTGGCGACCTACTCTTGGGCGATAAGGCTGTTCCATTCGCCGAAAACGGCGGCGGTGATCAGTTTTTCCTTGACCTTGGTGCCTCACCACCTTGTGTAAGGCTATGCATACACGACGATCGATTTAAGATAATTGATATCGCTTCCTCCTTCGAGGCATTCATAGATGGACTAGGACTCGACCCCGATAGGATTTGAATGCATCTTCGTTTGCAGCCCGATGCCGCCGCGATAGCTCTCCTAATCCATGGTTGTTCCTTGACTAAAAGCTGAAAACTGACAACTAATAACTCCACTCATGCGCGTCATCGCCGGAACTTACCGCAGCCGCATCATGAAGAGCCTCAAGGGCCTCGCGCTGCGCCCTACCAGCGACCGCCTCCGCGAAACTCTCTTCAACGTACTGGCCCCCAACATCGCCGGCTCTCGCTTCGTCGATCTCTTCGCCGGAACCGGCGCCATCGGCATCGAAGCCCTCAGCCGCGGCGCCGCCGAAGTCGTCTTCATCGAAAATCACGCACCCGCAGTCAACTTGATTCGCCGCAATTTCGAATCCTTGGGCATCAACACGGGCGCGACCGTCCTTACCGTAGACGCTCTTCGCGGTCTAGCAGTGTTAGCTTCCCGAAAACAGCCGTCCGCGGCCGGTTACGACTACGTTTTCCTCGATCCACCCTACGCTGCTGCCGAAGACTACTCCCGCGTGCTAGAATTTCTTGGTTCCGCGGAACTTGTCGCTCCCGGCGGAATTGTAATCGCCGAGCATCGCCGCAACTTCGATTTACCCGAAGAACTCGGCGCCCTGCGGAGGTTTCGTGTTCTCAAACAGGGCGATGCCGCCCTGAGCTTTTACCGCCGCCGGCCTTTGTAGAGGCCGGGCTTTAGCCCGGCTAAGTGGGACAGGCTTCAGCCTGTCTCCTCGCGAGCGGCAAAGATAACTCGGCCGAGTAACCCCCCCGCAAGCCGAGTTTCATCTATCATGAGGTGTGGAGCACAGCCATTCTTGGCTGTGCTCCGAAGAAAGTGCGGCGTGGAATCTTTGTAGTTACCGGGCGGAAGTTATCCTGACCCGGTCGGGAGCCCTGATTCTCGCAGCGGCGGGCTTCAGCCCGGCCTGTAGTGGCAGGTATGTGGCAACTGGAGTCGGACCTTTAGGTCCGACATAAGCCAATCCCTTTCTGCACGGCTTTAGCCGCTGAGGAATTGGTTCTGAGGTTCTTCAAAAAGAAAATGTCTCTGAACCACGTCAGCAACGCACTCAACCTTCTTGGACAAGCCGCCAAACCTGCCGCCAGCCCTGTCCACCTCGAAACAGGCGAAGGCCCCAAACTCGAAGTCGCCTGGAGCTCTTTCCATCAGGGCATCTTCAGCAGCATCGCAGCCGTCCTGACCTGGACGCGCGTGCCCAAAAACTTTCTCGATGGCAGCTTCTTCAAGGAGTGTTGGGTCGAGCGCCGCATCCCCCGCCGCGCAATTTTTGCAGCCGCCTTGTGGCACATCGTTTTCCTCGTCATGCCGTCCCCCCGCCTCCCTGCCGCCGCAACCCACTTTCACGAATTCGATAACACGGAGCTCACCTGGTCCGGTCCCATCACCGATTTTCCCTTGGTGGAAATGAAAGCTCCCAAAGCCAAACCCACGCCGCGCGGCGAACTCTCGAGCCGCCGAAGATTCTTCCGAATCTTCCTAATGTCGTGCAATTCCAGCAACTGGCCGCACCGGCGCGTCCGCGCCTGGAAATCAGCCAGGAAACGCTCGCCAAGCTGCGTCCGCGCGAGCTTCGCAGAGTCAAGCTGACCGCCGAACCCGCTCCCGATCTTCCGACGCTGGACCAAAAACTAGCGGATATCGCTCCGGCAATGTTGCCGCACGCCGCCCCCGCGCGGCCTAAGCTGGAACTGAACGCAGGTGGGGCTCCTCGCGTCGCGCCACACGCTCAGGCGGGTGACGCTGTGCCCGCGCCGGAAGTAAGCTCGGCGCAATCCGGCGTCGCGAATGGAAATGCCGCAACGTTTATCGCACTCTCCGCGTCACCCGCACCGCCTGCGCCCGTCGTCCCCCCGCAAGGGAATCTCGCCGCCCGCGTCTCCATCTCACCCGAAGGCAAGCAACCTGGCGTGCCCGGAGGCTCGCCAAACGGAACCCCCGGCGCAAACGGAGGTGCCGAAGGAGGTCCAGCGAGCAGCGGCGGAAACGGAACAGGGAATGGCAGCGCGAAAAATGGCATCGACGTGAGCATCAGTGGGGGGAATCCGTCGTCTAACAAAGCGATCTCCGGCCTCGGAGGCTCACCAAAGGTCAGCGCGCCTGCCCCGCGCGCCCTTATCACCAGGCCCGATCCGCACGCCAAGCCAGACGACGCCCCCGAGAGGACCGGCCCCCCGAATTTCGCATCGCTTCCCGCCGGAGCGCAGCCCGAGCAAATTTTCGCCTCAAAAAAAATCTACAAGATGCTCGTCAATATGCCCAACTTGAACAGCGCCACCGGAAGCTGGATTCTCAATTTTTCCGAATTGCGCACCGGCTCCGAAGGCCCTGGCCCCGGTTCCTCTGAAGTCTCCGCTCCCGGCCCGCTTAGAAAGATCGATCCGAAGTATCCGCCTACGCTGATCAACGAGCATGTCGAAGGCGAAGTCGTCCTCTACGCCGTAATCCGCCGTGACGGCTCGGTCGACAGCATCCAGCTCGTTCGCGGCATCGACGACCAGCTCGACGCCAATGCCATGAACGCCCTCAGTCAATGGAAGTTTCGTCCCGCCACGAAACAAGGCGTCCCCATCGAGCTCGAAGCCATCGTGCACATCCCGTTCCGCGCACCTCCCGACCGCTAGCCTTCCGTTTCTTCCTAAACTGGTCCCGGCCTGAATTTGTCTTTGTAGTGACGCAGCTTGCTGCGCCCCAAGCGCCCAGCCCCCGGCAATACCCACGCACATCCGCTTTTGCTTGACTTTTCCTTAATCCATGTTAAACGTTGTTATACGTTACTTATAGTTATCTACGTCGTCCCAGTAGAGAGCATCAACCGCCATTTTTATCGGCGATCACCGCACTTTTTCCGGTCTAACTCTTTCCCTTTGATGAAGTTAACATGTTGCTCCCTGGGGTAGTGGAATTTGCGGCCCTTTAGAATCGATCATTTACATGGAACCTATTTTGTAAGCCTTTTGTTCTGATAATCATGCATGGAATGGGGTATGTATACCCCTAAGGCTCGCGGAACTACGAACGCCCTTCCACCAGCTTTACCAAAGCGAAAAGCGCGTGGTTTACCGGCGTGGGAACGCCAAGCTCCGCCCCGCGACGCGAAATGTAACCGTTCAAGGAATCGATCTCGGTGCGCTTCCCGCGATTCAGATCCTGCCCCGTGGAAGAAAGCGCTTCTGCCATTTGCGTGGCAATCTTCAGCGCTCCCTCTAGCGCCGCCTTGGGATCTTCCAAGTCGAGGGGATGAATTCCCGCTGCTTTCGCAACCGCCAGCACTTCATACACCGCTGTCTCGACAACTTTCCAAGCATCGGCGCTCGAGGCGATTTGGCCGTACTTCGCGCGGCCCAGCGCGGAGACGGCGTTCAGCGCGCAATTCCACACCAGCTTGGTCCAGAGTTCGCCCTCGATGTTTTCCGAAATCCGGCAAGGCACACTGGCGCGCGAAAAAAGCGCTGCAATGAGCTTCGTCTTCTTGTCCTCTGGTCCGACGACTAAATCGCCGCGGCCAACATGTTTCACGCGCCCGGGTTCGGGCACGGAAGCCGCAACGTAAACGACGGTGGGAAGCGCATCAATCCTTGCCGCAGCGCGAATTTGTTCCACATTGTCCACGCCGTTCTGCATGCTAAGGACGAGCGCGCCGGGAGCAAGCAACGGAGCCAGCGCGCGCGCCGTCGTCGCGTTGTCCGTGGTCTTCACGCAAAACAAAACAATTTCCGCGCCGCGCACCGCGCTGAGTTCGGTGGACGCTTCAACTCGTACACTTTCTTGAAACTGCAAAGTGTCGAGGAAAAGCCCGTTCTTCTTGACGGCTTCGACAAACGCCGGACGTCCGATCATCACCACCGGCGCACGCGCGCGCGCCAGCAGTCCGCCGAAATATCCCCCCACGGCGCCCGCACCAACAACTGCAATCTTTGGCCAGTTCTCCTGCGCGGTCACGGAGTAACCACGCTGATCAGCCGGTCGATGTCGCGCTCGGTGTTATACAAATACGGTGAAACGCGAATGTTGCCTTCACGCAAACTTACGACCACATTTTCCTTCCGCAGACGATAATAATACTCCGCTGTTTTCTCCGCGCTTCGTGCCGCGAAACATCCATAGGAGCCGCGCCGCGCGGGATCCCGCGGACTCGCGAGGACAAACCGATCTTTTGGCAATCGCTCGAACATCAGTTCGATCAGTTTTCGGTTGTGCGCGCTGACGAGCTCCGGTCCCATGCGCACCACAAAATCCACGGAAGCGTCCATCGCCACCAAATTGAAATTGTAATAGCTGGCCGACTCCGGCGAATCCCAGCGCTTCGCGCTGGGCCCCGGTTTCGGATCTTCGAAGTTCATCGCGGCGAAATTGTGCGACCCCATCAATGCCATCCAATAAAACGGCCCCGCCCGTGCTACCGCAAGGTGTTCGCTCTTCGCCCAGAAAAACCCGGTGCCGAATGGTCCCAGCAGCCACTTATATCCTGCGGACACAATGAAGTCGGCCCCCAGTTCATTCACATTCATGGGCATCGCGCCGCAGCTCTGGCTGGCGTCCAGCAAAAGCAGCGCGCCCTGTTTGTGGCACGCGTCCGCGACGCGCCGGGCATCCAGCAGCGAGCCGTCGTCGTATCGCACCATGCTCACGGACACCAATCGCGTCCGCGGAGTAATCGCGGCGATCAAGTCATCCGCGGTGATGAATCGCTCGCGCGGCGAAACAATTCTCGGGTGCAGGCCCTCGCGCTCCTCCATCGGTTTCCACGTTGCATATTGCAACGGAAACTCGCCCTTTGCGGTGATAACCTCGTCACCCGGCTTCCACGTCAGCGCGTACGCCACCGCCGCCACGCCGGTGCTTGCTCCGCTGGTCAGCGCAACCTCTTCCGGTTTTCCGCCGATCAATTTTGCGATGGATGCGCGAAGGCGGTTGGGCACTTCAAAAAAAGTGGCATCCGTTTTGTGATGAGGATTTTTGTTCGCTTCGAGCGCGGCTTGCACGGCGCGAATGGAAACTTTCGGCATCGGCGACTGGCTCGCCAAATTCAAGTACGTCGCATCTTCAATTTCGAACCACTCCTGCCGCCAATCGGTCTGCGGAGAAATTGCGGTGGTGGACACGGGTAGCTCCTTTCCAAAAATCACAAGGGGTTAGCTTCGCGCAGACAATCACGGGTGCAACGTCCAATTTGGGCAGTGAGCCGGGCTAGATCAGTCCAGACCAGCCTAGAAATGGGCGCGAAGTTCGCGAAACGCCGGCAGGATCACCAGTTTTCCCGAGCCTGCCACCACGGGCTCGTGTTCCAGGGTCCAGGTGTGCTGGTGCGGGATGTAGACCGCGTTGAGGCCGATCTTCATCGCTGGATTAATATCGCTGCGTGGGCTGTTGCCGATCATCCAGCCGTGGGTCTTCACGATTTTGTGTTTGTGGACCAGCCCGCCGTAAGTTTCGGGATCTTTTTCCGTAACAATTTCGATGAATTCAAAAAATCCTTGCAAACCGGATCTTTCCACTTTGGCGGCTTGCTCCGCCGGTTCGCCCTTCGTGAATAAGATCAGCCGGTGCCGCTCCGTGAGATACGCCAGTGTTTCCGGAACGCCGTCCAGAATTTTCGGCGGCGTTCGTTCCAAATCAATGACACGGCTATGAATCAGCGCCAGCGTTTCGCGTTTCGCCATCTGATCCGCAAGCTTAATGTAGGTCTCCTCCAGCGAGCGTCCGAAGCTGCGCACTCCATAACCGAACTGGCGGATATTCTTGCGCTCGGTTTCATTGAGGATGTGGCGAATGTACGCGCGGGTGTAACCGTACGGTTCGACGATGCTGATGAAATCCTCGATCAGCTTTTCGAAGAATACGTTGTTTTCCCACAGCGTGTCGTCCGCATCAATCAGCAGTGTGTGGCGTCGCATCGTGAATTGTCAGCCTCCGTCACTCCACTGGGCTCCCTCAGTCTAGCAGCGCCAGCGCATCTTCGGCGATGGCTGCGGCGGCTCCCGGCCGGCCCAGGCTTCTGGCAGCATCGCGCATTCTCCTAAATCTTGCAGGATCATCGAGCAAAGCCGCAATCTTCCACGGCGCCGCCGGCAAGTTGTTGCAGCGAATCGCCGCTCCAGCTTCCAGCAAATGATCGGCGTTGCGTTCTTCCTGGCCGGGGATCGGTTCGATCAGCGCCATGGGCAGCGCCCGCGCCAGCGCTTCCGAAGTCGTCAGCCCACCTGCTTTGCCAACCATCAAGTCTGCCGCCGCCATGAACTTATCCATTTCTGTCGTGAACCCGACGGGGCAAAGCCGTGGCCATCCCGAAGGCAAATTTCCAGCTTGTTTCGCTAATTCTTCCAAACGCTTCCGGGCCTTTTCGGACTTTCCGGCAATTGCTGCGATTTGCCACGGCCGTGGCAGCGCCAGCAAATCTTTCACCAACTGCTCCACGGGCCCAATGCCGTAACCGCCCGCCGAGATGAGAATCACCGTCGCATCCGCGTCAAGGCCCAATTCCTTCCGCGCGTCCGCTCGATCGATCGGCACCGCGAACAGCGGGTCAATCGGAATGCCCGTGACACGCAGTTTTTCGCGCGGCACGCCGATACGGGCCAAGTATTCCGCGGCCTCATCGATGGCCACGTAATAGCGGTCCACGGTGCGGCAGAGCCACATCGCGTGAACGTCGAAGTCTGTAACGACGATGGCATTGCGCGCGCGCAACTTCCGCTTGGCGATCAGCCACGCGATGATTTCGGCCGGCAGAAAATGCGTCGCCACGCACAGGTCGGGCTGGATGCGCTTCAACAGGCGAATCATCGGGCCGGTGTTCAGCCGGTCCAGCGCCAGACGCCGTCGCGGGTGATGCCACGGCTGGTCCGTGCGTTCGTAAAACACGCCCATCAGCTCCGGCGCGCGCCGCACCATCGAAAGATAAGCCTTGTCGTAAACGCGTTGGAAAAGTCTGCTGACGTACTGCAGGGCGTCGATGTGCTCGACGTTACAATCGCCCCTCGCTGCGAAAGCCTTTTCCAGAGCTTGCGCCGCGCGAACGTGTCCGGCGCCGGATGTTGCGGACAGCAACAGCACGCGCGGTTTCGGTTTCATTTCCCGGGAGTTCCTGCGAATGCGAGCCGCATCAGGAAGTTTTTCGCTGTCCGGCGGCGATTTTTTCCAGAATGCTGCGCCCGATTTTCTGCAATTCCCCGAACCGCGTCAGGTAGTCCTGAAAATCATGATTCAGGAGCTGCGCGTCCTGCGGGCCGAGCTTGGTCCGTAGAATCATGTCACGCAGTCTTACGGGATGCGGAAGCAGCGCATCTTCCTGCAATTCCTCGAGCGCAATCTTGGCGTCATAGTGATACATGGCTTCCCCCAGCAGAAAAGCGGCCCTACAGGCATTGTACCGAGTTCCGTTGCGAGAGATGAGTTTCCCGAATAGCGGAGGAAGAAGTCCTACGCGGCGGTCGCCGCAACAGGCACGAATTCGTAGCGCGCGATTTTCGCGGCGATGCCCACCTTGCCATTCTCGGTGGGCTCGATGCGCACAACTTCACCAAGGCAGCGGATATTCACATCGCCCGACTGCGCTACCTGCTGCGGAAGTGTGATGACGAATTCAATCTCGTTGCCGATTTCAAAATTGGCATCCGTAAGGAAGTAGAGCCCGCGGTAACTGAGATCCCGCGTGTGCGCATCCAGTTCGCGCCCTTTGTCCTCTCGCGGCAAAACCCGCATGGGAAGACTCATCGTGAATCGCCGCGCTTCGCGGCGTTCCGCTCCATCAGCCATCGATACCCCCTGAGACTGTAGGACTGGGCGCAAAGCTAGCATTGGCCCGCGCAAACTGCAACGCGAAATTC